>OMDY01000248.1_pt1 | contig 30548 bp, 26 predicted proteins | sample 1645281 | NCBI WGS metagenome assembly OMDY01 (sample SAMEA103958145, study PRJEB25191) | human gut metagenome | biome: human-associated habitat [ENVO:00009003]; feature: intestine environment [ENVO:2100002]; material: feces | place: Germany | collected 2013/2015
GACCACGAAAACCTCCGTGGGGATGTGCCGCTGGAATATCAGGCGGTGCCGGAACCGAAGCTCATTCCCCGATGGATGAACAACCCTGCATACCGGCAGTTGATGGCCGGAAACTTTCTGGACATCCTGTTTGACTGCCCCTATGAGATGCACAACCTGACCGCTGATCCCTTTATTTCCCGCATGGTGAAGGAACTGAGCGAGGAACATAAGGAAGTTCTGTATTTCCTCTCTTTGCGGCTGTACAGCACCACCCGGCTTGCCGCTATGCGTGGTCAGTCTGACCGCAACATCCGCAAGCTACGGAAAACCATCCACAAAAAATTGCAACGCCAGATGTATGACCATCTGTGCGGCAAGCAGGAGCATGGCGGCAGCCTGACCTTGCGGGAACGCCAGTTTTTGGAGGAATACTCGAAAATCGCAAGGAAACAGGGCAAGGACGCCGTGATCCGGCGGGAGAACAAGACCAAGCGCAGAAAAAAGAAAAACCGCCCCTGATAATTGGGACGATTAAGGAGAAAGGGCGTGTATGATGAAAAATTTATTTGAACAGTCCCGTTCCCATTGGGTGCGGTACGATCACTATGAGATGAAAACAGCGGAAGATGGCAAACAGTACATCACCCCCGGCAAGAGTGCAAAACCGGATGTCTACAATCCGCTGAAAGAGGTCCCGAACATTGTGCTGGACGCACTGAATGTGGGCATGCTGATGATGGGACGCAAGCCGGAAGCAGAAGTGGAAAAGGCAATAATGGAGTTTATCACCCGGTACGGCCTGTTGGGGCTGATGACCGCCCTGCCCACCACGCCGTCCTTTATGGACTATGAGGCGGTATACCTGCCAAAAAACCACTTCATTAAGGAAGAATCCATGGCGACAGACAAATATCTGTCCCTGTTTTACCCCTTCGACCAGCTGGACGTGGTGAAGAAGGGCATTGAATCCACATGGAATGTGTCCGGTGACCGTACGATGGTTGCCCTGACCATGACCTTTATGGACGAGCCGATGGCAAAGAACATGAGCTTCCAGCGGGAATATGCGGAACCCTACGACTGGGTTGCCCAGCAGTTCAAGGATTGGGCATTCACCCTGTCCACGTCCATTCTCTACTACAATGATTATGACTCCATAGATGAAGATGCACGGGGACTGTACCGCAAGGCTATGGCTGCCTTCGGCGGAATCGCCCCCAGCTACCACATCGAGCTGCTGGATAAGCCCACCATTTATTGGGACTTTCATTCGCTTCTGTTGGGCATCCAAATAATGTTCAGTTTCATGCTGGTGGACGATGACCAGCCCCTACGCCTGTGCAAGCACTGCCAGAAGGTGTTTCTGGGCAGTCGATCCAACGCTACATTTTGCAGTGCCCGGTGTAAGAACCAATATAATGTCTACAAAAGCCGTGAGAAATCCAAGGGGGAAACGAACTAACGAGGGTGCTGTCGCTGCGGCGGGACGGGAGTTGATATACCTCTGCTTCCTTTTCCGGTCAGGCGGATTTTGTCCGCTGTGCAAATCCTGATTTCATCCATGGGTGTACGAAATCCGCCTGCCCTACTGCCACCGGGAAGCGTCTGTCTACCGTCCATCTGCCCAGATTGCAGATGCCGCAGCCAATCCCTTCCCGGCGTCAGCCGGAAGCAAAGGTATAACACACTAGACTTTCCTGCGGAAAATCGTGTGCCAACAGGGGTGCTGCTCGCCCCTATTGGAAACCCAGAGCCAAGGGGATAGTCCCCTTTGGATACCCTGTTATTTTCTCTCAAATGGTGCTTACACAGAAAAACTGCGTTTTCCCATGTCCGACCATTTTTTCGAAAATGTCACAGCACATGCTCTCTTTTTTTGTTGGAACATTGCAAAAATTTCAAGCTGTGCCGTGATGTGACGAGTAAAAATTCCGTGCTCTCTCACATGGGAATTCTCTCGCCACACTGCTGCGGCAGGGACGGCAATGCATCAAAATGATGTATTGGACGCAAAACCGATATGACAAAAGGCACGAACTATAAAAAGCTCGTGCCTTTTGTCTTGGTCATTTATTTAGTTGTCGTATCGTGGGTCTTTGAACTGAGACTTGTCCACATAAAGGTCGAATACCAAAATTGTCAACTGAATGTCCACATTCATATCTTGACGATGATACTTACACTTCCAAATGTTTGCTTGCGGCTGCGTGTAAGATGCGCTATTTGTATCAACCCACGATTGGATCTTAGCGAGAATAGGCTGGAATGATTTATTTTCTTTATTGAAAATAATCACAGAGACTTTCAGATCTCTCCATGTCGAATAGTTGATAACCTGCTGAATTGCATCTTGGAACATACGCTCGCCGTGCCAAATCTTACACTCGCCGATAAACGCTGCCTTGTTTTCAAACTCGATATGAATATCCGTTTTTCCGATTTTTCTGAAAGTCTCGCCAGTAGCAGCTTCGTAATGTGTATTCAAAGCGGCTAACAGATGGTCTCTGAGTTCTTCTTCGGTATTTGCGTAATATGTTCGTGCGGTTTTTTCCATTGTCGTACCACACATTGAGATGATGTTATTGATGTTCTCATAATCTCCATCGCTAATGTATGGCTCAGTAGGAGTGGGAGGGATTGTAGGTTTTGCAGATGGCTGACGAACAATCCTCTTTAACGGTATCGGTTTGGTATTTGGTGCGTTCTTGCTGGTAGTCAATGGAATTTGCAAAGCAGCACTAATAGCAGAAAAAGAATCTGCTTTTTTCTTTCGTTCTTCCAATAGCTTCAAAGCTGAAGCATTCAATCCGTTGTTGTATGAAGCTACTTCTGCGTTTACATAACCAATCATCGTTTTGTAGCTTCCAAAATTATGGTCGAACTGCTTTTGAACATATTCAAGCATTTTCTCGCCTTTATCTTGAAGCTCCTGTCTGGTATATTCAAAATCAAGTGTGAAGCTACCACAGTCATCTCCATGCGGTGCAACAAATCGCTCAGTTCTGAATCTTGTAAGAATTCGACTGCTCGGCTGTAATTCAAACAAGTCTGGATTGCCGTCAAAGGGTATTTTGAAAGTTACACAAACTCCATCTATCTCAAAGAAGTCCCTTTCGAGGGGATGTCCACGAAAAGGGTTTGCACGCTTGACCTTGGTTTCGGTCAACGTTCTTTCGATGTTTGTTTCAAAAAGCGTAATAGGGGTAATAGCGTACTTATCGGCAAGGTAGGTAGACCACTCTTGGAAGTCACAGGATACAATTTCGGCATCGCTCATTTGTTCCACTTCGTTCTTTATGTTGTTATATGAAGATGCAAAGTAGTTTCTTGTATCGGCTCCGCAGAAAAACTCCTTGCTATACGCCCAACCTGTTCTCGAATACATACTCTCACGCCCTTTCTTGCCTACACATGGTTACATCTCGCACGCCGGTAGCAACGTGTGTAGTTTTTCTATAATTCTTGTTTGTTCCTCGATAGGTGGAACGGGGATTAGATAACTCTGGATGGTTTTCAGCCCCAATTCCTTTTGTTTTGTTGAACCTGTTGCTTGACTCTCAATCACGAATTGAACGCTTGGGTTTGCCCAATACATATAGAAAAATTCTGGCAACATGATGTTTCGGTCTAATCTGACAACAGTAACATGGCTGTCTGCAACGGCAATGCCATAAGGATTTTTGTCTGCTGGATATATTGCAATTCTACCTAATGTGCCGAGACCGGTCGAATTTATCATAATATCCCCGTCTTGAAGGATTCGTTCCTTGGTATAGGCAGAAAGAGTGCTCGGTTCAATGAACTGTGCTTTTTCAAGCTGAAATCCACTCCATTGATTGCATTTTTGAGCAATGACTGGAATTTGTTCTACCGGAGAATACTTGGGTGATTTACCTCTCTGCAAATACACACAAGCATTTTTCAAATATGCCCATTTCCAAGTGGAAGGAATATCATATGGAACCTCAACATCATCAGGTACAGAAGGTATTGAAACGGCCGAATCTGTTTCAAGCTGTTCTGTTAATGCACCTTTTACAGCCGCTTTAAGCAAGGAATATCGCATATCAACAGGGAATTGACTGTTAAGTTCAGCTAAGCGCTTTGCATATAGCCCCACCTTGCCAATATCTCCAGAATAACTTCCCGACAAATATCCATGTAGTTCCTCCGTTGCTTTATTAAGCTGCTTATTGAGAGCCTCTCTCTTACTAATATAATCTTCAAGCAACTCGTCGGGAGTAAGTACAACTCGTTCTTTGTTGGGGAAATTGCAATAACTCAAAGCATACCCGTTTTCAGCTATTGCCTTTGCTGGTACACATTGCGATTTCCATGTTTCAACCAAGGAATCCTCCCTAACCGGGTCTTTTATTTCCACCCTGTTATCCCACCAAGCTATGACTGGGTCGAAGTGCTTTAATTCCATCGGCTTCGTTTTTGAAAAATGCTTAATTCCTTCGGGCATATCAAGACGGTAGAACCATGTTTCTTTAGTTGCTCCTGTCTTATCAAAGAACAACAAGTTTGTAGGAATATCAGTATATGGAGCAAAGACATTTCCTGGCAGACGAATGACCGTATGTAGATTGAATTCTTGTAATAGCTTTTTCTTTAGGTTGACTTTTGCTAAATCATCAACGCTGAACAGAAAGCCATCGGAAATTACTACAGCACAGCGCCCTTTTTCCTTTAATCTGTGCATGATAACCCCCATAAAGAGATCTGCGGTCTCAGAACTTGCCAAATCATCGGGAAAGAAACCTTGAATGGACTTATCCTCGTGGCCACCATAGGGAGGATTCATAAGAATAACATCAAACTTGTCATCGTCGGTATAGTCCAGTAGATTGTGCTTTAGTGAGTTGGTGTGATAAATGTTAGGAATATCAATATCGTGCAACAGCATATTTGTTACACAAAGTAGGTACGGAAATGGTTTTTTCTCAATTCCGTAAATGCTATCGTCGAGCTGCTTTTGCGTGGTGGTATCGGTCACTTGCTTTGAAAGCTGTCCCAACCAAGAAGTAATGAAGCCACCTGTGCCACAAGCAAAGTCTGCCATCTTTTCGCCAAGCTGGGGCTTAATCATCAACGCCATAAACTCGGTAACGGCTCTTGGTGTGTAGAACTCACCGGAAGAACCAGCAGATTGCAGTTCACGCAGAATTTCCTCATAAACAAATCCGAAGGCATGGCTTTCCTTGACATCATCGAACTCGATTTCGTCAATGACATCGATGACCTGGCGAAGATAAACACCATCCTTCATATAGTTGTTTGCATCCTCAAAAGTAGACTTAACGATGGCTTTCTTCATTGGAGTACTGGGAGTTACTTGTATACCCTTATAGAGAACAACATCGCCGTCTTTTACATCGTTGCCTTTCAGCACAGGGAACAAAGTGTTATTGACAAAGTTCAACAGCTTGTCTCCGGTCATTGCGTGACCGTTGCTGTCTGCTTTCGCCCAATTTCTCCATCTAAGGTCTTCGGGAATGATGGATTCGTAATCGTCCTCATTCAGTTCCCAATCATCTTCCTTTGCGTCATAGACTTTCAGAAAGAGCATCCAAACCATCTGCTCAATTCTCTGGGCATCGCCATTGATGCCTGCGTCCATACGCATAATATCTCTGATTCGTTTTATAAATCCCGATTGCATCGCCATATTAACTTACCTCAAATTCATATATATTTTCTTCCAGTTCCTTAATGGCTGCTTCGTACTGCGCCTTGCCGCCAAACAGCTTAACGATCTTTGCGGGCTTCCCAAAGTTCGCAAAATCGGCAAGAGACAGAACCTTAATATCCTCAACCTCGGTAATGCCCTGGTTCATGTATTTATCCAGAAGGATACCCAAAACCGCCTGCGCTTCGGCAGAATACTTGCTGAAAAAGTCCTTTTTCTTAACATTGCGGGCTCGCTCTTTGCGGGTCAGCGGTTTTTTGCCGTATGCTACATAACAGATGAAATCGAAGTCGTCCACATCTTCCATACCTTGGTCTACCTTTAATGCTTTTAGGTCAATGCCCATCGCCGTGAAAGATTCCTCAATAGTTTTCTTTTTGTCCGATGATTTCCACTTACGGATAAAATCGGACAGAGAAGCGTATTCACCCTTGATGTTGGTTCTGGTGTAGTCAATAATATCTTCCTGCCGGAGCAACTTTCCATTCGCATCATAGACTGAAACGGTTTTGTTGATAATCTTTACCTTGCAGCCGTCCTTGTCAACGATGGGTGTTTCCACAGGGTCCTCGGGAGGATTCTTATCACCACCACCGTGACCTTCGCCTTTCGGCTTGCAGCCGCCATGCTGGAAGCCCTCATCCTGCTCAACCGGACCGTCCCAGTCAGGGTCAGTAAACAGCCTTGTCACATTCCGAAAATCCATCACGACAAAATGGGTCTTGCCGTCCTTTTCTCTGATACGGGTTCCTCGTCCAATAATCTGCTTGAAGGTAGTCATACTCTCAACGGTCTTGTCGAGAACAATGAGCTTGGTCATCTTACAGTCTGCACCGGTGGAAAGCAGTTCCGAGGTTGTTGCAATAACGGGATATGGTTCGGATACAGAGATGAAATAGTCAAGTTTGGATTTTCCGTACACATCTGAGCCGGTAATTCTCACGCAATAGTCCGGATTCTCCTTCACCATATCCTGATTGCAGTTGACAAGGGCAATTCTCATGCGCTCTGCATGGTCTTCAGAAGCGCAGAACACGATAGTTTTCTGCATTCTGTCGGTGCTTTTCAGATATTCCGTAATCTCCCTGGCAACCTCATCAATGCGATCTTGGAGAATGATGGTGTAATCGTAATCCCGGTTGTTGTAAATGCGGTCTTCAATGACATTGCCGAAAATATCGGTCTGCCCCTGGTATGGTCTCCAGCCGTCTCCGATGTTGGTTGTGATATTGATGACCTTAAACGGGGCAAGGAAGCCGTCCTCAATGCCCTGTTTTAAGCTGTAACTATAAACCGGCTCCCCAAAGTAGTCGATGTTAGATACCTTTTCGCTCTCTTTCGGGGTAGCGGTCATGCCGATCTGCGTTGCCGAAGCAAAATACTCCAGAACCTTACGCCAGTTACTATCCTCCTTGGCACTACCACGGTGACACTCGTCTACAATGATAAGGTCGAAATATTCTGCCGGTATCTGCCGGAAATGTTCTTCGTCATTCTTACCTACCATCTGATGGTAGAGAGCAAAGTTCACTTCATGGGAAGCAATCTTGCTCAGACACTCCTTATCCGAAAAGTCCACCTTGTAGATGGTCTTTTCAAGAGGGGCGAAGTCCTGCAAAATACTCTGGTCAACCAGAATGTTGCGGTCTGCCAGATATAAGATCCTCTTTTTCAGGTCAGAACGAAGCAGACGATAGACAATCTGAAAAGCTGTATAGGTTTTGCCGGTTCCAGTAGCCATAACAAGCAGTAATCTCTGTTGTCCTCTTGCGATTGCTTCCACCGTTCTGTTCACAGCGTTTCGCTGATAGTATCTTGGCGGATAGGTACTTTGAGAGGAATAGTAGGGCTGGGCTACAATTTTCTTTTCCTGCTCGGAAATGCCCTTGCCACCATTCAGTTCCGCATAATAGCGTGCAATCAGCTCATCCTGTGTCGGGAATTTTTCCAATTCAATCTGCTGTTCCTGTCCGGTCAGAAAATCATGCTCATAGAAAGCGTCGCCGTTTGACGAATATGCAAACGGCAAGTCCATCATCTGAGCATATGTCATCGCTTGCTGTAATCCATGAGATACAGAATGGTTGTTATCCTTTGCTTCCACAACGGCAATCGGCTTGCCATCGTTTAAGTACAGCAAATAATCGGCAAACTTGGGTTTGCTGCGAGCCACGATATTGCCTCTGATGTTGATGCGACCATCTGTGATTCTGGTCTCCATCGTGATATGACCTTTCCAACCTCTCTGAATGACCGGAGTTATGAAGTTTAATTTGATGTCTTCTTCGGACATCTGTTTTTTGCCCAATATCGTCATAGCAAAACCTCCTAATCATTTCTTAGTGTTGGCTATTCTCTGATAGTTTCAAGAATATCTTCTATACGGCAATCCATTACCTCGCAGATACGCAGCAAAACATCTGTGGTAATGTTGTCCCCTTTGCCAAGCTTTGCAAGGGAAGCAGAACTAATGCCAGTTTTTTCCTTCAAGTCGCTTTTTTTCATCCCTTTATCTATAAGCATCTTCCACAGCTTATTGTAACTGATACGCATCATCGGAAGCCCTCCCAGTTAATTTCGTGAATGTTTTTTATATTATAACACAAATTCGCAAACCTCTCCACTTATTTAGCGAATTTAATATTCATAAATGCAAATTTTATTTTGTGTTCACAAATCTAATATCTGTTCTTTTTGTTATCGGTTAGGCGGTGATAAACTTAATCAAATAGAGACAATCAAAATTGTGTTCTGTTTTCCTGATAGCAAAAGAAGCGGCCATCGACTATTGAACAATCGGTGGCCGCTTCTACAGATTCTGTTAATCGTTTAGCTAATACTCCAGAATTCCTTAGATCATACCAAAATACTTCAGCGCATCTGTAATCGCCGCTTCCTTTTCCGGCGGGCATTTCGGCTGTCTGGAATTCTCAGACTTCGGTTTATTATAGTTTTCCCGCTCGATAATGCCATACTTCTGTTTGACCTGGGCGATATAAAGGTGGCTGACTTTCAGACCGGTATGCTCCAGCACATACGCTTTGATCTCATCATAGGTGGCTTTGCTCTCCGCCGATGTCAAATCCAGCTCGTCCAGATTCAGCTCCACCTCGATATGCTGCTTGGTATTGAGTTTGGACAAAAGTACAACCGTCTCAACGTGCGCGGTTCTCGGGAACATGTCCACCGCGAGGGCCCTGTCGGCCTCATAGCCCAGGGGGCGGAGACGGGCTATGTCGCGGGCCAGAGTGGCGGGGTCGCAGGAGACATATACCAGGCGGCGCGGCCGCATAGACGCTATTGCCTCCAGCGCTGGGGCGTCCATGCCCTTGCGTGGCGGATCTACGACTATGGCATCCGGGCTGATCCCGCGCGCCTTGAGAGCCTTTGCCGCCTCACCGGCGTCGGCGCAGATGAATTCCGCGTTCGTCACGCCGTTCCGTTCGGCGTTGGCGCGCGCATTTTCTACCGCCTGCGGCACTATTTCCGCGCCTATCACGCACCCTGCCCTCTGAGACAGGCACAGGCTTATCGTACCGGCGCCGCAGTACAGGTCGAGCACCGTACCGCCGTGCTCCGGAAGGGCGTACTCAAGCGCCTGGGCATACAGCCGCTCGGCCTGGGGAGGGTTTATCTGATAGAACGCCTGCGGCGCGAGCTCGAATTCAAAGCCGCACAGCCTGTCTCTCAGCACCCCTGAGCCCCAGAGCGTGCGGAATTCTCCGCTCAGCACCGTATTGCCCTCCGTCCGGTTCACACACTCTACTATGCCTGTGAGCTTCGGGCAGGTCTTGCGAAGATCCTCCGTAAGTGAGCGTGCCAGCGCAGCGCTCAGTCTTTTCCCGGTCACAACGCAGCAAAGCGCCGAACCGTCACGTGCTCGTCTCGTATACACATGCCGCACTGTGCCGCTTCTGCCGTTCCAGGCATCGACGCCGTTTGTGCGCATCCAGTCGATCACAGCCCCGGCACATTTTGACGCCTCGTCCGATTGGAGCAGGCAATCTGGCGCGGGTATGATATTGTGACTGCCGCTGCGGTAGAAACCGGCAACGGGGCCGTTTTCGCCCTCGCCGACGGCGTAGATGGCCTTGTTCCGGTATCCCTCAACGCACTCTGAGCCGAGAATGCGCTCCGCGCGCACATCGGTCCCGCCTATGCGCCTGAGTGCGTCGTTCACGCGGTCGAGCTTCATCTGAAGCTCCGCTGCATAGCTCATGTGCATCAGGTTGCAGCCGCCGCAGCGTCCGAAATTCGGGCAATCCGGCTCGGTACGCTCAGGAGAGGCGGACAGGCACTTCTCTCCCCTGCCATAGACCACGGTCTTTGTCACCTTTACAACGCGCACACGCCAGGTCTCGCCCGGCAGAGCGCGCGGCACAAACACAGCCCTGCCTCCTATGCGGCACACGCCTGCGCCCTCAGAGGTCAGGCCGGTTATGACGGTCTCATATATCTCGTTTTTCTTCAAATCGTCCATGTGGGCATTGTATCACGCCGCGGCGCCGCCTTCAACTTATATCTCTTATATCAAAAAATTTGCAATTCCACTCGCCTTATGCTATCATTATTTAGCTGTATACCGCGCCAGGCGGCGCATGGAGGTCTGATATGAACAAAAAGCTGAAAATCGTGCTTATCACTGTTGCAGCGGCTATCGTGCTTGTGATTGCCGCTATCGTGATAGCTTCTCTTTTTAAACCTGCTGAAAAGGCCGAGGTAACTCCCCCTCCGGTAGTTGCGGGGACGGCCTCGCCGTCGGATGAGCCTGAAGCTGAGCCGGACGAAACGCCTGAACACGTAAATACCGTTACGAGCACGCTTGCCGTCGGCGGCGACATCGTCATGCACACGGGTCTGAACGGTGAGGCTGCGGGCGATACCGGTTATGACTACGTCCCCATATTCGGCATACTCAAGGACTTCATAGCTGAGGCGGATTACTCCGTCTGCTCCCTCGTTACCACCTTCTCCGAGGGCAGCAACTATACCGCCTATCCCCTTTTCAAGTCCCCTACCGATCTGGCCACGTCTATCGCTGAGGTGGGCTTCAATCTTGTGAACACCGCAACCAGCCATTGTGTCGATTCCTACAAGGATGGTATTGACTACACGCTCGACACGCTTGACGCTGCGGGTCTCGATCATGTCGGCACCTACCGCACGCAGGAAGAACGCGATGAGAGCGGCAACCGCTTCATGGCCGACATCAACGGCATCAACGTCGCCTTCCTCGCCTACACCTGCGACACCAACAGCGTCCCCGTAGCCGGATTTGAGTACGCGGCAAGCATATGCACCACGGACTATCTCAGCGGCGGTAGCGATGTGGACTACGAGCTGATGCAGAACGATCTGGCAGCCGCAAAAGAGGCTGGCGCCGACATAGTGTTCGTGTTCATGTCCTGGGGCACGGAGTTTGCCACCCAGCCGACAGAGCAGCAGTACGAGATAGCCGACTACCTCTTTGAAAATGGCGCCGACATCATCATAGGCGGCCACTGCCGTGTGCCCCAGCCCATGGAGCTGCGCACCGTCAAGGATGCCGACGGCAACGAGCGCACCGGCTTCATCTGCTACAGCCTGGGCAATATGCTCTCCTGCCAGAACGACGAATACACCGATATCTCCGCCCTGGTGAACATCGAGCTCACCAAGGACACCGACACCGGTGAGACTTGGATCTCCGACGTCAGCTACAAACCAATCTACATGGCTGATCTCTACGATTACGGCATCAACGACTACGGCTGGCACTACCGCATGGTCGACCTGCACGCAGCCATCAACTCCTACGAGTCCGGCAACCCCTGGGACTTCATCACCGACGAGGTGTACCGCGACATGAAGAACGCCCTGGACGCCGTGCACGAGTTCTTCGGCGAAGAGCTCGATTCCGCCGTCAAGGATGCGGCCGCCGGCGACACTGCCGACGCCGAGGCCACCCCTGCTGTCGAGAACACCCCGGACGCTGAGGATACTGCCGACGCCGCAGAGTAATATTAAGCAAATCAAAAATAAAAACCGGCATGGCCTGTGGCCATGCCGGTTTTTGGTTTGACGTGATCAATAATTCTGGCAGCGCAGCTCGAAGTAAGCCTGGGGATGGGCGCAGACGGGGCATACGACGGGGGCGCTGGGGCCGACGTGGACGTGGCCGCAGTTACGGCAGATCCATACCTGCTCTCCGACACGGGTGAACACCTGAGCATCCTCAATGTTCTTGAGCAGGGCGCGATAACGCTCCTCGTGCTGCTTCTCGATGGCGGCAACGCCCTCCATCTGCTTGGCGATGGCCTCAAAGCCCTCCTCGTGAGCGACCTTGGCGAACTCGGCGTACATATCAGTCCACTCGTAGTTCTCACCGTCAGCAGCCAGCTTCAGGTTCTCGGTGGTGGGACCGACCTTGCCGCCTGCCATGTGCTTGTACCAGAGCTTCGCATGCTCCTTCTCATTGCCGGAAGTCTCGGCAAAGAAAGCCGCTATCTGCTCATAGCCGTCCTTCTTGGCCTGAGAGGCGTAAAACTCATATTTAACACGGGCCTGAGACTCTCCCGCGAAGGCAGTTGCGAGGTTCTGAAAAGTCTTGCTGTCCTTAAGCTCCATTATATTATTCCTCCTTAGTGTTTTATGGCACTAACTGTGCACACCTATATTATATGATTTTTTAAAAATTGCAACATAATTTTCTCGAAAAAGAGCATCATATTGTCGTAAACTTTTTGTGAAGGAGATAGCTATGAAGAAGCTGCTTGCCTGTTTCCTGAGTGCTGTGGCGCTTGTGTGCGTGCTCTCGGGCTGCGCCAGGACTGACGACGGCGTTATTACGGATAAACCCGCCGACGTCACCGCCAAGGTAACCGCAACGCCCAAGCCTGTGCCCACTACTGATGTGAGCACCTCGACCATGCCCGAGACTTCCGCAATGCCCTCAGCGAACGCGTAAATCGCCAGCGCCCCGGCCTTCGCCGGGGCGCAACGCATTTTTTGTGAGAAAACCTTGCATTTGGGAAAAATTCTGCTTGAAAACCGCAATATGGTGTGGTATAGTATCTAAGCACTCTTTTGCGATAAGTGTTTACGATACCGAAAGGATTGAATTTAAATGTACATCGCTCTCACGATTCTGCAGCTCCTCTCCGCACTCGCAGTCACGGTCATCGTCCTCTTCCAGTCCGGCAAGCGTTCCGGCCTTTCCGGCGCCATAGCCGGCGGCGCGGACACCTTCCTCTCCAAGGGCAAGGCTAAGACTATGGACGCCAAGCTCGCTAAGGCCACCAAGTGGGTCGGTCTTGCTTTCGTCGTCCTCACTCTCGCTCTGCACTTCGTTTGAGCTTTTCAAAGTCAATAAAAAAGACCGTTGCACAATGTGCAGCGGTCTTTTTTGTTTCAGACCTTTCCTGGATACACAGCCCTGACGCCTCCGATGAGCTTCGGGCGGGTACGCGCGGCGCTTACCGGTGCCTCACCGATCTGCTTCACGGCCAGACGCAGGGGCACTGCGACCTCCTTGAGGTGCATGCCTATAAGCGTGCAGCCTATGTCCATGCCCGCAGAGGCGCGGACGTGCTCAACGGGTACGGGGTCCTTCATGCGCTTCCAAACGGCAGTGGCAAAGGAGCCGCCCGCCTTGGGCTGGGGGATCACGCAGACCGGCTCATAGCCGAACTTCTCCGCAGCCTCGCGCTCGACTATCAGCGCGCGGTTGAGGTGCTCGCAGCACTGTGCGGCGAGATAGAGCCCGTGCTCCTCTATAAGCGGATAAATGGCCTCCACGACTGCTTCGGCAGCCTCGGGCGTGCTGCCCTTGCCGATGCGGCTGCCCATGATCTCGCTAGAGGAGCAGCCGACAACGACCAGGCTTCCCCGGGCCGGGTCGGCCTGCTCCAGCAGCTCCTGCATGGCCGCGCGGGCCTGTTCCTTTATTTCATCGTACATATTTCAGCATCTCCATTTCGCTTGGCTTTTGATTTATTCTACCACGCCGGTGAGTGTTTGACAACGGGGCCGGGCCGGAGTATTATTGTTTTCATATATTCCGCATTGCGAGGTTCCTGCTATGAAAAAGATACTTTCAGCCGCTCTTGCCGCGGCTATGCTTCTCTCCCTTGCCGCCTGCGGCTCTGAACCGCCCGAGCAGTCGGGTCTGCCCGACCCCGTCTCGGATGTCACGCCCGCTCCGACACCCACGCCGACGCCGGAGCCTACGCCCACTCCCCTGCCCTACATCAATCCCCTCAGCGGTGAACCCATGGAGGAGGACATAAGCGAAAACCGGCCCTTTGCCATCATGATAAACAACATTCAGCAGGCTCTGCCCCAGTGCGGCGTCTCCAACGCTGAGATAATTTACGAGATACCCGCCGAGGGCGGCGTCACGCGCATGATGGCCATTTTCACCGACATCAGCGACGTTGAGAAGATAGGCAGTCTGCGCAGTATCCGCCCCTACTACGCTGACGTTGGCATCTCCTATGATGCCATAGTCGTCCACGCCGGCGGCAGTGAGGAGAGCTACACCGAGATGAGCGGCTACGACGTCGACCACCTTGACGGTGTGCTGCGCACATATGTTGAAGGCGCTTTTTACCGCGACCCAGACCGCATGTACTACGGCCTAGAACATAGTCTGTTCTGCATCGGCGAAAAGCTCATTGAGGCCGCCGAAGGCGAGGGCTTCTCACTCACCCACGAGGGCGGCGCCTATGACTACGGCCTCAGCTTCTCCGAGGACGCGGCCGACCAGTGCACCGACGAGGCAACTTACGCCGAGATCGGCTACAACAGCTTCAAGACCACCAGCTTTGAGTACAACGACAACAACGGCCTCTACTACGCCTACGAATACGGCTCCGAGTACATGGACGACGACGCCGGCGTGCAGATGACCTTCACCAATCTGCTCTTCCTCACGACGGATGTCTCCGTCATCGACAACGTCGGCCGCCTGTCGGTGCGCACCACGGGCACGGGCGAGGGTTACTTCGTCTGCGGCGGCAAGTGCGTGGAGATAACCTGGGAGCGCGAGAGCAACACTGAGCCTTTCCGCTACTATCTCAAGGACGGCACCCCGCTTGAGCTCGGCATCGGCACCACCTATGTAGGCATACGTCCCGAGTCCGGCTCCTCCGTAAGTTTTGTCAAGGAAGGATGATTTCCCTTGTCCCGCACGAAGAAATCCCTGCTTGCCCTGCTGCTGTGTTACCTGATTTGGGGCCTGCAGCCGATATATTGGAATCTGCTCGGCACATTTGACTCCATGTTCGTCCTCTGCGTGAGGATAGTCATGAGCATGGTGTTCACCTGGCTGTTCCTCATCTGCACTGGGCGGCTCAAGGAGCTGCTGGCGACGTTCAGGAACGGCAAGCTGATGAAATTCCTCGTCCCGGCATCGGTTTTTCTCTGCGCGGATTGGGGGCTGTTCAACTGGGCTGTAAAAAATGGACAGGTACTGGACACCGCCCTCGGTTACTACATGAATCCTATGGTCATCTTCATAATTGGCCTTGTACTCTTCCGTGAGCGTGGGCATTTGCTCGAGTATATCGCCGTGGGAGTAGCATTTATCGGTGTACTGATAAGCACAGTGCAATACGGTTCCTTCCCTCTGGTCGCTCTGCTCTGTTCAATTTCCTGGCCGCTTTACGCCACGGTCAAGAAGGCCGCCAACGCTGATCCCATAGTCAGCATAGCGGTGGAAACGACGCTGCTGGCTCCCTTTGCTGTGATCGCCTCACTGATATTCTTCCGCGGCGAGGGCGGATATGCCTCCGTAGACCTGGGCAGCGCACCGCTGCTCATCTGCTCCGGCATCGTCACCGCAACGCCCATGATACTCTACACCTACGTTGTCAACGATCTTCCGTTCAAGGTGGTGGGTATCCTGCAGTATACCAGTTCAACGATCTCTTTCCTCTGCGGCATTCTCTTTCTCAATGAGACTGCGACGCCCTCTAAGCTCGTCATGTTCGGTTTCATCATCGCCGGGCTTGTCATTTTTACCGCCGGAAGCTTCAAGCGTCAGAAGGATGTGCTGCCGGACAGTGCAGATACCAAATGAAAGAGGCAGGGTGCGTTTTTCAGCGCATCCTGCCCTGTTTTTGTGCCGTGCAACCGTTGGTTGCTAAATTTTAAAGGCCGCTTGGTTGACCTTCCTGCGGCGCGGCGGGTATACTCTCAGCACAATGACCCAGGAGGTACAGTTAATGGCACTTTCAGAAACAATATACCGGCTTAGAACCGAGCGAGGGCTCTCCCAGGGCGACCTTGCCGCAAAGCTGGACGTCTCCCGCCAATCCATCTCCAAGTGGGAGACCGGCAGCTCGGTACCGGAGCTGGACAAACTAGTGGCGATGACTCGGCTCTTCGGCGTGACGCTGGACGAGCTGGTGCTCGACGAGGCCCCGTCAGGCGGCGCTGAGGGTGTCAAGGCCCCGGAGCCGGAGACAAATCCGGTGAAGCACAGCCGTTCTATAACTCAGACCGTTGTCGGCGCTGTGCTCCTCGCCGTAGGTGCTCTCGCCTTTATCATCTTCACCCTGCTGGGTGGCTTGCTCACAGGGTTGATATTGGCATTGCCCTTTGTGCTCTGCGGTGTCATCTGCCTTGCGGTAAGGCACGGGGCTGGTCTCTGGTGCGCGTGGCTACTGTTCGTCTGTTTCGAGCTCTACATCTTCTATGCTACCGGCTATTCCAGTCCTTTCGCCGTGTTAACGGTGATATTGAACGTGCCGGTAGCATCATCTCATTACATTCTCCTTGCCATCTGGCTCGTCATCTACATCGGTCTGCTGGCCGGGACGGTGCTTTACTTTGCCAAGCGCCCGGTTCTGTCGCCGAAGCGGGAAGCCAGGCTTGCACTTTCGGCGGCACTGGGCTTTGCGGCTACGTTTTTGATCGGGCTCTTGGGAATGCTGCCTAGGTTTGTACTGTTCCTCATCTCGTTTGTACGCTTTGTGCTGGTCAACGTGCTTCTTACGGTGGGGCTCAGGTATCTGCGGGCGCGTAGGCAAAAATGAATTTGACCCGGTCGCGGTTTTAACCGTGTCCGGGTCTTTCGATGTCCTGAGCATCATACCGGTCTACACAGTCAGCACCGTGAGCGGCCTGCCGCGGATAAGCAGGGAGCGCGCCGTGCTCAACACGATGTAATACACCGCGATGGCCCCGAACGACACTGAGCCCAGCAATATGTCCCTCTCTGTCTTGTACACAGAACAATACCAACTTCACACCGTGGCAGATGTCCAGGCGTAGGCACATGCTGAGTGGATTTCGCGCGCGAAAACCGGCGTAAGTCGTCGCGTAACAGGATCGAGACGGCGTTTGGGTGCCTTTTGCAGGGCCGAGAGCTCGAACGTCTGAGCATCACCGATATAGGCAGGGCGGTATCGCGAGTACTACCTTGCGTTTTTCCGTAACGACCTGAACGTGATGACCAAACTCTGACTGAAAGACGGCTTCTGCGAGACGCCTGAGTAGATGGCAGATGTCATAGCCATGGAATACAGCTGCAGCTGAGGCAGAATAAAAACGCCCCGCATGTCATGTGACATGCGGGGCATCTTTTTGGTCAGTCGAGTTTGAAGCTTATCTCAACGCTCTTTCCAAGCGCGGCAGATTCGCTCTTATAGCGCAGGCATCCGTCCTCGCCCATGACCCCGAGTGTTCGTTCACGCAGATCCTCGTCGCAGAACTTGTCACCAAAGGCCGCTCCCCAATCGCGCAGATAGAGGATGGCGGGGGCCAGCAGGCTACCGGCCTCGGTCAGGCTGTACTCAACGCGCAGGGGCTTTTCGTCATACTCTGTGCGTGAAATGATGTGAGCCTCCTCCAGCTCCTTGAGTTGCTGGGCAAACATCTTGTGCGAAATCTCCCAGGGGATCTTGCGCTTGAGCTCGCCATAGCGGCAATAGCCCTCCGGCGCAGCGTAAAGGTACCAGATTATAAACGGCTTCCACTTTCCGCCGATGGCACCAAAAGTATAGCTCAGACTGCAGCTTGTAAGGTCGTTCTTGTCCAGTAGCATACTTCACCTCCGTCTTCTCGCTAAACCAACAGTTTACCGGATGAAGTATATTTTAGCACAAAACCGCGTTCAAACTCAAGCTACCAATTAAAAAGCTCAGATACCGTTGCCTGCGTCGAATCCCTCGCGGATATTCCGGTAGCCGTTCTTGGTACTGATGGCGTCGCCCACGACCACGACCTTGCAGCCGCAACCTTCAAGCTCGTTCTGCAGCGGGTTGTAACTGCGCACGCCCATGGCGTTCACGACCATGTCCACACGCTTGAACTCCACAGGCTCGCCATACTCCTCGGCGCAGACAACGCCATCGCCAATGCGGGTGACCTTGGTGTTGGTGTGGACTTCGATGCCGTACTTCTTGATGTGCTCAAAGAGGCAGGCGCGGGGCTGAGCAACGGCGTCGGTTATGATCTCCGGGGCCATCTCGAGTATCTTGACATTGCAGCCCTGGACCGCGAGGAACACGGCGGTCTCGGCACCGGTCATGCCGCCGCCGGCGACGACGACATTCTTGCCGTACAGGGTGCGGCCGCGCAGTACGTCCACGGCGGTCTTGACAAACTCGGCGTTGTCGAGACCGGGAATGGGCAGGACCAAAGGCATGCTGCCGGTGGCGAGGATGACCGCATCGGGCTTCTCGGCATCGACTATAGCGCGGGTCAGCGGGGTGTTGAGGCGCAGCTCAACGCCGTACTTCTTCATCTGCATGCGGTAGTTCACCAGTAGGGACTCATACTCGGTCTTTCCCGGAGGCGTGGCGGCGGCGAGCCACTGACCGCCTATCTCGTCGCTGGCCTCGAATACCGTGACCTTGTGTCCGCGCTCAGCAGCTCCGCAGGCAGCGGAGAGGCCTGAGACGCCGGCTCCAGCTACGAACACGCGCTTGGGGTTCGCAACGGGACTCAGGTCGTACACGGTCTCGCGGCAGGTGTGCGGGTTGGCGATACAGTTTACGCGATTGCCCACGGCGGTCTCGCCCGTGCAGCCCTGGTCGCAGCCGATGCAGTGGATGATCTCTTCCTCCCTGCCCTCTCGCGCCTTGTTCGGTAGCTCGGGGTCGGCAAGAGAGGCACGGGCCATGGCCACGAAGTCGGCCTTGCCGTCACGCAGGACGGTCTCGGTCATATACACGTCGTTATACCGGCCAACAGCTATGACAGGCACGGAAACGGACTTCTTTATTTCCGCTACATTGTTCAAATAGTTCATGACGGGCACAAATCCGGGCGCGATGATGGCCTGCTTGGACGCATAGGTGCCCTGGCTGCAGTGCAGAGCGTTCACTCCCGCCTCCTCGAGCATCTTTGCCATCACTATGGCCTCAGGAACTTCTATGCCGCCTTCTACATAGTCACAGGTGTTCATGCGGAACACTATAGGATAGTCAGCACCAACTACGCGCCGCACCTCGGCCACTACTTCCAGCGGAAAACGCATCCTGTTGATAAGCGTGCCGCCGTATTCATCATTGCGCTTGTTGGAGAAGGGCGACATGAACTGGTTGATAAGGTAGCCGTGAGCTCCGTGTATCTCCACGCAGTCAAAGCCGCACTCCACCGCCCTGCGCGCTCCTTCGCCAAAGGCACGGACCAGGTCATGTATCTCGTCAATAGTAAGCGCACGCGGCACATAAGGCATCGTGGGCTCCTTTATCGCGGAAGGCGCAACGGGATGGGTGCTGTAAGCCTTGAGCGTCCGCTCACGGCCTGCGTGATACAGCTGAGCGCCTATCGTGCCGCCGGCTTCGTGGACTCTTCGCACGGTCTCTCTCCATGCCGGTATCTGCGAATCGTTCCACAGCGAGCCAACAACGGGATCGCATCCCGCATCTACAGTTATTCCCAGGTCCTCTGTAAATATGAGTCCCCAGCCGCCCCTCGCTTTGGCTTCGAGATAGCATGTCACTTCTTCATTCGGTGTACCGTCAGGATTGCCCAGATGCGATGACATGGCGCTTACAACCAGGCGATTTTTGAGTTTCAGGGTCCCGATGCTTCCCTGCTCAAATACTTTCGTGAGCTTCATTTAGCTGCCTCCGTTTTAATAGTGCCTTATTGATAGATGTGGTTGATAATGTTAATTTGTCGACAAGCAATTATATTTAACATCATGTTTTATCAATTTTCAACTATGCACTAATCTGTAAGTACTAACAAAATGGTAAGTACGCACAAATAAGTGCATACTTGATTAATGTCGTATTTATGTATATTATCTCGATGGTTGGTTGTGAATTTGTTGACAATTCAAAGTAAAACGTACAAAGGAAAGAAAAGAGGAAAAGCCATGAAGCTAAGCAAAGAAGAGTGGAAAAAAGTTTGTGATCGCGTCATCCTCGACTGCAGGCCTACGCAGAATCCTATTGCAATGAAGTTCATCCGCACTCAGGAGGAATTTGATTCATTCGCGGATATACAGTACTGCAAAGGCACTGCCTCCGTATGCAAACTTATGGGCATGGCCTCTCACTTCCCCGGCACGTTTGGGCTTACCCGCGACCATTTCTCCGGCACCTACTGCGCCACAAACAATGGCTGCTATCCTGTGACCGAGGAATGGCTGACCGGGGAGCACATCGCCAAGTATCCTCTCTGCTGGCATCACAACGTTGCCGACTCCAAGAAGCACACCGACGAGAACCTGAAGGTACTTCCTAAGGAGCCTTATATCGGTGTGGTATGCTCCAACCTCGCCAACTGCGGCATTGATGAGCCTGATGTCATTGCGCTGCGTCTGCCCACCCAGGCCGCTTATCACCTGCTTGCTGGTTACGTTGAGAGCGACTATGAGAAGCTCTACTTCTCGTTCAGCGGCGAGTCCAACTGCATAGACACCTGGATGGAGACCCTCATGAATAAAAAGGTCGGTCTCTCCCTAGGTTGCCGCGGCGACCGCGGCACTGGCGCCATGGGCTACGGCGATGTCCAGATAACCATGACCGGCGAGCAACTCATCAAGGCCCTTGACGGCTTTGAGACCATCGTCGAAAATGGCATCCCTTACCCCTACAATCCCACCTGCATGTACGCTAAGGATTTCTGATACGCGCTCACAGATTAGATTACAGGAGAAAATGTATACATGGATATTGTAATTCTTATTGTTTCTATCCTGCTACTGGGCTTTCTCTGCTTAAAAAACGTGCCCACACTTGTAGGCGGCATCCTCTGCTCGGTTCTTCTGTTGCTCTTCTACGGAATGGACCTCTACACCGGCCTGCTCGACACCTATATGAGCGGCTTTGTTGATTTTACCAAGACATGGTTTTTGATGTTCCTGCTGGGCGCACTGTTCGGCAAGGTAATGGACGTCTCCGGCGCGGCCGACAGCCTGGCCCGCGCGGTGCTCAACCTCGTCGGTGAAAAGCGCATCTCTCTCGGCGTGTTCATCATCTCTGCCCTGTTCATAACCTGCGGCATCTCCGTTTACATCACCCTGTTCATCTGCCTGCCCATCGCCATCAAGATGTGCAGACGTGCAAACCTCTCCCGCGGCTTCATCATCGCCGGTTACTCGCTCGGCATAAACACAGGCCTCGCGCTTCCCTATGTCGCTGCCACTAACAACATGCTCTGCACCGACTATTTCGGTACCACCGCTGCCGCCGGCGGCATCCTCGCCGTCGCCGTTACTGTTGTTTACGCCGTCGTAGGCATGATCTACATCAACTGGTACGAAAAGCGCATGCGTGCCAAGGGCCTGGGTTATGTGCCTGCCGAGGGCGAGGGCGCCCTGGCCGAGGTCGACGACGATGAGACTCGCAAGCTCCCCCACTGGATACTCGCCGTCATCCCCATGATAGTCCCCATCATCGTACTCAACGTCTTTTCCGCCAAGGTAGAGACTTCCCTGCTCATCGGTGTTGCCTGCGCCGTCGTGCTGCAGTTCAAGTACCTGCCTCGCAAGTGGGAGCCCATCCGCAAGATGATGACCGACTCCCTGAGCACCACCACTCTGACCATAGTCAATACCTCCGCCATTGTGGGCTTCGGCTTCGTGCTCCAGGCCACTCCGGGCTACTCCATCGCCGTCGAGCAGATCCTCGGCATCAACGCCCACCCGCTTATCGTCGCGCTGGTGTCCGTCAACCTGATCGCCGGTATAGCTGGTGCATCCTCTGCCGGACTTGTTCTCGCCGCCCCCGTGCTGCAGCAGCTGCTGCCGCTTACCAACGCCGAGGTATTCCACAGGACCGTCGTCCTCAGTTCTCTCGGCCTCGACTCTCTGCCTAACGCCGGCTTCCTGCAGACCGAGTGCACCCTCGCCGGTGTGAAGTTCAAGGACGTCTACCTGCCCATTATTTTCATGGAGACCGTTGTAATGACTCTGCTGCGCGCGCTGCTGTACATCGGCCTCACAATAGCCTTCGGCATGGCGTAAGTCACCCATTCCAAGCAAGCGAAAGGAGAAACATTATGAAATACAGCGAAAGATTTGCCGGAAAGGTCGCCGTCGTCACTGGCGGCAGCAGTGGAATAGGTCGCGCCATCGCCCAGCGCTTTGTCGCCGACAGCGGCAAGGTCGTTATCGGCGACGTGGACACGTCAGCTTTTGAGGCCCTTACTGCCGAGCTCGGCGCTGAAAACTGCTACTGCATCAAATGCGATGTCTCCATCCGCTCCGAAGTCGACGCCATGATTCAGGCAGCTTACGACAAGTTCGGCGGCTTTGACTGCATGTTCGGCATTGCAGGCATCAACATTATGAAAGACTTCCTCGACTTCACAGAGGAAGAGAATGACCGCATCTTTAACGTGAACTACAAGGGTATGTTCAACACCACGCAGGCTGCCGGCCGCGCCTTTGTGGCCCACAACACCCCCGGCGTTATTGTGAATGCGTCCTCCATCAATGCTCGCTGCGCCTGCCCGAACTCCACCTCCTACGCAGCTAGCAAGGGCGCCATCCTCAACCTCACCCGCGGCGCCGCGGTCGAGCTCGCCAAGTACGGCATCCGCGCCAACTGCATCGCGCCGGGCTCCACCGACACCAACATGATAACCGATATCGCTCGTAACCGTTTCCCGACCTACACAGCCCCCAAGCTCCTCATCAAGCGCATGGCTCGACCCGAAGAGCAGGCCAACCTTGCCTGCTTCCTCGCCTCCGACGAGGCCTCCTACATCAGTGGCGAGTGCTACTTCAACGTCGGTGGATGGGGCGTGTCGTAATACGGCGCGCAAGCTGAATACTCAAAGTGCAAAAAGGCACGGCGCAAATAGTGCCGTGCCTTTTCTCATTCCCAGGTCTTCCAGACCTCGGGGCAGTAGCCGACCGTGGCCTGTTTTCCGTTTCTCACCACTGGGGTTTTAATGTTGTCCGGGTACTCCAGCAATCGCTCTATGCGCGCCGCGTCGTTTGCCATGTACTTTATGAGGTCCGCATCCGGTGCCTTGGGGTCGATGAGATTCTCCAGCCCCACCGCCGCGCGGACGGACTCGAACTCCTTTTTGCTCATGCCGTAGCGTGGGAGGTCAATGGACTGGAATTTAATCCTCCGCTCCTTGAAATAGCGCTCTGCCTTCTTGGTGTCAAAGCATTTGCTTCGTCCAAATATCTGAATGTTCATGTCGACCGCTCCAATATGTCCATGAGATTGTTGTAAAAGATGCCGCGCACGAGGCTCTCGGGGTGGTTGCGGCGCAGCAGGGCCTCGTAGATCCTGCCAACGTCCTGCACGCCCGCTATACCATGCGGCGTGTCGTCGATGCCGTCGAGGTCCGCGCCGATGAACACGGCCCTCTCGCCGCCGAGGGAGAGGAAATGTTCAATATGCGCGCAGCAGGCGTCAGCGTCCCGCGTCAGGCCGAGAAAGTCCGGGCAGAGGTTCAATCCGGCCCCGCCGCCGCACTTCACCAGCGCCTTGAACTGTGCGTCTGTGAGGTTGCGCGGAAAGTCTGAACAGAGCGCCGCAGCGTTCGAGTGGCTGGCGAGGACGGGCCTGGCGCTGAGCTCCATCACGTCCCAGAATGTTCGCTCCGAGGCGTGGGAGAGATCGATGACTATGCCCATATCCTGCGCCGCGCGGACGAAAGCACGGCCCTTGTCCGTGAGCCCTCCACCGCCGTCCATGGCCGAGCCGCAGAGCTCGTTATCCGAGTTCCAGCAGAGATTCACCATGATGAGGCCGTCGCGCTCGTGCGCCTCACGCAGGCGCTCCACGGAGCAGTCCAGCTGCTCCATGCCCTCAACTGAGAGAAACGCCGCTATTTGGCCTCTCTCCGCCGCTGCCTTCGCCTCACTGGTGTTCCGGCAGAGGACGCCGAGGCCGCTTTTTTGCAGCTCCGAGCGCAACAGCGCTGCCTTTTCCTCATATCGCCCGCCCCAGACCGCGAAAAACTGCGCCGCGGGCGCATAGGCGGAGAGCCGCCGCAGGTCAAGCATATATTCGTTCTCCGTGAGACTGCCGCCTCGCTCAAGGACGGCGGTCACAGTGTCGCAGTGCGCGTCAAAATAAGGTGTCGTCATATCAAACCACGCGCTTTGGCCGCGGCTTCGAGCCGCAGCAGTGCCTTTTCAATATAGTCGCGCGGACAGGCAAGGTTCACGCGGTGGAAGAGCTCATAGCCCGAGCCGAACACGTCCCCGCCCTCGGTGTAGAAGCGGGCATCCTTGTGCAGAAACTCCGTCAGCTCCTCCGGGCTAAGTCCGGCTCGGCGGCCATCCATCCAGGCGAGATATGTGCCTTCGGGCATGTGGCAGGAGAACACAGGCACGCGCTCTGTGAGGAAGTCCGTGAATAGGCGGCAGTTGCCCTCGAGCACCTTCAAGCACTCGTCGAGCCAGGGTCCGGAGCTCTTGTAAGCGGCCTCGCAGGCTGCGTAGCCGAAGCTGTTGAAGTAACCGCCCATGTCGCGTGCCACGGTAGCCTTCACGCGCTCGCGCAGCTCAGGGTTCGGGGCAACGACGTTGGAGATGGTCATGCCCGCGATGTTGAAGGTCTTGCTGGGCGCGGTAAGCACCACGCTGTTTGCGGCCAACTCCTCGGATATGGAGGCAAAGACGCTGTGCTCGTGCCCGGGGTAGCATATGTCGAAGTGTATCTCATCCGATACGACCTTCACGCCGTGGCGCAGGCACATCTCTCCAACACGCTCAAGCTCCGCGCGGGTCCATACGCGGCCCGTGGGGTTCTGCGGACTGCACAGTATGTAGAGCTTGACGTGCTCCTGCTCTATCTTCCGCTCCATATCCTCAAAGTCAAAGACGTACTTGCCGTCCTGCTCCAAGAGCTCGCTGCGCACAAGGCGGCGGCCGTTTTGCTCTATGGCGCGGTAAAACGGCGGGTACGAGGGAAAGTTGAGCAGTATGCCGTCGCCCGGCTCCGTCAGCGCGCGCACACAGCAGCCCACGGCCAGCACCAGGCCGTAGGTCTGAAACAGCCACTCGGGCTCGATGTGCCAGCCGTGGCGGCGCTCCATCCACGAGACTATCTCGCGCTTGAGACTCTCGGGCGCGCCCGCATAGCCAAAGCTGCCTTCGGTGACGTGGCGCTCAAGCGCCGATGCTATCTCCGGCGCCAGCTTGAACTTCATCTCGGCCACGCCGAAATCGATGGCGTCCGGCGCAGGCTCCCCGAATTGGGCAAGGCGCTCCCACATGGGAGCGCCGCTGCCAAATGCGGGGTGCAGGGTAGTAAAATCGTATGCCATGCCCTTACCCCCTATTCTTTTATATCTCGGTTATCACAGGCAGTATCATCGGACTGCGCTTGGTAGTCTTGTAGAGATAACCCGTGAGGTTGGTACGCACCTTGTTTTTGATACCGGCCCAGTCGGTGATGCGCTGGTGGCGGCAGCTCTCGAGGCTCTCGAAGATTACGCGCTTCATCTCCTCGATGAGGTCTTCGGATTCCTTCTCATAAATGAAGCCGCGCGTGACTATTTCGGGGCCGGACACAAGCGAACTGTCCTCTCCCGAGAGGGCCAAAACAACGACTATCATACCGTCCTGCGCAAGATGCTTCCTGTCGCGGAGCACCACGCTGCCCACGTCTCCCACGCCGCTGCCGTCCACGAACACGCGCCCCGCGGGGACGATGTCCACTGACTTGATGCTTTTGCGGCTGAGCTCTATTACGCTGCCGTTTTCCGCGATGACGATGTTGTTCGGCGCGACGCCCATCATGCGGCCCAGCTCCGCGTGCTTGCAGAGCATGCGATACTCACCGTGGACCGGGATGAAAAACTTCGGCTTCGTCAGGGCCAGCATCATCTTCTGGTCCTCCTGTGAGGCGTGGCCGGAGACATGCAGGTCGGTGTGGCGGTCATAGATGACCTCCGCGCCCTTGTGGAAGAGCTCGTCGATGACCCGGGAAATAGTCGTCTCATTGCCGGGAATGGCGGAGGCGGAGATGATGATACGGTCGCCCGCGTCGATGTTTATCTGCTTGTGCTCGGAGAAGGCCATGCGGTAGAGCGCGGACATGCTCTCTCCCTGGCTGCCGGTGGATATGATGACCGTTCTGTCCTTGGGCTGGCCCTTTATCTGGTTGAGGTCCATGAGCACGCCGTCCGGGATGTCCATATAGCCCAGCTCGCTCGCGACCTTTATCATGTTCTCCATGCTCCGGCCCGTGACGGCGACCTTGCGCTTATACTTGGCCGCTACGTTCACTATCTGCTGGATGCGCTGTACGTTGGAGGCGAAGGTGGTGACGATTATGCGCTTTTCGCAGCCCTTGAAGAGCTCGTCGAACTTTTCTGCGACCTTGCGCTCGGAATCCGTGTGGCCCGGGCGCTCCACGTTGGTGGAGTCCGAGAGCAGCGCCAGCACGCCCTGCTTGCCGAGCTGGCCCAGGCGCGCGATGTCGATCATCTCGCCCTGTATGGGCGTGACGTCGATTTTGAAGTCGCCGGTGTGGATGACCGTACCGATCGGCGTCCTGATGGCGAGGGCCACGGAGTCGGCTATCGAGTGGTTGACGTGTATCATCTCCACCTCGAAGCAGCCGAGGCGGAAACGGTCTCCGGCCCTCTTCGTGAATATCTGCGTGTTGTAGAGGAGGTCGAACTCCTCCAGCTTGAGCTCGATTATGCCCGCGGTGAGGCTCGTGGCGTAGATGGGTACGTCCAGCTCCCGCATGACATAGGGCAGTGCGCCGATGTGGTCCTCGTGCCCGTGGGTGATGACTATGCCGCGTATGCGGTCCTTGTTCTGCCGAAGGTAAGTGATATCGGGTATGACGGCATCAATGCCGTAGAGCTCCTCGTCCGGAAAGCCCAGACCGCAGTCCACGACAATAATGTCCTGCCCGTATTCGTACACGGTGAGGTTCTTGCCAACCTCGCCGAGGCCGCCGAGCGGGATTATTTTCAGTTTTGCCATATTAATCTCCTTAAATCAAAAATTGTCTTATGTACAACGGTTATCCAGCATTATAACCGCTAAGGCCGTATTCAATCCGCCTACATCTCCACGCGGCCTTCCAGGGCGCGCTGAAGCGTGGCATCATCCGCAAACTCAAGGTTTGAGCCGACGGGTATGCCGTAGGCAAGGCGCGTCACCTTCACCCCAAAGGGCTTGAGCAGACGCGAAATGTACATGGCCGTAGTCTCCCCCTCGGTATCGGGATTCAGGGCCATGATGACCTCCTCAACGCCGCCGGCGGCGACGCGGGAGACAAGCTCAGATATTTTGAGGTCGTCCGGACCGACGTGGCTCAGAGGCGAGAGCACGCCGTGCAGAACATGATAGACCCCATTATATTCCCTGCCGCGCTCGAAGCTGAGCACGTCTCGCGGCTCGGCCACTACGCAGATGACGCTCTGGTCGCGCTTGGACGAGGAGCATATGGGGCAGATCTCCGCGTCAGTCAGGTTCTGACACACGGAACAGCAGTGAACGCTGCGCTTCGCCTCGCTTATCGCCGCGGCAAAGGCCTCAGCCTCCGCATCGGGCAGGGAGAGTGTGAAAAAAGCGAGGCGCTGCGCGCTCTTTTTGCCGATGCCGGGCAGCATCGCGAATTTATCTATCAGGTTCTCAAGCGCCGCCGGGAAAAAGGACATATATGTCTACCTCTTATGACTGATTTCATACTTTGATATCCGCGGCCATGCGTATGCCCGCAATGGCTGCGGCGCGGTCGGGCTTTCCAAAAACAGCACTGCCCGCCACCAGCACATTGGCTCCCGCGTCGACCACAAGCGGGGCCGTGCTCTCGTCTATGCCGCCGTCCACCTCGAGCTCGCAGGACGGACGGTACTGGTCAATAAGCGCGCGGATGCCGCGTATCTTAGGCAGCATATCCGCCATAAAGCTCTGCCCGCCGAAGCCGGGTTCGACCGTCATGACAAGCACCATGTCGAGTTTGTCGAGATACGGCAGTATCACCGACCCAGGTGTTCTCGGCTTGATTGAGAGAGCTGCCAGCTTGCCTTTGGACTTTATCTCGTCGAGCGCGGCAAGCACGTCCTGCGGCTCATCCGCCTCCACGTGGAAGCAGACCAGATCCGCGCCCGCATCGCAGAATTTGCCGACATAGCGGTGCGGCTTTTCGATCATCAGGTGCACGTCCAGAAACATATCCGTGGCCTTCCGGAGCGACTTGACCACTGGAATTCCGATAGAGATGTTGGGCACAAAAAGCCCGTCCATGACATCCACATGGACATAGTCCGCGCCTGCGGCTTTTATTTCCTCAACCTCGTCTGCCAAACGGACGAAATCCGCTGAGAGTATCGAGGGTGCGATCTTTATATCCATACTGTACCTCCCCGTAACGCAGTACATGCAGCGGGCATAAAATATCTCAGCGGAACGGCGCGCCGGCCTTCGCTTTTATATAGGGGGCGCGGGGCTCATCTGCTCCGTGCTCCCGGCTGCAACACATACCAAATCATTATACTACGTTTACACAGCCCGGCGCAACAGTTTTTGCTGCAATGTCACAGCCAAGACGCAAAAAAGCGGGGATATTCCCCGCTTTTTTTGCAGTATCGCGGGCTCAATCCCGCCTTACTATCTCCTCTGCGGACTTGAAAATGCAGTCGGCCGGCACCACTCCGCGCACAGACGAAGTCGGATAGATGCTCGCTCGGCGGCCAATGACGCTGCCGGGGTTCAGGACGCTGTTGCAGCCCACCTCCACGCAGTCACCCAGTATGGCACCGAACTTCTTGAGGCCTGTCTCGACCCGCTCCTCGCCGCTCTTGACAACGACGAGGGTCTTGTCGCTCTTTACATTCGACGTGATGCTGCCCGCGCCCATGTGCGCGCGGTAGCCCAGCACGGAGTCGCCAACATAGTTGTAGTGCGGCACCTGTACCTTATCAAACAGCACGACGTTTTTCAGTTCCACCGAGTTGCCCACAACGCAGCCCTTGCCAACTATGGCGCTGCCGCGGATGAAGGCGCAGTGCCTCACCTCAGCCTCGTGGTCGATGATGCAGGGGCCGCCGATGTAGGCGCTGGGGAAAACCTTCGCGTCCTTCGCTATCCAAACGTCCTCCGACGGATGGTCAAACTCGCTCTCGGGCAGGGTCGCGCCGAGCTTGAGTATGAAGCCCTTTATCTCGGGCAGGACCTCCCAGGGATACTCCTTCCCCACGAAGAGCTCCGCCGCTATCGTATGCTCAAGGTCGAGCAGCTCGCTTATCTTATACATCATTTCACCCTCACCAGATGCCCGCTCTCACGCATCGCGTCGATTATCTCGTCCACAGCGGCCTCGCAGACCTCGTCGGTCTCGGCCTCGGCCATGACGCGGAGCACGGGCTCCGTGCCGCTCTTGCGCAGCAGCACACGGCCGCTGTCACCGAGGCGCTCCTCCACCTTCTTCACCGACGCCTGAACGACCGCGTCGGCCATGGTGCCGTCCTTGTCGTCAACTATGACGTTTTTGAGCACCTGCGGGTAGATGGTCACGGGCTCCGCCAGCTTGGAAAGCGGCAGCTTGGAGTCCAGCATGACCTGCATGACCTTGATGGCTGTTATCAGGCCGTCGCCGGTGGTGGCGTATTTGGAGAAGATGATGTGGCCGGACTGCTCGCCGCCGATGAGATGGCCGTTCGCGCGCATGTTCTCCCAGACGTACTTGTCGCCCACCGCGGTCTTTTCGTAGCCAATGCCCGCCTCGTCAAGCGCCTTGTAGAGGCCGAAATTGCTCATGACGGTGGTGACCAGAGTGTTGGTGTCGAGCCGACCGCGGTCCTTCATGTGCTTTGCGCACATATACATTATCTCGTCGCCGGAAACGTAAGCGCCGTTCTCGTCCACGGCGAGGCAGCGGTCCGCATCTCCGTCGAAGGCGAAACCGACGTCCAGGCCGTTTTCCTTGACCAACTCTTGCAGCGCGCCGATGTGGGTGGAGCCGCAGTCGACGTTGATGTTGAGGCCGTCGGGCTTGTTGCCTATGACGCAGGTGTCGGCGCCCAGGGCGTCGAACACGCTCTTGGCTATCATCCAGGTGCTGCCGTTGGCGCAGTCGAGGCCGACCTTGACGCCTTTGTAGGAGTGGGTCGAGAGGCTGATGAGGTAGCCTATGTATCTGTTGCGCCCTGCGGAGTAGTCCACAGTGCGGCCGATAGCGTCTGCAACGGCGTGGGGCGGCTCGGGCGTGAGGCCGTCGAGGTAGGCCTCTATCTCGTCAAGGACGTTCTCCTCCATCTTCTCGCCCTGGCCGTTTATCAGCTTTATGCCGTTGTCGTGGTAGGGGTTGTGGCTGGCGCTTATCATTACGCCGCAGTCGAAGTCGTCCACGCGGGCGATATACGAGACGCTGGGCGTGGTGGTCACGTGCAGCAGATAGGCGTCCGCGCCGGAGGACGTGAGTCCCGCGGAAAGTGCGCACTCGTACATATAGCTCGAACGGCGGGTGTCCTTGCCGATGACTATCTTGGCCTTGTG
>OMDY01000254.1_pt1 | contig 30252 bp, 29 predicted proteins | sample 1645281 | NCBI WGS metagenome assembly OMDY01 (sample SAMEA103958145, study PRJEB25191) | human gut metagenome | biome: human-associated habitat [ENVO:00009003]; feature: intestine environment [ENVO:2100002]; material: feces | place: Germany | collected 2013/2015
GCGCAAAGGGGGTGTCGCCCGGATGGAGCCGAGGTCGGGGACGATGAGCATTATCCTGTCCTCCGGCACCAGCGAGGCGTCCGTCGTCACGAAGGTGCAGTTCTAGGCGGGATGGCTGCCGCCGGGCGCGATGACTGTTTCCCCCGCCGACCCGCAGGCGGCCAGGCTCAGCATCAGCGCCAGGGCAAGCAGAAATGCCGCCGTTCTCTTCATAAAAAATCTCCCCCTTTGGCAAAAACATAGCACCGAATTGTATCCGGCTTATATCACCAGAGGGGGATGATTATGAACTTTTTGTGAACTCGCGCCCTTACCGCTCGCGGTAATCCTCCATCATGCGGGAGAAGAGCTCCTTGGTGGAGGGCGGGGTGTAGCTTATTGCGTTGGCACCGGCCTCTACGGTGGCGGAGATGCTCTCGGGCGTGGGGCCGCCGGTGGCGATTATGGGCACGTCCGGGAACTTGTCGCGTATACGCCGCACCACCTCGGGCGTGCGCGCCGCGGCGGAGACGTTAAGGATGGAGGCTCCCGCGGAGAGGCGGGCCTGGATATCCGTGTGCTCGTTGAGCACCGTCACGACAAGCGGGATGTCGATGTAGTTGCAGATGCGCTCTATGTCCAGATTCCCCATCGGCGCGTTGACCACAACGCCCATGGCGCCCTCTGCCTCCGCGTCCCAGGCGAGCTGTGTGGTGCGTATGCCCTGGGTGGTCCCTCCGCCGACGCCGCAGAAGACGGGCAGAGATGAGTAGCGCAGTATCGCGTCCGATATCGTGGGCTGAGGAGTGAAGGGGTACACCGCCAGCACCGCGTCCGCCGAGCAGTTGCGGATTATCGCTATGTCCGTTGTGAACACCAACGTCTTTATTCTCTTACCGTTTATCACAATGCCGCTGACGCCGCGCGCCTCGTTCGGCACTTCGAGTATCTGGTGGCGCAGCCGGCTGCTTATGTGGGGTATGGGCTTCTTCTGCTCCATCTCGTTTCCTCCTTGGTCTGGTCTTCGGTTATTTTATATTATAACTGAACTTTATGACGAAATCTTGTACTTTTTGAAATTTGCTGCTCACAAGATAAAATATTAACTTGTCCGCGGAGATTGAAATGTGGGGCACTCTGGCATATAATCAGGTGTAAAGACACCTTTGGGGGAATGCACCATGCTTAAATACAACGGCCTGAACTACACCATGCTCTGCGACTTTTACGAGCTCACTATGGGCAACGGCTATTTTGAGTCCGGGCTTGGCGACAAGATGACTTACTTCGACCTGTTCTACCGCACCGTGCCCGACGGGGGCGGTTTTTCCATCGCGGCGGGACTGGAGCAGGCGATAGATTATATCCAGAACCTGCACTTCTCCGAGGAGGACATCGAATATCTCCGCGGCCGCGGCATGTTCTCGGAGGCCTTCCTCGACTATCTGCGGCACTTCAAATTCACCGGCGACGTCTGGGCCATGCCCGAGGGCACGCCGGTATTCCCGCGCGAGCCCATTATGATCATCCGCGCCCCCGCCATACAGGCCCAGCTGCTTGAGACCTTTCTGCTGCTCACCATCAACCACCAGAGCCTCATCGCCACCAAGGCCAACCGCATAGTCCGTGCGGCCGACGGCAGGGTCGTGCTGGAGTTCGGCTCACGGCGCGCGCAGGGTCCCGACGCGGCCATACTCGGCGCGAGGGCGGCCTACATCGGCGGCTGCGCAGGCACGGCCTGCGTGCTCTCCGACCAGATATACGGCGTCACCGCCGGCGGCACCATGGCCCACGCCTGGGTGCAGATGTTCCCCACCCAGCTCGACGCCTTCCGAGCCTACTGCAAGGCCTATCCGCAGAACGCCGTGCTTCTCGTGGACACCTACGACACGCTCCGCAGCGGCGTGCCCGACGCCATCCGCGCCTTCAACGAGGTGCTCAAGCCCCTCGGGATCACCAAGTGCGGCATCCGCCTTGACTCCGGCGACATGGCCTATCTCACCAAGCGCGCCCGTAAAATGCTCGACGACGCTGGCTGGACCGAGTGCAAGATAACCTGCTCCAATTCCCTTGACGAGCACCTTATAAAGGAGCTGCTGCGCCAGGGCGCCTGCATAGACTCCTTCGGCGTCGGCGAGAGGCTTATCACCAGCCGCACCTCCCCTGTCTTCGACGGCGTGTACAAGCTCGCCGCCGTGGAGGAGCCCGACGGCACCATCGTCCCGCGCATCAAGATCAGCGAGAACGTGGGCAAGATAACGAACCCGCATTTCAAGAAGGTCTACCGCTTCTACGGCCGCGACACCGGCATGGCCGAGGCCGACTACATCTGCCTTTACAACGACAGCGTGGACGACACCAAGGACCTCGTCATCCGCGACCCGGACGCCACCTGGAAGCAGAAGACCATGACGAACTTCAAGGCCCGCGAGCTGCTGGTGCCCATCTTCAAGGGCGGCGAACTGGTCTACAAGCAGCCCAGCCTGCCCGAGATCCAGGCCTACTGCCGCCGCGAGGTGGCCACGCTCTGGCCCGAGGTGCTGCGCTTCGACTATCCGCACAATTACTATGTCGACCTCTCCGACGAGCTGCTGGAGATAAAGACCAGCCTGCTCAACGCAAGACGATGACGGACGGGACGGCCAGAAGGGCGGAAATTGCCGCCCTGCTCGAGAAGGCGGACTCTCCGCTCTCCGCCGCCAGTCTTGCCTCCAAGCTGGGCGTGAGCCGTCAGGTAATCGTCGGCGACATAGCGCTGCTGCGCGCCTCCGGGGCCGACATAACGGCAACGCCCCGCGGCTACATCACGGAGCGCGGCCGCGGCGGGCTGCGGCGTACCGTCGCCTGCATCCACAACCGCCCCGAGGGCATGGAGACGGAGCTCAACATCATGGTGGATAACGGCTGCATGGTGCTTGACGTTGTCATAGAGCACGCTGTGTACGGCCAGCTCACGGGTGAGCTTCGCCTCACGAACCGCCATGACGTGCGCCAGTTCATGGAGCGCATCCGCGCCGAACAGGCCTCACCCCTCTCCGCCCTCACCGGCGGCATCCACCTCCACACCCTCCTCTGCCCGGACGAGGAGGCCTACGAGCGCACCGTAAAAGAGCTGGACGAGGCGGGTATCCTGTTTGTGAAAAACTAATCTAACGTTGACAACAGGACGCAATGAGCTTAAAGTATCGTTACAGGTGTCTTGACACTTGTAACGATACTTTTATATTGGCGGTGGTCGGATTGAACGGATTCAAGGCGTTTCTGAAGCGGAAGGACATAGAGATATCGCTCCGGCGCTACGGCATAGACGCGCTGGGAGCCATGGCGCAGGGCCTCTTCTGCTCATTGCTCATAGGCACGATACTCAACACGCTCGGCTCGCAGACAGGCGTGACCATCTTCTCTACCGTCGGCGGCTACGCCACGGCGATGAGCGGTCCGGCCATGGCAGTGGCGATAGGCTATGCGCTCAAGTGCCCGCCGCTCGTGCTGTTTTCGCTGACGGCAGTAGGCTGGGCGTCCAATGCGCTTGGCGGTGCAGGCGGACCGCTTGCCGTCCTCATCGTGGCCATCATAGCCGCCGAATTTGGCAAGGCGGTCAGCAAAGAAACGCCCATCGACATACTTGTCACTCCGCTCGTGACCATATTCATAGGTGTCGCGCTCGCGGCCCTCATAGCTCCGCCCATCGGCGTGGGCGCAGGATACGTGGGCGACCTCATCGAGCTGGCCATGGAGCTGCAGCCCTTCTGGATGGGCATACTCGTCTCCGCGCTGGTGGGCATCGCGCTTACGCTGCCCATCTCCTCGGCGGCCATCTGCCAGGTGCTGACCCTGACCGGTCTCTCCGGCGGCGCGGCGCTGGCCGGCTGCTGCGCGAACATGGTGGGCTTCGCCGTCATGAGCTTCCGGGAGAACCGCTGGGGCGGCCTTGTGAGCCAGGGTCTGGGCACAAGCATGCTTCAGATGGGCAACATAGTGAAGAACCCGCGCATCTGGCTGCCAGCCATCATCACCTCCATGATAACCGGCCCCATCGCCACCTGCGTGTTCAAGCTGGAGATGAACGGCGCGCCCATCAATTCCGGCATGGGCACCTGCGGCATGTGCGGGCCCATAGGAGTGATAACAGGCTGGTACGAGCCGGGCGCCGACGCGCTGGCCAAGGGTGCCGCGGCCATAACCCCCACCTCCATGGACTGGATAGGCCTCGTGCTAATCTGCTTCGTCCTCCCCGCCGTCCTCTGCTGGGCCCTCGGCCTCTTCTTCCGGAAGATCGGCTGGATACGCGAGGGCGACCTCAAGCTCAACTGAATTTTTTACCGTTTTCCACAGGCGGGAGCTTTCATGGCTCCCGCCTCTATTTTTTCTCTTTTGTAATCTTTATGTCGATTTTGTAACCATTTGTATCTGAAGTTTTCCTTGATAAGTTGTCATAATGTGTTTATCATCATATTATGAACGATATTATGTAACCTTTTCTGTTCGGAGCTGTGCCATGAAAAAACATACTGTTACACTTCCAATGCTTGTCTTCATAGCAGTCCTCTGCGTCTCCATAGTCGCCTTCCCGACCACCGCCTCCGGTGCGGATGGGGAACCCGACGCCATTGCCGGAGACGTCGCCGCGCTGTACAACACTTCGGCAGACACCTTCAGTGTCATTCCCTCCGCCCAGACCGGCGGCGTGGTGCAGCCCAGCGTTTCGGACAGCATTGCGGGACGTACCGTGTCCTTCAGTGTGGACCCCTCAAGCGGCTATAAGACAGCTTCCGTCGCCGCGATAACCGCGACGGGCGACATGCTCGAGGTCGTCCGCGTCGACGGCGAGAAGTACAGCTTCGTAATGCCCGCGGAATCCGTCATCATCGACGTGACCTTCCAGTACATGCGTGCCTGAGGCAACAGAACATAAAAAATACGGCCGGGAGGCGTTTGCCTCCCGGCCGCTTGTTTTTTTGCTTATCTCTTGTTGTATTCTTCTATCGCGATGGCGAGAACATCCATGGCGCGCTCCAGGTCCGCCTGCTTGAGAACGTAGGCGAGGCGCGCTTCGTTCATGCCCTTGCCGGGCGTGGCGTAGAAGCCCTCGCCGGGCGTGAGCATAACGGTGTCTCCGTCGGCGTTGAACTCCTCCAGGAGCCACTGCTGGAACTTGTCTGTGTTGTCCACGGGCAGCTTCACCATGAAGTAGAACGCGCCCTCCGGCTGCTCGCACACTACGCCGGGAATGGACCTGAGCTTCTTCATGGCCGTATCGCGGCGGCGCTTGTATTCCTCGCGCACGGAGGCGAAGTATCCGGGCTCCACGGAGTAGAGCGCGGCTGCACCGACCTGATCGAGCGTGGCGACGCACAGGCGGGTCTGGCATATCTTCATGGCCTCGGTCATGAAGGCCTTGTTGCGCGAGACCAGAGCGCCGACGCGCGCGCCGCAGGCGGAGAAGCGCTTGGAGACGGAGTCCACAACGATGACGTTCTCGTGCATATCCTCGAACTCGAGCATACTGCCGGTCTCCTCGCCGCCGTAGACGAATTCACGGTACACTTCGTCGCTGATGATGTAGAGGTCATGCTCCTTGGCAATATCGGCTATGACGCGCATTTCGGCCCTGGACAGGACGTAGCCCGTCGGGTTGCCGGGGTTGGTTATCAGTATGCCGCGGGTGTGCTCGTTTATCAGCGGCTCTATACGCTCGCGCACGGCGTAGCGGAAGCCCTCCTCGGCGAAGGTGGGTATCGGCCTGATGGTCGCGCCGGTCATCTGGGTAAAGGTGCTGTAATTGGGGTAGAAGGGCTCCGGAGAGAGCAGCTCATCCCCATCGTCCAGAATGCAGGCAAGCGCTATGCTGAGCGCCTCGCTGCCGCCCGCAGTCGCCAGAATATCGTCCGGCTCAAGGTCCAGACCTATGCGCGAATAGTAGTCGTGCACGGCTTTCAGATATTCGGGGACACCGGCCGAGGGCGCGTATTCGAGGACGGGACTCTTGAACTCGCGCACGGCCTCAAAAAACTCAGCGGGGGTCTCTATGTCCGGCTGGCCTATGTTGAGCGGGTAGATCTTTATCCCACGTGCTCGCGCGGCGTCTGCATAAGGGGCGAACTTCCTTATTGGTGACAGCTCACATTTTTGAATTTTTGACGATAATTTCATGCTATCCCTCCTCAGACGCTTTGTTTTCTTTTGTTCTTTAAGGAAATTGCTTAGATTATACTACCTCCCCGCTCAAATCGCAACAACGTTAATTCTTCGGCATATCCGACGGCATAGCCCGTACTGCCGCGGCATAGGATGTACAAAACCATTTCCGCGGGGGGTAAATACATGAATAACACGGTATCAAGGGCGCTGGACTTCATAGCACGGCACAAGAAGGCGGCGTCCGGAGCCGCGCTGGTGCTGGCAGTGCTGCTGGTATTCGCGCTCGTCAACAGTCCGGCGGTGGTGGGCGTCTCGGCGACACAGCGCTCACTTCCGGTTTACAGCGTGGAGAGGGACGGCAAATTCGTCGCGCTGAGCTTCGATGCAGCCTGGGGCAACGAGGACACGGAGGAGCTCATCGACATTCTCACCTCGCACGGCGTCACGGCCACCTTTTTCCTCGTCGGCGAGTGGGTCGACAAGTACCCGGAGAGCGTGAAGCAGCTCGCGGACGCCGGTATGGAGGTAATGAATCACTCAAACGATCACGCGCACTTCGCCAAGCTCTCGGCCAGTGAGATAGTGGAGAACATAAACGCCTGCAATGCCAAGATAGAGGCCATAACCGGCGTGCGTCCCACCCTCTTCCGCTGCCCCTACGGCGAGTATGACGACAACGTCATCGACACCGTAAACGGCATGGGCATGACCGCCATCCAGTGGGATGTGGACAGTCTGGACTGGAAGGACCTCGACGCCGCAGAGATAACCCGCCGCGTGGTAGGCGGCGTGGAGCCGGGCTCCATAGTCCTCTTCCACAATGCCGCCAAGCACACGCCCGAGGCGCTTGCCGGTATAATAGAGGCACTTCAGGCCGACGGCTACACGATAGTGCCCATCTCCCAGCTCCTGCTCAGCGGCGAATACAGCATAGACCACACTGGCCGCATGCACCCGGCAGCATAAACAAAAAGCGCGGACGCATAAAAGCGTCCGCGCTTCGTTTTTGGTTTTCAGCCCACGGTATAGGAGCCGCGGACCAGGAGCGTGCTGTTTCCGGAGGCGGTGACGCCGGAGCCGGAACCGACATAGAGGTGGTTTGCCGTAAGCGAGCCGCCAGATGCGAGCTCGTTGCCGCTCGTCACATCGACGAGAGCCCCGGCCGCAGACGCGGAACCGCTGCGAAGGACTATCTCACAGCCCTCTCCGCACTTGAGCGTCTCGCCCGAGGATAGCGTCACCACGGAAAACGCGCTGGAAGCGGCGCCGTACTGGGCCTGAAGGGCGTCGGCCGCTTCGTCTATCTGCTTGCCGAGCTCATCCTCCATCTTGGGGCCGAGCACATCCTCAAGGTAGCTCATGGCGACCAGCGGGTCGGACTGCGTGCCGTAATTCGTCGCGGCGTAGGCGCCGATGCCCGCCGCGAGCACCGCGACGGCTATGACAAGTACAACTATCTGCCACTTCTTCATTCTATGTACCTCCCGGCTCTCAGTCCCCCGGGCCGAAGCCCGGGGGACGCTTTTGTCTACTGCGCCAGGCCGAAGCTCACGGCTATGGCGCTGTTCACCCTGTCCATTGTGGGCCCGTCAAGCTGGCCCATTCTCTCGCGCAGGCGGGATTTGTCAAGCGTGCGTATCTGTTCGAGCAGTATGACGCTGTCCCGGCTCAGGCCGTAATTCCTCGCCGACAGCTCTATGTGCGTCGGCAGCCGGGCCTTCCCCGTCTGCGAGGTTATTGCCGCGGCGATCACCGTCGGGCTGTGCCGGTTGCCCGTGTCGTTCTGGACTATGAGCACCGGCCTCATGCCGCCCTGTTCACTGCCCACTACCGGGCTCAGGTCGGCGTAGTAGATGTCTCCGCGCTTTACTGGATTTTGCATTGGCTTCACACTCCGTATAGTGCCCGTTCATATTATATGTCATATGTAGGGCAGCGGTACTTTTACCGCCAATGCTATTCTCACACGGAGCGGCCGATTTTATTCATACATCAATATAAACGCGCGGTACGCGCGGGGAAATCGCGCAGAGCAGCTCATAAGAAATAGTCCCGCCTATGTCCGCAAGCTCCGTGGCCTCCGGCTCGTCGCCGAAAACCGTCACGATGTCGCCTGTTTTGACTTCCGGCATGTCCGTCACGTCCACCATGCACATATCCATGCATATCCGGCCCACCTGATGGGCTCTTTTGCCGTTTATGACGACGTCGAACCTGCCTGAGAGGCTCCGGTGCAGCCCGTCCGCGTAGCCGACGGGTATGACCGCGAGGCGCATGTCCCGCTCGCAGGTGAAGATGCGGCCGTAGCTTATCGTGTCGCCCGCGTGGTGCTCCGTTATCTCCGCGACGCGGGTCAGCAACCGCATGACCGGCTTCAAGTCCAGTCCGCCGCGCTCCGCGCCCGGATAGAGCCCGTAGAGCAGCAGGCCCGGCCGGACCATGTCGAGGCAGGTCTCCCTGAAGTTTACCACAGCTCCGCTGTTGGCGCAATGCCTTATGCCGAGGCTGCGTCCGGTTTCATTTTCCAGCTCGTCCACGGCTTTGGTAAAGCGCGCGAATTGCTCCAGCGTGAAGCTCTCCGCCGGCTCGTCCGAGACGGCAAAATGCGTGAACACGCCCGCGGGCTCAAGGCCCGGCAGCGTAAGCAGCTCGCGCACGCCGGCCATCTCCTGTTCGCTCCCCACCGCAAAACCCGTCCGGCCCATGCCGGTCTCGAGCTTGATGTGGCAGCGGAGCGTCAGACCCGTGCCCTCCAGCGCGCGGCTCATTCCCCGGGCGCAGTCGATATCGCCTATCGCCTGCTCCACGTTCAACCGGGCGATGTCAGGAGCCAGAAAAGCCGGGCTCGGCGCAAGGATGAGTATGGGCATCTTCAGCCCCGATGTGCGCAGCTCCGCCGCCTCCTCGTAGCACGAGACGGCTATGTAATCCGCGCCTATCTCCTCCAGCCGCTTGGCTATCGTCACTGCGCCGTGGCCGTATGCGTTCGCCTTGCACAGTCCCGCAAAGCGGCAACCTTCCGGCAGCACGCGGCGCAGTTCTCTGTAATTGTGGTCGAGGCGGCCGAGGTCTATCTCGGCCCAGGTCCTCTTTTCTGCGTTTATCATGGTCTCGCCTTCCATTCAGTTGAGGGAAAACTCGCTTATCCGCAAAGTGATCAGGCAGCGGCCGTCCTCGCGGCTGGTGAATTCCGCGGAGCTGGGCCTTCCGGTCTCGTCCAGTCTCAGTGTTATCGCCGTTTCGTCCTCGGGCACGAGGCTCACGACCGTCTCACCGCCCTCGGTCCAGGCCAGCTCCACATAAGCCGTGCGTATCGCCTCGCAGAGCTTCGGCAGCGCCGTCACCGGTGAAAGTCCCTCCGCCGCCTCACCCGCGTCCAGGATAAGCCCCTCGTACTCGAGAGATGCGTTTTCGTTCTCTATTCTCGCCCGAACGCCGGATATCAGCTCCGGCGCCAGCGTCTCTATCTCGCTGCCGGTCTCGTCCGACGCACAGCTGAGCGTGTATTCCGTCTGCGTTCCGTCCCGGCCCCAGGCCGTGACCTCCGCCGTCAGCTCCGCCGTTCCGCCCTCCATCGAGGCGCGCAGTTCCTCAAAGGCCGACCTCGCCGCGTCTCCTCCGCAGGCCGTGAGCGGGAACAGCATGAGCGCTGTCATAAGTGCGGCCATTATCCTTCGCCGCATGGCATTTCAAACCTCCGTCACCGTTTTCAGCGCCGCCGGAAGATATGCTATGATGTCCAAGGGTGTCATGCCGTACTCGCCGAGCTCCGATGCCGCCATGTCGCCCGCAAGGCCGTGGAGATAGACCGCGGCGCGCACAGCGTCCCGGAACGGCAGTTGACATAACATTGCCGCCATAAGCCCCGTCAGCACGTCGCCCGAGCCGCCCTTGGCCATGCCCGGGTTGCCGGTGCGGTTTACATAACATTCACCGTCCGGAAAGGCTATGACGCTGCCCTCGCCCTTGAGCACCAGAGTGCAGCCCCAGCGCTCGGCAAAGCGCCGGGCGTCGGAGACGCGATCCCCGCTGAGCCGACCGCCCAGGTAGGTGAACTCACCCTCATGCGGAGTGAGCACAGTGGGACAGGCCGCGTTTTCAAGGACGCCCATGTCCCGCGAGAGCGCCCAGAGCGCATCCGCGTCCACCACGGTGGGCACCCGCGACGCCGCCAGCGCGCCCTGCACCAGCTCGGTCACGCCCTCGCTGCGGCCGAGTCCGGGGCCGAGGGCCAGACAGCTCATGTGCTCCAGCCGCTCCTCCACCTCGGGCACGGCCTCAGCCGAGAGGCGGCCGCGCTCGTCGCAGGGCAGTGGAAAGGGCATCGCCTCGTCGTTTTTGACGGCGGTTATCTCATAGATGCTCTCCGGCACGCCGAGCCACACCAGGCCCGCGCCGCCGCGCACCGCAGCGCGCGAGGCAAAGGTCGGCGCTCCCGTGTATCCGCGGCTCCCGGCCAGGATGAGCAGCCTGCCGTAGTCGCGCTTGGAGCTCTCCCGCGCCCTTCTGGGCAGCATAATCGGGGTATTCTCTTTTGCTATCTCGGTTTTCATGGCATAACATTATACATTTTTCAAATTCATAAGTCAATTTATTTGACTTCCGGCAAACGTTGTGCTATAAATGTATTCCAGTTGAAGATATTTTATTGCTGTGAACGGGAAAATGACCCGAAACGGCGCACAGAGAACGGGGGCCGCCGGCTGTAAGCCCCCCGCGCACGTTGAGTCTGGTTCGCCCGGGAGCTCCGGCCAATCACCGGCGGGTAAGCCCGTTACAGCGTACGAGTGCGGCGCCCTCTGCGCCGAATAACGGGTGGTACCGCGGAAGATAGGCTCTTTCGTCCTGTATGGGGACGGAGGGCCGTTTTTTTGTGCGTACCGCAAACTGAAAGGGGAAGTCTGAAACAAAATGAAAGAGATGCTGGAAAAGCTCAGGGCCGAATCCGCGGCCGCCATCGCCGAAGTAGCGGATGCCGAAGCGCTTGAGGCGCTGAGGGTAAAGTACCTCGGCAAGAAGGGCGAGCTCACCGCCATACTCAAGCAGATGGGCAAGCTCTCCGCTGAGGAGCGCCCCGTCATCGGCCAGCTCGCCAACAGTGTGCGCGCTGAGCTCGAATCCGAGCTTGAAAGCCGCAAGGCCGCCCTCGCCGAGTCTGCGCTCGAGATACAGCTCGAGGCCGAGGCGCTGGACGTCACCCTGCCCGGCAAGCGCGTCAAGGGCGGGCACAAGCACCCGATGGACATCGTCATCGACGAGCTCAAGGACATCTTCATCGGCATGGGCTTCGAGGTCGACGACGGCCCCGAGGTCGAGCTCTCCACCTATAACTTTGACCGCCTGAACACCGACGAGGGCCACCCCGCCCGCGAGTGGACGGACACCTTCTACCTCGACGAGGAGAGCAAAACACTCCTCCGCACCCACACCTCCCCCATGGAGCCGCGCATCATGGAGAGCCGCGAGGGCCCCATCCGTGCCGCCGTTTTCGGACGCTGCTACCGCAAGGACGAGGTCGACGCCACCCACAGCCCGATGTTCCACCAGATGGAGGGCCTGGTCGTCGACAAGCACATCACCTTCGCCGACCTCAAGGGCCTGCTGCACAACATGGCCGTGCAGCTCTACGGTCCCAACACCGTGACCCGCTTCCGCCCGCACCACTTCCCCTTCACGGAGCCCAGCTGCGAGATGGACGTCCTCTGCCACAAGTGCGGCGGCAAGGGCTGCCCCACCTGCAAGGGCGAGGGTTGGATAGAGCTCCTCGGCGCCGGCGTCACCAACCCGCACGTGCATGAGATGAGCGGCATCGACCCCGCCACGCACTCCGGCCTTGCCTGGGGCATGGGCCTCGAGCGTGCCGCCATGCGCCGCTTCAAGATAGCCGACCTGCGGCTCATGTTCGAGAACGACATCCGCTTCCTCGAACAGTTCTGAGTCTTTTACAAACCCCGTGCGGACTTATTTGGATGAAGTATGAAGGAGTTCGATATAAATGAAATTGTCCAGAAAGTGGCTCAATGAGTTCGTCGAGCTGAGCCTTGAGGAAAAGAACGACCACGACTTCGCCGAGGCGATGACCATGACCGGCTCCAAGGTCGAGGGCACATCCTACATGGGCGAGGGCATCAGCCGCGTCGTGGTCGGCAAGATAGTTGAAATGGTGCGCCACCACGACTCCGACCACATGTGGACCTGCCAGGTCGACGTGGGCGGCGAGCGCCTGCTGCAGATCGTCACCGGCGCGCAGAACCAGAAGGTCGGCGACCTCGTCCCCGTGGCGCTCGACGGCGCAACGCTCCCCGGCGGCGTGGAGATACACACCACCGTGTTCCGCGGCGAGCTTTCCGAGGGCATGATGTGCTCGCTCAAGGAGCTGGGCCTCACGCTGCACGACTTCCCCTACGCCTATGAGAACGGCCTCTTCGTCATCGAGGAGCCCTGCAAGCCCGGCGACGACATTGTCCCCGTCATCGGCCGCGACGACCACGTGGTCGAGTTCGAGATAACCCCGAACCGCCCGGACTGCCTCTCCGTCATCGGCCTGGCCCGCGAGGCCTCCGTGACCTTCGGCAAGCCTCTGAAGCTGCACACCCCCGTAGTCAAGGGCTCCGGCGGCGACATACACGAGCATGTCAAGGTCGACATCGAGAACCCCAAGCTCTGCCCCCGCTACACCGCGCGCATGGTGCGCAATATCAAGATTGAGCCCTCGCCCAAGTGGATGCGCGAGCGCATCGCCGCCATGGGCATGAGGCCTATCAACAATATAGTTGACATAACAAACTATGTCATGATGGAGTACGGCCAGCCGATGCACGCCTTCGACTTCGCCTGCGTGGACGGCGGGCACATCGTGGTCCGCACCGCGCGCGAGGGCGAGACCATCCGCACCCTGGACGGCAACGAGCGCAAGCTGACTACCAGCATGCTGTGCATCTGCGACGAGTACAAGCCCGTCGGCGTCGCGGGCGTCATGGGCGGCGAGAACTCCGAGATAACGGACGACACCAAGATGGTCCTCTTTGAGAGCGCCAACTTCAACGGCACCAGCATCCGCCGTACCGCCGCGGGCCTCGGTATGCGCACCGACGCTTCCGCCCACTATGAGAAGGGCCTCGACCCCTACCTCACCAAGATAGCGGTCGACCGCGCCTGCGAGCTGGTCGAGCTGCTGGGCGCCGGCGAGGTCGTGGACGGCTATGTCGACTGCTTCCCCGCTCCTCCCGAGCCGCTGGTACGCGAGCTGGATGTGGACCGCGTGAACTGGATACTCGGCACCGACATCGACGGCGACACCATGCGCGATATCCTCCGCAAGCTCGACTTCGGCGTTGAGGGCAACACCATCACCGTCCCGAGCTGGCGTCTCGACATCGACCCGAAGTACACGCAGAACGACTTCGCCGAGGAGGTCGCGCGCATCTACGGCTTCAACAACATTCCCAGCACGATGATGGAGGACTCCGGCACGAAGTCCGGCGGGCTCACGCCCGAGCAGGCCGCCGAGCGCCACCTGGGTGCCATCTGCCGTGCCTGCGGCTACAACGGCATCATCACCTATTCCTTCTACAGCCCCGCGGGCTGGGACCTCATCCGTCTGCCCGCCGACGACAAGCGCCGCGATGCCATCCGCATCCTCAATCCGCTCGGCGAGGATACCAGCTGCATGCGCACCACCACCCTGCCCAGCGTGCTCGAGGTGCTCGCGCGCAACTGGAACTACCGCAACAAGTCTGCGAAGGTCTACGAGTTCGCGAAGATATACCTCAAGCGCCCCGACGGCCTGGCCGACGAGCCGAAGGTACTCACCCTCGGCGCCTACGGTGAGGACATGGACTTCTACACGCTCAAGGGCACTGTCGAGGAGCTCTGCGACGCGCTGCTCATTCAGGATGTCGAGTACCGCCCCGTGAAGGACGACCCGAGCTATCACCCCGGCCGCTGCGCCGCGCTGTATGTAAACGGCAAGTGCCTCGGCAAGCTCGGCCAGATACACCCGCTGGTCGCTAAGAACTACGGTGTGGCCGATGAGCTCTACGTCGCCGAGCTGAACTTCCAGGCCATGTTCGACCACCGCACCACTGAGGTGTACTACACCCCGCTGCCGCGCTTCCCCTCCGTCAACCGCGACATCGCCGTCGTCTGCGACGATGCCCTCACGGCGGGCGAGCTCATGGGCTGCATCCGCGAGGCTGGCGGCGAGTACCTCAAGGGCTGCGAGGTCTTCGACGTCTACAAGGGCGCGAACATCCCCGAGGGCAAGAAGTCCGTGGCCTTCTCGCTCACCCTCCGCTCCGACGACCAGACCCTCACCGACGCACACGCCGATGAGGCCGTCCAGGCCATCCTCTCCGCACTGCACGAGAAGTACGGCGCTGTCATCCGCTGAGCGTTTTGTAATTGAATCGTAATATTGCGGTGCTTTACACTCCCGGGATTTTTGGTATAATGTTTGTCAGTTAAGGCAATCATACCTGACCAGGGAGGGGTATCGACATGGAAGACGCAACCAGGAGATTCACAGCTATTGACAACCGGAACGAGACACGCGAAATTCTGTCATCCGTGTATGACTCTCTGAAGGTCAAGGGCTACAACCCCATCAATCAGCTTGTGGGCTATATCATCTCCGAGGACCCGACGTATATCACGAATTACAACAACGCCCGCAGCCTCATTTGCCGCCTCGACCGCGACGAACTGCTGCAGGAGCTGCTCGTGAGCTACCTCGGAAAGTAAACATCCGAACGCGTCAAAATAAGGGCGCCGGCAACTCTCGTTGCCGGCGCCTTTTTCACGTCCCGCCTCAGGCGGGGATTATTTTCTCATTGGCGGACAGCACTGTCCAGATGAACTCTACCCAGCCCTCATCCCAATACGAGCGGGCCACGTACACGCTGTCTGCGACGGGCCGCATCAAATAGTAGTTGCCGTCCTGCGTCCAGGAAACGGCTTCGCCGTCTGAAAAGCTCAGCTCCGCCGCATTTTCAGCCACCTCGTTAAGGGAAAAGCGGACTACCTCCAACCGTATGATTCAGTGTCTTCGCAGACGGTTTAGTTTACATAACTTCACGCACCTGGGTCCACAATATAGTCACGGAAACCTCCCCCGCAATGCTTTACAGAAAACGACCCGCGGGACGCTGCCGAGGCAGTTTCCCGCGGGTCGTTATTCGCCTTGCGGCTTTTCAGCTTATTCCTTGTGCTGGCCGGCGCATTCGCTCTTGAGGCCGCGGAGCATATCTACGCCGTGCTTGAGTGCGGGCAAAACCGCACCGAGGCTCTCGGTGGCGGCCTTCTCGCTGCCGGGCAGGTTGACTATGAGAGTGCCGCCGCGCAGTCCGGCTATACCGCGCGAGAGCATGCCGCGCGGGGTTATCCTCACGCTGGCCGCACGCATCGCCTCAGCTATGCCAGGCGCCACGCGGTTTATGACCGCCTCGGTAGCCTCCGGAGTCACGTCCCTTCTAGAAAAACCGGTGCCGCCCGTGGTCAGCGCAAGGCAGACGTCCAGCTCATAGGAGCAATTCACGAGTTCGCCCTTTATCTGCTCAAACTCGTCCGGAACGATGTTGCGGTATATTACCTCCCAACCGTCGGCCTCAAGCATGGCCTTGATGGCCGGTCCGCTGGTGTCTTCGCGTTCTCCCCTGCTGCACTTGTCGCTGACCGTTATAACAGCCGCCGTGTAGTTCATCTCTTTACCCCTCCATTATCTCGCGCGCGGAGCGCATATCTAAATGGATTATAACAGATTTACATACGAGTTACAAGCCCGTAACTTTCCGGTTTCAAAAACACCGCGCGGCAAGCAAAAGTAGAAAGAGGAAGCCCCGAAGTGGGGCTTCCTCTGCAATATTTGATCAAATCTGCACTTATTCGGGTTTATAGCTGCCCTTGAGCATGACGGAGCGGTTGAACACCAGGTGATCGGGCTTCGAGTCGCGGCTGTCGGCACAGAAATAGCCCATGCGCAGGAACTGGAAGTGCTCACTCGGCTTGGCGCTCTCGAGCATGCGCTCGACCTTGCAGCCTGTCAGAACCTCCAGGCTGTCCGGGTTCAGGCAGTCGATGAAGTCCTTGTCCGCCGCATCCGGCTCCGGGTCGGAGAACAGGTTACCATAGAGGCGCACCTCCGCGTCGGCGCAGTTGTTCGCGTCCACCCAGTGCATCGTAGCGCCCTTGACCTTGCGGCCGTCCGCCGGATCACCGCCGCGGCTCTCGGGGTCGTAGGTCGCCAGGACCTCCGTCACTTCGCCGTTTTCGTCCTTCACAAAACCGGCGCACTTGATGAGGTATGCACCCTTCAGGCGGCACTCCAGGCCGCAGCTCTCGCCCTCGTCCGGGCACAGGCGCTTGTACTTCGGCGCGCGGTGCTCCATGAAATCCTCGCGCTCTATATAGAGGTGGCGAGAGAAAGTGACCTTCCTCGTGCCCGCCTCCGGGTCGTTGGGGTTATTCTCTATTTCGAGCTCCTCGCTCTGGCCCTCGGGATAGTTCACAATGGTGAGCTTGAGCGGACGCAGCACGGCCATGGCCCTCTGCGCGTGCTCGTTGAGGTCCTCGCGCAGGCAGTGCTCCAGCAGTGCGTAGTCCACCGTGTTCGGTACCTTGGCGACGCCTATGCGCTCGCAGAAATTGCGTATGGAGGCCGCCGTATAGCCGCGGCGGCGCAGACCGCAGAGCGTCGGCATTCTCGGGTCGTCCCAGCCGGACACGCGTCCCTCCTCCACCAGGCGGCGCAGTTTGCGCTTGCTCATCACCGTATAGTTGATGCCCAAGCGCGCAAACTCTATCTGGCGAGGCTTCGACGGCAGGTCGCAGTTGTTGATCACCCAGTCGTAGAGCGGGCGGTGGTCCTCAAACTCCAGGGAGCAAAGCGAGTGCGTGATGTGCTCCATTGCATCCTCGATGGGGTGCGCGAAGTCGTACATCGGATAGATGCACCACTTGTCGCCCTGGCGGTGGTGGTGCGAGTGGTTTATGCGGTATATGACCGGATCGCGCATATTGAAGTTGCCGCTCGCGAGGTCTATCTTCGCGCGCAGGGTCATCGCGCCGTTCGGGAACTCGCCCGCGCGCATGCGGCGAAAGAGGTCAAGGCTCTCCTCCATCGGACGGTCCCTCCAGGGGGAGCGCGCCGGGGTGTTCACGTCGCCGCGGTATTCCTTGAACTGCTCGGGCGTCAGCTCGCAGACGTAGGCGAGGCCGCGCTTTATGAGATCCTCTGCGCACTCGTACATCTTTTCAAAGTAATCCGAGGCGTAATAAAATCTGTCATCCCAGTCGAAGCCCAGCCAGTGTATATCCTCCTTGATGGCCTCGACGTACTCCACGTCCTCCTTCGTCGGGTTCGTGTCGTCCATGCGCAGGTTGCAGAGGCCGCCGTATTTCTCCGCGGTGCCGAAGTCTATGACCAGCGCCTTGCAGTGGCCGATGTGCAGATAGCCGTTCGGCTCGGGCGGGAAACGGGTGTGCACCTTCATGCCCTCGCAGCGTCCGCCGGGAGCCAGGTCCTCATCTATGAACGTCTCTATAAAGTTTTTGGATACTTCTTCCATGTTATCCCCTCACAGCTTTATCCTGACTTGATGTTCTCCCATTATACACGGAATGATTCCTGTTTACAACGGTGTTTTTGGGCGCTATAATCTTGCTATAAAAGTAAACGGAGGCGTACATGACAGACGTTATAATAATAGGCGGCGGGCCGGCCGGCGTCTCGGCGGCGCTGACGGCGATGCACCGTGGCAAGACGGCGCTCATCGTCTCCTCTCCGCCGGAGGATTCCCCGCTCTGGAAGGCAGAGCACATTGATAACTACCCCGGTCTGCCGGGCGTGACGGGCCGCGAGCTTTTGCAGAAGCTGCTGCTGCACGCGGAGGGCTCCGGCGCAAAGATCATGCGCGGGCGGGTGCTGAGCATCATGCCCATGGGCAGGAGCTTCGGCGTCTCGGTGGGCTCTGACTTCGTGCAGGGCCGCGCAGTGGTCATCGCCTCGGGCCTATCCCGGGCGAAGCCCTATCCCGGCGAGGCGGAGTTCCTCGGCGCGGGCGTGAGCTACTGCGCCACCTGCGACGGGATGCTCTACCGCGGCAAGCGCGTCGCGGTCATCGGGCTCTCGGCGGATGCGCCTGAGGAGGCTGAGTTCCTGCGCTCCATCGGCTGTGAGGTAGAGTATTTTGACAGCTCCAGGGCCAAAAAGTACGAGATAAAGGGCGGCGAGCGTGTGGAAAAGCTCGTGGCCGACGGCGAGGAGTTCGACGTCAGCTGCGTTTTCATCCTGCGAGCAGGCGTTGCTCCCGGCTCCCTTGTGCCGGGTCTGGAACTCGACGGGCCTCACATAAAGGTAAGCGCCGACATGTCCACCAGCGTCCCCGGCGTCTTTGCCGCAGGCGACTGCGTGGGCGCGCCCTACCAGGTCGCAAAGGCCGCGGGCGAGGGCAACATTGCGGGTATAACAGCCGCGAAATATGTGGAAAATATACACGAGGAGGAATAAACAATGTCAGTACAGCATCTTACCAGCGCGGATTTTGACAGCGCCATCGCAACCGGCCGCTGTGTTGTGGATTTCTGGGCGAGCTGGTGCGGCCCCTGCCGCATGCAGGCTCCGATACTCGACGAGTTTGCCGCGGATCATCCCGAGGTCAAGGCCTGCAAGGTGGACGTGGACGCGGAGCCCGCTCTCGCCTCGCGCTTTGGCGTCATGAGCATACCCACTCTCATCTACTTCGAGGACGGCAAGCAGATCGGCAAGGCCGTCGGCGTGCAGATGAAAGAGCAGATAGCCGCCGCAATGGGCGTTTGAAAGCCGCAAAAGCTGTTGACTTTGCGGTAAAATTGGGCTATAATCGCGTCTAAAGAGGCTGAGACGGGCAGGAGTAGGCGTTTGCCGACGCACAGAGAGGGGACGGACGGTGCAAGTCCCCGTGAAGCGGCGCCGAAGGTCGGCCCCGAGCCGCCGGACTGAAAGACTTCGAGTAAGCCGGACGGGTGCTCCCGTTACAGAGCCGAGAGTGTCACACGGCATGTGTGGAACTCAGGTGGTACCACGCGGTATATTACTGCGCCCTGAGACAATATCTCAGGGCGCTTTTTCACGCTCTGAGGCAAGAGAAGGAGGAAACGCAATGAGAGAACTTCCCAAGGTGTACGACCCCAAACAGGTCGAACACAAGATCTACGACATGTGGCTTAAGGGCAACTACTTCCACGCTGAGCGCGACCCCGAGAAGAAGCCTTTCACCATCGTCATCCCGCCCCCGAACGTAACCGGCCAGCTCCATCTGGGCCACGCCTTTGATGAGACCATCCAGGACGTGCTCATCCGCTACAAGCGCATGGACGGCTACTCCACGCTCTGGCTGCCCGGCTACGACCACGCGGGCATCGCCACGCAGATAAAGGTGGAGGAAAAACTCCGCAATGAGGGCAAGACCCGCTTCGACCTCGGCCGCGAGGGCTTCCTCGACGAGGTCTGGGCCTGGAAAAACAAGTTCGGCAACCGCATCGTGGAGCAGCTCAAGACCCTGGGCTCGAGCTGCGACTGGGAGCGCCAGCGCTTCACCATGGACGACACCTGCGCCCGCGCCGTGCGCGAGACCTTTGTCGACCTCTACCAGAAGAAGCTCATCTACAAGGGCAAGCGCATCATAAACTGGTGCCCGAAGTGCACCACCGCACTCTCTGACGCCGAAGTCGAGTACGTGGATAAGCCGGGCCACCTCTGGCATGTGCGCTACCCGCTCTCCGACGGCTCCGGCGACCTCATCATCGCAACGACGCGTCCCGAGACCATGCTCGGTGACACTGGCGTCGCCGTCAATCCGAATGACGAGCGCTACACCGACATCGTCGGCAAGACCTGCATTCTGCCCCTCGTGGGCCGTGAGATACCCATCGTCGCCGACGACTACGTCGAGATGGACTTCGGCACCGGCTGCGTCAAGATGACGCCCTGCCACGACCCGAACGACTTCGAGGTCGCCCAGAGGCACAACCTTGACTACATCCTCATCCTCGACGACGACGCGAAGATAATAAACGGCGGCAAGTACAACGGCATGGACCGCTACGAGGCCCGCAAGGCCATCGTCGCCGACCTCGAGGCCGAGGGCTACCTCGTCAAGGTCGAGGATTACTCCCACAACGTCGGCACCTGCTACCGCTGCCACAGCGACGTGGAGCCCATCTCCTCCGAGCAGTGGTTCGTGAAGATGCAGCCGCTCGCGAAGGAGGCTATCCGCGTCGTCGAGGACGGCGAGGTCAAGTTCGTGCCCGACCGCTTCTCCAAGACCTACCTCAACTGGATGTACAACGTCCGCGACTGGTGCATTTCCCGCCAGCTCTGGTGGGGCCACCGTATCCCCGCCTGGTACTGCAAGGACTGCGGCCATGTCACCGTCTCCAAGGAGGACGCCACCGAGTGCGAGGCCTGCCACAGCAAGAACATCGAGCAGGACCCCGACGTGCTGGACACCTGGTTTTCCAGCGCGCTCTGGCCCTTCTCCACGCTCGGCTGGCCCGAGGAGACTGAGGACCTCAAGTACTTCTACCCCACCGACGTGCTCGTCACGGGCTACGACATCATCTTCTTCTGGGTGGCCCGCATGATCTTCTCCGCCTGCGAGCAGATGCACGAGATACCCTTCCACACCGTGCTCATACACGGCCTCATCCGCGACCCGCAGGGCAAGAAGATGTCGAAGTCTGCCGGCAACGGCGTCGACCCCATTGAGATGATTGACCGCTTCGGCGCCGACGCGCTGCGCTTCAACATCATCACCGGCAACAGCCCCGGCAACGACATGCGCTTCTATGTCGAGCGCTGCGAGGCGATGCGCAACTTCGCCAACAAGCTCTGGAACGCCAGCCGCTTCGTGATGATGAACCTCTCCATCACCGACTGCGCCCTGCCTGAGAAGCTCGAGCTGCCCGACAAGTGGGTGCTCAGCAAGCTCAACAGCCTCGTCGGCGAGGTGCGCGACAATCTCGACCGCTACGAGCTGGGCATCGCGGCCCAGAAGATATACGACTTCATCTGGGACACCTACTGCGACTGGTACATTGAGCTCGCCAAGGAGAGGCTCAATTCCGGCGACGCCGAGGCCAAGGAAGGCGCGGAGCGCGTGCTGCTGTATGTCCTCACCGGCATACTCAAGCTGCTGCACCCCTTCATGCCCTTCATCACCGAGGAGATCTTCCAGGCCATCCCGCACGAGGGCGAGGCGCTCATCATCGCGCCCTACCCGAAGTACGACGAGGCGCTCAGCTTCCCCGAGGACGAGGCCAGCTTTGAGCGCGTCATGGAGGTCATCCGTGCCGTGCGCAGCCGCCGCGCCGAGATGAACGTTCCGCCCTCCCGCAAGGCCAAGCTCATCATCTGCGCCCAGGACGAGGACGCCTACCGTGCCGGCGCGAAGTACCTGACCCGTCTCGCCTCCGCGAGCGAGGTCGAGGTCCGCGGCGCCTCCAGCGACGAGAGCACTGAGGGCATGGTCACCGTAACCACTTCCTCCGCCCGTGTGCTCATGCCCATGGCCGAGCTCGTCGACCTCGAGGCCGAGCGTGCGAGACTCGAAAAGGAGCTCGAGAAAGCCCACAAGCAGCTCGAGGCTCAGGAGAAGAAGCTCGCCAACGAGTCCTTTGTCTCCCGCGCGCCCGAGGCGGTCGTCAACGCCGAGCGCGAGCGCGCCGAGAAGGCCAAGGCCCTCATCGCCAACCTTGAGGAGAGCCTTGCAAAGCTCAAATAAGCGTATCCCCGGGCGGGACCTCCCTGTGGAGGCCCCGCCTTTTTCCTTTATAAGGTTTTTATATTGACAAGACCGCGCGCATGATATATAATTCCGCCATTAGTCACCGCTGGAAGCGGAAAGGAGCGAACTCAGTCCCCATGGAGGACGGCAGTAAAAGCGACGGAGATAAACGCACCGCCTCACACGACATATTGCGCATATCTGTACCCTTTGGGGCACAGGTATGCTTTTTTGCGCCCTGAAGGGCCTGAGCTCCGCAGACTTTACAACTGGAGGAATCGAAAAACTAAATGGACGACTTAGCTACAATAATATTCATGGCGGTACTTGTCATCTTCTCCGCCTACTTCTCGGCGACGGAGACGGCCTTTTCCACCATCAACCGCGCCAGGCTCAAGGCTGACGCCGAACGCGGCGACAAACGCGCTGCCGACGTGCTCCGCCTCGCGGGGCAGTACGACAAACTGCTCTCCACCCTGCTTATCGGCAACAACATCGTGAACATAGCCCTCTCCTCGATAGGCACGGTGCTCTTTATACGGCACCTGGGCGAGGACGCCGGCGCTTCGGTGGCGACGGCGGTCATCACCGTCGTGGTGCTCATCTTCGGCGAGATCTCGCCCAAGAGCATCGCCAAGGAGGCGCCGGAGGCCTTCGCGCGCTTCTCCGCCCCGCTGCTGCGCGTGTTCATGTGGATACTCACGCCGCTGAACTTCATCTTCAGCATGTGGAAGCGCCTGCTCTCCAAGCTCATACGCATCAAGTCCGACCACCGCATGACGCAGGAGGAGCTCTCCGTCCTCGTGGACGAGGCGGGCGAGGAGGGCGGCATAGACAGCGACGAGGTCGAGCTGCTGCGCTCCGCGCTCGAGTTCACGGAGCTCGAGGCCGGGGATATACTCACTCCCCGCGTCGACCTCGAGGCCGTACCCGTGGAAGCCTCCTCCGAGGAAGTCGCCGCGGCCTTCCGCTCCTCGCGCTTTTCTCGCCTGCCCGTCTACGAGGGCAGCATAGACAACATCACCGGCGTGGTGCACCAGAAGGATTTCTACGACTCCGACGGCCTGGGCGAGGGCGGCCTGCGCGCCATCATGACCACGCCCGTCTATGTCCCGCCCGGCACGCGCATCAGCTCCCTGCTCAAGACGCTCCAGCGCGCCAAGGCACACATGGCCGTGGTGACCGACGAGTACGGCGGCACGTTGGGCATAGTGACGATGGAGGATATCCTTGAGGAGCTCGTCGGCGAGATCTGGGACGAACACGATGAGGTCGTGGAAGAGCTCCGCCAGACCGGAGAGGACACCTACCGCGTCAGCGGCTCCGCCGAGCTTGACGGCGTGTTCGAATACTTCGGCATCGAGTGCGAGAGCGAGAGCGTCACGCTCAGCGGCTGGGTCATGGAGCAGCTCGACCGCATCCCCAAAAACGGCGACAGCTTTACATACGGCGGGCTGTGCTTCACAGTTTTGTCCGTATCGAGCCGCCGCGTGAACGAAGTGGAGATAAAACGCATCGCCCCGCCCGACGAGGACGAGGAAGAATAAAATGCAAGCCCCACCGCCTGATATCAGGCTGCGGGGCTAATCTTGCCTCTCAATGGAAAGGCGCGCATGTACAAATACAAAAAGGCCCCGTGTGGGGCCTTTTTGTATTATGCCGCTTCCTGCGGCGCGGGGTAGTATTGCTGTACTGCCTCGGGGAGGTCGGACCAGATCACCTCTGCCCAGCTTATGACGCCGCGCAGGGGCATGGTCTCGAGGAGGATGTATGCGTCCTCAGTGAGGATGCGGCTGGTCTTGAAGCTGATGTCCCGGCTCCGGCCGTCCGCGTCATAGCAGACGAGAGTATATTCGTATATCATATCGTCGCTCGCGGTCACCTGTTTTACGCAGGTGTTGTCTATCTGCGAGTACCACTCGGCGCCCGTGCCGCCCCAGCCAAACCATATGGCCGCGCCGACAATCAGGATGATGAGCGCCACTATAAAGATTATTATGAGCAGCTTTGCCGACTCCATTTTCCGCGCCTCCTATCTCGCGTTATCGCTGTTTGGACGGACTATCTTGTAATACGACCTCGCGGTCAGGGCATACACCACGGCGTACACCACGCAGAACACCAGCAGCGTGCCGAGAGTGCAGAGCGCCGTGAGCTTCACGTTGGTCAGCGAGAAGAGCCTGAGCAGCTGCACGACCAGGTTGAAGTCGAAGGCTATGTGCACCGCAGCTACCAGGATGGGCATGAAGAACACCGTCAGTATCTGGCTGCGGATGGCACGGCGCGCCTCGCGCTCCGAGAGGCCGACCTTGCGCATGATCTCAAAGCGGGCGTTGTCCTCGTAGCCCTCGGAGACCTGCTTGTAGTAGATGATGAGCACGGTCGCCATCATGAACACGATGCCCAGGAACACGCCGAGGAAGAGGAAGCCGCCGGAGAGGCCGTAGACCTCCTGCTCCGTTTCGGAGCGCAGGTTTATGCGGAGCATGTCGTAGTAGCCCGCGTCCACGCCCGTGCCCGCGCTGGAAGCGTCCCAGTAGTCATCCACCATGGCCGACAACGCCTCGTCTGAGGCCTCGAAGTCAAACTGCCCGCGCCAGACATAAGAACCGTTCTCCTGTCCCGCGATCAGCTCCAGCAGCGCTGCGGTGTCCGGCACCACGAGGACGATGTCGTTATCCTCCTCCGACCAGTTTATGGCCACCATATTCAGCACTATCTGCGCGGCCGTGAGCTTCGCCTCGCCCACAAGCCCGATGCTGACAGTCCCGCCGTCCTTGTTCAGGAAGCTGAAGCTGTCCCCGAGTTCACAGTTCGAGGGCACGTGCGCCAGGGCCTCGCCCGGGGCCAATTCAGGGACCGGCTCGCCCGTGAGCTGGGCGTAGGTCTCTGCCGAAACAGCTGTGACCAGGCTCACATGTTCTTCGGCGTCTACCGCCGTGAAGCTGAAATATTCCACCGCCTTCGCCGACGAGGGTGCCAGCTCGTGCTGTGCAAAGTAGTCCTCGAACCAGGCGTTCATTGCCGCGGCGTCGTAGGGCGTGTGGTACTCTATTGTCTCCTCGCCCGTCTCCTCGTTGTAGACGTGGTCCTCGTTGGAGCTGGCATAATACGTCGTCTCCACCACCACGTCGGCGGGGCAGTAGGCATTAACCTGCTCCGCGCTGCCGAGGTAGAGCGAGAGTGTACCGCTTATCATGACCATAACCATGGTGCATAGGATGCAGATATTCGCAAGGCCCACGGCGTTGCGCTTCATGCGGTAGAGCATGCCGGAGACGCTGATGAAGTGCTTGGCCTTGTAGTAATAGCGCTTGTTGCTCCGTAGTGCCTTCAAAACCGCGATGGAAACTGAGGTAAAGAGGCAGTATGTGCCGATGATTACCGCGATGACCGCGAGGAAGTACACCGCCACGGCCATACCTGCATTATTCACCAGCGTGGCGACGACGTAGCCCGCGCTGAGGAAGAGTATCCCCACTATCGTGAGGAACCAGTTGGCTTTTGGCTCCTTTTCACCCACATTGCCGCCGCGCAGCAGCTCAACAGGACGTGAGCGCCCCACCTTGGCGAGATTCGTCAGCAGCGTCAGGAAGATGAGCGCCGCGAAGAAGAGCACGACCATAATGATGGCTATTGGCTGCACCGAGAAGCCGAAGGGTACGGGCAGACGCATGAGCCGGAAGAGCGCCAGGCTCACGAGCTTGGTGAGCAGTATGCCCACGGCGATGCCGCCGCCGATGCCTATTATCGCGATGTACAGCGACTCGAACACCATGATACCGGCAATGTTCGTCTTGCTCATGCCGAGCACGCTGTACAGGCCCAGCTCCTTCTGCCGCCGCTTCATCAGGAAGCTGTTCGTGTACAGCAGGAAGATGCAGGAGAACAGGCCAAGAACCACCATACCCAGGGTCATGAACATGGACACATACATCGGACCGTTGGATGTCCCCGCGGCGAGCTGGTCCGTGCCGGGGTCGGAGACGATGGCGGCCATGATGTAGAAGGCCGCGGCTGTGCCGATGACGGTGAGGATATAGGGCAGGTAGAAGCGGCGGTTGGACTTCATGCTCCGTGCCGCCAGCTTCGGGTAAAACGAGAGCTTACGCACCGAGCTCACCGCCTTGTGCAATAACGGTCAGCGTATCGGAGATCTTCGCGAACATCTGCTCCGAGGTCTGGCCTGCGCGGTAGAGCTGGTGATATACCTCGCCGTCACGCAGGAAGAGGACGCGGCCCGCGTGGGAGGCGGCCTTGACGGAGTGGGTGACCATGAGGATGGTCTGGCCCTCGTCGTTTATCTCGCCGAACATGTTCAGCAGCGCGTCGGTAGCGCGGGAGTCGAGAGCGCCGGTCGGCTCGTCGGCGAGTATGATGCGCGGGCGGGTTATGAGCGCGCGGGCGACCGCGGCTCGCTGCTTTTCGCCGCCGGAGACCTCGTAGGGGTACTTGCCCAGGAGCTGGGCGATGCCGAGCCGCTGGGCGATGGGCCCGATGCGGCCGCTCATCTCCTCATAACTCTTGCCCGCGAGGACAAGGGGCAGGAAGATGTTGTCGCGCAGCGTGAAGGTGTCAAGGAGGTTGAAATCCTGGAACACAAAGCCCAGCTTGTCGCGCCTGAAGGCGGCGAGCTCGCGCTCGGGAATGCCGGTTATGTCGCGGCCGTCGAGCAGCACCTGGCCGGAGGTGGGACGGTCGAGCGCGGCGAGGATGTTCAGCAGCGTCGTCTTGCCGGAGCCGGACTCGCCCATGATGGCGACGTACTCGCCTTCCAGAACGGAAAAACTCACATTCGTGAGCGCCTGTACCTGCGCCCCGCCGAAGCGAGTGGTGTAAATTTTTTTGAGATTGGAAACCTCAAGCAGTGACATTTGAATGTCCCCTCCTTCTTGGATTAGCGTGGGCGGCATGATCCGAACCCGTTTTTGAGCGCGCCCACCGCCCCATGGCATCGCCGTCGCCGGTTGAAGGGCGGCAGCCCGTCTGCCCGCCGCCGTCATCGCCCTGAGACGGTGGGCGCGCTCAAAAATCTCCGACCCAGCGGGGCGTCTGCTTGTGTCCGGCAAGGCTTGACGACGCAGACGGGCTGTCGCCCTTCAAGGAGGAAAACGCAGCCGGGCGCGAGCAGGCGCCCCGCAGGGCGGGATCGGATTATGCCGCCAACGCTATATATCATAACAGAGCGCCCCGGCGCGTTCCATCGCTTTGCCTTACATTAGCCCGGCTAATGTGACATTTTTGTAAGGTTCGGCCCGCAGCTGTGGACTGACACGCCGAATCGTATCTCTGTCATGGACATTTGTGCAGAGTGTACATACACAGTCCGTTTTTACGGGCGATATTGTAATTGCTTAATCCGCCGGCGGAGTGGTATAATACAGTATCTTTATGCGGAGGCATGGAGTGGGAAAAATATAGGCCGAGGAGCTGTTTTGACATGAATTATGAGCATCTACGCCGCGAGGACGCGGAGATTTTCGCCGCCATGGAGCAGGAACTCACGAGGCAGCGCGACCACATCGAGCTTATCGCTTCGGAGAACTTCACATCTCCGGCGGTCATGGAGGCCGTCGGCAGCCATCTCACCAACAAGTACGCCGAGGGTTATCCCGGAAAGCGTTTTTACGGCGGCTGCGAATACGTCGATATAGTTGAAAACATCTGCCGCGACAGGGCCAAGGAGCTCTTCGGCGCGGAGCACGCCAATGTCCAGCCGCACTCCGGCTCTCAGGCCAACGTTGCGGTCTACCTGGCGCTTACCAAGCCCGGCGACGTCATCATGGGCATGGACCTCGCCTGCGGCGGCCACCTCACCCACGGCTCGAAGGCGTCCATCACCGGCAAATACTTCGACGTGCGTCCCTACGGCGTGAATCCCGAGACGGAGCTCATCGACTATGACGAGATGCTCCGCATGGCCAAGGAGCTGCGCCCGAAGATGATAATCTCCGGCGCCTCTGCCTACTCCCGTATCATAGACTGGGCGAAGATCCGCGAGATCTGCGATGAGGTCGGGGCCTACATGTTCGTCGACATGGCCCACATCGGCGGCCTGGTCGCCGGCGGCGCGCACCCCTCGCCCGTGCCCTATGCCGACGTGGTCACGACGACCACGCACAAGACCCTGCGCGGCCCCCGCGGCGCGCTCATCCTCTGCAAGGAGGAGCTGGCGAAGAAGATTGACTCCGCCATCTTCCCCGGCACCCAGGGCGGCCCGCTCATGCACGTCATCGCGGGCAAGGCCGTCTGCCTCAAAGAGGCCATGCAGCCCGAGTTCGCGGAGTATCAGCATCAGGTCGTGCGCAACGCCGCGGCCCTTGCCGAGACTCTCTCCGCCGGCGGTGTCCGCCTCGTATCCGGCGGCACCGACAACCACCTGCTCCTGGCCGACGTCATGAGCATGGGCGTCACTGGCCGCGACATGCAGGAGCTGCTCGACCGCGCGCACATCACCGCCAACAAGAACGCCATACCTTTCGACCAGCAGCCGCCCCACCTGGGCAGCGGCGTGCGCTTCGGCTCCCCCGCCGCCACCACCCGCGGCATGAAGGAGCCCGAGATGCGCCGCATAGGTGAGCTCATTCTCCGCCTCATGCGCGAGCGCGACGCCGCCGTGCCCGAGGTCAAGGCCGAGGTCATGGACCTCTGCGAGCGCTTCCCGCTCTACAAGGGCGCCATCTGAGAAATGTACCGCGTATTCGTCGTCGAGGATGACCCCGTCATCGCCGGGGCGATATGCCGGCAGATGGAGAGCTGGGGGCTTGAGGCACGCTGCGCCGAGGACTTCGGCGCGGTCATGGCCGAATTTGCCGCCTTCGACCCCCAGCTCGTGCTGCTGGACATCTCTCTGCCGCGCTTCTCGGGCTACCACTGGTGCGCTGAGATACGCCGCGTGTCGCAGGTGCCGGTGATGTTCATCTCCAGCGCCTCGGACAACATGAACATCGTCATGGCCATGAACATGGGCGCGGACGACTTCATAGCCAAGCCCTTCGACCTCGAAGTGCTCATGGCCAAGGTTCAAGCGCTGCTCCGCCGCGCTTATGACTTCGCCGGGACGGGCAAGGTGCTCGAGTGCGGCGGGGCCGTGCTCGACCTCGCGGGCGGGGCGCTCCTGTACGGCGGCGAGCGCGTGGAGCTCACCAAAAACGAGCTGCGCATATTACAGGCGCTGATGGAAAACCACGGCTCTGTCGTCTCGCGCGACGCGCTGATGCTCCGGCTCTGGCAGACTGACAGCTTTGTCGACGAGAATACGCTCACCGTCAACGTCACACGGCTCCGGCGCAAGCTGGATGCCGTGGGGCTCGGCGACTTCATCAAGACCCGCAAGGGCTTGGGCTATATCATAGACTGAGGGGGCGAAGCAGAATGTTGATCCTCTCATATTTCAGGAAGCACTGGCATGGGCCGGTGCTTTTCCTGCTTTGCACCGCGATATGCGGTGTGGTGTTCTATCTCTACAAGCTGCCGGTGGAGTCGGTGCTTTACGCGGCGGCGCTCTGCCTTGTGCCCTGCCTGGGCTGGCTCATTGTGGACCTGACAGCCTATATCCGGCGCGTCAGGGAGCTGCGGGAGCTGACGCGCAGTATACGCGTCTCCATCGAGCGCCTGCCCGAGCCGCGCGACGGCGTTGAGGACGCCTACGACGCGCTGCTCCGCGAGCTTTGGGACGAAAAGAGCAAGCTGGACGCCGAGTACAGCGCCTCGCGCCGCGAGGCTGAGGACTACTACGTCATGTGGGCCCATCAGATAAAGACGCCCATCGCTGCGATGCGCCTTCTCCTTCAGCAGGGCGCGGAGCCGGACCGCGCGGCTGTCTCGGCGGAGCTTTTCCGCATAGAGCAGTACGTGGAGATGGTGCTCTCCTATCAGAGGCTGGGCAGTGACACGGTTGACCTTGTGCTCCGCCGCTCGGAGCTCGACCGCGTGGTGCGCGGCTGCGTGCGCAAATTTGCGGGGCTCTTCATAATGAAAAAGCTCCCGCTAGAACTTGAAGAGACCGGTCTTGAGGTGCTGACGGATGAGAAGTGGCTCTCCTTTGTAATAGAGCAGCTGCTCTCCAACGCGCTCAAGTACACCAAGGAGGGCCGGATCCGCATCTTTGCCGAGGGACGCAGCCTGATAATAGAGGACACGGGCACCGGCATAGCGCCCGAGGACATCCCGCGCCTCGGCGAGCGTGGCTTCACCGGCTACAACGGTCGCGCGGAAAAGGGCTCGACCGGTCTCGGTCTCTACCTCTGCCGCCGCATCTGCGGCAAGCTGGGCCACAGCCTGCGCTTTGAGTCCGAACTGGGTCGCGGCACGCGGGCCGTGATAGGCTTTTCCGACTACAAACTCGGCGTTGAATAAGCGGCGAAAAAAG
>OMDY01000262.1_pt1 | contig 29128 bp, 27 predicted proteins | sample 1645281 | NCBI WGS metagenome assembly OMDY01 (sample SAMEA103958145, study PRJEB25191) | human gut metagenome | biome: human-associated habitat [ENVO:00009003]; feature: intestine environment [ENVO:2100002]; material: feces | place: Germany | collected 2013/2015
ATGGCAAGCTCGGCGGCACGATACGCGGCGTCACCGAAAACCTCGACTACCTCGCCGACCTCGGCGTGAACTGCATCTACTTGAACCCCATCTTCGCCGCGGGGGAGTATCACAAGTACGACCTCATCGACTACTACCACATCGACCCCTGCTTCGGCACCAACGAGGACTTCCGAGAGCTGGTCGATACGGCGCACGGCATGGGCATGTGCGTCATCATCGACGGCGTGTTCAACCACTGTGGCTGGCGCTTCTTCGCCTTTGAGGACGTGGTGCAGAAGGGGGAGGGCTCGGCGTACGCGGACTGGTTCTACCGCCTGAGCTTCCCCGTCGTGCGCCCGGACGACCCGGAGGCAATACCGGGCTACGAGTGCTTCGGCTACGAGCGGCTCATGCCCAAGCTCAACACGGCGAACCCCGAGGTCAGGGAGTATTTCTGCGCCGTGGGCGAGTACTGGGTTCGCGAATTCGGCATAGACGGCTGGCGGCTTGACGTGGCCAGCGAGGTGGACGACGCCTTCTGGCGCGAGTTCCGGCGGCGGGTCAAGGCCGTAAATCCCGACACGCTGCTCATAGGCGAGGTCTGGGAGAGCGCGGGCCACTGGCTGGACGGGAGCATGTTCGATTCCGCCATGAACTACGAGCTCCGCCGCCACTGCCGCCGCTTCTTCGCCGAGATGAGCGAGGACGCCTATACCTTCTCCGGCCGCTGCACGGACATGCTCATGCGCTACCGCAAGCAGCTCGTCGCGGCGCAGCTCGGCGTACTGGACAGCCACGACGTGAGCCGCTTCCTCTCCCTCTGCGGGGGCGATGAGCGGCGGCAGCGCCTCGCCGTGCTCTTTCAGATGTGCTTCCCCGGCATGCCCAGCGTGTTCTACGGCGATGAGCTGGGTATCACGGGCGTGCTGGAGGCCGACTACCGCAGCCCCATGCCCTGGCAGGGCGGGAACACTGAGAGTCTCGCGTTCTACAAGCGTGCCATCGCATTGCGCCGCACTCTCGCACCGCTGCAAAGGGGCGAGTTCCGCATACTCAGCGCCGAGCGGGGCAGCGGGCTCTTTGCCTTCGTGCGGGAATATGAAGGCGAGCGCGTGACCGTGGCGCTCAACTGCTCGGAGAGAGCCGAAAACTTTGCTCCCGCGGGCGAGATGCTCTGGTCTGAGGGCCTCATCGGTGGTAAAATAGAGCCGTACGGCTTTGCAGTTTCCATCGAGAGGGGGTAGGGCGCCTTGGCCGTCACGATAAAGGACGTGGCAAAGGCCGCGGGGACTTCTATATCCACGGTGTCCAAGGTCATAAACGGGCATTACAGCATCTCCGAGGCCACGGCGGAGCGCGTGCGTGTAGTCATGCGCGAGCTGGGCTATTACCCCAGCGCCAGCGCCCAGAGCTTTGCCCGCGGCTCCACCCGCGCGGTGGTCTGCCTCGCGGAGCTCCGGCCCAACACCGCCTTTGAGAACCCACACCTCTTTGAGATGATCTCCGGCCTGGAGGAGGGCCTGCGCGCCCGGGGCTACTCGCTGACGCTGCGCTCCACCGACACGACGGAGGCCAGCGAGCTGGCTACGGAGCTCATAAACCGCCGCGGCTGCGACGGGATTGCAGTCCACGCCTCGGTGATGAGCCGCCCGCTTGCGGCGCTGCTCACGCGCACGCGCTTCCCGCACATAGTGCTGGGCCTGCCCAATTTCGAGAGCCAGGTGTGCTGGATAGACATCAACAACGTCTTCTCCGGCATGACCGCCGCGGCGCACCTCATGGACGAGGGCTACCGCCGCATTGCCTTCATCGGCGGCAGCGAGCACGACATGATCTCGGCTCACAGGCTGGAGGGCGTGCGCCAGGGCCTTGAGAGCGCCGGACGGGAGTTGCCCGAGAGCTATATCTGGCTGGGCGAGAGCACGCGCGCCGAGGGCCGGCGCATGACGCTGGGCCTGATGAGCGCACGCCCGGCGCCGGACGCCATCGTCTGCGCAAACAACCTCGTCGCACTCGGCTGCGTCGCCGCGCTCGAGGAGCTGAAGCTGCGCATCCCGCAGGACGCGGCGGTAATGACCTTTGACGACTACCCCTATTCCCGCTTCACGAGCCCTGAGCTCACGGTGGTGGACATAGACGTCCGCGATATGGGCGCCCAGGCGGCCAAGCTCCTCGCCGACGGCATCCGCCGCCCGAACTTCCAGACACAGACCTACGCCACGGCCTCAAACCTGATAATCCGCGCCTCCACAAAGAGGCGCTGACAGAAACAGAAAATCCCCGGTGCGAAATCGCACCGGGGATATTTCATATCCTTTGCTTTCGAAAGGCCGAAGGCGTGATGCCCTCGCGGCTCTTGAAGAGGTAGAGGAAGTGGTTCGTGTTCGGGATGCCTACCAGCTGGCCGATCTCGGCGATGGAGCGGCGCGAGTCCACCAGCAGCACCTTCGCCTTGTCGAGGCGGATGCCGATGAGGTAGTCGTTCGGGCTCTTGCCGACGTATCGCTTGAACTCACGGGACATGTGGAACTTGCTGATGCTGAAGATTCGCGAGAGGTCGTCGAGGGAGATGTTACGGCTGTAATTGCGGTCCAGATAGCTCTGAATGGCGACGATGATGTCGGGTACTATGACCTGCTTGGCTGAGGAGCTCACGACGGCGAGGTCTACCTCCACAAAGAGGCTCAGCAGCAGGTGGGCAAAGACGGAGTCCGGGTCGGGGCTCGAATCGGTCCGCACACTGAGCAGCTGCCAGATGAGCGAGCGAAAGCGCGAGCCCGCGCCGAAGGTGAGCTGGATGATGCCGTCCTCCCTGAGCCTGCGGCAGGTCTCGGCAAAGAGGTGGGAGTTCATCCGTCCCTGCACGCGGACAAAAGCGCACTCCCAGACCTGTCCGGGGCTGGCGCGGTAGTGCGCCCGGCGGCTGCAATTGAGCCAGACGCAGTCGTACTTACGGCACTTTATGCCCCGCCCGTCGACGACTATCTCGCCCTCGCCGAGCAGGGAGTAGCACAGCAGGGTGGCGTCCTCGGAGTAGACATTGATTCCGCTGGTGGAGAGCGCGGCGGAGGAGAGACGTATGAGCCCTATGCCGGAGCCGGGGTCGAGCTGCTGGTAGGAGGAGACGAAGCGGGAATACTTCATCTCCAGCCCGCCGCCGGAGGAGTCGGGGGAGACGACCTCCTGGAAGTCGTCTCCCTCCTCCATTGAGTGGGCCATGAAGAGCTCGAGATACTCCTCCTCTCCGCCCGCGCTCTCGGCGCGGTCCTCGGGCTCTATCGCCATGTCAAGAAAGGCCTCAAGATACTCTTCTTCGCCCGCGGCGCTGTCGGCAACGAGATAATTTCTTCCGATGAAGGCGTCCGCCTCCCTTCGCATATTAAAGCAAAATATATAGAAAAGTACGAAGCCGACTTAGCACGATTAAAAAGCAGACTCCCGGACACCGGGCCCGGGACGAAGTGCAGGCCGCCGTCGGTGCTTCAAAGCAGCTTCGCTTTTTATACAAGTTCATTATAAATTATTTGCACAATATCGTCAACTAATTAAAAATGAATAAATTATGGCCTTTCCAAAGGCTCACAATGGAATGTTGCCGTAAAACTCTATATCTTGCTATTTTGAAATAGTCAACTATTTAACGGAGCAAGAAATATGGGATATGCAGCATCATTCTTAATTGAGTTTGAATGACAAAAATAAGATAATCAAGCTGCAAGCAGCCCCGGACAGGGTAGCGATATTAAATTAACGGGAGGAATAGACATGACGTTCAACTTCACGGAAGAGCAAATTATGATCCGCGATATGGTAAGGGAATTTACCAAGAAGGAAGTCGAACCCCGTGACAAATGGATGGACGAGAACGGCTTTGATTACGAGCTGCACAAGAAGCTGACGCAGGCCGGCCTCATGGGAATACACCTGGACGAGAAGTACGGCGGGGGCGGCGGGGACGCTGTCACCAGCATCATAGTCATCCACGAGATAGCCAAGGGCAGCGCCTCCGAGGCTCTGTTCCTGGACGCCAACTGGCTGGCCGCCGACCTCATCCTCTACCACGGTACCGAGGCGCAGAAGGATGAGTACCTGCCCCAGGCGGCGCAGGGCAAGATCTTTGCCTTCGGTCTTACCGAGTCCTGCGCGGGCTCCGACGCGGCCGGCATCAAGTCCACCGTGGTCCCCGCTGACGACGGCGGCTGGATACTCAACGGCGGCAAGGCCTGGATCACCAACTCCGGCGTTGCCGACTACTACATAATCCTCGCCAAGACCGACCCCGAGGCAGGCTCCCGCGGCATCTCCGCCTTCATCGTACCGAAGGACGCCGAGGGCCTGACCATAGGCAAGTTCGAGGACAAGATGGGCATGCGCGGCAGCGCCACCTGCGAGCTCTCCTTCGACAACATCCACCTGCCGGCGGACGCGCTGCTCGGCGCTCAGGGCATGGGCTTCAAGATGGCCATGCAGGCCCTGGACGGCGCGCGCATCAGCATCGGCGCCATCGCGGCCGGCCTCGCCGAGCACGCCATGACCATCGCCAAGAACTACGCCAACGAGCGCACCGCTTTCGGCAAGCCCATCGGCAAGTTCGAGGGCATCCAGTTTAAGTTTGCGGACATGTCCGCCGAGATCCGCGCCATGGAGCTCATGACCTACGACACCGCCCAAATGAAGGTGGAGGGCAAGCGCCACACCCTCGAGGCCGCGCAGACCAAGCTCTTTGCCGGAACGCACTGCACGCAGATATGCCTTGAGTGCCAGCAGGTCCTCGGCGGCAACGGTTACAGCAAGGAGTACCACGTGGAGCGCTTCGTGCGCGACGCCAAGCTGCTTGAGATAGGCGAGGGCACCAACGAGATCCTCCGCATGCTCATCGGCGGCACCGTGCTGGCCCAGAAATAAGACGGAGCGAGAGAGAAATAAGATGAAGATCATAGTTTTTGTCAAACAGGTCCCGGATACGGACGATGTGAAGCTCGACCCCAAGACCGGCAACCTCCAGCGTGAGGGCGTGCAGAGCATCATGAACCCCCTCGATGCCAACGCTGTGGAGACGGCGCTCAAGCTCAAGGAGAAGTACGGCGGCACAGTCACCGCCGTGAGCATGGGCCCCCCGCAGGCGGATGAAGTGCTCAAAAAGGCGCTGGCCATGGGCTGCGACGAGTCCGCACTGCTCTCCGACCGCGCCCTCGGCGGCGCCGACACGCTGGCCACGGGCTATCCGCTCGCCAAGGCGGCGGAGAAGCTGGGCGATTACGACCTGCTCATCTGCGGCCGCCATGCGACCGACGCCGAGACTGCGCAGACCGGACCCATCATTGCCGCCTTCCTCGGCATCCCGCAGGTCACTCTCTGCGGCGAGGTCGAGATCGAGGACGGCTGGGCCCTCTGCGAGAGGCTGCTGCCCGACCGCACAGAGAAGGTTCGCGTCAAGCTCCCGGCGCTCATCACCGTCTGCGCCGAGGCCAACGAGCCGCGCTACCCGACCCCCATAAACATCATGAAGGCCCTCAAAAAGCCGCGCCACGTCTGGAATGCCGCCGACCTCGGCTGCGAGCCGGATATGATAGGTGTCCCCGGCTCGCCGTCCATAAACAAGCGCGTGTTCGCCCCGCCCAAGCGGAACACGGACACCAAGTTCTTCGAGGGCAGCGTTGAAGAGATGGCCAAGGCGATAGTAGACACGCTCGAAGCCGAGCGTCTGATATGAAGGAGGCGGCATCCATGGGAAAAGAAGCGTACAAGGACATATGGGTGTTCGCCGAGCAGGAGGACGGCGTCCTCTCCGGCACCACCTTCGAGCTGCTGGCCAAGGCGCATGACCTGAAGGCCAAGCTCGGCGGGGGAGACGCGGTCGTCGCCGTGCTGCTGGGCAGCGGCGTTGCGGGCCTCGCGCCCACGCTCTTCGCCTACGGCGCGGAGAAGGTCATCGTGGCTGAGAACGACGCCCTCGCACAGTACAGTGCCCGCCCCTACGAGAAGGCGCTGGTACAGCTTTGCGAAAAGCGCAAGCCCTCTATTTTCCTCTTCGCCGCCTCGGTCCAGGGCCGCGACGTGGCGCCCCGCGTCATGTGCTCCCTGCGCACTGGCCTGACGGCCGACGCCATCGACCTCGACGTCGACGAGGAGGGCACCTTCGTCCAGACCACGCCGAACTTCGGCGGTAACATCCTCAGCCACATCGCCATACCGGAAAAGCGCCCGCAGATGGTCACCGTCCACCCGCGCGTGTTCGAGCCCTTCGAGCCGAAGGAGGACGCGACTGGCGAGCTCATCACCGAGACCGTGGACGTGGAGCCCGATGCCGACTATGTCGTCGTCGAGAGCACCAAGAAGGTCTACGACGGCAAGCCCATCGACGAGTGCGAGGTGCTGGTCGCCGGCGGCCGAGGCATAAAGAGCGAGGAGGACCTTGAGCAGCTACGCCGTCTGGCGGGCTTGCTGGGCGGCGAGCTCGCCTGCTCCAGACCGCTCTGCGACAACGGCTGGATGCCTCACGAGGAGCAGATAGGCCAGAGCGGCACCACCGTCAAGCCGAAGTTCATCCTCAACGTCGCCATCTCCGGCTCGGTCCAGTACCTTGCCGGCATGCAGAACGCGGGCTGCATCATGAGCATCAACCACACCGCCTCGGCGCCCATATACGACGTCTCGCACTACGGCGCCGTTGTAGATTACCGAAAGCTCATTCCCGCCGTCATCGACGAGATAGAGCGCAGAAAGGCCAAATAAGCGAATAATAATAAAGGAGTGCAGTATCATGAGTGAACGCAAGTTTATAATCCCCGAGTACGGCCCCTTCGCGGGTATGCGCGTCGTCTGCTCCGGCTCCCTTGTCGCCATGCCCTTCGCGGCCACGATGCTGGCCGACTTCGGTGCCGAGGTCATCCAGATAGAGCGCCCCGGCGTCGGCGATACGCTGCGTATGCTGGCTCCCTTTGCCGAGGTGAACGGCAAGAAGGTATCCACCGCCTGGGCCCAGAACGCGCGCAACAAGCTGGCCATGGCCCTGGAGCTGAACCTCAAGCATGAGGAGGTCAAGGAGATATTCTACGGCCTCATAAAGGAAGCCGATATCTTCATGGAGAACATGGTCTGGCTCGAGAAGCTGGGCATCTATGACGAGGAGCTGCTCAAGGTCAACCCGAAGCTGGTCATCGTCCACGTCAGCGGCATGGGCCACAAGGAGTTCGGCGGCATCCCCAGCGTCTGCAACCGCGCGAGCTACGACATGATAGGCCAGGCCTTCTCCGGCTGGCTCTACCTCCAGGGCGACGCCGACCGTGACCCCGCCATCGCCAAGCCCTACACCAACGACTATGTCTCCGCCTTCGCCACCCTGTTCGCCGCCCTCTCCGGCTACATCTACGCCCAGAAGACCGGCAAGGGCCAGGTCGTCGACGTCGCGCAGTTCGAGGCCATGGCCCAGTACATGTGCGGCACCTATACTGCCTACACCATGGCCGGCATAGTCGGCGAGCGCAGCGGCAACTTCAACCCCGCCTTCCAGCCCTACAACCTCTTCAAGAGCAAGGACGGTTTCCTTGTCGCCGTCGGCGCCTTCGGCCCCGGCGTGTATAACCGCTGCATCCCGGCCATGGGTCTCGACCTTGAGTACTTCAACTACAAGGACTGCTCCTCCGGTCCCGAGGCCGTCGCCTCCGAAAAGGGCCAGGAGCTCAACGCCAAGGTCATCGAGTGGTGCGCCAGCCACGATGCGAAGGAGATAGAGAGCATCATGGAGGCTGCCCGCGTCCCGTGCGCCACCGTCAACACCGCCAAGTCCGCCTACGAGAACGAGCACTTCCGTTCCCGTGGCGACTGGGTCAAGTATGTCGACCAGACCTGCAACAGCGAGATCGAGGCCTTCGGCATCGCCCCGAAGATGAGCGAGACCCCGGGCCAGATCTGGCGCGGCGCCCCCAGCATGGGCCAGGATACGGACAACATCCTCAAGACCATCCTCGGCTACGACGACGCCAAAATCGCCGAGCTGCGCGAGAAAAAGCTCATCTGAGACCTCCACATATAAGGAAAGGCCCCCTGCAAAGGCAGGGGGCCTTTTCCATCTGCTGCGCGGGATGCTCAGCTCCAGATGGCCATGAGCAGCGTGCCGCAGAGCATGAGCACCAGGCCGGCTGCGGCCTTGCGGCTGACCTTTTCCTTGAGGAAAAGATAGGAGAAGATCACCGTCACGAGTATGCTCATCTTGTCTATGGGCACTACGACGCTGACCACTCCGTTCTGGATGGCGTAGTAGTAGCAGAGCCAGGACGCGCCGGTGGCTATACCGGAGAGGCCGATAAAGAGAGCCTCGCGCCTGTCGAGCTCCCTGAGCTGCCCTTGCTTGCCCTTCACGAGAACGACGACCCAGGCCATTATCAGCACCACGACCGTGCGTATGGCCGTGCCGAGGTTGGACTCGATGCCCTCGATGCCGACCTTGGCGAGTATGGACGTGAGCGCCGCAAAGACGGCGGAGAACACCGCGTAGACGAGCCACCGCCCGCCGGACTCCTGCCCGCCGGTCACGGCCTTGCGTTCGACCATGAGGTAGATGCCCACGGCGAGCAGCACCGTGCCCACCAGCTTGACGGCAAGGTGCTCCGTCTCCGAGAAGCAGACGATGGCTATGAGCACCGTCAGTATCGTGCTGGACTTGTCTATTGGTGCGACCTTGTTAACGTCAGCGAGCGACAAGGCCTTGAAGTAGCAGAGCCACGAGGCGCCCGTTGCCAGCCCGGAGAGCACCAGGAAGAGCAGCGACCTCGGCGATATCCGACTTATCGTATCCTGAGATCCAACCACAAAGACCATGATCCACGAGAAAACCAGCACTACGATGGTCCTCAGCGCGGTGGCTAGGTCGGAGTCCGTTTTTTTGATGCCGCACTTGGCGAGCACCGCAGTGACGCCGGCGAAGAAGGCGGAGAGCACCGCCGCGAAAAGCCACATCTTTATCCCTCCTGTTACCTGCCGGAGTTCCTATCGAACGCGGGGCGCGCCCGCCTCGGCAACGGCCTTGAGAAAGAGCTCGTAGGCCGGCGTGATGCGCTTGAAGTCCTCCGCCAGCAACCCGGCAAGGCCGTCGGAGAAGAGCGGCTCCAGGTCAGGCTCGTTGTGCGTGAGGCAGATGCTCTTGAGATCCAGCCACTCGCGCCGCTCCGGCGTCTCATCCGGGAAGCGGCTGCGCTTGTAGCGCTCGTCCTCGAGCACAAAGCGGTCTTGCTTTTTGTATGCCCGCAGTGCCGCGCGCCAGGCGGGGTCGTCGCGGAGTATGAGCTCGCGAAAGGCCGCCATGGTGGCGGGATCGGTCTGATACCAGCCGCAGCCCCAGCGCATCGCCCTGGGCGAGAACTCGAACCAGAAGCCGGGCAGCCCCTGCTGCTTTGCGCGCAGGAAGGTCAGCCACATCACGTCCCTGTATATGGGCAGCTCCGGCCCGCGCCGCGTGTCCCGCCAGATGCGCGAGATTGTTTTGCCCACCTTAGGCACGCAGATGATGTTGGGGTCTATCTCAGCCATCGCCGGCGTCAGAGCGCATACCAGCTCAGCGAGAGGCTCCACCACCAGGCGCTCATATTCGTCATGGTGCGCGTGGAACCATTCGCGGGAATCGGAAAGCTTGTTCATGACCAGAAATTCCAGGGTCTCTTCAGTAAAAGGCAAAATACCCGCCTCCTCTCGGGGGCATTATAACACATATACCCTCAGTGTACAAAGGGCAACACGCCTGCCAGCGGCCCAAATGGGCGCTGGCTGTGTTCTCGTCCTCGGTGGGCGGCAGCCCATCGTCGTACTGCGGCCTTGCCAGCCCCCATTTGTCCTCGCTGGCAGGTCCTTCGGAGTTTTTCGGGCGCATAGGGGACTGCCGGCAAGGCAGACGAGGCCGGCGGGCTGGCGCCCGGCAACGAGGATAACGCTGCCGACGGTTCTCTTGGCCCCGAAAAACCGTATTGCCCTTTGTACACTGAGGGTATGAGCCGCCGTGCGGAACATTTTATGCTGTGCCTCCGTCTGCCACGATACGACATTATTCGCCCTTTATTTGTGGTGCGAAGTGTGATAATATGTATTGGAATGTCACCAGGTATTTTTCCCACGGAGGTATACATATGCGCGGCTTTATGAAAAGGGTCGACCTGTTCTGCTACAAGCATCCCAGGTTCGGCGTGAACAACCTCATGCTGTACATAGTTTTCGGCACCCTTGCGGTCTGGCTGATAGGCGCTATGGACACGACGGGCATGGTGACGAGTGCCCTGGCCTTTGACGCGGCCGCAGTGTTGCGCGGACAGGTGTGGCGGCTCGTGACCTTTGTGTTCATACCCCAGTCGAGCGGGCTGTGGCTCTTTTTGTTTTTGTATTTCTACTATTTTGTCGGCAGCACGCTCGAGCGCGAGTGGGGACCCGGCAGGTTCACGATATACTACCTCACCGGCATGCTCATGACGGTCATCTACGGCTTCATCACCTATTTCGTCACCGGCAGGTCGTATTTCATGACCTCGAACTACATAAACCTCTCCATGTTCTTCGCTTTTGCGACCCTGTTCCCGGACAACGTGGTGCTGCTTTTCTTCATAATCCCCATAAAGATGAAGTGGCTCGCCGTGATAGACGCGCTGTATTTCGTGTATGATATCGTCGCGAACTTCAGCCGCCTGGGCATGATGAGCTTTCTGCCCCTTGTGGCGATACTCAACTACTTCCTCTTCTGCGGCGCGGACCTCTTTTACTCCGTTCTGCCCAGGGGGCGCAGGCAGCGCCGCAACACGGTGGATTTCAAGCGCGAGGTTCGCAAGATAAAGTACGAGACTAAGAACAAGAATTATATGCACAAGTGCGCCGTCTGCGGACGCACTGATGCGGATCATCCCGAGCTTGAGTTCCGCTACTGCTCCCGCTGCGCGGGCTATCACTGCTTCTGCCAGGACCATATAAACAACCACATCCACTTCACGGAGTAATAATTCGGGACAGGCAGCAATACTGATATACAAAAATCACTGGTGGTGGGAAAATGGGAACGAGACAAACCCGTAACAGGCGGAGGTATAATCCTGAGCATGTGCGCAAGGTCGTTCAGACCGTGCTCATGGTCGTGCTTGTGGTGATGCTCTGCGTCATCGTGGGCCGCAATGTTGCCCTCAACCGCGCAGACACAAAGCCGGCGACGGAGCCTACGCCGCCCCCGTCGGACAGCGGCGGCGTAATCGAAAATACCGATACGCCGGAGGAGCTCAGCCCCGGGCCGGAAGCGACGGATGAGCCGGCGCCTACCCCGACCCCGGAACCCTTTGAGCCCCACAGCGTGGACTCTACGGCGCCGGAAAATTTCCTCCAGTCTACTGATATCATGGTGGACGGCACGGCGTTTGAGGGCGAATATGAGGATGACACCGGCATCGATTTCGGTTATCCCGAGGAATACAGCTCTCTTCCCGGCGTTATAACCTTCCGCGGCAACAACTTCCGCGACAGCGCCGTTTACGGCACGGCGAACATCACGCAGAAGAAGTTCGGCAGCAGCTGGTCGGCCACCACGGGTTCGCTGACCGCCCCTGACGGCGCGTTCTGGTCAGGTAACGGCTGGACGGGTCAGGCGCTGATCGCAGAGTGGCCCAAGGAGACCCGCCAGATCATGAACATGTACGACTGGGCCAAGGAGGCTGAGACGCTCGTGGAGGTGGTATACCCCTCCATGGACGGCTATATATACTTCTACGAGCTGGAGACCGGCAAGGCCACGCGCGATTCGCTCAACCTGGGCTACACCTTCAAGGGCACCGGCACGCTGGACCCGCGCGGCTATCCTCTGCTCTACGTTGGCAGTGGCTACAACAGCTATAAGGGCACCTCCCATGTGTTTGTCGTGAGCCTTATAGACTTCTCGGTGCTCTACGAGTTCGGTGCGAACGACGGATTTGCACACCGCGCCTGGCCAATGTATGACTCGGCCCCGCTGATAGATGCCGACACAGATAAGCTCATCTACTGCGGCGAGAACGGCATCATTTATATCATAACCCTGGGTACGGAGTACGATGAGGAGGCCGGTACCATCTCGGTCAACCCGAGCCGCGCGGCAAAGTGGAGGTATATGTCCAACCGATACGCCTCGACGGGGCAGTACTGGTTAGGCTTTGAGGCCTCGCCGGTGATATGGCAGAGCCATATGATAGTGCCTGACAACGGCGGCAACCTCATCTGCCTCGACCTCAACACGCTGACGGTGGACTGGGTGCAGGACACCCTGGACGATACAAACTGCACTCCGGTGCTTGAGATAGAGGATGGCCACCCATATATCTACGCGAGCACGTCCTTCCATATGGGATGGCGGAGCTGGACCACTGCCGACATCCCGGTGTGGAAGATAGACGCGGAGACGGGCGAGATAGTGTGGCAGACCAGCTATTCCTGCTATACAGTGGAGGACCTCTCCGGCGGCACACAGGGCAGTATTGCCGTGGGCAAAAACAACGTATCGGACCTCATCTTTGTCCCGATAGCCAGGACTCCGAACGCGAGCGGCGGCAAGCTGGTCGCGCTGGATAAGGAGACGGGTGAGGAGGTTTGGGCTCTGGACACTCAGGTGTACAGCTGGTCCACGCCGACTGTGGTGTATGACCAGAACGGCGACGGGTATATCCTGTACTGCACGACCGGCCACTATCTGTACCTGGTGGATGCGCGCACGGGTGAGATACTCGACTCGCGCAACCTGGGCGGCCTGATCGAAGCGTCGCCTGCGGTGTACGGCAATTGGCTTGTGGTCGGCCACAGGAACGGCACAATATATGGCATTGAACTGACCTGATAGAAAAAAGTCGGCGCGGCGGGAAAAAAGTGCTTGCAATCCCCGCCGCGCTGTGCTATTATAACAAGGCTGAGAAGCCAATAACCGGGTGTGGCGCAGATGGTAGCGCGCTTGAATGGGGTTCAAGAGGCCGCTGGTTCAAATCCAGTCACTCGGACCAGAAAAAGTCCTGAAATCGCAAGATTTCAGGACTTTTTTTATTTTTTTATTGTTCATACTCCTAAAAGAATTACTTGACGACGTGGGGATGGACGAATCCGCATCTTTCAACGTAGTTATAACATGCTGCGTAGGACAGTTTAGCTTGCGGCGCAAAAAGGGCACCGGATATCCGGTGCCCTTTCTCGATAAAGGTCTTATGCGGTTGTATTTCTTTCTATGCCGTTTCCAATGTCATATGTTCCCGGCTCCATTACGACGCTGCCGTACATGTTTATCAGTTTTTTGCCCCTGATAAACAGCGGAAGCAGTATCAGCGCCAGAGCGCAGTATCCGACAATAGGCAGGGCCTGGCTGAGAAGGGTTATGACGCCAAGTTGGGCTCCCGCGATGCCAATGAGGGATATTATTGCGCAGATGACGACCCACCTAAGAGTGTGGTTTTTGAGAATCTTGTATTTGCCGGTCTTTTTGTCTATGAACAGCTTCTCAACTCTGAGGCAAACAACGAGCTTTACTACCGTACTGCTTGAAAAGAGAGCAAAAAATATAAGCGCGAAATATACCCAGTAAATCCACCCGTTAGCCGATATGTACTCGCTTATTATCCACAGGAAAGGCGCGGACTGGCTGATTACCTCCGGGCAATAGGGCAGGCAAAGACAGACACCGGCAAGTATGAAGACAGTGGTTATGACCACGCCGATGACCGATGCCAGCATAACCTGCCTTCTGGTCTTCAAAGTCTCCGCCACGCCGCTTGCCCCGCTGGAGTAGGACACTCCTATAGTAAAGGACCAGACTATTACAGTCCAGCTGGCGGACCAAAAGAGACCTTCGTCGGGGACAGTCCATGTACTCACGAGCGAGCTCAGCGAGTTAGGCGCGGCCCTAAGACCCAGCACTACAATTATCAGCATTCCAACGACCAATCCTATGGCAAGCACGGTGTTAAGAGCTCTTATAAATTTCCCGCCAAACAATGTGAGAACAATACTCACAACCGCGACAAGCAGCATACCTGCCAAATAAGGCAGCCCCCATTCGGCAAGCATGGATCCTGCCATGGAATACATAATCATCAGCGATACGGAAAAGGCGATAAAGTTTCTTATTTCGTTGATAGGAAGGGCGAATTTGTAGTACTTGCCGAACAGAACTCTCAGCTGACCGTCGTAATCGTAAATGCGCGATGCCCTCAAGAGGTCAAGGCCTAAATAAACAATTAAGAATACCAAAGCAAAGAAAATGATTGGTGTCACAAGACCCCAGCAGCCATATTGTGCAAAATACACAGTGCACTGTGTTCCGGAGGCGAGGGCCGGGCCGACAACGCAACCAAAAAAAGTACAGGCAACGGGTATAGCGGTTTTGATATCTTTAATAATGGAGCTTTCTCTCATTCCTACACCGACTTCTTTTAGGTTTGATTCTGGGTCACCACTCGGACTCCATCAGAGTTGTGACGCGGCCGTTTCCGACCCGCGCTCGAAGGCTTTTTTGTTGAGCTCGATGAGATGCTCCTTGCCGGCGAAGGTCTTCTCAATTTCCTTTATCAGGGCCTCCTTGCCGCACATATGCGTGACCGCCCATATGGCGCCCAGCATAACAACGTTTTGCAGCCGCTCATTGCCCAGCTCCTCAGCTATGCTGATCATCGGGACGTAAACAGACTTGACATCGTCATTGTTGTACTTCTCCGAAATCAGGTCCGAATTGATCAACACTATGCCTCCCCGGCGGACTCTGTGCATCTGCTGCTGGAAAGTGCGGTTATCAAGTACGCACATATACTCTACCGAGGGCAGCACCACAGAGTGTACGGGCTCATCAGAAGTGATAACCGTTGCAAACGAGGAGCCGCCTCGCATCGCGGGCTCATATTCGGGGAAGAAAGTGCAGTCTCTTCCCTCAGATGCAGAGGCCTTGCCGAGCATTTTGGCTATCAGCATGACTCCCTGTCCGCCAAATCCGCCTATAAACAGTTGCTTTTCCATGGCTTACCCCTTTCATCAATAAGTCTTCAACTCGCCGATCTTGTATTCATTCTCGACGGTGTTTTTTATGTAATCATAGGCCTTGTCTATACTCATATGCCAGTTCGTAGGGCATGCGCAGATGGTTTCGACTATGGCATAACCTATGCCCTTCATCTGGCACTCAATGGCTTTCTTGATGCACTTCCGGGCGAAGAGCACGTTCTTGGGATCGGTAAAGGCAACGCGGGCTACGTACTTCACACCGGGCAGGGGAGCGAGCATTTCAGCCATATGTAGAGGATAGCCCTGCAGCGCCGGATCACGCCCAGTGGGCGAGGTTGTAGTCACCTGTCCGACGAGTGTGGTGGGGGCCATCTGCCCGCCGGTTGTGCCGTACACCTGATTGTTCTGGAAAAACACGGTGAAATCTTCGCCGCGGTTAGCAGCGTGTATCGTGTCGTGCAGGCCTATGCCGGCGAGGTCGCCGTCGCCCTGGAGAACAAGCACCATCTTTTCTGGATGCACACGCTTCAGGCCCGTGGCGATAGAGTGGCCGCGGCCATGGGCGCCGCAGATGACGTTCCAGTTTGTGCGTATGTTGCCGCGGCTGGAGCCTCTGAAGCTGGAGCAATATGACATGGAGCTGCAGCCGGCAGGCGCCGTGGCGGTGACTTCAGTCGGATCCACACCCAGCTCATCCAAAGCGTCAAATATGGCGTTTGTTACCAGAGATTCCGTGCATCCGGCACAGCCGGTGTGTCCCTGCACTGCTATCTGCTTTGACAATCCATATACTTTTTCGTAAGCCATGTTAACTCCTTTCCGCAAGCGCCTTTACCTGATCGCAGATCTGGTCGGCCGTTATCAGAATACCGCCGGAACGTCCGTAGAACTCCACGTCCACCTGTCCCTTGACAGCAATTTCTACGTCCTCCTGCATCATGCCGTATGGCGCCATTTCAATGTCTATAGCTTTCTTTATCCTGCTGTAGTCCAGGTTGCGTATCTCCTCCGTCGGGAACGGGAAGAGCGTAATGGGACGGAAGAGGCCGGCTTTAATACCAGCTTCACGCAGGCTGTCGATGGCGCTCTTGGCTATTCTTGCAACGCTGCCGTAGGCAAATACCACGATTTCCGCGTCGTCGAGCCTGTAGGTTTCGCACTTTGTGTCCTGCCGCATCTCTATATAGCGGTCACGGAGCAGATTGCAGTATGCCTCCTGAGCCGAGACAGGCATATACATGGAACCAGCCCACTTTTGGTCGTTGGGATCTGCACTCTCACGCCAGGTGTGGTCCCATTCGTGATTGCAGGGCAGCGAATCCAGGGGCCTCTGCTCGGGAATTTCGACGACTTCCCAGGTCTGACCGATGATGGCGTCGGTGAGTATGATGACGGGGTTGGTGTACTTCTCGGCGATGTCAAACGAGCTATACACCATGTCGACGAGCTCCTGTACGCTGCTGGGCGACATGACAAAGGCCCTGCCTCCGCCGTTTCCGGGTGCCTTTACGCAGTAGAAATAGTCCTGCTGAGCGGCGTCGATGCCACCCATACCGGGGCCCGGACGGGCTACGTCGACAATAACCGCCGGGCAGTTCATGCCCGTCATAAACGAGATGCCCTCTGCAAACAGGCTCATACCCGGTCCGGACGTACTCGTCATTGCCCTGGCACCGCCAAGAGCCGCGCCAAGGAGGATCTCGCCGCATTCGACCTCGGAGGAGCCCTGAATGAAGGTGCGACCAAGAGACGGCAGCGCCTCAGACATGAATTCGGGCACGTCGTTCTGCGGGGTTATCGGATAGCCAACATAAAATGAACAGCCGGCCGCTATCGCAGCTTTAGCAATGGCGATGTTTCCTTTTTCAAAAGATTTCATAGTCTATCCCCCTCAAACCTCTTTGTAGACTTCTATCGCAGCCTCTCCGCAGACATAGGCGCACATCTTGCATGCGACGCATTTTTCGGGTCTGACCTGAACTGCGTAGTGGTATGCCATTTTGTTCACCTGCGTGCTCAGCTCAATGCAGTTCTGAGGGCAGAATCTTGCGCACAGGCCGCAGCCTTTGCAGATCTCCTTGTCCACTTCTATTTTGCCTTTTGCCATGTTGCTCTCCTTTCCTTTCAAAAGAATGGTCAAACGATTATGCCGTGCTTTTTAGCCTGAAATGTGAGTTCATCTCTGAAGTCCGGATGCGCTATGCTGATGAGAGCTTTGGCCTTTTCGCTGTCCGTCTTGTAAAGCAGCTCGGCAACGCCATACTCGGTGACCACCTTGTCGACGTCGTTGCGCGACACACTGACCACCGTACCCGGCTCAAAATTGAGGCATATCTTGGATATGCGCGTGCCGTCGGGCTTTTCGACTGTCGAGTTCATCGTGAGGAAGGACTGGCCCTCGGGTGCGCGCCTTGCGCCGTACACGAAGTCGAGCTGTCCGCCCGTGCCGCTGTAGTGCCGGAAGCCCAGAGTCTCGGAGCTGACCTGGCCCTTGAGATCGACGCTCAGGCAGGCGTTTATCGAGGTCATGCGGTAGTTTTGCATGATCACGTTCCGGTTGTTTATCCAGGATATCTGCTTAGAGACGAAGGTGTCGTTGCCGTTCATGAATTTCAGCGACTCTTCGCTAGGATTCAGGAAGCCGAAAACTGTCCTGCCTTTTTCAACAGTCTTTTTGCTGTTGTTAACCGTGCCGTTCATGATCATCCTCACCATGGACGGTGTCAGGACCTCGGTGTGTATGCCGAGATCTTTTTTGCCATAAGACATGAGCGCCATGGCCACCGCGTCCGGCACGCTGCCAAAGCCGATCTGTATAGTGGCTCCGTCCTGTACGCGCTCACCTATGTATCCGGCAATCTTCTTGGCCTTTTCATCGGGTACGGGTGTCGGATAGAAGGTTATAGGGGAGTTGTCCTCGCATATCGCCGCCACGTCGCGTATGTTGACGATGTTGTAATCGGTATTCAGCAGCGGTATGTTCGGATTTACCTCAACAATTGCCCTTGCGCCCGCCTGAACCGCGGCAACAGAGCCGAGGGGGTTGGGGCCGAGGTGGAAGTTGCCGTTCGCGTCCATCCCGTGTGAGGCGATAAGGACATAGTCCGGCTTTACGCGCTGAATTAGGTCCTCCATCTCGCTCATGTGCGCGGCACGGTACTCGAGGATGCGCCCACGTTTTTGAGACTGATGCTCAACCTTGCTCATGTAGCTGTGGACCGCCCTTATGTGCCCGTTGAGTTCGGGGTCTTCAAAGTGGTGCGCTGCACAATTAGTCATGCCCATGGAGACAACGGTCAAATTGTTATACTCCATATACCGCTCTCTCAGTGCTTTCATGATGGATACCGGCTCACTGGACTGGAAGACCGTCTGACCATCTTTAATTAGATAGGATGCCTGCAGCCCGGTCATCAATTTTGACTGGTATTCAAGCTGTGCGTTCATAGTTTTTACCCACTTTCGTTTGCATAGGATTGAAAAAACTATATCAACTGCACAATCAGCGCGTCAAAATAAATGCTGAGCGCAGCGAAAAAGCGCATCCTCGCCGTGAAATCGGCAGAGGATGCGCTTTTTTTTACACAACAGTGTTTTTCTTTGTAATTTTTATATAGTTTGTTAGAGCGCACAACAGCAGTATAAAGAAGGAGAGAAAGATTATGCGAATATAACAAAACCAGATGCGGGGGTCGAAAGCAAAAGCAAAGGTAAAGCCGCTGCGCCAAACGCAGAAATTATGAGTCTGCATTTTCTCGGCGCCTGAGAGAAGACTGAACTATTTTTGAATGTGTTTCTTCCGGCTCAATAAGAACAGTGTGGAGATGATGATGTATCCATGCCCTGGCAATCTCTCCGTCTTCGGAGACATCCCCCATGCTCAGGATTTCATAGGCGACCTTGTGCTCATAATACATTCGCTTTTTTGGCATTTCGTTAGAGAAGAAATACAGCATGCGCCATCGGTTGAGATAAAGCCTGAGGGTTTCGTATGCAGAAATCAGAAATGGATTTCTGCTCGATTGAACGATTATGTCGTGGAAGCGTTCGTCGGTTCGGGCCATAAGGAATGCATCCTGGGTTTCTTCTGCGGAGGCGAAGTCTGGAAGGAGCCTCTTCAATTGCCTTAAAGCTGAAGCGCTGATTTTCCCAGCCGCTGCGCTGATTGCGGCCTCCTCAATGGCGGACCTGGCTGCAAACATTTCGTTTACTGCTTCGCGCTCCAAGTGAGACACAACGATGTGCCCCTTTCCATTATCGGTCAGGAAGCCTTCCTCAAGGAGCCTGTTCATGGCATTCGTGACAGGAGTCCGGCTGACGATAAGTTCGCTCGCGATCTTTGTCGCCACGATAGGCTGATCCTGAACCAGGTCCAATGAGATAATGTGCTCTACCAAAAGCTCATAAACAGCCTGATTGAGCGAAATAAATGGTTTGAGCTGCATTTTATGCTCGAGCATGTCGTGTGTGAACGAGAATACCATGATAGAACGTCCTTTTAAAAATAGCTTTTTGTAAAAATATATCCTTTTTTTCAGCGGTTGCAAGGGAAATCCATATAGGGTTATTGAGAGGAGAGTGAATCTGTGGAATTTTCAGAGAAGAGAAGCGGATCGAAATTTTTCGGATGGAGAAACGTTGTCCTGCTTACCATTATCGGATGTGTTGCTGTAGGTTTTACCATCAATTGCTTGAGCCTCTTCATAGTTCCGGTGTGTGAAGCATTTGGGTTTTCTAGAATGGAGTTTGGCATCATATCAACTGTCAGCAATGTTGTCAGCTTCATATCGTCCCTGTTCATCGGCAAAGTATATAAGCTGCTTAAGAGCGGAAAGCGGTTTATATTCTTCTCGTCCATCTGCGCGGTATTGTATCAGCTGCTCTTCGCCGTTGCGTCGGGCAAGTTTGTGTTCTATGCCGGCGGTGTCTTTCTCGGTATAGCGTCCTGTTACCTGACCACGGCCGGAATGGCTCTGTTCCTTTCCAAGTGGTTCGTCAGCAAGAAGAGCCTGGCCATCGGAATAGTTGCGGCGGGTACCGGAATTGGCGGTACCATTGGAAACGTGGTGGTGTCCGCGCTGATAGACGGTCTCGGTTGGCAGAAAGCAGCTCTGCTGCTGACGGGCATAATTGCGGTAGTCGTCATCCCGTGCAGCCTGCTGCTGGCGGATGACCCCAAAAAATATGGACAGACCGCCCTCGGCGCTGATAAGATTTCAGCCGGTGCTCCAGGCACCACCGGGAATCAGCCCGGCCGGGAGGGTGGCTACATGAAAAATCCCTTTGTACTTATCGGCCTGGCCGGAATGGTGTTCTGCGGATATTCGACCTATACCGTACTCGTAAATCAGGCGGCAATGCTAACCGACGCCGGTGCCACAGTGTCCATACCCAGTATTATCAGTCTCACTTACGGAATATGCGTTGTGGCAAAAATACTGCTGGGAATGCTCATCGACAAGGCAGGAGTGCGTATAGGCTCCGCGGTATCGGCACTGTGCCTCATACTGGCACCTATCAGCATGCTGCTGAGCAAAAGCCCGGTGTTTGCCGTGCTCTACGCACTGTTCTTCGCCGTTGGGCAGACTGTGCTTACCGTGCCGTTGGCGGCGACGGTCGACCTCGTGGTCGGCAGGGAAAACGCGGGCAGCGGAGTCGGCTTATTCGCCGCAATGATGACCATCGGCACCATACTCGCCTCGCTGCTCTCCACGAGACTCTATGATATAAGCGGGAGTTATGACCTGTCGCTGTATATTGCCGCGGCAGCAGCTGTGATAGGGCTTTTGGCTTTGCAGATATCCATGAAGTTTGCGCCTAAATATCAGAAAAGCAGAGTGGAGGCAGTGCAATGAAAACTGATCTTTCGCAGCTTTACAAACTGTGCTATGAAATGCTGTTGAAGTTTGGTGCCTCTGAGAACGACGCAGCGGACACAGCGTATATGATGAATGAGGCCGACAGGCGCGGAGTGGACACACATGGATGTGCGCGCATGCCTATGCTCACGAACATGATAATCGATAAAAAAATCAATCTCGCACCTGTGATAAAGCATGTAAGCGAGAGCGACAGTTTCCTGTACCTTGACGCGGACCACGGCATCGGGTTTGCTGCGGGCGCCTATGCGGTCCGCAAGACGATAGAGAAGGCCAAAAAGACGGGCTTTTGCGTGACGAGTGTCAAGAACTCCGGGTTCTGGGGCGCATCAGGCAGCTACGCGGCCGAATTTGCCAAGAGTAATCTCTTTGGCGTGGCGGCGTCAAATACAGGAGCAACGATAATGCCTTTCGGCGGAACGTCCCCGGTATTCGGCAATGCTCCGTTCAGCATAGCCTTTCCAGGAACCAAAAAATATCCGTTCCCCATCATGTTCGACATGGCGACCAGCAATATAGCGTTCGGCAAACTTCAAATGGCCGTAAGGGAGAAACATGACACAATCCCGGATGACTGGGTTCTCTCCCGGCGCAACGGCCGGCCGATAACGGACACTATGGAAGCCTTTTCTGCTATCATCGACAATACCGGCAGCATTGCGGTTTTTGGAGGCGTCAAGGGCTACTGCATAACCGCAATGGAGGAAATCCTGTGCAGCGTCCTCTCCGGGGCCGGCCTGCCAAAGGACAACGGCCAGGAGGTAACTGTTTCCGGCAACAGCAAGCCGGAGAACAGCGGCCTGTTCCTGATGGCGTTTGACATCAGCCGGATACGCCCGCTTGAAGAAATCGAAGAGAGCATGGACGCCCTGCTGGACGAAGTGAAGAACCAGCGCCCGGCTGACGGAGCAGGGGAGGTCCTCATACCTGGTGAACTGGAATATAAGTACAGTCTGAAAAGGAGTAAGGAGCCGTTTGAAATACTCGACCAGACGGCAAATGAGTTGCTGACCGTCGCAAAAAACTGCGGTTACGTCGATGCCCAGGCGACTGCCTCGGAACTCTTTGAGAAATAATATAGGAGGGTAAATATGAAAGTTTGCATACTTGGTGCCGGCGGCATGGGCTGCGTGCTCGGTGCGTATTTGAAAATGGGCGGGGCAGAGGTTCACTTTGTCGACCCTTACGAGGAACATGTGAGGGCCATGCAGGAAAAAGGCCTGTTTCTAAAGATGGAACACCTGCCGGATACATGGAATATCAGACTGGACAGCGTCTCCACCCAGGCAAACGGCCAGGTAGGGCCATGTGATCTTGTAATAGTCCTGGTAAAGGGCAACATGACTCGAAAAATAATGTCAGACAACCCCGAAGTACATAACAAAAATACTGTGGTGGCAACGTTCCAGAACGGTTTGGGCAACGTTGATATCGTCGAGGAATTTGTCCCCAGGGAAAACATTGTGTCCGGCGTGCTCAGAATAGGCGCCTATTTCAAAGAACCGGGCAACATCGTTGGAAACATCAGCGGAAACGACTATGACAATGCCATAGAATATGCGCCGTGTGAGCACAGCTCGCGTACAGATGCTGTGCTGGCAGAGATGGCCGATATATTCAACAAAAGCGGCCTGAGAGCGCACGAATACGCCGGCGTCGAGGCCCTCATCTGGGATAAACTGTACACGAACTGCATTTTTAATATCCCTATGGCAATAATGCGCTGCCATATTGAATCCGGGGTAAAATGTGACGAGTATGCGCCACTGCTGAAAGAGATTGGCAGAGAGGTATGCGCCGTAGCGACGGCCAAGGGTTTTCCAATGAATGCAGATGAGTATTATGAAAAGGTGGTCAACTCTACCAGAAAACTGCCCGATAGTTCATTGCATTATTCCTCTGCGGTGCAGGACACGATCAAGCACAGACCGACCGAGGTCGACTTCCTGAACGGAGCCGTGGTTAGGGAGGGCAGGAAGCTTGGCATACCTACTCCCGTAAACGAGATAATGTGGCAATTAGGCCGGGCAAATGTTGCCCTGTATGATAAGCAGTTTTGACCAGCAGCGAGAAAGGATGCCGTGATTCACGGCATCCTTTCTCTTATACTCAGCCTTAGTTTACCTTACCTTGGGAAATTCAGGGCTTAGTATGGACTTCTTGCCAGCAACGCTCTGATCTTTGCCTTGGTACATGATGTAGTAGGGAGGAATGCTGTTTATTTTGTGCAGCAGTTCCTTCTTCATCTCGCCGATCTTGAGCGGATTAATCTTTGGGAGGTCGGCCTCGGTGACGGGGCCTTCTATGCCGGCAAACTTTTTCATGCGTTCGAGGAAATAGCGCATGTCGTACTCAGCCGGGTAGACCTCGATGACATCCTTCTTCAGGCCGGTCAGCTGATATACCGCCTGCAGCGGAGTGCGTACGGAGGTCTCAATCGTGAACACCACATCGCCGGGAATCTCAACGAACTGACCCATGAACGCCAGATTGGTGCGGCCCTCAGGCACGACACGCGGACGGTCCTTACCCGTGCGCGGCATAAACTGGCTCGTGATATATGGCATCATGCAGGTGGAGATGTGCGCGTGCGCGAGCACCTCATCCTTTATGTCCAGCATGTTGAAGTGATAGAGTATTTCGAGCAGAATCTCATTGCCGGTGCATTCAGCCATGGGCTTCTTGATGTAGTCGCCCGGACGCTCGCCGAAGAGACCGTCGCCCCAGAGTACGTCCTCGTTGTTCTCGCGCTGCTTCGGGAAATAGTCCCTGTCGTAGAGCATGAGGCTGATCTCCCAGCCGGAGTCCTTCACCGTGATTATGCCGCCCGTGCCGCTCTGGCTGCCCGTCATGCGCTCGAGACGCTCGAAGAATTCGGGGTAGTCCTTGACCGTGACAAAATAGCTCATCCACTTTGTCTGGTCTATCTTGCCCAGGAACTTCTCAGGGTGGCCGAACTTCTCATTGCGCTTAGCCAGGTTGCGCCAGATGTTGAACAGGCCCATGTCCTTTGTATCGCGGTTGGTTTCCGCGATATGAGTGTTGTCTCCATAGCAGGCGTTGGACATGAGAGAGCCGTTAGTGACGAACACATAGTCCTCGGAGGATACGGGGATGCGAACATCCTGGCCGTCGAACCTAGCACGGATGCCCAGAACGGTGTTGCAAGGCTCATCCATGTCGAGATCGTAGACTGCGCAGCCGTACTGGAACTTGACACCCTTCTCCTGCAGCCAGACCATAGTGGGCCTGATTATGGAGTCGTACTCGTTGCGTTTGGTGTGGAGAATGCCCTCAAGGTAGTCGATGCGGTTGGCCAGACCGAAGCGGGCGAGGTAGCGCTTGGCCTCAAGTGCACTATGGTAGGGCTTAAAGGCCAGCATGGGGTGGAAGCACCACCACATGGCCGAATCGAAGAAGGGGCTGTCCTTGCCGAAGTACTCCTCGATGGTCATATTCTCCAGCTTTTCCTCGGGCTCGGTGAGGAAAGCTTGGAGCTTGGCGGAGGTAGCGGGGGCCATGCGGTAGTCGTGAACGCCTTCCCAGATGTGTCCGTTATTCATGATGAGGCGGCACTCGCTGTGGATGGCAGATTCGCGGTTAGCATCTACTGTCTCGTCAAGCACGGAGCGTCCAGGGCTGTCCAGAGAGGGAATCTTGCTGCACAGATACCACAGGCACTCCATGTAGGGCTCGAGCTCACGTTCGCCAGGGCAGACATAGGCGCCTTCCGTACCGATGACGCCGCAGCAGCCGCCCATATCCCGGCCTTTCTCATAAATAGTGATGTTCTCGCCGGGCATTCCCGCGTCGTCTATCAGGAAGGTTGCTGCGGCCAGACCAGCTATGCCGCCGCCCACAATGTGTGCCTTGCGCTTTTCAATGCCCTCCGGCTTTTCCGGGCGATAAAACAGACTGTAAACGTTCATGGAAGAAGCTCCTTTCAGAAATATTTTATTTTACATTAGCAAGATAATTGACACTTGCTACGTTTGCTATTATAATAGGCTTATGATAATTGTACAGTGTACAGTTTATTGCCAAGTGTAAATTATTTTGCACAACAGTGGGAAGCGATTCCGATTGGAGGAAAGAGCATGGGAGACAAGGTGGATCTGCGTATTAAAAAGACTCACGCTGCGCTTTTGAGAGCGCTGCGTGAGCTGCTGTGCGAGAAGGGTTTCAACGAGATATCTGTGGCTGAGTTGTGTGAGCGAGCCGAAGTTCGGCGAGCTACTTTTTACAAACACTTCGGAGACAAGAGCGAGCTTTTGGCGTATATGATACAGGAGCTGCAAAAGGACTATGAGCGCAAGATGCCCAGGGGCGCGCTTGAGTTGGACGAGGGCGAGTATCTAACTGAGATGTTGAAAAACTTCCTGGATTTCATGGATGAGAACAGGCAGATGGTGCGAACGGTACTGGGCAGCAGCGCACGGCACATAGTGCTGGACATACTCAGCGAGCAGATAGAAGTGGATTTGCGGCTGCACTTCCGAGCTATACAAAAGCGCGGAGAAAAGCTCCCGGCAACGCCGGATTTGATGGCCGTTATTTACAGCAGCGCAGCAGTAAGCTGTGCCAACTGGTGGATAGACAACAGCGACTGCGTGAGCAAGCAGGACGTTGTCTGCCAGTTTGAGGCCCTTCTTCCAAGCCCCTGAGAAGAAAAAAGGGGGAGCGAGTCTCTCTCGCTCCCGTGCCTGGAACTTCTATTTTGCCCTCTTGAGGGCCAGCGCCATGGCTTCCTTGCCGCTGAGGTGCTCTATGCGCAGTACGAGGACGCAGAGGGCGTCCCAGTCGCCGTCTATGGCGGCGGCGCGGTGTTCGGCACTGTCGTCCGGTGCGAACCTGAGGGCGAGACGCTCTATGGCGCTGCGCTTTTCGGCCTCGTCCGTGAGTTCGCTCACTTCGCCGAAGACGATGACGCTTCGGTAGTCCGTCGAATAGGTCTCGGGCACGACGTCACTGCGGTCTATGACGCAGAAGGACGCGTGCGGGCAGGCCTTGACGGCGTCGTACTTGTGCCCGGAGCGGGCGCAGTGAAAATATATCGCGCCGCCCTCATAAACGTAGTTGAGCGGCACGGCGTAGGGATAGCCCTCATCGCCGAGTACGGCCAGCACGCCGTGGCTTCCGCGCTCAAGTATCGCGAGGCTCTCGGCCTCGGGCAGGGCCTGACGGCTCCTGCGCATCTCTCTGAACATATTGAACCTCCTCATATTTCAGGCAGCGGCACGTCGGCGTCAAGCAGAACGCGGCCGAAGCTGCAAATTGGCGCGCCATCGGCGGCGGGCAGACGGATGTCGAGCATGCTCCGGCGGCGGTTGACGGCGAAGAGATAGACATTCCCCGCCCAGTCCTCACAGTATTGCCGCAGCACCATGTCGCCGCCGACGAAAAAGAGGCCGACGTCCCCGTCGCGTATCTCAGCTCCGCGTTTTATGTACGCCGTGCCGCCGCGACCTATGTAGGGCTCCAGCTCGTCGCCCTCCACGCGCAGGGCAAAATCCGCCTCCGAGCCCTCAGGCACGGAGAGTTCCTCCCACAGCTTTTTCACAGGCATCACCCCAATGAGCGTATCACCCCCGCGCCCTCATGTCAACGCCGCGTTGCCAAAGTACTGCTGGGGGTGTAAAATATGGGCAGGATCAAATTTTCGCGGAGGTGGAAGTATGAACGAAGCCATGAAAAATCTCCTGACCCGCCGCAGTGTCAGGAAGTATAAGCCCGAACAGATAAGGGACGAGGAGCTCCATGCCGTGCTCGAGGCCGGGACCTATGCGCCCACGGCGAAGGGCACACAGTCGCCGCTCATCGTGGCCGTGCAGAATGCGGAGGACATCGCGCTCATGAGCCGCCTGAACGCCGCCGTATGGGGGCGTGAGAACTTCGACCCCTTCTTCGGAGCGCCGACGGTCGTAGTCGTCTTTGCCGAGGCGGGCAACGTAAACGGCGTGCAGGACGCCTCGCTGGTCATGGGGAACTTGCTCAACGCGGCGCACGCCATAGGCCTCGGCTCGTGCTGGATAAACCGCGCGAGGGAGGTCTTCGAGATGCCCGAGGGCAAGGCCCTGTTGGAGAAGTGGGGCGTCGAGGGCGACTGGGTCGGCGTTGGCAACTGCATCCTCGGATACGCCGACGGCCCGGAGCCGCAGCCGATAGCCAGAAGGCCGGACTATTACAGGATAATCAAGTGAAAAAGCCGCCGGACGCGAAAGCGCCCGGCGGTATCTTATTTGTCTATCTCCGCGCCGCCCTCGCGGAAGCTCAGAGAGAGCGTGTACTGCCCCAGCTGAAAGTCGCTTCCGGAGTTGGGCACGATGAGGCCGGAGCCGAGGAACACGCCGCTTTGAGTCTCCAGCGAGGTGCTCGCCGGATACATGAGCGCGCTGGTCTGGTGCTGGTAGTTGAGCCACGAGTTGAGGTGGACACAGTCGTCCGAGGAGCCGATGAGGCCGTAGCACAGATAGCCCCGCGCCTCCTCGGCGCCGCGCGGGAAGGAGAAGCCGAAGCCACCGGTGTACTGATAGTCCAGGCACTGCACATGCTCGGCGGGCGGCGCGGCATAGGTCACGCCGTCATCGGAACAGAGCAGCTGGCCGTGGGCGGGGTTTTTGTGGTCGAGCATCCAGCCACTCGTCGCCCAGAGCTCAGCGCTGTCCGTTCCGGGCAGCCGGGCGCCATCCTGCCACTCAAAGTGGTGGAAGATGAGCCAGTAGTCCTCCCAGCCGTCGAACTCCGGCAGCAGCACAGCGACGCCGGTCGTCAGCAGATCGGAGCCGTCCCGGAATCTGAGCGTGTCCGTGCTCGAGAGCACCTGCACCGCGCCCTCGCAGAGGATGACGTCTCTGTCCGCGAGGTCGGCGAGCACATAGTCGGGGAAGCCGAGCTCCATCAGCTTCTCCGCAACGGCCGCGGCCTCCTCGCCGCGCTCGGGCCGGGGTGCCCAGTCCATGTCGTAGCGGCTGAAGCAGGTCATGCCCAGGACCACGGCCGCCGCCGCGGCGAGCGCCAGCAGCGCGCCCACCGTACGGTCGGAGAGCCGCACCGGTGCGGCCTCCACGGCGTAGCCCGCCTCGTCGAGCTGCTTCGAGAGTTTCTCCAGAGAGACGAGGATGACGATGAACGCCGCGAGCATGAGCAGGCCCACGATGCTGCCTGCCGCGGTGAGCAGCCCCAGCGCGTAGAGCAGGATGTACCAGACCATGAGCCATATCGCCGCCGCTGGGGCGCGCAGTTCCAGCACTGCGGCCTCCTGAGCGTCCATGATGCCCATATAGAGCTCAAGCGTCACGGTGAGCGCAAACACGGCGGAGAGCACGGTGAGCACGAGGTCCACGACCTCGGAGCGTATGACCGTGGCGGCAAGGAATAGCACGGCTATCTGCAACGCGCAGCGCAGCATCGAGGCATAATAGGCGAGGCGGAAGTGCCTGTTTGCCCTCAGCGTGCGGAAGCCGAGCAGTATCAGCACGGCGCCTATGCTGGGCAGGATGTAGTTCAAAAGTAGAAAATTGAGGCTTATACTCGTGAGCGCAAAGCCCCAGAGCACCTGGTTCATGGCGTGCCGCCAGGGGCTGACGGCGCGCACCACGTCCTCTGGCGGGGTGGAGCCGACGGCCTCGCCGAGCAGCTCGTCGAGCCGCTTGTCATCCATTCCGCTCACCTCCTAGGGCAGCGCCGAGGCGCTTTTTGATGCGGTAGAGCCGCCCCTCCACGGCCCGCGCCGTCAGGCCGAGCTCCGAGGCCATCTGCGCCGTGGACTGGCGGTAGTAGTATTTCCGGTATATGAGCGCGCGGTCGCCGGGAGGGAGGGCGTCTATGGCCCGGCGCAGCTCATCGATCTCCTCGCGGGCGATGACGGTCTCCTCTGGCCCCGGCTGGGCGGAGACGCCATCCGGGAGATCCTCGGCTGTGCGATCTGTCCGGGCACGGTTTAGTGCCGTGTTGCGCGCCGCGGCGCTTATGTAGGCGCGCCAGGAGCCGCGAGCGGGGTCAAAACCGCCGATACCGTCCCAGATTCGCATGAGCACCTCGGAGAGGCAATCCTCGCGGTCGCGCTCGTCGGGCAGGATGGGCGCTATGACATAGCGTATGAGCGCGCCAAAATGGCGCAGCAGCTCCTCCGCCCCGCGCTCGTCCCGAGCTCTTATAAGCTCTATAATCTTGCTCTCGCCCATGCCGCACCCCCTCTCATCCTATAATACACGATAAACGGCGAAAACCCACGGAAATCTTTGAAAATTTCCGTGGGGAGGGACAAGAAAAAGGGGGAAACCCCTTGATAGGGTTTCCCC
>OMDY01000284.1_pt1 | contig 27801 bp, 29 predicted proteins | sample 1645281 | NCBI WGS metagenome assembly OMDY01 (sample SAMEA103958145, study PRJEB25191) | human gut metagenome | biome: human-associated habitat [ENVO:00009003]; feature: intestine environment [ENVO:2100002]; material: feces | place: Germany | collected 2013/2015
TTTAAAAGTTTTTTGCCCCGCTTTTTTACAAAAAAGCGGGTGGAGTCCAGAGGCAAAGCCTCTGGCTGCCCGCCGCAGCGGGCGGAAACCCTTTGTGCTTAAAAAAGGTCAGGAAGGGGGTCAAAGGGGGAAACCCTACCAAGGGGTTTCCCCCTTAAATATTTACGCATTGAAACGCATTGAACGCCCCGGCCGGCTCCAGCCTTTCACTGCCCAGAATATCGGCCGCGACCGCGGCGAATTCCTCGGGCCTGCGCGTCTTGGCGAGGCGCTTGAGCGCCTTGTCCGAGTCGGGAAACAGGCAGCGCAGGTAGCTCCAGAGCTCCTTCATGCGCAGCATGGCCGAGCCTGCGGAGCCGAAGTCGCGGCAGCAGGTGTCGTATATCTCGTCGTGAAAGGCGCGGAGCGCCCCGCGCTCAACGCCATCTCCTCCTCGAATGAGCGAGAACAGCGCGGGATTCGCCGCAGCGCCCCGGCCAAGCATGAGTGCCGACGCACCCGGGAAACGTGCTTCAAGCTCCCTTGCCGCGGCGGCTGTGAAGATGTCGCCGTTGTAGCAGAGCGGCCAGGGTCCGTTTTCGGGGAAGTGCTCGGGTCTTGCGGGCAGCTTGTACATGTCCCGACGCACGCGGGGGTGGACGATTAGCTCGGAGATAGGGAAGCGCAGGTAGATGTCGAGCAGCGAGGCAAACTCCGCCGGGTCCTCGACGCCGAGGCGGGTCTTGACCGAGACGTGCGGCATTCCCTGCTCGGCAAACACGCGCTCAAAGAAGGCCTCCAGCTCCTCCGGAAAGGCCAGGAAGCCCGAGCCCTTGCCCTTGGCGGCGACGGTGCCGGAGGGGCAGCCGAGGTTGAGATTCACCTCGCCGTAGCCCATGTCCGCGAGCAGCTTCGCCGCCCAGATGAAGTCGCCGGGGTCGCGGCAGAGAAGCTGCGGGACCAGAGGCACGCCCTCGTTCCTGACGGGGTCGAGCTCCCGTGCTGCACGCGGCGGCAGGACATGCTCGCGCGTGGGCGAGTAGAAGGGCGCAAAATATTTGTCCGCCGGGGCAAAATACCGCATGTGCGCCCGGCGGAAGGCATAGCCTGTGACGCCCTCGAGGGGCGCAAAATATAGCTGCAAGACTGGTTTCTCCTTCCCGCGGGCCTATTCGCCGCCGAATACGGCGGTGACACGCGCGCCCGCGCCCACGTTTTCTATGACGAGCCGCCCGCCGTGGCGGCGGCAGAGGATGTCGCAGATGTTCAAGCCGAGCCCCAGGTGCTCGCTCCCGCCGCCCTCGCCCTTGTAGAAGGGCGCCGAGGCCTTTTCGAGGCCCTCGCGCGTGAATCCGCCGCCGTCGTCCGTCACGGCGACGCGCATGGCCCCGTTCACCAGCGAGAGGTCTATGTCCACGCGCGAGCGCGCGTAGCGGGCGCTGTTCGAGAGGATGTTGCCGCAGACCTGCATGACGACCTCGATGTCGACCTCGGCCGTGCCTTCCGCGCATGTGACGCGAACCTCGCGGCCCGCGAAGAGTATCTCCGCCGTCTCGCGCAGGCCCTCGGCAATGGCGGGGAGCTCCATAGGCGCGCGCTTTATCTCCACATCCTCCATGCGCTGGAGGCTGGACATCGCGTCGGCATAGCGGACAAGGCGTTCGATATGCGCCTTCATGACGCCCACGTCCGCGGCCGCCTCGCTCCCGGGGGGCAGCTCAGCCTCGAGCAGGGAGGCCCGGCCGCGCAGGACGGTGAGCGGCGTGCGCAGATCGTGCGCGAAGGCAGCGTTGAGGCGACGGCGCTCCTCCATCTGCGCCCAGTGCTCGCGGTTGAGCTTGAGCAGCGAGGCGCGCATCTTCTCAAAGGATTCGCAGAGCCTTCCCAGCTCATTGCCGCAGGGGACCTCCACTGTGAAGCCCAGGTCGTTTTCGGCTATTTTCTCCGAGGCGGCGTTGAGTATCTCTATGGGCCGCTTGAGCTTGCGTCGGTAGAAGATTATGGCGCAGAGGATTATGCCGCCGAGGTAGGATATGGGTATGGTCACGGCCTGCAGGGCGCGGCACGCATAGTCCAGGGAATTGTCCTCGGCGCTGTACTCGGGCATGATGATCACGCCGCCGATGTCGCTCACCAGACTGCCTTCGTCATAGGGAACGCTGCCGCTGTCCACGGCGTGGTCGTCCGCGTCATAGATGACGTAGACCTCGGCGTCGTCCGTGTAGCCGTATTCGACGTGCCCGTCCTCTGGGACGGGTATCACCTCTGCCATTTCACGATATTTATAGTAGAGCTCTATCCGCGTGTTGTCCAGCCCGTTTATGATGAGCGCGCAGACGGCGGTCGCCGTGATGGCGGTCACGACCATGTAGAGCACGAAGGAGAGGCGCAGCGGCATGTTCTTTAGCCTGCGCCGGCGGCGCTCGTTCGCGGCCCTTATCTTGCCCAACGGTAGCCGACCCCCCAGACGGTCTCGATGTACTGCCTGTCGCAGCCTGCGGCGGCGAGCTTGGCGCGGATGCGCCGGACGTGCTCTGAGATGACGCTCGAGTCGCCCTCGCCGTCTATGCCCCAGACGCACTCATAGATGCGCTCGCGGTCAAACACCATGCCCGGGTTCTGCGAGAGGAACTCGACTATGTCGAATTCCCGGCGCACTAGGCCCAGCTCCTGCCCGGCCCAGGTGACCTTGCGGTCCGTGTAGTTTATGACGAGCTCACCGTCGAAACGGAGCTCCGAGGCAGTACCGCGGCGGCGCTCGCGTCTGAGATGCGCGTCGACACGCGCGGAGAGCTCCTCGATGGAGAAGGGCTTTACGACATAGTCGTCCCCGCCGGCGGCAAAGCCGTGGAGCTTGTCGCTCTCCTCGACGCGCGCGGTGAGGAAGATTATCGGGCAGGAAACGTGCTGGCGTATGCGGCGGCAGACCTCGAGCCCGTCAAGGTCCGGCATGTTCACGTCAAGCAGTATGAGGTCCGGTGCGCGGCCGGCCTGACGAATGGCCTCTTCGCCGCTGGACGCGCGCATTATCTCGTAGCCGCGTGAGGAGAAGCAGCGGGCCAGGGTGTCCACTATATCGGGCTCGTCGTCGGCTATGAGCAGCTTATCGGCCATTTTCGGCATCCTCCTCGGTTTTAAGGTGTTTGTGCTCCTGATGTTCCTGGTGCACGCGGCATATGCGGCGGTAAATGAGCAGTCCGATGCCGCTTATGAGGAGAGTCACGCCCAGGGCGACGGCGGCGAAGACGTAGTTCTGCACTCCGAGGGCGCTGCCGCCTATGGTGGAGGTGACTATGGACGGTATACGCGCCACCGAGGTTATCCAGAGCCAGGTCAAGGGCCCCATGCCGGTGAGCGGCACAAAGTAGCTGAGCAGGTCCTTCGGCGTGCCGGGGATGAGCATCAGTAGGAACACGAGCGTGTTGCGCCTGTGCGCGTCGCGCAGGAAGCGGAGGGACTCTATCTTCTCTTTTGAAAAGAATATCTCCACCGCTTTCACGCCGAAGCGGCGGACGAAGAAATAGACGGCCATGCTGCCTATCGTCGTGCCCGCAAGGCAGAGCAAGGTGCCCTCCACGGCGCCGAAGGCGTAGCCCGCGCCTATTTCCATGGGCTCGCCGGGGATGATGGCGAAGAACACCTGCAAAAGCTGCATGCCCAGGAAGTAAACGCGGCTCATCAGCCCGCCGGAGTCGACCCAGTCGCGGAAGCGCTCGGGCTCCGAGACGAATTTGAGCATGGGGCGGCCGACGAACCAGGCTATGGCCGCCGTCAGCAGCACGAACACGGCGATAGAGGCCGCGGCGATGTATTTTTTTGCCTTGTCAGACAGCTCTGGCCGATTGTGAGACGGCATAGTCCTCTCCTCTATGGAAAATATTTCTGACGCAGGGTGCCCCGGAGATCGGGCCCTTGTAGATGAGCTCGGCGTCCGGGAGCTGGGTGAAGTCCTCAGGGCGCATGAGCGAGGCCGCCTTGGGCAGCTCGGCTGCACCGGATCTCGAGAGCACGTCGCCCACGAACTGTGAGCAGAAGAAATGGTAGCCCCGCTCGTGCGCGATGTCAAGTCTGCAAAGCGCGGTGCCCAAAATACTGTAATGGTAGCGTTCGTGCTGGAGCAGCATTGCATTCACGCGGCACCTTATGGCGTCGTGCTGCTCGCGCGTTACCTCCAGCCGGTAGACCGCGCAGGGGATATCGGGGTGCCGGGCCATGTAACCCTTCGCGATGTCCTCACGCACCAGGCCCGCGGGCAGCGGACGGCGCGGGTGCAGCCGCGCAAAGCTGTATATCTCACCGCCCGCACCTAGGCCGAGCGAGACGTGAGTGTACTCGTCGCCCGTGAGCGCGCGGATAAGTCTGGAAAACGCAGTCCCGGAGCGGGACAGTAAAAGGTATACGCAGTTCATTTTGTTCATCTCCCGCAATAAACATAACGGCGGGAAATCAACATTTCATCTATTCACCCGAAAATTCAGTACAGTAGCGAAAAAAACCTTGTAATTCAGTTTGTGCGGTGTTATCATTTGTTCTATTATCGCGGATACTACCCACGCGAGAGAGTTAAGATGCTAAGAGGAGGAACAAGAAATGAAGCTCAGGATCTCAGACCGCATGTCCAAGCCCGATTTTCAGGGCGATTTTACCTCGGCCATACTCAAGGCCGCCGCATCTCCGGACGTAATATCCTTTGCCGGCGGACTTCCGAACCCCGACTCCTTTCCTGTAAAGGAGATGGAGGCCGCGGTCACGAAGGTCCTTGAGCGGGACGGCGTGCGCGCCCTTCAGTACAGCAACACCGAGGGCTATCTGCCGCTGCGCAAGTTCATCTCCGACCGCTATAAGAAGCAGGGCGTCGACTTTGCGCCCGAGAACATCATCATCACCAACGGCTCCCAGCAGGCGCTGGACATGGTTGCGGCCACGCTCATCAACCCGGGCGACCCCATCGCCGTTGAGAAGCCCAGCTACCTCGCGGCGCTCCAGACCTTCCATCTCTACGACCCGAAGGTCTGCTCCGTCAGCCTGAACGAGGACGGCATCGACTGCGACGAGCTCGAAAAGGTCCTCAAGGAGAACGACCCGAAGTTCATCTACGTCATCCCGAACTTCCAGAACCCCACCGGCCTCACCTACACCCAGGCCGTCCGTGAGCGCGCGGCCGAGATACTCAAGGCCGCCGGCACCCCGGTAATCGAGGACAACCCCTACGGCGAGCTCCGCTTCCACGGCGAGGGCGGCAGCTCCTTCGCGGCGCTGCTCGGTGAGCAGTGCGCGGCCATGGGCACCTTCTCCAAGATAGTCGCGCCCGGCATGCGCATCGGCTGGATCGCCTGCAAGCAGCCTGAGCTCTACGCCAAGCTCCTGGCTTTCAAGTCCACCATGGACCTGCACACCAACATCTTCGGCCAGATGGTCCTCGCCGAGTACCTGCTCGACAACGACCTCGACGATCAGATCGACAAGATCAAGGACATGTACCGCGAGAAGGCCGAGAAGATGATGGCCTGCATGGCGGAGGACTTCCCCGCCGAAGTCAGCTACACCAAGCCCGAGGGCGGCATGTTCATCTGGGCCACCATGCCCGAGGGACTCAAGGCTGTCGACGTTATGGAGGCTGCGGCCGCGAAGGGCGTTGCCGTCTGCCCCGGCGACCCGTTCTATGAGGAGGAGCGCGGCGTGCGCACCATGCGCATCAACTACTCCAACAGCTCCGACGAGGCCATCGAAAAGGGCATCAAGATCCTGGGTGACACCATCAAGGAGCTCCTCGCGAAGTAAGCAGAATATAACACAAAAAGCCCGCCTGCGGAAGACTTTTTCCGCAAGCGGGCAATTTTTTATGATTATTTCAGGTAATGTTCCATCCACTCGGTTATCTCGCGCAGACGCCTGATACGGTTCTGCGGCTTGCCGGAGCGGGAGAGCTCGTGATTTTCGCCGTGGAAGATGCAAAGACGCGCTTCCACGCCGTGCTCGCGGACGGCGTAGAACATCTGGATGCCCTCGGAGAGCGGGCAGCGGTAGTCCTCGTCCGAGTGCAGGAAGAGCGTCGGCGTCGTGACGCGGTTGGCGTATTTAAGCGGGGACTGCGCCCATATCTTCTCAAGGCCGTTCCAGGGGCTGCCGCCGACCTGGTCCTGGGCGAAGTACCAGCCGATGTCTGAGCTGTTGTGGAAGCTGGTCCAGTTCGAGATGCTCCGCTGGCTCGCCGCGCACTTGAAGCGGTCCGTGTGGCCGATTATCCAGTTGGTCATGAAGCCGCCGTAGCTGCCGCCCGTGACGCCCAGCCTGTCGGGGTCGATGAAGTTGCAGTGCTCGAGTACGGTGTCCACGAACTGCATGAGGTCGGCATAGTCCTGCTCGCCGTAGTGGCCGCGGATGTCGGCAAACTCGTCCCCGCCGCCGTCGCCGCCGGTGGGGTTGCAGAACATGACCGCAAAACCGCGCGAGGCCCAGAACTGCATCTCGTGGAAATAGCAGCTTCCGTAGACCGTCTTGGGTCCGCCATGGATGTCGAGTATGGCGGGGTACTTTTTGCCGGGCTCCATGTCCACGGGCTTTATCACCCAGCCGGCTATCTCGCGGCCGCGGGAGTTGACAAAGTTCAGCGGCTCCGGCGCGGAGTAAGCGTACTCTGCGCAGATCGCGGCGTTGAAGTCTGTGAGTACGGTCTCCGTGCCGTCCGGGGCTATGTACATCAGCTCGCAGCCCGAGTTGCCGCGCATGGCGGAGACGGCAAAGCCCCCCTTCCAGAGCGCCGCGTCCGTGATGTTCAGGCCCGGCTTCGTCACACAGCGCGCCGCGCCCGAACCCTCGTCCACAGCCAGAATGTGAGTAGAGCCGCCCTGCGTGTCGAGGAAGCAGAGCTCACCGTCCCTCTCACGCGCGTCTGACGCGAAGCCCGCGCCGGACTTCACGTCGCTGCCGACGCTGTTGCCGAAGCAGTGCATGCCGTCGCCGAGGACGAGACGCCAGGCGCCGCCCTCACGCAGATAGAGCGAGGGGTTCTGGTTAAGGCCGTATTTGTCTATGGTGTTCACGAGGGCCGCGACACGGCCTCCGGCGAGGGGCATGGACCAGTAGTGCGCGGCGCCCTCGGCCACGGTGATGTCCTCGATGGACAGCGTTTCGGTGTCGAGAAGGCAGAGCCGGTCGCTGAGAGGGGCGCTGCCCGTCCAGTCCGCGGCGGTGAAGCTGAGGAGCTTGCCGTCGGGGGAGAGACCGCCTATGTCTGCATCGGTGTTCTCGCCGGTGAGGAAGCGGTAAGCGCCGTCCTCCCAGATGCCGAGGCGGCTGCGGCAGCCGCTGACAAAGCCCCGGCCATTGAACCAGAAGGGCAGCTCGTCCGCCGTAGTGCACTCGGCGCGTTCCTTTTTGAGCGCCTCGGCGGCCTTCTTTGCGTCGCCGCCGGCCGCGGCAAGTACGCGCTCCCAGTCGCGGGAGACTGTGGCCGTAAAGACGAAGCGGTCCCCTCCGAGAAAGCGCAGGGCGTTCACGGAGCAGTCGAGGCGGCAGAGCTCGCGCGCTTCGCCGCCGTCATAGGGGAGAATATAGAGCACCGTCAGCGGCTCGCCCGCCTCGGCGCGCTCTTTATCCTTTTTGTCGCGCAGCGCGGAGAAGACCACGCCCTCGTCCGTGAGAGCGTATGCGCCGACATCTCCGGCGGAGGTCAGCTGTCGGGCCTTGCCGTCGCGGAGCACCCAGAGGTCTGAGGCGTAGCGGTTTTCCTCCAGCAGCGCACGCTTTACGCAGAAATACAGCTCATCGGCGCGCACAGCGAGGCTGTGCGGCATGAGAAAGCGGGAAAAATGCTCATAATCGACCTTTTTCAAGTCTCTCTATCCCCTTTATCCAACAGTTTAACGGCGAGCAGGCCGAAGGGAAAACCCAGCGACGCGCCGCAGAGATTCAAAATGAGGTCGTCCACGTCCGCCCAGCCGACGGTGAGCAGCACCTGCGCCGTCTCGACGGCGACGATGGCGAGGGCGCAGACGAGGAGAAAGCGCCAATACCGCCGCAGCTTCCGAAAAAGCAGCGGCAGGAACAGCCCCAGCGGCATGAACATGACGACGTTGCCGACGAGGTTCACGACGGCGTGGCGGATAAGATAGCTGTCACCGGAGGCTATGTTTTCAAGAAAGGCAGCCACGGTGTGGAAGGGCACGAGGTTCGTGGTGCCGCGCACCAGCGACCAGTAAATGCCGCTCTCCACATAGCTCTGGAGAAATTCCGGATGCCGTCCGCGTATAAAGAGCAGCCAGAGCATGACGAGGCAGTAGAATGCAAAGAGCAGCCGGGACGCGGTCTTGATGCCGCGTTTCATGGTCTCAGGCTTCGCTCGGGCCAGGGCTCGAGGCACTGGCCGGAGACGAGGAAGGCCCGCTCCGCCAGCCGGGCGAGCGGCGTGTCCGAGAGAGAGTCAGAGTAGAACTCGGCGATCTGTACCTCGGGGTATTCCTTCCTGAGCCGCGCGACCTTTTCCTCACCGTGGTTGTTCTCACCCAGCGTCCAGCCGCTGTGCTTGTCCACGCGCGAGGCCATGAGCCGGAAGCCGAAGCGCTCCGCAACCGGACGCAGCAGGAACTCAGGCGAGGCGGAAGAGACGATGTCGTCCGGCCGCCGCCGCGCGAGGTACCAGGCGTTGATATCGGCGATGTGCGCGTCCCAGAAGCGCGCGACCTCGGCGTCTATGTCCGGTATGCGGGTGAGGAAGCGGTAAAATACCTCCTTCACCCTGGTCTTGGATACGAGGCGGAGCGGCATACCCGCCGCCATCGGCACTGCGGCGAGCGCAGGGCCGAGCACCCGGGGATAGCGCCTCAGGCAGTGGAGGAAGAATGCCTCGGTGCTGTCGTAGGGCAGTATGGTCTTGTCGAAATCGTATACGTTTACCTTTTCCATATCAGGCTCCGAATATCCGGTAATAGGTGACCGCGAAGGCCTCGCGGATGAAATAGTTTATCATGAGTGTGGGCCAGCTGGTGTGTCCGGCGACGCCCCAGGCCTCGACGCCGAGGTCGGCGGCCATCATCTTGGCGCGGCAGAGGTGGTATTCACTGGTGACTATGGCGACTTTGCCGTCCGGCTCGCCGCCCGCCTCGCGGATCAGCTCAAAGGAGAACTCGAGATTCTCCATCGTGGAGGTGGCCTTGTCCTCGACGATTATGCGCGAGGGGTCTATTCCCCTGGCCTCGAGCCAGACGGACATGGCCTCGCCCTCCGTCATAGTCTCGCCGGGGCCCTGGCCGCCGGAGACGACGGCCACGCAGTCCGGGTGCGCCTCCAGCCACTCAAGCGCGGCGTCCAGGCGGTTCCGAAGCGAGAGCGAGGGCACGTCCCCGTGCAATCCCGCGCCGAGGACGATGATATAGTCGCAGTCGTCCGGCGCATCTGTCCGCGCGGCCTTGACTATGGGGACCTCGATTATGGCGAACACGACGACGCCGATGACCAGCAGCACCGTGACGACGATGCGGAGCACCCGCCCGGCAAAGCGGTAGATGACTATGAGCACCGCTATGAGCGCGAGCACGGCGGCAAAGTAGGTGTGCCCCGTCGCGGCAAAGGCAAACAGCGCCGCGGCAGCGAGCAGTATGATCACGATTATGAGCCAGAGCTTATTCTTCATCCTGCAGTTCCTCCCATCTGGAGTAGAGCGCGTCCAGCTCGGGCGAGAGGCGCGCCTTTTCGTCTTCCAGTTCCATTAGACGCTGGTAATCCGAGGCGTGTTCCCCCTCCTCACGCTCAATTTCCTTCAGACGGGACTCGATTTTTTCAATTTCCCGCTCGCAGCGGCGTGCCTCCTTCTCACGCTCGGGCGTGCCCTTTTTGCGCTGGGGCTTCTTCTCCGGCTTGGGCGCGGCGGCCTTTGCCGCCTGGGCTATTGCCTCCTGCCTGGCCCGGTACTCGCGGAACTCCGAAAAAGTACCGCGGAAGTCCGTGAGCTCTCCGTTTTCGATGCTCCAGATGCGCGTTGCGAATTTTTCTATGAAATACCTGTCGTGCGAGACGAAGAGCAGGGCCTCGGAGTAATCCGAGAGGGCGTCCTCCATCCATTCGCGGGAGGCTAGGTCGAGGTGGTTAGTGGGCTCGTCGAGGATGAGCAGGTTCAGGTCCCCGCGCATGAGCATGCACAACCGCAGGCGGCTCTGCTCACCGCCGGAGAGCGTGCCGACAGCCTTGAGCGCGTCCTCGCCGGAAAAGCCGAAGGCGCCGAGCGAATCCCGCGCCTCCTGGGGCTGGCATTTGCAGTCGTAGATGAGCGTGTCGAGCGCAGAGCGCTCCGGCTCCGAGAATTTCACATGCTGCGGGAGGTAGGCGCACTTCACAGCCGGGCCGCGGCGCACCCAGCCGGCGTCCGGCTCCTCCTCGCCGACGATGAGCTTTACCAGCGTCGTCTTGCCGCTGCCGTTTTCGCCGATTATCGCTATTCGCTCCCCGCCCGTGACCTCGAGGGAGAGCCCGGAGAAGAGCACCCGGCCGTCAAAGCCCTTGCTGAGCCCGTCCATCGTCAGCACCTCGTCGCCTCGGAACTCGCGCTCCTTGAAGGCGGCGTGCAGCTTTCGTTCGGTCTTGGGCTTTTCGGTCTGGCTGAGTTTTTCTATGCGCTTTTCCATGGAGAAGGCGCGCTTGTGCAGCTTGTCGTTGCCCATGAAGGCCCAGAGGTGCAGCTTTGCCGCGGCGGCCTCCAGCTGGGCTATCTTGGCCTGGTCCTTTTCGTACTTTTTGAGCTTTTCCTCAAAGCGGCGCTGACGCTCTACGGTGTAGAAGCTGTAATTGCCGGAGTAGAGCTCCGCCTTGCCGTCCGTTATCTCCACGCAGCGCTGGGCCACAACGTCGAGGAAATAGCGGTCGTGGCTGATGGCCAGCACGGTGCCGCGGAAGTGGAGGATATAGTCCTCCAGCCACTCTGTGGCGCGCATGTCGAGGTGGTTCGTGGGCTCGTCCAGCAGGAGAATGTCCGTGTCCTCAAGTATGAGCCGCGCCAGGTTCACGCGGGTCTTTTCGCCGCCGGAGAGCAGGGCGAACTCACGCTGCCGCATTTCGGCGGGAATGTCGAGGCCGTTTGCCACGCGGTTGCGCTCGTGGTCCATATCGTAGCCGCCGAGGCGGCGGAAGTCGTCCGCGAGCCGGTCGTATTCCTTGAGCAGCGAATCGCTGCTGTCCGAGGCCATGAGCGCCTCGAGCTCCTGCATGCGCGCGGCCATGGCGCGCAGACGGCTATGCGCCTCGCGCAGCACGTCCTCTGTGGTCCAGCCCTCGGGATAGACGGGTATCTGGCTTATGAGGCCCACGCGCCGGCCGCGGCGGATGGCCGCCGTGCCCTCGTCGGGTTCCAGCTCGCCGGAGAGAATGCGGAAGAGCGTTGTCTTGCCGCAGCCGTTGGCGCCGAGTATGCCGACGCGCTCCCCGGCCGCGACCTCAAAGCTGAGACCGTCCAGCACGGGGTGACCGACCTCAAAGGACTTTTTCAGGTTTTGTACGCTTATATCTGTCATTTTTCAGTCCCTGCCCGCTTCATTTCTATATAGTGGTTTATAAAGCCTCCGAGCAGGAGGAAGTAGAAGCAGTAGAATATCCATATCATGGCTATCATTATGGTGCCGATGTAGCCATAGGCGCCGAACTTGTCGGAGAGTGAGACGTAGAAGGAGAAGATGAAGGAGAACGCCGCCCAGGCCACGGAGCTGAACACCGCTCCAGGCACCTGCCAGCGGAACAAGAGCTTGCGGGCCGGCATCCACTTGAACAGGAAGCAGAACACCAGCGCGAGCAGCGCGAGTATTATGACGAAGCGCAGGTATTTGGCCAGGGTGAAGAGGAAATCCAGCGAGTGGTTCACCGGCATGCTCCGCTCGATGTAGTCGAGTATCTGCCCACCGTAGACCATGACGAAGAAGCTCAGCAGCAGCAGAACGACAAAGATGACCATGTAAATGCAGGCGCGGATGGAGAAACGGATATAGTCCTCGCGCCTTTCGGCGTCGTAGACGGAGTCCATGCCCCGCATGAGAGCCTTCATGCAGGCCGATGCGGACCACAGCGTCAGCAAAATGGAGACGGTCAGCGCTACGCGGCCGCCGTTATATATACTCGATACGATGTAGTCGACGATCTCGTAGAGCGACTCCGGCACATATTCGGCCACGGCGTCGAGCACGACGTCCTTGGTGAGCGGCGTATATTGCAAAACTGAAACCAGCAGCATTATGACCGGCACGAGCGACATGAAGAGGTAGTATGCACAGGCGGCCGAATAGGTTGTTATCCTGCGGCTGCCGAGACCGCCGAAAAATTCATCAACGGCGTCGTAGATATCTCTGAGCGTATCCTTCATATCCCGCGCCCCCTTTCCAAAGCATCATTCTCTCACATCGGACAGGAAATATCAAGTCAAAGCCCTCGACAGGGAGATTCGGCGAGTTTTGCTGTTGCCAAATCGTGAAAACTGCGCTATCCTGTGCCTGGAGGCGAACGACATGAAATTTACCTTTTACCACTTCAATTTCAACGTGCTGAACCTTGAGCGCAGCATTAAATTCTATGATGAGGCCCTGGGTCTCAAGCCCGTGCGCGAGAAGTCGGCGGAGGACGGCTCCTACAAGCTGGTGTTCCTTGGAGACGGCGAGACCGGCTTCCAGCTTGAGCTGACCTGGCTGCGCGACCACAAGGAGCCCTACGACCTCGGCGAGGGCGAGATACACCTCGCCATGCGGGTGGATGACTACGAGGCCGCGAAGAAAAAGCACGAGGAGATGGGCGCCGTCTGCTTCGTCAACGAGAAAATGGGCGTCTATTTCATAGAAGACCCGGACGGCTACTGGATAGAGATCCTGCCTGAAAAGAGATGAACCGAAAGCCTCGGAAAACCGGGGCTTTCTGCTTGCATATGGGATATAAGATTGCTATAATAATCAGGTTATGAAGATACGACAGCTCTCATATGTCCAGACGATTGCTCTGGGCTTTCTCACCGTCATTGCGGCGGGGACGATATTGCTCATGCTGCCTGCGGCTTCTCAGAGCGGGGAGGCGACGGGCCTTGTTACCGCGCTCTTCACCTCGGTGAGCGCGTCGTGCGTTACTGGCCTTGTGCTGGTGGATACGGCGACGTACTGGTCGGGTTTCGGACAGGTGGTAATTCTTGTGCTCATCCAGCTGGGCGGCCTTGGCTTCATGACCATCGCCACGCTCTTTTCAAGGCTGCTGCGCCGGCGCATGAGCATGCGCGAGCGCGGCGTCATGGCCGAGAGCATCAACACCGTCCGCGTTGGCCGCATAATGGAAATAACCAGCACCATCGGCCTCGGTACGCTCATATTCGAGCTCTCGGGGGCGGTGCTGCTGTCTATACGCTTTATTCCGGAGTTCGGGCTTGGGAAGGGGCTCTGGTACTCCGTATTCCACTCCGTATCCGCCTTCTGCAACGCGGGCTTCGACCTCATGGGCGTCAAGGAGCCATTCTCCTCGCTGGTGTCATATTCGGACGACGCGCTTGTGAGCATCACGATAATGCTGCTCATCATCCTCGGCGGCATAGGCTTCCTCGTCTGGGACGACATACGGCTCAAGGGCCTGCGCTGGCGGAGATACGATCTGCAGACCAAGCTCGTCATTTTGACGACGCTAATACTTATCTTCGGCGGCGCGCTGCTCTTTTTCATTCTGGAGCGGAACCGCATGAACGCGGACATGCCGCTCGGCGAGCAGATACTCGTGAGCTTTTTCTCGGCGGTGACGCCGAGGACCGCCGGCTTCAACAGTGTGGATACCGCCGCGCTCTCAGATGCGTCCAAGCTGCTCACGGTGATACTCATGTTCATCGGCGGCAGCCCCGGTTCCACAGCGGGCGGCATCAAGACCACCTCCGTTGCGGTGGTGCTCGTGTTCCTGTTCTCGGGCATCCGGGGCAGGCGCGGGGCCTATGTGTTCGGCCGCCGCATCCCGGACGACGCCATGAAGCGCGCCGGCATGATAGTCAGCACCAACCTCATGCTCGCGCTCTTCGGCGCGCTCGTGCTCTGCGGCACGCAGTCGCTGCCTCTCTCGGACGTGCTCATAGAGGTGTTTTCCGCCATCGGCACGGTGGGCATGTCCACCGGCATAACCCGCGAGCTCTCGACCTTTTCCGCGCTCGTCGTGGCCCTGCTCATGTACTGCGGCAGGGTGGGGAGCGTATCCTTTGCAATGGCGCTGCTCGAGCGGCGCACCGACCCGCCCGTGACCTACCCGGAAGAACAGGTCACCGTAGGCTGACAGGAGGTTAAAATATGAAATCCTTCCTCATAATCGGAATGGGCACCTTCGGGCACCACCTGTGCCGCGCGCTCTGCAAGATGAAATGCGAGGTCATGATAGCCGACCAGAACGGCGACGCGCTGGAGGACATGCTGCCCTATGTCGCTTCGGCGAAGATATGCGACTGCGCGAACATAGAAGTGCTGCGCTCCTTCGGCGTGCAGAACTTCGACGCCTGCTTCGTCTGCGTGAACAAAAACTTCCAGGCCTGCCTGGAGATAACCGACCAGCTCAAGGAGCTGGGCGCGAAGCGGGTGTACAGCAAGGCCGACCGCGACCTCGAGGCGAAATTCCTCCGCCGCTGCGGCGCGGACTTCATCATCTACCCCGAGCGGGACGCGGCTGAGCGCATCGCGGTGCGCGAGAGCTCAAACCGCATCTTCGACTTCATCGGCCTCTCTGAGGGCTGCGCCATCTGCGAGATAGACGTGCCCGAGGAGTGGGTAGGCCGCTCCGTGGCCGAGGTCGGCCTCCGGAACCGTCACGGTCTAAACCTCATCGCCGCCAGGCGCGGCGAGAGGCTCCACCCCGTACTCGACCCTGCCTATGTCTTCGTGAAGGACGAACACGTGCTCGTGCTTGGCAGTCTCGACGATATACGCAAAGTCACCAGGGACTGATAGGTCCCTACGCGCACACTGAAAGGATCTGTTGCAAACTTGCTCACACTCAGGAACATCACAAAGGACTATCTTGCCGGCGATATGAGCGTCCACGCGCTCCGCGGCGTCAGCATCAGCTTCAGGGAAAGCGAATTCGTCTCCATCCTCGGCCCCTCGGGCTGCGGCAAGACCACGCTGCTCAACATCATAGGCGGCCTCGACAAGTACACGGATGGCGACCTCATCATCAACGGCCGCTCCACCAAGGAATACGGCGACAAGGACTGGGACACCTACCGCAACCACTCCATAGGCTTCGTCTTCCAGACCTATAATCTCATCCCGCACCAGAGCGTGCTCGCAAACGTGGAGCTTGCGCTGACCATCTCCGGCGTCTCCCGGGCCGAGCGGCGAGAGAGGGCGGTAAAGGTGCTCGAGAAGGTCGGCCTCGGCGACCAGCTGAACAAGAAGCCCAACCAGATGTCCGGCGGCCAGATGCAGCGCGTCGCCATAGCCCGCGCGCTCATCAACGACCCCGATATCCTCCTTGCCGACGAGCCCACCGGCGCGCTCGACTCCGAGACCAGCGTGCAGATAATGGAACTGCTCAAGGAGATAGCCCAGGACAAGCTCGTCATCATGGTCACGCACAACCCCGACCTCGCCGAGCGCTACTCCACCCGCATCGTCCGCCTGCTTGACGGCGAGATAAAGGGCGACACCGACCCCTTCGACCCCGAAAGCGTTCCCGCAAAGATTTCCGACACGAGCAAAAAGCGCCCCTCGATGAGCTTCCTCACGGCGCTGTCCCTATCGCTGAACAACCTGATGACCAAGAAGGCCCGCACCATCCTCACGGCCTTTGCCGGCAGCATAGGCATAATCGGCATAGCGCTCATCCTTTCGCTCTCGAACGGCATACAAACTTACATCGACCGCGTGCAGGAGGACACGCTCTCCTCCTATCCGCTCACTATTGAGGCGGAGGCAGCGGACCTAGGCTCCATGGTGGAGGCGCTCAGCGGCGCGCATGACGAAGCCGCCTCCGGCAGTCAGCACGAGCTCGACGCCGTATACTCCAATGTCGTCATGTACGACCTCATGGACAGCCTGAACACAATGGACGTGGATACGAACAACCTCAAGGCCTTCAAGGAGTTCATAGAATCCGGCAACAGCGGACTTGAGGAGTACGTAAGCGCCATCCAGTACGGCTATGACCTGGGCTTCGACGTCTACACCAAGGACGCTGACGGCAACATCGTCAAGAGCGACGTTGTCTCCCTGCTCAACGATATGATGAGCAGCGTCTACGGCGGCGATTACTCCAGCTACTTCAGCACGATGGGCGACTTCTACTCCAGCTTCGAGGTCTGGCAGGAGATGCTTCCCGGCGAAAACGGCGAGCTCATCGACGACACGCTAAAGAGCCAGTACGACGTCATCTACGGCTCCTGGCCGCAGAGCTATGACGAGGTCGTGCTCATCGTGGACAAAAATAACGAGATAAGCGACCTCGTGCTCTACTCCCTCGGCCTGCGCACCGAGGAGCAGATGACGGAGGGCTTTGAGGCCAGCATGTCCGGCGACACCATCGACGCCGAGGTAGAGAGCTGGAGCTATGAGGAACTCTGCGGCCTCAGCTTCAAGCTCATAGCCCGGCCTGAGTACTACGTCTACGACGAGGCTACCGGCCAGTACACCGACCTCACCTCCACCAGCGCCGGCATGGAGTATCTCTACGACTCCAAGGACACCGGCACCACGCTGCGCATCAGCGGCATAGTCCGCCAGAACGAGGACGCCGTCGCGGGCATGATGACCGGTGCCATAGGCTACACCTCGGCTCTGACCGAGAGGATAATAGACCTCGCCAACGACTCTGAGATAGTCCAGGCCCAGCTCTCCGACCCCGAGACCGACGCCATACTCGGTCTGCCTTTCGCCACCGGCGAGGAGCCGGAGCCGACGCTCGACGAGATAAAGGCCGACGTCGACGCCTACATCGAGGGTCTTGACGTCTCCGGACGCGCCGCCCTCTATTCCGACCTCACCGCCCGCGCGCCCGAGGACTATGTGACCGCCGCCGTCGACCAGGCCACCGAGGGCATGACGCGCGAGTACATCGAGGAGATGATGCTCGAGGGCTATGCCGTCGAGATGGGCGTCGACCCGGACACCATCCGCGACTACATGGACGACGAGACGCTCATGGACTACGTCCGCGAGATGACCGCCGAGGCGGTGCGCGAGCAGTACGCCGACGCGGCGCGCGCCCAGCTGGCCGCCATGAATGCCGAGCAGCTTGCCATGGCCCTCTCCATGACCCCGCTTACCGATGAGCAGTATGAGTACGTCTACGACGAAAAGCTGCCGCCGAAGTACTCGGACAGCACCTACGAGGAGAATCTTGAGCTCCTCGGCTACGTGGACAAGGACAGCCCCAGCTCCATAAACCTCTATGCCGCGAGCTTCGCCGACAAGGACGAGATAGCGCGCATCATCTCCGAGTACAACGCTTCCGTCGAGAATGAGGACGACGAGATAAGCTACACGGATTACGTCGCCATACTCATGAGCTCGGTCTCCACGATAATCAATGCTATCAGCTATGTGCTCATAGCCTTTGTGGCCATCTCGCTTGTCGTGTCGAGCATCATGATAGGCATCATCACCTATATCTCCGTGCTCGAGCGCACGAAGGAGATCGGCATTCTCCGCTCCATCGGTGCGTCCAAGCGTGACGTCTCCAACGTCTTCAACGCCGAGACGCTTATCGAGGGCTTTGCAGCGGGTGTGATAGGCATAGGCATAACCCTGCTGCTCATCATCCCCATCAACGCCATCGTACAGAACCTGACGGGCATAGAGAGCCTGAGGGCCATTCTGCCTGCTTCCGGCGGTGTGGCACTTGTCTTGATTTCCATGATTCTGACCTTCATCGCGGGACTTATCCCCTCCGGCTTCGCCGCGAGGCGCGACCCTGTGGAGGCATTGAGGACTGAATAAAATGCACTATCTGAGACAGGGCCGGGGCTTTTACCGGAGCGCCATAGCCCTGATGCTGCCAATGATCCTGCAAAACCTCGTCACGAACTTCATGGCGCTGGCTGACTCCTTCATGGTCGGCGCCCTGGGCGAGACCGAACTCGCCGCCGTGACGATGGCAAACTCGGTTTTCTATGTCCTGTCGCTCATCATCTTCGGCATACAGAGCGGCACGGGCGTCCTTGTCGCTCAGTATTACGGCAAGGGCAGGCTGGATGCGATAAACCGCATAATGGGCATGGGCTACTATGTCTCCCTGGGACTGACGAGCCTCATCGCACTGCTGGCCTTTTTCTTCCCCATGCAGCTGATGCAGCTCGTCACCAACAACCCGGACCTATGGGAGCCGGGCGCCGAATACGCGCGCATCGTGGGCTTTTCCTACGTATGCATGGCTTTCTCCGGCGTCTATATCGCTGTGCAGCGCAGTATGGAGAACCCGAGCCTCGGCGCCATACTCCTCACCGTGTCCGGTGCGCTGAACATCCTGCTCAACTACATGTTCATCTTTGGCAAATGGGGCGCGCCCGCGCTGGGCTGCGCCGGCGCCGCCGTCGCCACGCTCGTCAGCCGCGTGTTCGAGGTCGTGGTCGTCACCGGATGCATGTTCTGGGGCAAGCGCCTGCCCGTAAAGCTGGGCCTCATGCTCAGGCCGGGCCGGATAATTGCCGGGGACTTCATCAAATACTCCCTGCCCGTCGTGCTCAACGAGGGCATGTGGAGCCTCGCAATGTCGCTCTTTTCCATCATAATGGGCCACATGCCGAACAGCACGCCCATCCTCGCCGCCTACACCATAGCCGGCAACATAGACCGCATGGCCGCCGTCGCGCTCTTCGCCGCTGGCAACACCGCCGCCGTCATTATCGGCCGTGAGATAGGCTGCGGGGACACCGAGGAGGTCTACGGCAAGGGCGTGGCGCTCAACTTCGTCTGCTTCATCACCGGCATCATCAGCATGGGCATCCTGCTCCTGATCCGGGCGACGCTGCTCGACAGCTTTATCTTCCCGCTGATGGACATCTCCGCCGAGGCGGGTGAGCTGGCGAAGATGATGCTGGCCTTCATAGCGGTCATCATGCCGATACGCTCGCTCAACCTCTGCAATATCGTCGGCGTGTTCCGCGGGGGCGGAGACGTTCGCTACGGCCTGCTGTGCGACATAGGCCCGCTCTACTGCATCTGCCTGCCCGCCGCAGCCCTCTGCGGCCTCGTGTTCGGGCTCGGCATAACTGCCGTCTATGTCTGCATCTGCCTTGATGATTTCTGCAAGGTGTTCCTCTGCCTGCCGCGGCTTCGCTCCGGCAAGTGGGTGAACTCCGTAACACGCGAGACCCTGTGAACAAACGCCCCGGCAGCAGCCGGGGCGTTTTTGCTGGACATAATGTAAAATATACTTGACAATATGTCGTACACATGCTATGATGCAGCCACAGGAAAGGAAGTGCGGAAAATGAACGACTATGATGAGAGGCAGATACTGGCGAGGGGCCGGGCCTTCATGTGGGGCTTTTTCTCGCTGATGATATGCCTGATGGTGTACGGTCTTACCGACATGCTCATAGAGCCCTGGTGCGACACGCTGACGGGCTGCATCATCTGCATCTGCGTGTCGCTCATCGTGTTTGCTGTCATATGCATAAGGCAGGACGCGTTCGCGGGCATAGGTCAGAAGCGGAAGCGGAACCTGACGGTCCTGCTGGTGCTTACCGCGGCGAACCTGCTCTTTGGCGTGTCGCACATCTTCGACGGGGACCTGCTGAGGGACGGGCTGCTGAGTTTCCGCTCGGTGAGCCTGATAGTGGGCGCCACGACGGGGCTGGTGCTGCTGGTGTACTGGTTCCACGGGCTGAGGGACAGGGGAGAGACTGAATGAAGAACCTGCGCCTCAAATCCGCGCGCGCGGCTCTCGACATGTCGCAGCAGCAGCTTGCCGACGCCGTCGGAGTCTCGCGGCAGACGATAAACGCCATAGAAAAGGGCGACTATAACCCCACAATCAAGCTTTGTATCGCCATCTGCAAGGCGCTCGGCCGCACCCTCGACGAGCTGTTCTGGGAGAACGAATAAATGATATGCAAGTGGGATCTTTCATAAGCTTATGATATGGTTTCATTGAATGGGGTACGACATAAATCTGAATATGGAGCACGGCTATGAATTATACGTTTGTTAACCTGAATGAATGGCGCAGAGGCAGTCTGTTTCAGTTTTATATTGATAAAATGCGAATCGTGATGAGCCTGACTGTGGATGTTGATGTGACCAACTTAAAAGCATACTCCAAGGCGCACCATCTTGATTTTTATCCTTTGATGGTGTGGGTCGTATCAAAAATCATCAATGCACATGATGAATTCAAGTACGCTTGGGATGCCGACGGCAATCTTATCAAATGGGACTTTGTATCCCCTTCTTACACGGATTTTCACACGGAAGATGAGAATTTCACCAAAATGGTCACGGAGTACTCAGATGACCTTCTTGAGTTTTACGGCAGAATGGCGGCCGACAGAGAGCGATACAAAAATGACCGGGCCGTTTTGGAGAATCAGCCCAAGAACTTTTTTGATGTCTCCTGTCTGCCCTGGGTAAGATACACGCACTTTGATGTCCATGTTTTTGACGAGGGGAAATTTCTCGCTCCTGTGGTCACGTGGGGCAAATACGAACCAAAGGACGGGAAACTGAGCATGCCGCTTACCATGAACATTCACCACGCAGTTGCAGACGGTTTCCACCTTTCAAGATTTTTCAATGAAGTACAGGAATTGATGGATTCTTTGCGTTGAGCAGCTTGAAAGCAGGGCAAGAGGACCCTGTCTTTTGGAGCGCTGCCTCGTTTTTAAAATCCTATCGTCCACATGTAGGTGTAGGCCTGGGCCCAGGAGCCGAAGGTCTCGTGCTGGACCATCTCGCGCAGCTCGTCGCGGGAGTACCAGCGGGCGGTTATCTCCTCGCCGGTATCCTTGCAGGGGCTGATCTCGCCACCCGCGACGCCGAAGACACAGATGCACTGCTCGTTGGAGAGGCCCACGGCGCTGTAAGCCGGGGGCATGACGTGGCGTATTTCGAGAAGGTCCAGCCCCGTCTCCTCCTTGAGCTCGCGCCTTGCCGCGTCCTCCGGGGTCTCGCCCGGGTCGATGAGCCCGGCGGGCAGACCGTAGATCTCCCGGTCCAGCTCAAGCCGGAACTCGCGGATGAGCAGCAGGTGCTCCCGGCTCTCGTCCGTCATGATTATCATGACGGCGTCAGTCCTGGGGTGGCGCAGCTTCTCCTCCGTACTTATGCCGGGGTCGCGCGAGAACATCTCGTAGACCTTCTCGCCGCCGGAAGGGGTCTCGTAGTGTATGTCGTAGCGGTTGAGGTATTCCCCACCGCCTTTTTTCTCTATTCTGCGGAATTTCATTTGAGACTGAGCACCACCGTACGCGGCTCGCCGAAGTCCGGGAGCTCTATGCTGCTGCCCTCGGCGAACTCCACGTTCTTCGAGAGCCGGACGAAGCTGTCGACCGTGTCTATCTCGTCAAAGCCGAAGCCCTCGCCGCGGTAGTGCATGGGGATGACGAGCTGGGCGTCTATGGCGTCCGCGAGCTCGCGCGCCGTCGCCGCGTCGATGGTGTAGTAGCCGCCGACGGGGATGAGCAGGGCGTCGACATGCCCTATGGCCTTTATCTGGCCCGCGGGCAGCATGTGTCCCACGTCGCCGAGGTGCGCAACGCGCGCGCCGCCGCCGGAGACGATGCGGATGAGGTTCTCACCGCGCTTTTTGCCCTGGACGTCGTCGTGGAAGCAGCAGAGGGTCTCGACGGTGTAGTCCGTCTGCTGACCGGTCAGGTTTACCTTCGATTCGGCGTTGTGGTCGTCATGGCCGTGGCTGCACAGCACGAGGTCCGCCGTGAGCTGCGGCAGCTGAAGGCCGCGGGGAAAACCGTCGACGTAGGGGTCGAATACCACCGTGCCCGCGCGGGATTCAAGCATGAAGCAGGAGTGTCCGTACCATGTGAGTTTCATAAAAGTCCGCCTCCCGAGAATTCTTTAATACAGTATAGCACAGCGTGTTCAGGGCCGCAACAGGCCGTTGACCGGCGGCGGGAAAAGTGGTAATATCCGAGTTGGTGATGAAAATGAGGATAAACAGAGTGATACGGGCCGTCATCGGAGTGATCCTGCTGGCTGTGCTCGTGTTCTGCATATATAAGCGGCTGGAGGCGACGCCGGCGCCCTGAGCCCACGCCCACCCCGGAGCCCACCCCGACGCCTACCCCCACGCCCACGCCGGAGCCGACGCCCTCGCTGCCGGATGTGGATATAACGAGCTGGGAGTTCAAGATCGCCAATCTCGACAACAACATCGGCGATTACGCCCCGGAGCTGACTGAGATGGAAAACGGCCAGTACTTCGACAGCCGCGCAGCCGACGCGCTGGCGGAGTTCATAGCCGCCGCCCGGGAGGAGGGACTTTCCGTCTACCTCTCCTCGACCTACCGCGACTATGCCACGCAGACCTACCTCTACAACCGCAAGGTGGCCCAGTATGGCGAGGAGGTGGCCAAGACGATCGTTGCGCCCCCGGGCACGAGCGAGCACCAGATAGGCCTCGCCGCGGATATAACCGACAAATACTACGAGTTCAAGGACGAGAGCCTCGAGAACACGGAGCTCTTCCAGTGGATGAGCGCGCACTGCGCGGAATACGGCTTCATAGTCCGCTACCCGAAGGACAAGGAGGACGTTACGGGCATCATGTACGAGCCCTGGCATTTCCGCTATGTCGGCAAGGAGGCCGCGGCCTACATCATGGAAAACGGACTCTGCCTCGAGGAATTCGTGGCGCTGTACGAATAGTTCAAATGGGGAAAGGCCCCGGAGCCAAACGGCTCCGGGGCCTTCCGTCTTGAAAAAAGGGTTCAGGAAAGGAGGGAGAGAATGCTGCTCTTGGGCCTAGCGCCGGAGACGCGCTTTACAACCTCGCCGCCGCGCATGACCACAAGGGTCGGGATGCTTGTTATGTTGAAGACCGCAGCGAGATCGGGTTCCTCGTCGACATTCACCTTGCCCACCAGAATGTCCGACCTCTCATCGGCTATCTCATCAACAACGGGGGATACCATGCGGCAGGGACCGCACCAGCTGGCCCAGAAGTCCAGAAGCACCGGCTTGTCGCTGTTTTTTACCACGCTGGAATAATTGGAAGAAGTTATCTTTACGGCTGACATCTTTGATTCCTCCTGTGTTTTTTTCTTGGCCTTATATTAGCACAGGGGGCGGCCGCCGTCTGTGACAATGTCACGCTTTGCGCCAGAGCAGGCGGTTATTCTCTATGAGCGTCTCCGCGCGCCCGGCGTCGAGGTGCCAGGAGAGAATGGACTTCACCGTACTGCCCACCAGGACGTACTGCTCCATCGTGAGCTGGAGCGCCCAGCGGTCAAATACGCGCCCCAGGAGCTCGTCAAAGCAGACCGGCTCGGCGCAGAGGTCAAGCACGCTCTCGCAGAGAGCCTCAACGTGGCGGAGGTTGAGCTCCGCGAGCGGCGCAATGTCCTCCACGGCCTCGGCGTGGGCCGGAACGTAGAGCCCGGCCTCCAGCCCCGGCAGCTTCCGGAGCGTGTCGAGATAGGCGGCGACGTCGTAGATGAAGGGTACGCCGTATTTCTCCAGAGTAGCGGCGCTGGATACGCAGTCGGCGATGTAGGCGGTGCCGTCCGCCGTGCGGTAGCCGACCATGTCGAAAAAGTGGCCCGGCAGGGGGATGATGTCGACGCCGGCGGGGAAGCCGGGGGCGGAGACGTCCTCCGCGGGCGAGGGCTGGGCCATAAGGAACTTGTGCCGCAGTGCCTTGGGCGGAAAGCCGCCGTAGAGGAAGGCGGGTTCGAGCACGGGTGAGCGCGTGAACGCCGCCTCGATGCCCGGGGCGAAGACCCGGCAGCCGGTCTGCTTCTGCAGGTACTGACAGCCGCCTATGTGGTCGGCGTTGGAGTGCGTCACCAGTATGGCGAGCAGCTTCCAGCCGTTCTTGTCGAGTATCTGGCGCACCTTGCGCCCGGCGTCCTTGTCGTTGCCGCTGTCGACAAGGCACACCCCACCCTCGGTTTCGAAAAGCCCGATCTTGGCGGGACAGTCTATATAATAGCTGCGCTCTCCGGCGCGGATAAGCTCGTACATGGTCAGACCTCCTTTTTTGATACTTTACATCATTAGGGTGTGAAATGCAAGGACTATCTCCGAGTGTGCTAAGATAAAGCGGAGGCGGGGCCCGAACGGGGCCCCGCCTCTTTAAGTCGAAATATTTATCACTCGCTCAGACCGAGGGGCAATATGGCGCAGTAGTCCTCGACGGTGCCGCGGTTTTTGAAGCACTCGAGTATCTGCTTGCCGACGGGGTGCAGCTCGTCGGTATCGTAGACGGCGAGCTCCTTCTCGAAGAACTTGTAGAGGATCTCGGCACCCTTGTCGTAGCCCTCCTCGCCCAGGGACTCCTGGAGCTCGGGGCGCAGGAAGCGGCTGGAGATGCGCTGGCCGTCGACCTTCATCTCGTTGAGCGCGTAGCCGAAGAGCGGGCAGCGCGCCGGGGAGAGCCTATCCATCTTCATGTTGACGCCGCCGCGGCGGGCGAGGTACTCCCTCGCTATCCACTCGGCCGCGAAGCCGACCTTGAAGCTGCCTATGTGCTGGTTCGGAATGAGGACATAGTGCGTCTGCGTGCAGCGGATTATCTGCTCGAGCAGGAGGTTGGCCTGCACGACGCGCTTGCCGGTGGCAAAGGGCCAGTAGGAGCCGACGCCCTCGCTGGCGAGCGGGCTGCCGCCGCTGACGCTGGGGTTCTTGAAGCCGCGCGGGGCCACAAGGCGCCAGAGCCAGGCCAGGGCGGGCGGGATGATGTGCATGAGGCCCATGATGCCGTAGGTAGGCTTCTTGGCCGTCGCGGGCGGCATGCGCACGCCGAAGGAGCGAACGTCGACATCCACAGGAGTGGAGACGATGTTCTCTATCATGCGCCGCGGCACGATGATGCGCGGGTTCGGGCAGGGCTTGCCGTCGGAGTCGAGCACGTGCTCCCAGGGCAGGCAGGTCGCGCGGGGCACGGCCTCGAGGTTCAGGAACATCAGCGGCTCCTTGGAGTGTATGGCGATGCGCTCGTACATCGGGTCGCAGCCGTAGGAGGTGATGCCGTCGACGCGGACGAACCAGCCGTCCTCGCCGTCGACCAGGCTGAGCTTGCCGCCGTTTTTCTGGATGCTGGGCGGGCACATGGCCATGTCGTCCGTCACGGGTGCTATCGTACAGGTGTCGCTCATGCTGATGTAGCGCTCCTCGCCCGTCACTAGGTCGACGCCCAGCAGTACGCGGCCGTCGGCGCAGCGCATGACGTCCTGCAGCAGCTCGCTTTTGCCGCCGCCGGAGGCGCCCTCGTGCATCATGACCATCTCATTCTCGTAGGGCGTGATTATCCTCGCGGAGGAGGCATGCGCCGTGACCCAGCCCTCCTGCTCGCCTATGTCGAGCAGTACGCTATAAATGCCCTTCTTCGCGGAGGGGCCGGGGTAGAGATTGTAGGAAAAGACCTCGTGCAGGTCCTGCATACGGTTGTGGACGACCACCTGCTTGCCGTTGAAGTGCGTGTGACGGAAGGGGGGCGCGACGTAAACCACCGCGCGGGGCTTGAAGTGGTCCACAGTGCGTATGTCGACAAAGGCCTGGAGCTGGGCCATGGCAAAGCCGAAGAAGGCCGCGTTCCTCGGGCAGACCAGCACGGCCTCATAGCCGTAATCATAGCCGCCGGCCTTGAAAGGCACGAGGATGAGCTCCTGCTTGGTCAGCCACTTGAGGGTCTCATGGCGGAGCTCGTCGAACTTGTAGCCGTAGACTTCCTCAAACCTGGGCTTATCCGTGGGCTGGTCGTCGGCGATACGCATACAATCGGGGTCGCGGCGGCGCATATAGTCCTCCGGATAGTTGACCGCGGCGCCGTTCTTGCAGCGGACGACCTCGGCCTCCTTTACGGGCTTGCCGTTTACGTCGTACAGCACCTCGATCTTGCCGGTATGCTCATTGCCGAAGATCAGCTCGAAGAGGACCTCCTTGCTGGTGGGGATAATGACGCTCGGGCTGTTGTATATCACCTTGCTGAGCTGCTCAGGCAGGGTGAACCTCTCAAAAAGTACATTCATTGCTGATTCCTCACTTTCCGCGGCCGCCGCTTTCGGCGTTCACTACATTACTTTATTATCACTCCCGCAGTTTGTCAATAATTAAACTCATGTCAATCCTCGGGAGGGCGGTGGGCATGGCCCTGCTGCTTCATCCAGACCTTCATGACCAGCCGGTGCGGCAGCAGCTTTACAAGCAGTACCTGACGGCGCACGCTGTGGCCCAAAATGGAGAGATCCTTGCCCTTTTTGTAATCCTTGAGGGCCTTTTTGACGACGTCGGCGGGCTCCCAGAGGATGTCGTAGTAGGTGACGGCACCGTTATCGGAGACGGCGTGCTCGAAAAACTCCGTTTTGACCCAGCCGGGGGAGACGGCCATGACCCGGATGCCGCGAGGCTCGAGCTCCACGTTCAGCGCGCGGGAGAAGCTGAGCACAAAGGCCTTGGTCGAGCCGTAGACGCACTGATAGGGCACGGGCTGGAAGGCCGAGAGCGAGTCGAGGTTGATGACGCGGGAGCCGCGCTTCATGTACGGCAGCGTGAGCTGCGTCATGGCGACGAGGGCCTTGTCGTTTATATCTATCATATTCAGATTGACCTCGAGCGGCGTCTCCGTGAAGAGCGCAAAACGCCCGAAGCCTGCGACATTGCAGAGCGTGGAAACGAGGGGCTTTTCCTCCTCAAGCAGCTTTTTGTATTCGTCAAAGCTCGCCGCGTCGCCGAGGTCCATGGGCAGGATGCGCGCCGGGGTGCGCAGCTCCTTCGCGAGCTCTTCGAGCCTCTCGCGGCGGCGGGCGATGAGCCAGATCTCGTCAAGGGTCTCCTCCGCGTCGATGGCCTTGGCAAACTCCAGGCCCATGCCCGAGCTTGCGCCGGTTATTACTGCTATTTTCACTGTAAATTCCTCCATTCGGAATTGAATAGGCCCTCAATGCGCTCAGCAGTCTCCTCGGGGCTGAGGGCGCCTGTGTTCAGTTTCCGTGTGCTCAAAGCTTCATATAACGGCAGGTAGGCGAGGGCACGCGCCGTGACATCCGGTTCCCGGAGCCCGGCGGCGATATCCAGCGCGAGCCGCCGCTCCAGCTCCTTGGCCGGGCAGACCAGAGATACGGCGCGCAGCTCACAGTCCGGCAGACCCTCCGTCAATGCGTCTATTATGCTCTGCTCGTGCATGACCCATGTAAAGACCACGTTTTCATACTCAGAGCAGCTGAGAAAGCCGGTGAGCAGAAAGCGTATGTTCCGCAGTACCATGGCCTTTGTCTCCTCCGTCACGACAAAGGGACGCGCGTCCCAGCACCAGTCGCCGTCAAGATAGACGCAGCGGGGAAGCCGGACCTGGAGCAGACGTCCTGCCGTACTCTTGCCGACGCCCATAGGGCCGCCGATAAGCCAGAGCCGCTTCATGTTCCCGCCCCCAGTGCCGCGATGACTGCCTCAGCGCATTTCATGCCGTCCACGGCGGCGCTGGTGATGCCTCCGGCCCAGCCGGCGCCCTCGCCGCAGGGGTAGAGCCCGCGCACGGCGGAGCAGAGAGCCCCGTCGCGCGGTATGCGCACCGGGGAGGAGGAGCGCGTCTCGGGCCCGGTCAGCACAGCGTCGGGCGCGTCGAAGCCGTGGAGCTTCCGCCCCAGCAGGGGCAGGGCCTCGACCATGGAGGTGCTCACGACCTCCGGCAGCACGCAGCGCAGATCGCCCCAGAACACGCCCGGTCGGCAGC
>OMDY01000422.1_pt1 | contig 19869 bp, 21 predicted proteins | sample 1645281 | NCBI WGS metagenome assembly OMDY01 (sample SAMEA103958145, study PRJEB25191) | human gut metagenome | biome: human-associated habitat [ENVO:00009003]; feature: intestine environment [ENVO:2100002]; material: feces | place: Germany | collected 2013/2015
ATCCTTTTTCTGATTGAAGTGCGGGTCTATGCCAAGCTTATCCGCACGCGAGCGGATATAGGTGATGGCTGCTTTGCAGCTCTCCTGCATGACGGAGCCAAGGTTGCCCGTGAGTTCCAGCTTTCCGCTGCCCTCTACGACGCCGACCTCGACGTCCAGCACCTCACCGCCGACCGAAGTCCAGGCAAGGCCGCGCACGAGGCCCACCTCGTCGCGCGGGTACACGGCGTCGGGCTTATACTTCGGCGGCCCGAGCAATGGCTCAAGCTGTCCGGCGCGGACAGTGAGGGACTTATACTCCCCCTTCGCAATGCCCGCGGCGCACTTGCGGCAAATGGCGGCAAGCTCCCGCTCGAGTATGCGCACTCCGCTCTCGCGGGTGTACAGCGAGATTATCTCGCGTATAGCGTCGTCACTGAGCTTGAGCGTAACTCCGTTGAGCCCGTGCTTCTTACGCTGCTTGGGCAGCAGGTGGCGCTTGGCGATCTGGAGCTTCTCCTCGTCCGTGTAGCTGGTGAGGCTAATGACCTCCATGCGGTCGAGCAGCGGGCGGGGTATCGTGTCCGTTGTGTTCGCTGTGGTGATGAACAGCACGTCGGAGAGGTCGATGGGTACCTCAAGGTAGTTGTCGCGGAAGCGGCAGTTCTGCTCCGAGTCCAGCGCCTCAAGCAGCGCCGACGAGGGGTCGCCGCGGTAATCGGAGCCGAGCTTGTCGATCTCGTCGAGCACCATGACAGGGTTCATGCTCCCGGCCTGGATGAGTCCGGAGACGAGGCGGCCGGGCATGGCGCCGATGTAGGTCTTGCGGTGGCCGCGTATCTCGGCCTCGTCGTGTACGCCGCCCAGGGCAACGCGGGAGAGCTTGCGGTTCATGGCCCTCGCAATGCTCATGGCTATACTGGTCTTGCCGGTGCCCGGAGGTCCGACGAGGCAGAGTACTCCGCCCCTGACGTCCGGGGCCAGCTTGCGCACGGAGAGGAACTCTATAACGCGCTCCTTGACCTTATCAAGCCCGAAATGGTCCTCGTCCAGCAGCTTCTGTGCCTTTGCGATGTCCAAAGTTTCCTTTGTGCGGGTATTCCAGGGGATTTCGAGGCAGGTATCGAGGTAGCTGCGTATCACGCTGCCCTCCGCCGAACCAAAGCTCTGCCGTGAGAGTCGCGTGACCTCTTTGAGGAGCTTCTCCTCCGTCTCCTTCTCGAGTCCAAGAGCCCTTATCTTCTCTCGGTATTCGTCGAGCTCCTGCGGCATATCGTCCTCGCCCAGCTCGGACTGGATGACCTTCATCTGCTCACGCAGGTAATATTCGCGCTGGTTGCGGTTCATCTGCTCCTGCGTGCTCTCGTTGAGGTCGCGCTCTATACTCAGCAGCGTCAGCTCACGAGTGAGCATACGGCAGAGCGAGGCAAGGCGGCGCGAGGGACGCAGCTCCTCCAGCAGCTTCTGCTTCTCCTCGGGCTTGAGGTAGATGTTCTGCGCTATGAAGTCCGCCGCATAGGCCGCGTCAGTGCTGGCCATGATGTTGATCACGGACTCGGGCGCGATATTGCCGGATATCTGCGCGTACTCGCTGAACAGCGCCGTGCAGCGGCGGCAGAGAGCCTCAGTCTTGACCGTGGTCTTCTCCGGAACGTCAGGCATGGGCTCTATCTCTGCAAACAGGCTCGGCGTATCCATGGTCACTACGTCGATGCGTCCGCGTGCAAGGCCCTCGACCATGACGCGCACGGTCTTTGAGCCGGGCTGACGCAGAAGCTGACGCACGCGGCAGACGGTTCCGACCTTGTATATGTCGTCCACGAAGGGGACGTCCTTTGATATCTCCTTCTGCGCGGCCAGGAAAATTATCTGATCCGCGTTCATGGCAAAGTTGAGCGCTGCGGCTGACATAGGACGCTCAACGTCAAAGTTCAGGAGCATCCCGGGAAATACGGAAAGCCCCCGCAGCGGCAGCACGGGCATGCTCCGCCGCGACGTGAATTCAAAATTACTGCTCATGCAAACACTCCTTTCCGGGAGCTGTGGATAAATGCTCGCGAGGGGACGAAGTTTCCTCCGTCCCCCCTGTTGTCGTGTGTGGTTTACGAAACGCTCTCTCCGGTGGGCTGGCTGTGGATGACCAGCGGCTCCGTGGAGTTGCGCACACAGTCCGCCGTGACCACGACCTTGCTTATCGTCGGGTCAGAGGGGACGGTGTACATGATGTCCGTCATTATCTTCTCCATTACGCTGCGCAGACCGCGGGCGCCGATCTTCATCTCGATGGCCTTATCGGCTATCGCGCCGAGCGCCTCGTCCTCAAAGACAAGCTCCACATCGTCGTAGCTCATGAGCGCCTGATACTGCTTCGTCATGGCGTTTTTGGGCTCCGTGAGTATGCGGACCAGGTCATCGCGTCCGAGCGAGTTGAGCGAGGTCAGCACCGGCAGACGGCCGATCAGCTCGGGGATGATGCCGAACTTCAAAAGGTCGTGCGACTGTACCTGGCTCATGAGCTCGCCCACGTCGCGCTCCTTGGCGGACTTGATATCCGCTCCGAAGCCGAGGCTCTTGCGATCCGTGCGCTTCTCGATGATCTTGTCTAGGCCGTCGAACGCGCCGCCGCATATGAAGAGGATATTCGTGGTGTCGACGTGTATGAATTCCTGATGCGGGTGCTTGCGTCCGCCCTGAGGCGGCACGCTGGCTACCGTGCCCTCGAGCAGCTTGAGCAGCGCCTGCTGCACGCCCTCGCCCGAGACGTCGCGGGTTATAGAGGTGTTCTCGCTCTTGCGGGCTATCTTGTCTATCTCGTCGACGTAGATGATGCCGTGCTCCGCGCGCTCGACGTCAAAATCAGCGGCCTGGAGCAGCTTGAGAAGGATGTTCTCCACGTCCTCGCCCACATAGCCTGCCTCGGTCAGCGTTGTGGCGTCCGCTATCGCGAAGGGCACGTTAAGCATCTTGGCCAGAGTCTGGGCAAAGAGGGTCTTGCCGCTTCCGGTGGGGCCTATGAGGAGGATGTTGCTCTTTTGCAGCTCAACGTCGGACTTGCCGGCGTGGAGGATGCGCTTGTAGTGGTTGTATACGGCTACGGAGAGGACCTTTTTGGCCTCATCCTGCCCTATAACGTATTCGTCGAGGTTCGCTTTTATCTCTGCGGGCTTGGGCAGCTGCTCCTGCACCAGCTCCGGCATGGGCCGGGACTTGGTGTTTTTTTCTGCCGCGACGTAGTTCTCGTCAACTATGCTCATGCACAGCTTTACGCACTCGTCGCAGATATAGGAGCCGTTGCCGGCGATGAGCCGCTCCACAAGTGACTGCGGCTTGCCGCAGAAGGAGCAGCGAATCGACTTCCTGTCGTCTGTCTTTGCCATTTTGCACCTCACCGACGGAGGTTCATGCCTCCCAGATTACCGCTTATAGATGACCTTGTCGATAAGGCCGTACTGCAGGGCTTCCTCGGCGGGCATGAAGTTGTCGCGCTCGGTGTCGATGGCGACCTGCTCTATGCTCTTGCCGGTGCACTCGGAGAGGATGCGGTTGAGCTTCTCGCGCGTGCGGAGCATCCACTCGGCCTGGATCTTGATATCCGAGGCCTGGCCCTTGGCGCCGCCGGAGGGCTGGTGGATCATTATCTCGGCGTTGGGCAGCGCAAGGCGCTTGCCCTTGGTGCCCGCGGCCAGCAGCAGCGCACCCATGGACGCGGCCATACCCACGCAGATTGTGGACACGTCGCACTTGATATACTGCATAGTGTCGTATATCGCCATGCCGTCCGTAACGGAGCCGCCGGGGCTGTTTATATAGAACTGGATGTCCTTATCGGGGTCCTGGGCCTCGAGATACAGCAGCTGCGCCACAACGAGGCTGGCGGTGGTCGCGTTGACCTCCTCGCCGAGCATGACGATGCGGTCATTCAGCAGCCTGGAAAAAATGTCGTAAGAGCGCTCGCCGCGCGAGGTCTGCTCCACTACATACGGTACCAAACTCATTTTAAAAACTCTCCTTTCGCGTGTTTCCTGGTTTCCAAGAGAGCATAACCGCAATGGCGTGCGGTTAGTCCTTATTCTCCTCAGCGGGAGCTTCAGCAGCCTCCTCGGGCTTGGGCTCGGTCTTGACAGCGCTGCTGTAGATGAGGTCGGCGGCCTTGCGGCGCTCGATGTCCTGCACCATGAGGCGCTCGTCGATCATGCCCTTTATCTGCTCGGCGTTCTCGCCGTAGTCTTCCTCGAGCTGCTTGTAGAAGTTCTCCTTCTCCTCATCGGTGGCCTGGAGGTTCTCGGCCTTGACGATGGCATCGAGCAGGAGGTCGGCCTGCACCTGGCGCTCCGCGCCGGGGCGCATCATGGCGGTGAAGCTCTCCTCGGTCATTCCGAGGCCCTTGATGAGGTCCTCACGGCTGACGCTGCCGCGCAGGCCCATGCTGTCGGCGTAGTTGCGCAGGAACTCGTCGGTCTTCTCAGCGATCATCGCCTCAGGCACGGTGACGCTCATGTTGTCGAGAGCCTTGTTCATGACCTCGGTCCTGAAGTTGCGGTCGGCCTCGGCCGCGCGGGCCTCGGTCAGGTTCTTGCGGAGGTCTGCCTTGTACTCCTCAAGGGTGTCAAACTCGGAGACGTCCTTGGCAAACTCGTCGTCAAGCTCGGGAAGCTGGGGCTCGCGCACGGTGTGGATCTTGACCTTGAAGGTGGCGTCCTTGCCGGCAAGCTCCTCGGCGTACTGCTCGGGGAAGGTGACGTGGACTTCGCCGTCTTTCTCGGCCTCCATGCCGACGAGCTGATCCTCGAAGCCGGGGATGAACGCGCCGGAGCCGATCTCGAGGTTGTAGTTCTCGGCCTTGCCGCCCTCGAAGGCGACGCCGTCAACAAAGCCCTCGAAGTCGAACACTATGGTGTCACCCTGCTGCACGGGGCGATCGACGTCAACGAAGCGGGCGTTGCGCTTGCGCACGTCGGCGAGCTCCTTCTCGACCTCCTCGTCCGTGACCTCAGCCTCGGAGTAAACGCCCTCGAGGCCCTTGTACTGGCCAAGGGTGACGACCGGATAGAGCTCGGTGTGGAAGGTGATGGTGAGGACCTTCGCGTCGTCAACGTTATAGTCGGCGATGGAGGGCACACCCACGGTGTCAAGCTTCTCCTGCTCAACGGCGAACTCAAACGCCTCGGGAGCGAGGGTCTGAACAGCCTCATCGTGGAAAACGTCGCTGCCGTACATGCCCTCGATGACCACGCGCGGGGCCTTGCCCTTGCGGAAGCCCGCGACGTATATGTTGCCCTTGAGCTTCTTGTACGCGGCGTTTATAGCCTTCTCAAAGCTCTCGGCGTCGACCTCGACCTGGAACAGGGCGGTGTTGTTCTCTTTCTTTTCTACATTCTTGACGATCATGGGGTGAAACTCCTCCTACGCATTTATCGCTGAAATTTTTTACTTTATAAAACACGGCTGAAGTATTATAGCAGATTGTCACAGTAAAAGCAACGGCTATATGGAAATATTGCGCACCAAAAGCGGCTTAAACATGAGCCAGTCCGCGGAAACCATCCTAAAAGCGGTACCGTTCAGCTCGCCCTGGAAGGCCATGGGACAGCTCGGGCCATGGATGTGGCCGTAATAGCACTCGCGAACCCCGTACTTTTCGAGCAGTGCGATCAGCTCCGGGCACTCATAGCCGGCATATTTCGGCGGATAGTGCAGAAAAACTATCTTCTCGCGGTCCCCCGCGCATTTGAGCGAGGTCTCAAGCCGCCCCAGCTCGCGGAGCATTATCTTCTTGTCGTGCTCTCCGCCACGCTCCTCCTCGTAGAACCAGCCTCGAGTGCCGCAGAGCGCGATGTCGCCGTACCAGCGGCAGTTGTTGTTGAGTATCTCGATGGTGCTTATTCCGTTTTCCGCGAAAAAGCGCTCCGCCTTCGCCGCGGTGGACCACCAGTAGTCGTGATTGCCCTTGAGCACCACCTTGCGTCCCGGGAGGCGGTCTATGAAAAGGAAATCCTCGCGCGCGGACTCTATCGACATGCCCCAGCTCAGGTCGCCGCAGAGGACGGTCACGTCCTCCGGGCCGAGCGCGGCAAAGCCCTCGCGCAGCTTTTCAACGTAATTGATCCATCTGCCACCAAACACGTCCATCGGCTTGTTTCCGCCAATGGACAGGTGCAGGTCGCCAATAGCGTACAGTGCCAACAGAGCACCTCCGAATATTACCGCGATACCGGCAAATAATAAGCATGGGATAAACCCAGAGAAATTTTGCGGAGGTAAAGCCAAATGAACGAGACGAGAAAGCCTATCGGCATGTCTGCCACCATAGGCTGCGACGCTGAGAACTGCGCCTACAACGAACAGGGCCGTACCTGCTCCGCCAGCCACATCAAGGTCGACGGCAAGCGCGCTCAGTGCACCGGCGAAACCAGCTGCACCACCTTCAAGCAGAAGGGCTGCTGCTGACCGTGCCGCGGGGCGGCAGTCCGCCGCCCCGCTCACTTACATATCGTTTTCGTTCAGTTCAGGAAATCCTCGACGACCTGCTTTTGCTTCTCCGGCGCGACACAGCCGTCAAATCTGACTTCTCGGCCTGCGAGATTCGCCAGCGGCGCGGGAGCCTTTGTGCCTGTAACGCGCTCGAGACGGCCGATGAGCTCCGTGCCCGGAGCGTCCGCCTGCTCGCCAAGGGCGCGCAGTACGCTGTCGCAGAACTTGTAGGGGCTCGCGGTGGAGACAACGATCGCAGGGGTCGTATCACCCGTGCGGGCACGGTAATCGCCCAGCACGCGCGAGGCGACGGCGGTATGCGTGTCGATTAGGTAGCCGCACTCGCGCCAGACGCGCGCTATCTCCGCAGCCGTGCCCTCGTCATCGCAATAGCCGGCCTCAAAGTCGCGCTCTATGGCCTCACGCAGCTCGGCACCCACGTCATAATGGCCCTCGGCGTTCAGCTGCTTCATCCATCCGGCAACGCGCTCGGCGTCCTTCGAGAGGAAGTACAGCAGCCGCTCGAGATTGCTCGAGACGAGAATGTCCATGGAGGGCGAGGTTGTGACGTGGAAGGGCCGGCGACGGTCATAGACGCCGGTCTCGATGAAATCGGTGAGGACGTTGTTTGCATTTGAGGCGCAGACGAAGCGGCTGACGGGCAGGCCCATCTCCTTGGCTATCCATCCGGCGAGAATGTTGCCGAAGTTGCCGGTCGGCACGCAGAACACCACGCTATCCCCGAGCTTTATGCGCCCGGAGTTCACGAAATCGCAGTAGGCAGAGAAGTAATAAGCTATCTGCGGTAGCAGTCTGCCCCAGTTTATCGAGTTCGCGGAGGACAGGAACCAGCCCTTGGCCGAGAGCTTTTCCGCAAGCTCCCTGTCGCTGAAGATGCGCTTAACGCCGGTCTGGGCGTCGTCAAAGTTACCCTCAACGGCGCAGACGCCGACGTTTTCCCCCGTCTGCGTGACCATTTGCAGTCTCTGCACGTCGGAAACGCCGTCGCGCGGATAGAAGACGAGTATCTTCGTCCCCGGCACGTCGGCAAAGCCCTCGAGCGCGGCCTTGCCTGTGTCGCCGGATGTGGCAACGAGGATGCACACGCCACGCTGCTCGCCGCACTTCTTGAGCGAGGCCGTCAGCAGGTGCGGCAGCATCTGAAGGGCCATATCCTTGAAGGCCGAGGTTGGGCCGTGCCAGAGTTCAAGATAGCCCGTCGTATCGTCCGTGAAGCGCACAGGCGCGATCGCCTCGGTATCGAAATTTTTGCCGTAAGACGCAGAAACGAGAGCCTCAAGCTCGGCGTCCGAATACTCAGGCAGGTAGGCTGCGAGGATGCGCTTGGCCCTCTCGCCGTAACTGAGCGGCAGAAGCCCGGCAAGCTCCGACACCCCAATTTGCGGCAGCGTGTCGGGCACGAACAGACCGCCGTCGGGCGCTAGTCCTCTCGATATCGCCTCGGAGGCCGTCAGTCTCTCCTCAGTGCCCCTCGTGCTGAAATATTCCATTTCCCCGCCTCCTATTCAAATGCGTTCTCTATGTGGTTTATTATGTGCTCCCGGCCGCCGGTGTATATCTCGATAACGTCAAAACGCGGCTGGAGCTCCGTGCCGCTGGTCATCAGCCAGTGCAGCGCCGCGCGGCGGAGCTTCGCCTGCTTAGAGCGTGTGACGTACTCACGCGCCTCGGCAAAAGCGGCGCTCTCGCGCAGCTTGACCTCGACAATTGCGGCGTAACCGTCCTTTTCCGCGATGACGTCTATCTCGCCGTAGCGGCAGGAGTAGTTGAGACCCAGTATCTTATAGCCCTTTCTCTCGAGGTAGCAGGCAGCCTCCGCCTCTCCCTCACGGCCTATGAGCTTTGTTCTGTACATCAGTGCATCTTCCTCAAAAACGAGGGACGGTGCACCGCGCAGGGGCCGAGTTCACGTATGGCCGCATAGTGTGCAGCGGTTCCATAACCCTTGTGCTTTGCAAAGCCGTAGCCGGGATATTTTTCGTCCAGCTCGTACATGAGCCTGTCCCTTGTGACCTTTGCAATGATGCTCGCAGCAGCGATGTCGGCACACTTGCCGTCGCCGCCGACGATACATTTACAGTTATACTCCAAGCCCTCGGCACGGTTGCCGTCTATGAGCGCAAGCTCCGGCGTGACGCCGAGTGCAGCTATCGCGCGATTCATAGCAAGGTATGTTGCACCGAGGATGTTCAGCTCCTCTATCTCCTCAACCGAGGCAAAGGCCGCGGCCCAGGCCTCGGCCTTTTCGCATATTTCGCCGTACAGCAGCTCTCTCCGCTTTTCCGACAGTTTTTTGGAGTCGTTCAGGCCGGGTATAACTAGCCCCCGCGGTAGAATAACCGCCGCGGCGCACACCGGTCCGGCCAGTGGGCCGCGCCCGGCCTCGTCTACGCCGCAGAGCGTCGCAACGCCGCTTGCATAGAGCTCGTTTTCAAGCTCCCACAGGTCGACTTCAGCCTTCATCCGGTGCCTCCAGGCTCATGCGTCCCAGCTTGCCGCCGCGGAACTCGTCAAGCAGCACCGCGCTCATGCGCTCCGTGTCGTACTCTCCCCTGCCGGCCAGGAAACCGCGCTTTTTCGCCGCGGCCTCGAGCAGCTGCCAGCCTGCTTCGCCGTCCTCGGGCGTGAGCTTGTAGCGCGCGTTCACCGCGTCAGGATAGAGCTTGCGGAGCCGTATTATAAGGTTGGCGGCCAGAGTCTCGCGGTCGAGCACGTCGTCCTTGACAGCGCCGGTGACGGCGAGCAGCTCGCCCACCTCCTGACTGTCAAAACGCGGCCAGAGTATGCCCGGCGTGTCGAGCAGCTCAAGTCCACGGTCCACACTTATCCACTGCCGCCCGCGCGTGACGCCAGGTCGGTCAGATACGGCCGCAGCCTTTTTGCCCGCGACCTTATTTATAAAGGTAGACTTCCCCACGTTGGGTATGCCCAGCACCATGACGCGCAGCGGCCGCGTCGCCTGGCCCTTCGCGGCGTAGGCGGCGAGCTTGTCCTTCAGGAGATTTCGGACGGCGGCGGAAAAATTCTGAACGCCCTTGCCGCTCTTGCTGTCGGTCTCCAGCACGTCGAGGCCCTGGGACTTGAAGTAAGCGCGCCACTTTGCCGTTATGGCGGGGTCCGCGAGGTCCACGCGGTTCAAGATGACGAGCCTTGGCTTGCCGCCCGCGAGGCGGTCAATGTCCGGGTTACGGCTAGCCGAGGGTATGCGCGCGTCGAGAAGCTCGCAAACTGCGTCCACGAGCTTCACGTTGTCCTCGATCATTCGCCCGGCCTTGGTCATGTGGCCGGGGAACCACTGGATATTCATTTTTTCAAAGCCGTTATTCGTCATCCGCCGTAATCGCTCCCGAAGTTTTTGAGCGGGAACACGGTGAAATACACCTTGCCCATGATGCAGCGCTCGTCGACCATGCCGATCTCCGTAGTGCGGCTGTCGGTGGAAGCATTGCGGTTATCGCCCATGACGAAGATGCAGCCCTCCGGTACTGTGACGGGGCCGATGAAGTTCTCGGGGTCCGTGGCGGGCTCAGAGATATAGGGCTCGTCCAGGGCTTCGCCGTCAACGTAGACGATGCCGCGCTCGAAGTCGATATCAACAGTCTGGCCCTCGACCGCGATTATACGCTTTACCAGCGGCTCCTCGCGGTACTCGTCCTTGCGAAACACGACGATGTCGCCCTGCTTGGGCGAGTAGAAGAGGTTGGAGACGAGTATCTTGTCCCCGTCCTCGAGCGTGGGATACATGGAACTGCCCACGACATCCACAAGCCGCACAACAAATGAGAAAAACAGCACGCAGATGACGATGGCCATGACTATGCATTGCAGCCAGTCATATATGTCAGACCGCGCAGAGCGCGGCGCCTTTTCGGCCTTTACGTTTTGATTCATGCCAAGCATCAACTCCTGATTTCTGCTAAATATGCATTATACCTTTTTTCTCCCCCGCTGGCAACAGTTATTCTCATTCGTTTTCGTCGGAATGTACATTTTCGCGCCGATACTTTTGTGGGAGAAATGATGCAAATTGGATACAATTGTCTGATACCATGTTCCGGGTGATAATTGTGAAAAAGGTTGTCTGTACCGCACTTGTTCTCTGCCTTGTACTCTCCGCCTGCAGCGAGGCTGCGCCTGCGGAGACGCAGGAACCTTCGGAGGATGGCGGCAGTGTTGTCAAGGTCGCCTGTGTCTGCGCTCAGCCGAGCGTGTTTGGCCCGACCAGCCTGAACGGCTATGAGTACCAGATCACCCACTATGACTATGGCGAGCACGAGCGCTACATAGCCGACCTGACAGCCGGAAATGTGCCGGATCTCGTACTCTTCGGGACAACGCCCTTTGTGGAATATCCAGGCCTCGACGTAAACAATGAATACTACGACGACCTCTACAAATATATCGACGCCGACGACACGCTCAGCCGGGATAGCTTCCTGCCCAACCTGCTCGAGGCCATGAGCCGTGACGGAGAGCTGAAATTCCTGTGCAGGCAGGTTACGATAGCCACCTTTGTTGCAAGAAGGAGCGCGGTAGGAGACGGCCATGGGCTGCTGCCCTCGGACTATGAACGTATTTTGGCTGAAAACGAGAGATACTTGAGCTTGTTTGACACCTTCGTGATCAAATCATCCCTGCTCGACAGCGTATGCATAATAAGCGAGAGTGCCTTTACAGACCGCGAAAATGCCTCCTGTGACTTTGACAACGACTATTTCCGCTCGCTGCTGGAATTCTGCAATTCCTCACCATATGATGAATTTATTGATGGTCAGAGCGTGTCGATAGGCTTTGAAAACGCCCTGCTCACACCTGAGCGTATCAGCTCTGTGGTCAGATTCAATGTCATGCCTGGAATATATGGCGACGAGCCGGTCTTTGTCGGCTTCCCCGACGGCGATATGGGATGCAGCTACTACATCTGCGGCCTCGGCTACGCAATACCGGCGCAGAGCAGCAACAAGGAGGGCGCTTGGGCCTACATAAAGCACATGCTCTCGGTCGAGGCCCAAAGATACGTCACGGCGGGGCTGCCCGTCATACTTGAGGCCTTCGAGCTGGCTCTGGAGGACGGAGACGTTTCCGAGGAGATGCAGTGCAAGGCCCTCGAGCTGCTGGAGAGGACGAAATACGCGGAGTCGGTACACGACGCCGGGCTCAAGGAGATAATAACCGACAGCTGTCAGAACTATTTCGACGGCACAGCGACGCTGGACGACACGGTGGACATCATACAATCCCGGGCGAGCGTATATATGTCGGAGCAATACGGTTAAAAGCAAAAGCCCGCTGCTTGTGCAGCGGGCCTTGCTTTGCATCGTGATTCAGATGCGCTCCTTGACCTTGGCCTTCTTGCCCACGCGGTCGCGCAGGTAATACAGCTTCGCGCGGCGGACCTTGCCGCGGCGGATCGTCTCGACAGAGACGATGGTAGGAGAGTGCACCGGGAAGACCTTCTCGCAGCCGACGCCGTAGCTGATGCGGCGGACGGTGATGGTCTCGTTGATGCCGCCGTGCTTCTTCGCAATGATGGTACCGTCGAACGCCTGGTTGCGGACACGGTTGCCTTCCTTGACACGCACGGTCACGCGGACGGTGTCGCCCACGTTCATCTGGGGAAGCTCGGGCTTCATGTACTGCTGGGTCAGAGTCTTGACCAGATCCATTGTTATCCCTCTTTCAATACGGACGTTCGTGCCCGGCGGCTTTCCCGTTCCGGCAGAGGACCATCCTGATTCCATGCGCTCTCGCGCAAGCCATAGTATGTTAGCACATTTTTCTTGCTATTGCAAGTGGTTTTTTCAGTTTTCGGAGACTATTTCTATCCTGTCCCCCGCCTTTATCGTGCCTTCCTCGACCACGACGGTGAAAATCCCCTCGCGAGGCATGACGCAGTCGCCCACCTGCTGCCTTATGGCGCAGTCCTTGTGGCACTCCTTGCCGATTTGAGTCACCTCGAGCAGCGCTTCGCCAACGCGCAGCCGCGTGCCTATGGGCAGCTCGTAGAGCGTGATGCCCTCCGTGAGTATGTTCTCGGCAAAGGCCCCGGCAGGGATGTCCGGCAGGATGTGGCGCAGCTTGTCCACGCTCTCGGTGCCCAGCAGACTTATCTGCCTGTGCCAGTCGCCCGCGTGCGCGTCGCCCTCTATGCCGTGCTTGAGCTTTACCTTTATCTCCGGCACCTCATGCTTCATGGTGCCCTTGCGCTCGCTTATGCATACAGCCTTGACCTCAGCCAATTTCCGCGTCCTCCCTCTTGTATTCCCCCGACTTGCCGCCGGATTTATATAGCAGGCATATGTCGCCGATACGGATGTCCCGCTGCACGGCCTTGCACATGTCATACACCGTAAGCGCCGCGACACTTGCCGCCGTCAGAGCCTCCATCTCTACGCCAGTTTCACCCGTGCAGCCGACCTCTGCGGTTATGGTGATGGTGCTTTTCTCAGAATCAAGCTCAAAGCTGATATCAGCGGAGGTGATGGCGATCGGGTGGCACATGGGGATGAGCTCTGAATTCTTCTTTGCCGCCATAATGCCCGCGACCTGGGCCACTGAGAGCACGTCGCCCTTTTTCATACCGCCGCTGCGCACCAGGCGGAAGGTCTCCGGCGCGAGGTAGACGCGCGACATCGCCCGCGCGATGCGCTTTGTCCTCGGCTTTTCGCCCACGTCCACCATGTGGGCGCGGCCCTCGTCGTTAAAATGCGTGAGCTCCATGTCTCAGCCTCCTATCCGGCTCATACCACGCAGGCTCTCGCTGGGAGAGGCCGCGCTCAGGTGATGGCGCATTGGTTTTGAGCAGATGCCCTCCCGGAGTTTTGCGTCAAGCTCCGCGCCGTGCAGTCCGCGCAGCTCTATTTCCAGCGCCGAGTGCAGGCAGGGCTTTAGCCGCCCGTCCGGCGTTATCCTTATTCGGTTGCACTCCGGGCAGAAATGAGCGCTCAGCGGGCTTATGAGGCCCACTTTGCCCTTGGCGTTCGGCAGTGTGTATAGCCGCGCCACGCCGGATGAGCCCGCAGGCTCGAGCTCCGGCACAGCGGAGAGGACCCTTGAATTCTCAATGAACCGCTCCTCCGGCCAGTGTGCGCACTCCCCTATCGGCATCAGCTCTATGAACCTTACCTCGACCGGCACATCCCGCGTGAGCGCCGCCATATCCTGTATCTCGGCCTCGTTCACGCCGCCGATGAGCACGGCGTTTATCTTTACGGTCTCAAAGTTATCCAACGCCGCCTTGAGGCCCTCAAGCGCGTCGTCAATGCTGCCGACGCGCGTCAGCTCGCGGTAGCGATCCGGCGAGAGCGTGTCGAGGCTTATATTCACGCGTCGAAGCCCGGCCGCACGCAGCTCCCTAGCCAGCTTGGGCAGGAGCAGGCCGTTCGTGGTCATGCAGACCTCCTCCACGCCGGGAGCAGCTGCCGTCCGGGCGCAGATATCCACTATGCCTCTCCGAACAAGCGGTTCGCCGCCCGTGAGGCGTATCTTTCTTATGCCGCAGCGTCCCGCGGCCTCGGCTATCTCCTGAAGCTCCTCGACGGAGAGTATGTCCTCATGCCGCCGTTTCTCAACTCCGTCCGCCGGCATGCAGTAGACGCAGCGCAGGTTGCACAGGTCCGTCACCGACAGCCGCAGGTAGCTGATATCTCTGCCGTATCCGTCCCGCATTATTCCCCAAGATCCGCAGAACCGCCAAAATCGGCTCCGCTAAGCTCGTCCAGCGTCTGCCTCAGTTCGGCAATAAAACGGCATGCGTGAAAGCCGTCGCAGGCGGCGTGATGTACCTGTATTGCAAGCGGAAGCGTAAAACGGCCCTCATGCTCCGTATACCTTCCAAAGGTGAAGGTAGGCAGCATGAACTCCCAGCCCTTCTGCAAATTGAGATTGAAGCCCTCAAAGCTTTCCCAGGGCAGCATTGAGGCATAGTAAATGTTTTTTGGCACATCCGGCTGGGGCTCAAAGCCTTCCACACTTCCCCAGCGCTCGATGTCGCGCTGATACGCGGCATAATACTCCGCCTGGTCCTCCATATACGGCGTCCAGAGGCATGAAAATGTCTCGGTGTCCTTGTGGAACACCGTGTAGCTCGTGTGCAGTTCATCCCACACGCCGGGGCGGCCCGCTTCGTCCAAGAACATGCGGAATTCATCGTGCCTGTTGGCCACCTTACCGCAGGCATAGAGCAGCGCAGGGTATATCTTCGCGCCGCTCCTGACCAGCTTTGTCACATCCAGCTGCACGGTCATGCTCCAGGTACACGGGGTGTTCTTAAAATAGGCCTCAAAGTGCTCGCGCCTCGGCCAGTTTTCCATGTCTATAAGCCTGAAACCCGCGTTCATCTGAACACCTCCATATTGGAGTCGTAAGTCTCAAGCCGCGTGAAGCGGGCAAAATCCGGAGCCAGCTCCGGCGCGTGTTCCCTCAGCGAGGAAACCAAAAGTTCCGGGTTCACGGTCGGCTCCTGCGCCGAAATGAGGCACTCGAGCCTCACCAGCCCCGGTTCAGCCGACCAGCGGGCCTCGCGGAGGTTAGGTGCGAGGTCGAACTCGCCCTCTCCCCTCTTGGTACGGCGCGTGACTATGACCTCAGGCGCAGCGAAGTACGCCTCAAGTCCCGGAAGCAGCGCCGAGGCGTCGCGTTCGTCGTACTCGAACTCACATTTCACACGCAGCCACTTTATCAGCGCCGCCTTGCGCGCAGGCTCATAGGCTTCGAGGAAGCGCACGCCCTCGGGGGAGACGGCGTTCAGCTCCCCGGGCAGGGCCGCGAGGTCCACATCACGCGTGACACGGAAGTCCATCAGCTCGCACTCGCTTGCCATGCCCACCGAGAGCGGCAGGCAGATGGAAATGAGCGCGTGAGGGTTGAATCCCTCACTGTACTTTATTGGCGTGCCCGCGCGAAGGAATATGCGCTGTACCACGCGCATGAGGTCCAGGTGGGATATGTAAACGGCCTTGCCGGTCTTTTGAAATCTCAGTCTAAGCTTATCCATCACATCTGCCCTCCGTCAACAGCGCCGCCGCACCGCAGGCCGAGCAGGCCGCGCGGCAGTCCGGCGAAAGCTGCGCCTCATAGGCCCTGTGCCGCTCACGCAGCAGCAGCTCCTTTCGCACGCCCATAGATATGCGGTACCAAGGCAGTACCTCGTCCTCACCGCGCTCGCGCGAGGCGTAAAAAGCCGGGTCCAGGCCGCAGTGCTCAAATGCGCGCATCCAGCGCTCAAACCGGAAGTAATCGCTCCAGGCCTCCATACGGCCGCCGTCACGCCAGACAGCCTCGATGACGTCCGCAATCTTTCTATCGCCGCGAGAGAGCGCCGCCTCGATGAAGCTGGTGTCCGGGTCGTGCCAGTTGTAGCTCACGTTCTTGGCCGTGATGCTCTCGCGCAGGAGGTTGACGCGGCGCTTGTACTCCTCCATCGACACCTGGCTCTCCCACTGGAAGGGGCTGTGCGGCTTGGGTATAAAGCACGACGTGCTGACGGTTATCCGCACCCCGCGCTGCTTATTCGGCGAATATTGCCTCCACACGTGAAGCACTTTGGAAGCGAGGTCGGCTATGCCTTTGACGTCCTCATCCGTCTCGGTGGGCAGGCCGAGCATGAAATATAACTTTATGCCGTTCCAGCCGCCCTCAAAGGCGATATGGCAGGTGTTCAGCAACTCCTCCTCGGTGACGTTCTTGTTTATGACGTCGCGGAGCCTCTGCGTACCGGCCTCCGGCGCAAAGGTGAGGCCGCCGCGGCGCACCTTCTGCAGGCGGCTCATCAGCTCCATGGAGAAGTTGTCCGCGCGAAGGGATGGCAGCGAGAGGCTGATATTTTGAGGCTCGCACCAGTCGAGCAGCCCGTCGCAGGCTTCTGTCAGATGCTTATAATCGCTGCTCGATAGGCTCAGCAGCGTGGCCTCCTGACAGCCGGTATTTTTGAGGCTTTCCTTGCCTATCTCAATAACCCGCTCCGCGCTCCTGGCACGTATGGGCCGGTAAGCATAGCCAGCCTGGCAGAAACGGCAGCCGCGCACGCAGCCGCGGAAAAGCTCTATGTTCACGCGGTCGTGGACTATCTCTGTGCTCGGCACAATAGGCGCAGTAGGATAGTAAACCTTGTCGAGGTTTGAGATTATGCGCTTCGTCACCGTCTCAGGCGCACCGTCTAGCGGACGCAGCTCACGGAGCGTGCCGTCGTCGTTCCATCTCGGCTCGTAGAGCGAGGGAACGTAGACGCCCTGTATCTTCGCGGCCTCAACAAGGAAGCGGCGCTTCTCCCAGCCCTCGTCGCGCGCTTTCTGAAAGAGGCGCAGGACCTCTACGTCGACCTCCTCACCTTCACCCAGGACCATGAGGTCGAGGAAAGGAGCCATGGGCTCCGGGTTGCAGCAGCTTGTCCCGCCCGCAAAAACGAGCGGCACAAGGTCGGGCCGGTCAGCCGAGCGCAGAGGTATGCCCGACATGTCCAGCATGTCGAGCACCGTGCAATATGCCATTTCGTAGCCGAGCGAAAAGCCGAGGACGTCAAAGTCTGAGACCGGGTCGCCGCTCTCAAGGGCGTAGAGCGGGATGTTTTTCTCGCGCATTTTCTCCGCCATATCGCCCCATGGCGCGAACACGCGCTCGCACCAGATATCCGGCTCGGCATTTATGCAGCCGTAGAGTATGCGCATGCCGAGGTTCGACATGCCGATCTCGTAGACATCGGGGAAACAAAAGGCCATACGCAGCTTGACGTCGGCCTTGTTTTTGATTATCTCGTTATATTCTCCGCCCGTGTATCGGGCAGGCTTCTGCACGCTGGGCAGTATGCGTTCAAGGCGTTTATCCATTGGATCATGCTCCTAATCACAGATAAAAGCATTTTATATCATTTCCCCGGCAATTACAAGCCCGTCGGCGACTGTCTCCCACATCTCAGGCTGGGCAAACGGAGCGTTTGTTGCGAGTTTTGGCCGGAGCTGATAGAATATGGGCAGCAAAACATCCAGGGGTGGCAGAATGGACACACGCAAGACCGGACAATTGATAGCCGCGAGGCGTAAGGAGCTTGGCCTTACACAGAAACAGCTGGCCGGGCAGCTGAACGTGTCGGACAGGGCCGTCAGCAAGTGGGAGCGCGGCGCGGGCTTTCCCGACATCGCACTGCTGGAGCCGCTGGCCGACGTGCTGGGCCTCACCGTGCTCAGCCTGCTGCATGGTGAGGCGGACGAGCCGCAGCCGCCTGACGACACCGTGCGCGAGCTGGTCGGCACCGTATATGGCGAGACCCGGCGCGGCCTGATGCGAAAGGCTCGCACCGTGCTCACCTGGCTGTTCTTTGCCGCGGTTATCGGGCTGCTGATGTTCATGCTCCTGGACATAGCCGGAGCCTTTGACCGACCGGTCGAGCTGACGGTACCCGTCGGCATCTATGTGGATGGCGAGCTGGCCGAAGAGAGCAGCGTGCACATCTCAGGCATGCGGGATGTTCTCAACAACGACAGCTTTGACGGAGTTTTTGCCATTGAGTATATAGAAGAAACCTGCCGCGACGGCGCCACGGCAGGCATAAGGTGGAACAAAGACGGCAACTATCAGTCGATAACCTACATTTATAAGGGCACCTTTCTCGATACCGGCCTGGAGTCGATGCTTTACATCAGCCAGGATATGCAGAATTTCGGCCTTAGGCTTGAGGACGGCACGATCATTGCAACGGACGCATTTTACGCCAAAATACTTGAATTGAACGGCTACTATCCCCTGATACGCTTCTGAGCGCCAGGCTATACGTTCTTCACCAGCAGCAGCGCGCCGGCAAGGAACAGTGCGATGCCCTGGCCTGAGATGAAGGCTGCAAATCCGATGAGAAATACCGCTGAGGCCGTCAGCAGCCCCGCTATTTCCGCGGTCTTGTCACCGAAGAGCACCTGCACTATTCCTCCGCCGTCTAGCGGAGGCGAGGGCAGCAGGTTGAACACGGAGAGTACGGCGCTCATTCCCGCGGAACACAGCAGCAATCCGCTTCCAAGCTCGCCGCCTATGAGCGAGGCCACGATTGCATATATAAATCCCGCAGCCGGTCCGGCCGCAAGGCATATGAGCTCCCAGGCCGGTCCCGCACCTCCCCGCCGCTCAATCACAGCTCCTCCGGCGTCAGCCGTGAAGCCGCGTATACGGCAGCCGGCCGCCCTGAGCGCGGCGAGGTGACCGCACTCATGCGCGGCCGCGGCCAGCATCAGAGCGATAAAGTCCCGGGTATCCATGAAAAAATACAGCGCCGCGAGCAGCAGTACGCCCCCGGCGCTGATGTTGATACGATACTTTCTCATGCCAGCCAGAACTCCGGATTGTAGAATGTACCGTCCTTGCGCAGCTCGAAGTGCAGGTGCGGCCCCGTGACTTCTCCCGTGGCGCCGGATTTGGCTATGACATCGCCCATGCTGACGCTCTGTCCGCTGTATACAAGGATCTCAGAACAGTGGGCATAGAGAGTCTGCCAGTCGTTTTCATGCTCGACAATGACATAGTTGCCGTATCCCGCGTCCCAGCCGACAAGCGCGACCGTGCCGTCTGCAAAGGACTGGATATCCGTACCGCTCCAGACGGCGAAGTCGGTGCCGTAATGGAACTTCACCTCGTTTTGCAGCGGATGGAGCCGATAACCAAAGCCGGAGGAGGTATAGCCCGACACCGGGCTTGCATACTCGAAGGGCAGGCGAGGCATTTCGTAGCTGACGTTAGCCGGTACGGCATAGTCGGCAAACTCGGCCTGGGCCTCGAGAAAAGCGGCCACGGAGGCAGGTGTCTCAGACGGCGTGGGCTCCGGCTCAGGAGTAGGTTCCGGCGTAGGCTCCGGAGTGGACTCTGCCGCAGGCTCCGTGGGCGCAGGGCTGTCCGGGATAAGGTACTCCGCCTCTCGCCTGAGATCGTCGATGGTCACAGGCTCGTATACTGCAGGCTGAACACCTGAATCAGTCTCGTGCCTGAAAAACAACGCGACCGCTTCTCCAGCACCGTCAGATAGCTTTTCACCGAGGTCCTCAAAAACAGCGCTGTAATCTGCATCGGTGCTGACAGCTTCCTTTAGCCGGGCACGAAGCCCAGCTGTCTGCTCCGGGAACAGCAGCTTGACCGCCGTGAGCACGATGAACAGCACGGAGGCTAGGATAATTTTATAATTGTATCCATATTTCGTCTTCATGCTGACAGTATATTTGGACAAGACCGCAAATATGCAAGAAATGAAATAATTCCTTGACAACGGGCCAGAAGCTCATTATAATGATAAAGCTGTCTCGGGGTGTAGCGCAGATGGTAGCGCGCATGGTTCGGGACCATGAGGCCGCGAGTTCAAGTCTCGCCACTCCGACCATGCGGAGTATCATTAAAGGATCTGAAAAGGTCTGCTGATGATACTCCGCA
>OMDY01000430.1_pt1 | contig 19609 bp, 14 predicted proteins | sample 1645281 | NCBI WGS metagenome assembly OMDY01 (sample SAMEA103958145, study PRJEB25191) | human gut metagenome | biome: human-associated habitat [ENVO:00009003]; feature: intestine environment [ENVO:2100002]; material: feces | place: Germany | collected 2013/2015
ACGTCATGAGCGCCGAGTATGCCTACACCCACCTCGACGAGATCGGTGAGAGCGCCGTTGTCATCGGCGGCGGACTCGTGGGCGCTGAGCTAGCGATCCACCTCGCCCAGAACGGCAAGAAGATCACCCTCATGCACCGCCACGAGGAAGTCAAGTGCGGCGCCAACGGTCTGCACGGTCAGGCCATCGGCGAGCAGATACACATCCTGAAGATCGACACTGCCATGTGCACCAGCCCGACGCGCATCACCGCGGACGGCGTCTATGGCAAGGGACCCGAGGGTGAGAAGTTCTACCCCGCTGAGACTGTCATCTACGCCGTCGGCCAGCGCCCGCTCGCCGACGAGGCCGAGCAGTTCCGCTTCTGCGCACCCGACTTCTACATAATCGGCGACTGTGGCACCCCCGCCACCATCTACCAGGCCACGAGCCAGGCTTACTACGCTGCCCGCGACATTGGGCGCATATAACGGAGGACAAATGAGCAGTTTTAATAAATATCCCCACGTTTTCCAGCCGATAAAGATCGGCAACATGACCGTCAAGAACCGTATCCAGTTCTCCCCGATGGTCAGCAGCCTCTCTACGCCCACCGGCGGCGTATCCAGCGAGCTGCTGGGCTACGTCAAGACGCAGGCCAAGACCGGCGTCGGCGTTATAACGATAGGCTCCACGCCCATCGACCACATCAACGCTGTAGACTTCTTTGGCGCGCTGGACGTCACGAGCGACAACAATATCACCGACCTGCGCCGCCTGAGCGAGGCAGTGCACAGGTACGGCGCCAAGCTCTCCGTGGAGCTGGTACACGCGGGCCGCTCGGCCCCGAAGGAGTTCCGCACCGGCCCGGCCATAGCTCCGACCCCCATCCCCGTGGAAGGCGGAGCAAAGGACATCCGCGAGATGACCGTTGAGGACATGGAGACCGTCATCGGCGAGTACTGCGACGTTGCTGAGCGCCTCATGAAGGCCAACTTCGACATGGTCATGGTCCACGCCGCGCACGGCAACCTGGTCGCACAGTTCCTCTCCCCGCGGTTCAACCACCGCACGGACAACTACGGCGGCTCCTTTGAAAACCGCTGCCGCTTCCCGCTCGAGGTACTCCGCGCCATACGCGAGCGCGTCGGTCGGAAGATGTGCATCGACATGCGCATCAGCGGCGACGAGCTCATCCCCGGCGGCATGCAGATAGACGAGACCATAGCCTTCATCAAGCTCGCCCAGGATTACATCGACACGGTCCACGTCTCCCAGGGCCTCATCGTTGAGCCGAAGTACATGCCCTACACGATGCCAGCCTTCTACCTGCCCCACTGCCACAACGTGAAGTGGTCCGCCGCGGTCAAGGCCGATCCCGACGTACACATCCCCGTGACCGTCGTCGGCAGCATCACCACCATTGAGGAGGCCGAGGAGATCATCGCCTCGGGCAAGGCCGATATGGTGGCTATGGCGAGGCAGCTTATGTGCGACCCGATGACGCTCCGCAATGCCTACCGCGGCTGCGAGGAGGAGACTCGCCCCTGCCTGCGCTGCCATGAGTGCGCGCCGGCGGACATAGTCCACCTGCGCTGCGCCACGAACCCGATGCTCGGCCGCGAGTTCGAGCTCGGCGAGATTCGTCCGGCCGTACACCCGAAGAAGGTCGTGGTCGTCGGCGGCGGCGTCGCCGGCTGCATGGCTGCCAAGACCCTCGTAGAGCGCGGCCACGACGTCACGCTCATCGAGCGCAACGACAAGCTTGGCGGCAAGCTTCACGAGATAAGCTGCCTGAGCTTCAAGTTCGATATGCGCCGTCACCTTGACTGGCTCATGCGCAGCACGATGAAGTGCGGCGCGAAGATACTGCTCAACACCGAGGCCAGCGTTGAGAGCATCATTGCCCTCGCGCCCGACGCCGTGTTCGTGGCGACCGGCTCCGACCGGCTCATGCCGCCCATCCCCGGCATCGACAGACCCAACGTCCACCACGTCCTCGACGTGGACACCGGCAGGGTTTCCGTCGGCGACACGGTAGTAGTCTGCGGCGGCGGCCTCTCCGGTATGGAGAGCGCGCTGGAGCTCTCCAACGAGGGCAAGAAAGTCACCGTTGTCGACATGATCCCCGTCGAGGAGTTTGCGAAGGACCACTCCCCCGCACCGCGCGGCATGCTGCTCCAGCTCCTCGAGAAGAACGGCGTGAAGCTCATAGGCTCGAGTCGCGTCACCGCCTTCACCGACGAGGGCGTGGTCATCGAGGACCATAACTGGCACAAGACCACGCTGCCCTGCGACGACGTTGTCGCCGCCTTCGGTATGCAGAAGAACGACGCACTGCTCAATGCGCTGCGTGAGGTGATCCCCGACGTGTACGCTGTCGGCGACTGCAACGAGGTCAAGAACATCAAGAACGCAAACCAGATTGCCTTCAACCTGGCTCTGGATCTGTAAAAGGCATAGCAAGAGTCAAAAAGAAAGAGGTATGCTTTATGGAAAACACAGCTAAAGTGAAGAACAGAACCATGATGACCCTTGCAATACTGTTCATCTCGGCGCTCGAGATGGGCGGCATGGGTCTGCAGCCCGCGCTGGCCGCAATCCAGGAGAGCTTCCCCGACGTGCCCGCGACGGTCATTCAGACGATGTCCAACTTCCCTGGGTTTGCGATGCTCATCGGATGCGTCATATCCACCCTTCTGGCCACACGCTTCAGCAAGAAGGTCCTCTGCCAGTTCGGCGTCGCCTGCTACGCCGCCATCGCCGTGCTGGGCTTCTTCTTCCACAGCAGCATCGTACTGCTCTTTGCGTGGCAGATCGTCCTCGGCCTAGGCTTCGGCTTCCTGATGCCCACCTCCAACGGCATCATCGCCGAGAACTACGATGAGAAGCAGCGCGGCGCCATAATGGGCATTCAGAACACCTTCACCAACGGCGGCGGCATCTACCTGACCTTTGTCGGCGGCTTCCTCGCCTCCATCGCCTGGCACTACACCTACCTTGCCTATCTCTTTGGCCTCATTCCTCTCATCCTCGGCTGCATCTACCTGCCCAAGGATACTCCGGCCCTCAAGACCAGCAAGAAAGAGAGCAGCAACTATCTGAACGTCTCCAAAAAGACTTGGATGTACGGTGTCATCATCTTCCTCTTCATAACCAGCTACACCGTCTTTGGCTCCAACGTCTCCTTCGTTATCAGCGACCGCAACCTCGGCTCCTCCGCTATGTCCGGAACAGCGATGAGCATCTTCCTCGTCGGCGGAATGCTTGCGGGCCCGATGTTCATACCCACCGAGAAGAAGCTGCACGACTATACCTTCTGCATAGCCTTCCTTCTTCTGACCACGGGCTTCCTGATAGTATACTTTGCCCAGAGCCTCATCGTCGTCTTCGTCGGCGCCATCGTGGCCGGTCTGTCCATGGGCTTCGCGATGCCCACGGCCCTGCTCGGCTGCACCAACTGCAACACCGTCGAAGCCGCTACCGCCGGCTGCGCCGTGGCCCACATGGCAGGCCAGATCGGCACAGTACTCTCCGCCATTATCTACACCTCCGCTGCAGCTATCTTCAGCGACGCGAGCGATTTCCGCTTTCTATTCGCCGCCATCTGCTGCGCCGTCCTCTGCGTGCTCGTTGCGCTGGCCGTCACCGTGGCCAACCGCGCCAAAGCCAAATAACTCACACTCAAATATATGGCCTGTCGGAGACGGCAGGCCATATATAAGGAGCACTGATGTCAAGTTTCTGACAATGCATATGAGGTGTAACAATGGATAAAACAGCAAAAAGGCGCACGGTAATTGGCATAGTCGTATTGCTGTTCGCAAACTCCGCCGCAGGCGGAGCTGAGTGGTGCTCTTCCGCGCTCGCCAACATTGCGAGCACCTTCCCGGATGTGCCCTACTCCGTCATAACTCTCGTAAACAACATACCGAACCTCTGCGCGGTAGTATTCACGCTGGTAGCGGGGCTTCTGGTCAACCGCAAGGTGTCGCTGCGCACGATGATAATCATAGGCATCGGCATGCACGCGGTGGGCGGTGTAATGCCCGCGCTGCTCGGCGAACACAGCATAATGATAATGTTCCTGGGCCGGTTTGCGTTCGGCATAGGCTACGGTCTCATGCAGGGCATCGGCATCTCGATGAGCTTTAAGCTGGTCGAAAATGAGAAGCTGCGCGTCCACGCCATGGGCTGGGCGGTCGCGGCTCAGTACAGTATGAACATGATAGCTCAGGTCGTGGTCGGCAGGCTGGTCCAAATACAGTGGAACTATGCGTTCTTCATCTACGCCTGGAGCTTCATCCCCTTCTTCGTGGTGCTCTTCATGTGCCCAAAGTTTGCGGTCGACAAGAGCGACTTCTCCGCTCTCGGCGGAGCAAACAGCGTCCTGGCACACAAGGGCTCCATCATGCACAGCATAAAGCACCTGCCGAAGAACGTGTGGATCTTTACCGTCATCGTGGCGCTTTACATGCTCTGCTACTACCCGCTGTTCCTCGTGATCTCGCCCATCATCGTCGACCGCGGCTTCGGCACGGCGGCCACAGCAGGCGACGCGATGGTGTTCTACTCGGTGGCTACCATAATCGGCGGCGTGGTGTTCGGCGCGGCCGAGAAGGTGCTCAAGAGCTGGACACTGGGCGCGTTCCTCATAGGCGTGGCGGCGAGCCTGCTGGGGCTGTACTTTGCGCAAAGCTACGCTATGGTTTGCTTCTGGCTGGTAGTGAGCGGCATAACTTCAACCGGCATCATCCCGGGCTGCATCAACGTGTATAATAGCCAGGTCAACGACTCCGATGCGTTCCTGGCGACGGGCATAACCGAGTCCGGCGTCAACATCGGCGCCTTCCTCACGACGCCGTTCATCGCGGCGATAGAGATGGCCGGCGGCACCGCAGTGCAGTCGCTCCTTTACTCTCCCATAGCTCTGGTCATCATGGCAGCCGTGACCGTCCCATGCTGCCGCCGAGCCAAGGCCAGTGGGTCGAAACAGTGAGACTTCTATAAGACGCATAAGCAAAAGCTTAAGGGCCTTACCACATTCAGTTGCGGCAAGGCCCTTGTCGTATGCTTTTGTAAGGCTATGCAGTAGGCAGTGGAATGAAATGTATACCAGCCCAAGCAATGGAGGAATGAACGGCACCATGCAGCTCCCGGATTTGGCTATGCCGGCAGCTAACCCAGGCGCCATAAACGCGCCATGAGTATCCTGTATCTGAATATAAGAATTTCGCTATTTGCTTTCATAATAACATCTCACATTCTCTCATTCGGCACTCAGAAGAATATCGGTGCTCCTTTTTCTTGACAAACATGCTCTACAATTGTAGAATATATATAATTTCTACAGATGTAGAACAACGGTTTGCTATATACAGGTTTTGAGCGTTTTTTGTTGGAGGGCGAGCAATGAGCGACGCCATGATACTGCGCATCATCATAGCCGCGGGTTTTGGCCTAATCCTGGGGCTGATGTCGTATTGGAGCATACGGCGTGGTCTCCGGGGCAGGAAAAAGGACGGGAGAAGGAGCTACGCATCCTTTTCCTACTACGGCGCGCTGCCATTTGTTCTGCTCATCTACGGTGCGTTGGCACGACTGATGCTGGGGGACGAGGCTGACCCGGTTCTGTTCACCAGCCTTTTCTCCGTTGCAATGTCGCTGACGGTATACTACGTGTTCCTCGCGCTGCTGATGCCCTGGCTGCGGCGGCACATCAGCTCCTGGGCCTGCGGAGCTCTATGGCTCGTGCCGAACGTGCTGTACATCCTGGTCCGAGACAACATGCGGCTGCCGGCTCCGCTGCTTGTGATTGAGACGAGCGAAGGCCTGATGTCGGCGCTGCTGGTCGTCTGGCTGGCGGGTTTTCTGCTCATCATTGCCTGGAAAACGGCTGAGCACCTTCTATTTCGCCGCCGCGTACTGAAAAACGCCGAAAAGCTCAAAAGCCCGCTCTGGGAGGAGGTATTCGAGTGGATCTGTCCAAAGATGAACCGGCCGCCGCTCTATCGCTCTAGAGAGATAACAACGCCGCTGACGATCGGCCTCACCGCCGGAAACATGGTGGTCGTGCTGCCGGAGCGGGACTATACCGACGACGAACTGCGCCTGGTGCTAACGCATGAGGCTGTACACATAGCGCGCTTCGACGCAGTTTCCAAACTGGGACTGGTCAGCATGGCCGCTTTCTGCTGGTTCAACCCACTGATCTGGCTTGCCATACGCCGCAGCACGGAGGACATAGAGCTCAGCTGCGACGAAGCCGTGACCCTGGGCGCCGATGAAGTGGAGCGGCGGCGCTACGCTGACCTCATCCTAAGCTCCGCCGGCGATGAGCGCGGCTTCACAACCTGTCTCTCGGCCCGGGCCGCCTCCCTGCGCTACCGGCTGCGTCAGATAATGCGGCCCGCCGCAAAGGGCTCCGGGGCGCTGCTCATCGGTCTCGCTGCCTTCTTCCTCATCCTCAGCTGCGGGTACACGGCCTTTGCCTACGGCGGCGGCACAGGAGAGGAGCTCATATTTGACGGTCAGGACCCGTCGCTTTATACGGTCAGCGACGGAGCCTGCACCGACCCTGAGGGCCTCAAGGACTACATCGCCTCCCTGGAGTTCATGGAACTCAACGGCAAATACGACTTAGACCTCGACGGAAAGAGACACAGGCTCATCGTCTTCGACGCGCCCGGCGATGAGGGTAAACAGATATCCCTGTGCTTTTACGACAACATGGTGGAGTTCCGGCCCTTGTTTATCAAATTGGACCACTGGGCCGAATACTACTACCTCCCCGAGGGCACGGACTGGGAGAGACTCGACTCCTTCTTCGCCTCCTGACCTGCCGGGCAGAGAGCGGAAGGCTGTCGTAAGCATAAGTAGGATATCCAGCTTCATATAATTCACCACGACAAGCCGGGAGTGGTGAAAATGAAGACTGACATCGAGGAGCGGGCCGTCAAGCTCGCGGAGTACATTACCGAAAACCGCGCCACCGTCCGAGCCGCCGCCAAAGCTTTCGGCGTCTCAAAGTCAACCGTACACAAGGACATAACCGAGCGGCTCGAGGGCATCAGTCAGGACCTCTACAACGACGTCCGCAAGCTGCTCGACCAAAACAAGTCCGAGCGGCACATCCGGGGCGGCATGGCTACGCGCAAGAAATACAAGGGCATATGAAAAAGGCGGGGCCTCCATTTGAGGAGGCCCCGTCAGGCTTTTTCCGCCGCTTCACGCAGCGCGTAATACCAGGCGTCCGGCACGTTCAACTCTCCCCGGCCGGTGCCAAGGCTGATGTCCGGCTTGTTACCGCCATGGAAGTCGCTGCCTCCGCTCGGCAGCAGAGCAAATTCCTCAGCCGCTTCATCCGCCGTGCGCTCGTCGTCCGCGTCAAACAACGGGTAGCGTGTCTCAATGGCCAGCAGCCCGCTGCGTACCGCCCGCGGCAGGAAGCGGCCCAGCCCCGCCGCGTCAAGCCTCAGCATGGGATGAGCCAGCACTGGAACCGCTCCGATATCCCGAAGCAGCGATATCGCCTCAAAGGCGTCCGTACGCTCCGGAGGCTCGTAAAAGCCCGCGCCCGGCGCAAGCAGAGTTTTTATGGCCTCCCCCACCGACGAGACAAAGCCCAGGCGCATGAGCTCAGCGCCGAAATGCGCGCGGTTTATCGCCGCTTCGGGGTGCTCTGCCCTCATAGCGGCGTAGTTTACCGGATAGCCCGCCGCGTTCAGCCGCCGCTCCAGCTCGAGGTTGCTCTCCTCCTTGCTGCGGCGCATCCGTTCAGTCAGGGCGCGTATCGCGCCGCAGCCGCTCTCGGGCACGAACAGACCGACAATGTGCAGCTCGGTGTCCTCGTACACGGTCGTTATCTCGGTCCCAGGCACGGCGGCAGTGCGCCTGCCCTCTGCTGCACGCTGGAAGCGCAGAAGGCCGTCCACGCCGTTGTGGTCGCAGAGCGCCACGGCGGTGAGGCCCAGGTTCTCTGCGGCGGAGACTATCTCTTCCGGCGTACAGGTCCCGTCCGAAAATGTGGAATGTGTGTGCAGATCGCAGCTCATGCGCTCCCCCTATTTTCCGTATATCCTGAGACTCACGCGCAGGCGGCCCTTCCGCGTCTCGCCAAGAGAACCCTCAAAGCGGAAACGCCCAAGGCCGCGCACCGAGACCATGTCGCCCTCCTCGGGTCTCGCGGACGCTGAGCGTGCCGGAAGGCCGTTCACGAACACGCGCTCGGCCTCAAATAGCCTCGCACTCTCTGAGCGGGAAAGGTTGAACGCCGCCGAAACAAGCGCGTCCAACCGCTCGGACGCGGCGGTCAGCGTCGTCTCCTCCGGCGGGGCGGTCACGCTCTCTGGCAGGCTATCAGCGCGTTTCACGCGGACGTTGGTGCGCCTCACCTGCGTGAGCCCGTCGATGATATGGCCCGCCACACTTTCCAGGCAGAACACATATGCCCTGCCCTCGGCGAGCACGATGTCGCCCAGGACGCTCCGGCGCAAACCCAGACCCATGAGCGAGCCAAGATAGTCCCTGTGTGTCAGCTCCTCGGCAAATTTCGGCGAGGATGGCGCTACCTCAAGGCAGCAGACCGGAGCCGTCTCCGCTCCGAACACCGCTACGCGGCGCTCCGCCTCGGAATAGCCTCCGTCCAGCGTGTACGGTTCGTCGAGGCGCAATCGGCCAAGCTCCGTCTGCTCGCCCGGGGTCAGAAATTCCGAAAAGCACGGCACTCCGCGCTCATAGGCGCGGCGCGAGAGCTCGATGAGGCGCTTTTTAGTGAGTTCCAGCTCGTTTTCCAATTTATATACTCCTCTCCCCCGCTCCCCAAGTCATGCCGGGCCGCCGGCTGGCGTAGGCTTTACGGGAGGCGAGGCTTTTGCATACTTTCATATCCGCCGCATCCGCGGCGCTCTGGGGTGCGCCGATGGCGGCACTGCTCGCGGGCGCTGGTGTATTCCTCAGCGTCCGCTGCGGCTTCGTGCAGCTGCGGCACTTCCCGGAGGCCATGCGCAGAACGCTCGGCGGCATCTTCTCACGCGAGGGCGCGGGAAAGGGCGCTGTGACACCCCTTCAGGCGGTGTGCTCCGCGCTTGCCGGCACTGTTGGTACCGGAAATATAGCCGGCGTGGCACTGGCAATAGCCCTGGGCGGGCCGGGCACGCTTTTCTGGCTCTGGCTCACGGCCATACTCGGCATGGCCACAAAGTTCGCCGAGGTCACGCTGGCTGTCCGCTTCCGCGAACGCGGCGCAGACGGGCAGTGGCTCGGCGGGCCGATGTACACCATCAAGAACGGCCTGGGCAGGCGCTTCATGCCCCTTGCACGCATCTTTGCCCTATTCGGCACGCTTGCGGCCTTCGGCATGGGCAGCGCGGTGCAGGGCGCGGAGATAGCCGGCGCGGCACGCACGCTTTCAATGGAGCTGCTGCCGGGTCTGCCCGCCGAGCGGCGTCTGTTCGCTCTCGCAGCGGGAGTTCTGGTGGCGTTCATCGCGTTCTACGTTCTCTCCGGCGGCATGGGCAGGCTCGGACGTGTATGCGAGCTGCTGGTGCCGCTGATGGGCGTCATATACATTCTCGCCTGCCTCGCGGTCATAGCCGCGAATGCGGGCGCTCTCCCCGGCGTCTTCCGGGACATATTCGTCAGCGCGTTTGAGCCCGAGGCCGTCTGCGGCGGCGTGGGGCTGAGAGCCTGCATAGGCTGGGGCGTACGGCGCGGCGTATTCTCAAACGAGGCCGGGCTCGGCTCCGCGCCCATCGCCCACGCCTCCAGCAGCGAGACGGACCCGGTGCGTCAGGGCTTTTTCGGCATATTCGAGGTCTTCGCGGACACCATCGTCGTCTGCACGCTGACCGCGCTTGCGATACTCTGCTCCGGCGTAGCCATACCCTACGGCAGCCCGGCCACGCTCTCCGTCTGCGTCTCAGCCTTCGCGGGCGTGTTCGGCGGCGGCGCGGCGGCCGCGATACTCTCGGCCTGTATGCTGCTCTTTTCGCTCTCGTCCCTGCTCGGCTGGGGGATATACGGCCTGCGCTGCTGCGGCTTTCTGCTCGGAAAGCGCTCCGAGCGCGGCTTCGTGCTGCTCTACGCCCTGTCGGCCGTGCTGGGCGCGGCGGGGACGCGGAGCATGATATGGGAGCTTGCCGACATACTCAATGCGCTGATGGCCCTGCCGAACCTCATCTCGCTCTTCCTGCTCTCCGGAGAGGTTTCGCGCCTGACGCGCGATTACTTTTCTCAGAGGCAGAGGGAGAATATCTCACGCACCTCGTCCAAACCGAGGGGGATCACGCTCGGGAAGAACTTTCTCCCCTCGTCCGTGCAGCGGCGGCTCATGTATTCGGCATTCTCCGCCGTGAGGCCGAAGTCTGACAGGCGCTCCGGCATTCCGAGGCTGCGGAAATACTCGCGCGTGGCCTCGATGCCGTTCTCAACGCCGCTCACGCCCCATATTTTCTCCGCGTAGCGCTCCAGGCGCTCGGTGAACAGGCCGTGCCGCGCAAAGAATTCCAGGTATGCCGGCCACACCACGGCAAGGCCAGCGCCGTGGGCTATGCGCTCATCCAGCGCGCTCATCTCGTGCTCGAGCTTGTGTGCCCAGAGCCCGCAGGCCCGACCGGCGCCGGTCAACCCGTTGTGCGAGAGGCTTCCGGCGAGCATGAGCGTCGCACGAGCTTCATAGTCGCCAGGCTCGGCCATGGCGCGGCGTCCGGCGTCGATGACGGAGGTCAGCAGGCCCTCAGAAATGCGGTCGATGAGCTCATTGTCCGGGTTGGTACACATATAGCGCTCCATCGTGTGCATGAGTATATCCACCACGCCGCAGGCCGTCTGGTACGGCGGGAGCGTCATAGTGAGCTCCGGGTCCATTATTGCAAAGAGCGGGCGGTTTTTCTCGCTGCTGAGCCCGCGCTTGACGCCGAGTGCGGTGTTCGTGAGCACTGCGCTGTCGCTGGTCTCGCTGCCCGTGGCGGCTATCGTCAGCACAACGCCCACGGGCAGGCTGTCGGACGGCTCCGCCCGGTGCTCGGTGTAATCCCAGGGGTCAAGGCCGGTCCTGACGCAGTGAGCGGCCATTTTTGCAGTATCTATGACGCTGCCGCCGCCAACGGCCAGCAGCAGCTCGCTGCCGCGCTCACGGGCATAATGCGCCAGCTCGGCACAGCGCTCCGACGTCGGGTTGGCCTGTATGCCGCCGAATTCGTCGTGCTCCACCCCCGCAGCATCCAGCGAGGACTTTACGCGCTCCAGCAGGCCCGTCCGTACAACGCTGCCGCCGCCATAGCATATGAGCACGCGCCGGTATCCGCGCGACGCGATTATTTCGCCCACACGGGCGCACTGGCCGCGGCCAAAGTATATTTTAGTCGGTATACAGAGTTCAAAATCAAGCATCTTTCACACCTCCGGAAGATTATATCGCAAAATCCTCCTCTTGTGAAGAACACGCCCCTTGCCTTTGGCGCGGTTTCATGCAATAATAGGGTGAAGTATGATCAAATCAGCATACGGAGGATGAGATATGGACTTCATAAGCGAATACAGATCCAAGCTCGGCACGCCTGAGGACGCCGCAAAGCTCGTCAAGAGTGGCGACTGGGTCGAATACGGCAACGGCACCACCTTCGCCGTCGAGTGCGACAAGGCCCTGGCCAAGCGGCGCGACGAGCTCTTTGACGTCAAGTTCCGCGGCCAGATAATGTATGGCCCCATCGAGGTCGTGGAGTGCGACCCCACCGGCGAGCACTTCTGCTACAACGCCTGGCACTGCTCCGGCTACGAGCGCAAGCTGCTCGACAAGGGTCAGGCCTACTTCTCCCCCATGATCTTCCGCAACCTGGCCTGGTATCACAAGGAATTCCTGCACGTCAACGTGGCCTACGTCTGCGCCACGCCGATGGACAAGCACGGCTATTTCAACTTCTCGCTCTCCGCCGGCACGGCGCTGGACATGATAGGCCGCGCCGACGCCATCGTCATAGAGGTCAACGACAAACTCCCGAAAATCTACGGCGCCTACAATGAGTCTATCCACATCTCCGACGTCACCATGGTCGTAGAGTGCGAGCACGGCCCGGCGCCCACCGTCCCGGCTAAGAAGCCCTCGCCCGAGGACATTAAGATAGCCGAGAACATCATTCCCTACCTCGTCGACGGCGCGACACTCCAGCTCGGTATCGGCGGCACGCCCGACGCGCTGGGCTCCATCATCGCCAAGAGCGACCTCAAGGACCTCGGCATGCACACCGAGCTCTGCACTGACGGTTTCCTGGACCTCTACAACGCCGGCAAGCTCACCAACAAGCGCAAGAACATCTTCCCCGGCAAGGGCGTGCTCGGTCTCGCAACCGGCTCCCAGGCGCTCTATGACTGGCTGGACGAGAACCCCGGCGTCATTGCGCTGCCCATCGCCTATGTCAACGACCCGTCCGTCATCGCGTCCATGGACAATTTCATCTCCCTCAACAGTTGCGTCTCCATAGACCTCTACGGCCAGATAAACTCCGAGAGCGCCGGCCTCCGCCACATCTCCGGCACCGGCGGCCAGGTGGACTTCCTCACCGGCGCGGCCATGTCCAAGGGCGGCAAGAGCTTCATCTGCGTGGCCTCCTCCCGCGTCGGCAAGGACGGCAAGCGCAGCTCGAACATCCTCCCCGCGCAGCCAGGCATATTACGTCGCCACCGAGCAGGGCGTCGCCAACCTCGCCGGCCGCACCACCTGGGAGAGGGCCGAGAGCCTCATCTCCCTCGCGCATCCCGATTTCCGCGACGAGCTCATCAAGGCCGCCGAGGAGCAGAGGATCTGGAGAAGGTCCAACAAGCGCTAAACCAAATATGCACAACAAAAGGGGGGCTCCTATCGGAGCCCCCCTTTTCCTGTCCTTTTTCATTTGCCCAAGCTCTCGTCCAGCGCACGGCGCACAGCCCGGAAGATGTTCTCATAGCCCGTGCAGCGGCACAGATGTCCCGCAAGCTGCCGCCGCAGCTCCTCATCCGTGAGGTCCTGCCCCCGGTTTATGAGCGACTGCGCCGACAAAATTATGCCCGGTGTACAGAAGCCGCACTGTATCGCGCCCTCGTCCACAAAGGCCTGCTGCAATGGCGAGAGGCTGCCGTCCGGGTTCGTCAAACCGTCCACGGTGAGGATGTCCTTGCCGTCTGCCCAGGCGGCGAGGTAAATGCAGGAGTTGTACGGTTCCCCGTCTATGAGCACCGTGCAGGCCCCGCACTCGCCCACATTGCAGCCGCTCTTGACTGAGGTGAGCGAGAAGTCGTCCCGCAAGAGGTCGGTCAGCGAGGCGCGGATGTCCACCATCTTGTCCACCGCTCTGCCGTTTATCGTACAGCGTATGTGCTTATACTGCCTCTCCGTCATATCGCGCCTCCCGCTCTCTCCACGCTCTCGCGCAGGGCCCTGTATGCGCACTCCTCGGCTATGTGCTGCCTGAACGCCTTACTGGCGCGCCAGGAGTCGCGCGGGTTTATCTCCGCGACCGCGGCCTTTGCAAAGGCGCGGGCCGTCTCGTCCGTGCAGGGCGCGCCGGCGAAGGCGGCTTCTGCCTCCGGGCAGCGGCAGGGCACCGGCCCGGCCACGCCGTAGGCTATGCGCACGCGCTCGATGTTCCGGGAGTCCGGCGCGAGGCGGACGTTCACGGAGCATCCCAGCGTCGCGATGTCCAGCGCCGTGCGCATGGAATATTTGATGTACCTGCCAAATGTGCGCTCCCAGCTTGCGCGCGGGATGTATATGCCGGTCAGCAGCTCGCCGGGGCGAATGTCTGTGCGGCCGGGGCCGAGGTAGAAGTCCGCTATCGCGAGACGCCGCACGCCCTCCTCGCCTGTCAGCTCGACCTCTGCGTCGAAGGCAAATAGGGTCGGCGCGGTGTCCGCAGAGGTGACGCCGTTGCAGATGTTGCCGCCGACGGTGCCGATGTTGCGTATCTGCGGGCTGCCCACCTCGTCCGCCGCCTGGCCCAGTGTTGGTACGTGCTCACGTATGAGCGCGTTCGCCGTGAGCTCGGAAAACGTGGTCAGGGGACCGATTTTCAGCGTCCCGGCCTCGTCCATTGCAACGCCGCGAAGAGACGCGATGTCACGGATGGAGATGAGCTCCGCACCGGGCATCTTGCCCTCGCGCAGCTTTATGAGCACGTCCGAGCCCCCCGCTATGACGACGGCATCGGGGTGTTCGAGCCTCAGCTCCAGCGCCTCGGCGATGGAACGGGCCTCGTACAGCGCTTTTATGTCATACATCCGCCTCGCCTCCTTCCTGGGCGCGGAAGAGCGCCTCGGGCGTTATGGGTATCGCGTTGAAGGCTATGCCCGTGGCCTGCATGACGGCGTTGCGTATCGCCGGAGCGGGCGGGCAGGCCGGGGGTTCGCCTAGGGCCTTGGTGCCGAAGGGGCTGGTGGGCTCGGCGTTCTCGAGGAACAACGCCTCGAGCCTCGGGTGGTCCGTGAAGGTCTGTATCTTGTAGTCGAGCAGGTTGCCGTTGAGCGGCCTGCCGGTCTTTTCGTCAAAGAGCAGCTTTTCTGCGAGGGCGTAGCCGAGGCCCATCGACATGCCGCCGTGCACCTGGGCCTCCGCGAGCTTGGGGTTCACCAGCTTGCCGCAGTCGTGGACGTTCATGAGGCGCAGTACCTTTATTTTGCACAGACGCATATCCACCTCGACCTCCGCAAAGGAGCAGCCGAAGGAATAGGCGTTGGACTTTATCTGCGCCGTGGCCTCGGCGGTGATGTGGCGGCTGTCCTCCATCGAGTAGAGCGCCTCCGTCGCAAGCTCGGCGAGGCTCATGAGCCGCTCACCGTCCGTGGTGCGGACGATATTGCCCTCGCGCAGATCGAGGTTCGAGACCGGCATCCGCGTGAGCTTGTGGGCGTAGTCGCGGAGCAGCGCGCCGGTCTTGCTGATGGCAAAGCCGCCGACGTAGGTCTGGCGCGAGGCGTAGGCGCCGCTGCCGTAGGGCGAGATGTCCGTGTCCTGTGTGGAGACCACGTGTACGCTCCCCACCGGTATGCCCACGGCGTCGGCGGTCATCTGCGCGTAAACCGTGTCGCAGCCCTGGCCTATCTCCGTCTCGCCGGTCTGCACCTGCACGGAGCCGTCCTGGTTGAGCACCATGCGGCAGGACGAACTCTCCAGCGATATCGGCCACACGCCTGTGTTATACCAATAGAGCGCCATACCCACGCCGCGGCGGATATTGCCCGTCTGAGGCTTTGCGTACTCCGCATACAGCCGCTCGAAGTCCGTGGCCCTGGCCCCCGCCTCCATGCACTCGCGGAAGCTGTCGCTCCAGTTGACGTTCTTTGAGAAACCGTCCTTGTAGCCCTTCGGCATGGCTATTTTGCGCCGGAGCTCGATAGGGCTCATGCCGAGCGCCTTCGCGACATCGTCAATATGCGCCTCGCCCGCGAAGGTGGCTTGAGGTATGCCGTAGCCGCGCATCGCGCCCGCGGGCGGGAGATTGGTGAATACAGTCCAGGAGTCGCACTCGAGGTTCTCGCAGGGGTAGATCTGCGGAAAAGAGTTCATGCCCTTGGCGCAGATGCCGTGCCCGTGTGAGGCGTAGCCGCCCTGATTCGACCAGCACTCGAGCTTGCGGGCGGCAAAGCTGCCGTCCGGCCGTACCCAGGAAATAATGTGGCTGCGTATGGCATGGCGGACGCGGTTGCAGGTGAAGGTCTCCTCCCTGCTGCATTCTATTCTGACCGTCCGGCCGCCCAGCTTTGTAGTCAGCCAGGCGCAGAGCGGCTCATAGAGCGCGTCCTGCTTGTTGCCGAAGCCGCCGCCTATGTAGGGCTTTATTATCCGCACCTCGCCCCAGGGTATGCCCAGAGCCTGACCGACGATGCGGCGCACGATGTGCGGTATCTGCGTTGAGGTGACCACGACCACGCGGCCGTTCTCCATATATGCCCAGCAGCCGTGGTTCTCGATGTGGCAGTGCTGGACCGTGGGCGTATCGTACCAGCCCTCGACCTTGATGAGCCCCGGCTCCTTGATTGCCTCGGCATAGCTGCCTGTGCGGATGCTGCTGTGGCCGAGCACATTGCCCGGGAATTCCTCATGCAGCTGCGGCGCGCCGTCGCGCATCGCCTCCTGCGCATTGAGGACGAAGGGCAGCTCCTCGTACTCTACCTCTATCTCGCCGAGAGCCTTCTCTGCCGCAAGCTCGTCCGTCGCAACGACAACTGCAACGTCGTCGCCCCAGAAGCGGACGTGGTCTGTGAGCAGCAGCCTGTCGGCTATGTCCTGGTGCTCTATGTCCGTTGACCAGGGGTGGCCCGCGGTGGGAAAGTAGTTTTTCGGCACGTCGAAGCAGGTGAAGACCGCCTCCACTCCCTCGACTTTCAGGGCCTTTTCGGTGTTTATACTCTTTACCAGCGCGTGGGCGTGCGGCGCGTGAAGCACCTTGGCCACAAGCGCATTTTTGCCGCAGAGGTCGGCTGTGTACATGGCCCGGCCCGCCGCCTTGTCCGGGGCGTCGACCCTGGGCACGCTTTTTCCTACATAGCTCATGCTGTGCCTCCCTTCTTTCCCCTATTATATCCGCAGCACCGCTCCGGCGCAAGACATTTGCCGCCCTTGACGCGGCGCACCGGCGCGGCATATACTTGGTGCAGCAAGTTCGAGAGGAGGTGCGGCGCTTGGCGGAACATGGAATAGGCTGTGTGCTGATGGCAGCTGGCGCATCCTCGCGCTTCGGCGCAGACAAGCTCTCTGCGCGGCTTGGCGGCGTGAGCCTTCTGCGCCGGGCAACTCTGGCGGTACCGGCTGAGCGTTTACGCACCGTCGCGCTGGTCACGGCACGGTCTGAGGGCCGGGCGCTTGCCGTGGAATTCGGCTTCAGGCTAGTTGAAAACACCGAGCCCGAGCGCGGGGCCAGTTTGACTGTGCGGCTCGGACTCGAAGCCGTGCGCCCATGTGACGCGGCGCTGTTCATGACGGCCGATCAGCCGCTGCTGCGCCGCGAGACCGTGGAGCGGCTCATCGACGCATGGCTGGTGCAGCCGGAGCGAATCGCTGCGCTCGCCCACGGCGGCGTGCGCGGCAATCCCTGCATCTTCCCTGCGCGATATTTTGACGAGCTGCTCGCGCTCGAGGGCGACCGCGGCGGCTCCGCCGTCATAAGACAGCACCCCGAGGCGCTGCTGCTCGTTGAGGCTGCGGCGGAGGAGCTTGCGGACGTGGACACCGCCCGTGATCTTGCGGAGCTTGCCGGGCTGTAATTCCAAAGACAAATTGAAAACGGGAGGCCCTTCCGGGTCTCCCGTTTTTCATGTCACAGCAAAAGCAGCGACAGAGGTATCAACACAATGAGCGCAGCCACGTTCGCGGCGGTAAACCAGAGCAGGTATTTGCCCGCCTTTGCACCGGGGACGGCGCAGTAGAGCTTGAAGGATATGAGGCTTGCGAGCGAAGCAATGATGGTTCCAAGTCCGCCCACATCCACGCCGAGCAGCAGACCCTTCCAGTCGCTCGTGAAGCCCGCGAGCAGCACGGCGGCGGGCACATTGCTTATCACTTGACTCGCCAGCAGGCCGGTGAAAAATGAGCTGCCGTCCAGCATTCCCGAGAGCGCGTCGTTCACAGCAGGGATATTGCCGATGTTCCCGGCGAAGATGAAGAAGAACACGAAGGTCAGCAGCAGGCAGTAGTCTACCTGCTTGAGCGCCGCGCGGTCGGCCAGCAGCAGCGTCACAAGCACCACCGCCGTCACAGCGCCGTAATGCACCACGCGCATGACTGCTAGGAGACAGAACACGAACAGCACTATGCACAGCGCAAGCCGCTTGTGATGCGTTATCTCCGCCCTCTCGCCGAAGTGGACCTCAATGCCGCCCTTGGGCCCGAAAACCACCACCAGCACCAGCAGCACAAGGCTCGCGAGCGCGATTGGCAGCACCGCGCCGAAGAAATCCCCGGCGGCGACGGAGTATTTCGCGTATATAAAGAGGTTCTGCGGGTTTCCAACCGGCGTCGCCATGCTGCCGAGGTTCGCTGCCACGGTCTGGAGCACGATGACGGGTATCAGCCTGTCGGTCCTGCCGATTGCGTTCAGGATGAGGATGGCAAAGGGCACAAAGGTGATAAGCGACACGTCGTTCGTCACCAGCATGGAGGTGAAAAACGGCAAAAGCACCAGTATCAGCGTGACCCGCATCAGGCTGCCGCGTCCTGAGAGCAGGCGCTGGGCCATGACTGCGAACAGTCCACAGCCCTTCAGCCCGTCGACGACCGCCATCAGGCAAAACAGCAGGCAGAGCACCCGCAGGTCTATGTATTCGGCGTACCCCGGTCCGGGCGGGACCGCCAACATCGACAAAAGCGCCGCGACAGCCGATATCACAAGCACCGGCTCGCGGCGGAAAAACGCAGTAACGCTCTTCAAAGCGCAGCCTCCCCACTCAAAATCCGCGTAACATGATAACACTCAGGGCGAAAATGTCAATAGCCATACACGTTCGCTTGAGTTTTAGTCCGATCAGCGCTATAATTCCGCTTGGGAGGGATGCTTTTGTGGCAGATGAAATGACCCTGCGCGCCATCGCCCACGTGAGGAGCGATTTCGGCAGCAAGTTTGGAATACCGCGCCAGAGCGGAGTTGTACCTGAGCTGGAGGCGGATATAGTTTTCACGCCGGAGTTCAGAAACCCGGATGCACTTCGCGGGCTTGAGGAGTGCTCGCACATCTGGCTCATCTGGCAGTTTTCCGCAAATCTGCGCGAGGGCTGGCAGCCCACGGTGCGCCCGCCGAGGCTCGGCGGCAACGAGCGCCGCGGCGTATTTGCCACGCGCTCGCCCTTCAGGCCGAACCCCCTCGGCCTCTCCTGCGTGCGCCTCGCCGGCCTTGACCTGCACACGCCGGACGGCCCTGTGCTGCACGTGCTCGGCGCCGACCTCATGGACGGTACGCCCGTGTTCGACATCAAGCCCTACGCGCCGTACACGGACTGCATCCCGGACGCCTCGGGCGGCATCGCCCGCAATGGCTGGGAACGTGAGCTGGAGGTACAGTGCAGCGAGGAGCTTCTGGCCGTATTGCCCGAGTGCAAGCGCGCCGCCGCTCTCGCGGTGCTCGCCGAGGACCCGCGCCCGGCATATCAATCCGCGCCCGACAGGGTCTACGGCATGACCTTCGCGGGCTATGACATCCGCTTTTCCGTGGCCGGCGGCGTACTCACAGTGCGCGAGATAGTCCCCGCCCCGGCCGCACACAATACTAAGGAGGCTTGACATGAAAAGATTCGGTTTCGGCGCCATGCGCCTGCCCATGATCGATGGCGAGGTCGACAAGGCGCAATTCAACGCCATGATAGACGAGTTTCTCGCCGCCGGTTTCACCTACTTTGACACCGCGCACGGCTATCTCGATGGCAAGAGCGAGACGGCCATCCGCGACTGCCTCGCCGCGCGCTATCCGCGCGAGAGCTTTGTGCTGGCAAACAAGCTCTCCGCCGGTCTTTTCAAGACCCGCGAGGACGTGCTGCCTCTTTTCGAGGAACAGCTTCGCTGCTGCGGCGTCGACTACTTCGACTACTACCTCATCCACGCCATGAGCGCCGAGCGCTACGACCTGTACCGCGACTGCGGCGCGTTCGAGATAATCCCCCAGCTCAAGCGCGA
>OMDY01000460.1_pt1 | contig 18513 bp, 17 predicted proteins | sample 1645281 | NCBI WGS metagenome assembly OMDY01 (sample SAMEA103958145, study PRJEB25191) | human gut metagenome | biome: human-associated habitat [ENVO:00009003]; feature: intestine environment [ENVO:2100002]; material: feces | place: Germany | collected 2013/2015
GCCCGCCGTCTTTAAAATCCGCACGGTAGGTTTCTTTCGTGAACCAGTCCTGCTTGCAGACAACCGAGAAATCCGGCAGCACTTTGACAGCCTTTACCCACGATGAGTGGATATCCTCGTATTCGGCAGCAGTCACAGTATAAAGTTCAGGCAGCTCCACCTCGAAGGCCACAGTCAGGTCGGCGTCCTTGCTGACGATGCAACCGTTCTCCACAGACAGCAGGGGGAACTTCCGTTCAAGCGTTTCCGCTTTCAGTACATTTCTCATAGGTTCTTCTTTTGGTTAGTAATCGGAATAATCTTCTCCGGTGGATCAGGTAACGGGGATGGCGTCTTTCCGCCAACAGTTTCATCAGTCCGTGTTCACCGTACCGGGCATTCAGGCGGAAGGTCAGCCAGACCAGCAGCGAACCGGACAGGAGTCCCAAAGGAATGCATACCCATTGGCTCACGCCGACTATATACAGGATGACCACCATAAGCAGTACCGCGACAAGTCCGCCCGCGAAAATAAACAGGTACTGTGATTTCAAACCCTTGAACTCTATCGGATTGCCGGCACCTTTGTTAATCGGGTATTCCATACTTTAAAGGAAAAAGGAACGTAGGATCGTGGCAGCAACAATCAGAAAGATACACGCGAAAAACCAGCTGGCAGCCGTCTTGCTGGTATCGGGGTCTCCGCTACTGAACTTACTGTAAGTCTTGATTCCGCCCACCAGTCCCAGAACGGCTCCGATGGCATAACACAATTTCGTTGCCGGATCAAAATACGAGGTCATCATGCTCGTTGCCTCATTGATACCTGCAAGCCCCTGCCCCTGGGCAAAGACAGACGCTGTTACAAATACACACAGCATCGGAAGAAGGATTCTCTTAGTCATTGTCGAATCGTTTAAGGTGAAACATCTAGTTGAATTCGAACGCAAATATAAGAGGGGACAAAAGACCATGATACAAACATTTCATCAGGTGGCAGCAAATGTCAGCAGATGTCATATATTGCAAAGCAGACGTCTTTCAGCCCGGTTGAAAGAGAAACAATCCTGTTAATATCTGCCAGAGAGACATATTGATAAAAGCAATTTAATTCCGAAGTTTGTCAGTTCTCCATTAACAGCATCAAAGTTTATAAGAAGTTTCTTTCTTAAGCGTAAAACAAAAAGACGTTTGCAACAACCGATTTTCCATCAAAAGAACAGAAGCGAAGAAATGCCAATGAAACATAATGAAGAAAGGACAATTCCATGTTTTCCGGAATATTATTGCTATCTTCGTGGCAAATAAACTGACAGGACAATGGAAATAGTTCAATATGATTACAAACAGATTCTGCAGCGCATCGTTGCAGAAATCAAAAGTTCAAGAATCCAAGTTGCACGCAAGATAACCAGTGCAACAATGGAATTATATTGGAACATCGGCAAGGAACTGTCCGCACAACATTTGAGCAAAGGATACGGAGCACAGGTGGTGGAAATGCTTGCTTCTGATTTGCAGAAAGAATTTCCCGGAACTACGGGCTTTTCTCCGAGAAACCTCTGGGAAATGAAACGGTTTTATGAACGATATTGCGGGGAAAGCCGGAAACTGCAACAGAGCGTTGCAGTTTTACCTTGGGGACATAACCTGTTGTTAATGAGCAAGTGCAAGAACCCGGAAGAAATATACTTTTACGCGACAAGGAGCACAGAACTGGGCTGGACAAGGGATGTACTGCTGAATTATATCAAAGCAGACGCTTTCTCAACAAGGGAGGAACAACCCAAATTGCATAATTTCAAGGAAACCCTGCCGGAATGTTTACAGGAACAGGCGGAGGAAATGTTGAAAAGCAGGTATAATCTGGAATTCCTGGGAATCACAAAGCCCATACTGGAACTGGAATTGGAAAGAAGGCTCGTGGACAAGATAAAAACGTTCCTGCTCGAAATGGGAAAGGGGTTCAGCTTTATCGGAAACCAGTACCGCCTGGTACTGGAGGATAAGGAGTATTTTGTGGATATGCTCTTTTTCAACCGCTGTACCCGGTCCCTGATAGCGCTGGAATTAAAAATAGGTTCATTCCAACCCGAATATGTGGGGAAAATGAACTTTTACCTGAACCTATTGGACAGACAGGTAAAGATGCCGGACGAGAACCCGTCCATCGGTATTATATTGTGTGCGGACAGGAACAATGTGGAAGTGGAAGTGGCCTTGCAAGGCTCAACGGCTCCGATCGGAGTTTCCGAATACAGTTACCTGATTCCACAAAAACAGATCAAAGAGTTAATCAACAACGAATTGTCCGGAAATAAGGAATAGAAGAAAACAGCCGTAAAGAAAACAAAAAAATAAAAACGTATCCCGGCATTTGTTCCGGGATGCGTTTTTGGTATACCCGAAAAATCACAGATATTGCTTCCAACCGTCCGATACAGGTACGACAGATTTTGTTTTCCGCACGGGCAGAGGGTTCCCGTTCCCGTCCAGATATTTTCCCATCAGACCGTCGATGACATTCTTATTCTCGACCTGAGAGGAAAAAATCTCAAACAGGTCCGTTTCCCGGATGGTGTGCAGGGTAAGAGCCGCACGGATGGATTTCTCCTCATCCTTGTCAGCATCATTCAGTTTAAACAATACATTGCCGGCATTGTCAAGATCATCAGGCGTTACGGCTTGTGAGACGGCATCCACTACCGGGTACGTTCCGTCCAGTTCTTCCTGTTCCTCTTTCAGCATTCTCATCTCCTCCAACGGTAATTTACATTCCACTTCTTCCTCATCGACATCTTCCTCCTCACCTATAAAATCCGCAGCCGTTTCCAACGGCTGGCTCATATAGGGGGCAACAGTCTTTCCGGCATCCTCATCCAGATAGACAAAACGGGTGCTGCCCATGACGCTGGATTCGCTGCTCGGTTCCGACAAGACGTTTTCCGGCTCTTTCTTTTTTACGGGAGGTAACTTCGCATACAACAGGTCGCAAATTTCACGTATCTTCTTTTTCTGCCCACATACCTTATATAATATATAACAGGCACAGGCAAGGCGTATCGACAAATAAACTATAGTTCCCATTCCACCGGTTTTTGGGTCGCTTCCCGATTATACATTCCGTTAATTATATCCTGATACCTTTTCAGATGGTCCGACAGTACACTGTTCACAAATGTGGGGACAGACATTTCCGGTGCAATGACCGGAAGCACCCTGGCCAGGACCTTATACAGTGAATCATGTATATAAGTCTGTCTTCTGGCTCCCGTCAGTTTCTGTTGCAGGAATTGTTCCCGGTAATCATCAAAGCCGTATGCCCGCGGTATTTTCTTCCCCGCGAACGGTTTCTTCTCAATGGAGGCATCCGGTTTCTTTTCTTTTTCTTCCGACACTCCGGAGACACCGGCATCTTCTTCCGGCCGTTCATCCTGTTTCCTTATCTTTTCCAATGCCGTTGTATCTCCGGCTACCATACGCTTGAGCGCATCCTCGTCCACATTATAGACGGATCTGTTCTTGTTTGCCATAGTCATGTCCGGTTAAAGTCCGAGTATGGTTTCCATTTCAGCGGCAAGCAAATCGAGGTTGCTTCCTTTCAGAGCAGCGGCGGAAGGCGGAAACAGGGTGCTGCGGAATATCTGCCCGTTCAAACCGACATCCTTTTTATAACGCTCCGCACCCGGAAGGACCGTATTCAATACAGGTAGTCCCAAAGAGCGGATGATTTCCATATAAGCGTCATATAAGTCCCGGGAGACGCGCTTGTCCATTTTATTCCAGAACATATGGATATCACGCAAGGGGACTCCCTTGTGATGAAGCAGATATTCCCGAATGGACAGGACAAATGACATGCTGCTCTGCATGACCATCCTCTCCTGGGTAATCGGGGTAAAAACATAATCCATATTGATGATGGACTGGAAAACGCCTGTAGTATTGACCGTTCCGGGAAGGTCCAAAAGGACAAGGTCATATTCGGTATCGGAACGGTCTATAAAACCATAGGCAGTTTCCTTGGCCTGTTCGGGCGTGGAAGCCAGAATGTTGTAGGCCTTTCTGCCCGTATCCCCGAACTGCTCCACCAGCAAACTTTGCAGACGAGGGGTCTTTTCCACATTTTTTATGTCCCATTCACGCATAGTCATCATACTGTGCTGGGGATAGTCACAATCTACCACAAGCACGTTCTTTGCCTTATGGTAATGGAAATAGCTGGCAAGCAACACGGTTAACGTTGATTTTCCGACTCCGCCCTTCTGATTGCTGAGGGCAACAAATAAAGGTTCCTTCTTCATAACTTCATGAAATTAAGGGTTAATGACTTATTTTCTTTTCGCCTGTATCCTTACATCAAGTGACGCTGCACAATACTGTACGGCAGTAGGAATACGGCTGTGTATCACCGTTTCCATACATGAGCGGTATCGCATCCAACCGGGGGACACCGTACTGTCCAGTCACAAGTCTGTACCACATCAGTACGGTCTCTCTTATGCCGGACCGATACGATACATGCAGCCTTGCATCACACTAAAAACGGAATGTACCTTTGATGCCATACGCCAATATTCGTTATGTACGACTGTATCTATACAAAAGCTACCTCATGGCATCGATACGCCTACGTATCATTGTATCGGAACGGTGCCGTATCCATACATGACCAGCGTAACATTCAACCGGAATACACAGTATTGTCCCACTACCATAGGCACCGTATTGATAAAGCGTTTTTTATACCGTACCTTTCCGTCCCTTACCGCATTGCGTCACGCCAAAAGTAGAACGGATTTTTGATACAATAACTAAAATCCGCTTCACCTGACATAACATGTCATCAGATGTCATCATTTGTCACATAAGCTTCTATTTCACAAGCACTTAATCCGTCATAACTTTGCAAAGTCGGAATAAGACTATGGAGGAAACCATGCTTCATCGGACTACAGCACGCCGTAAACGTCGCGCAGCAATCCGACGAAGGAGGATTCTATGTTCAAACGAACATAGCAAGTTGTGTTTTCGTCCGACAGGAAGTATCCTGTCCGACGAAAACCACTTGCCCGACCTGACAGTCGGGGAATTTCCTCCAAAGTCGGAAATTCCGGAAGAGAAAAAAGGACGGACCATAATTATGCAATGAGTATGAAGGAAGAATCGAGAGCAAAAACGGGCAGAAAGCCCAAAAGCGATCCGGCGGACTACAAATACAGCTTCCGCCTGAATGCCGGAGAAAACATGCGGTTTGAAAAGTTGGTTACCGAATCAGAGGCAAAAGACAAAACACGTTTCATCAAAAAAGCCATCTTCGGTGGCACAATCAAAGTGGTTAAAATCGACAAGGCGACAATGGATTACTACATCCGCCTTACGGAATTTCACAGACAATTCCAGGCTGTCGGTAACAACTACAATCAAGTCGTACGTGCCATCAGGACCAATTTCGGGGAGAAACGTGCAATGTCGCTACTTTACAAACTGGAGAAAATGACACTTGAACTGATGCTAGTGACCAAAAAAGTTATAGCACTAACCGAAGAATACCAAAAGAAATGGTTGCAAAAATAAGTCATGGAGCCAGCCTGTACGGGGCACTGCATTACAATCACGAGAAAGTAGAGAAAGGGACGGCTGAAATACTCTCCGGCAACCGGATGATTTCAGACCGCCCGGGACTACCGGGCGAAGACATGCGCCTCGCCCTGCTCTCCTTTGAGAATTACCTGCTGGCAAACAGAAACACGGAGAAGCCCGTCCTGCACATTGCACTCAGCCCGGCACCGGAAGACAAGCTGACCGATGAACAGCTGGCGGAACTGGCGCAGAATTATATGCAGAAGATGGGATATGGCGACCAGCCCTACATTGCTTACAAGCACGGTGATACACACAATACCCATATCCATATCGTAAGTGTATGCGTGGATGAAGAGGGACGGAAAATCAACGATTCTTTTGAGCATCGCCGTTCCATGACCGCCTGCCGGGAATTGGAAATAGACTTTGGACTGCGGAACGGTGCGGATATGGAAGAACGGAATCAAAAAGCGGAAATGAAGAAAGTGGATGCTACCCAGGGTGATGTACGGCACCAGATAGGCAATACCCTGAAAGCCGTATTAGAAAGTTACCGCTTTCAGACTTTCGGGGAATACAGTGCACTGTTATCCACGCTAAACATTGAAGCCAAGCAGGTACGGGGAGAATTCAAAGGCGAACCTTATACCGGTATTATCTACTCGGCAACCGATGATAGCGGGAAAGTGGTCAGCCCGCCTTTCAAGAGTTCACGCTTCGGCAAGCGTTTCGGGAACGAACGCCTGGAAAAGAGGATGCTTTCACACACCAGGGATTTCAAGGATGGTAAATGGGCACCGGCTATTCATGCACAGGTGGTTTATGCCATGCGGCACGCACGTTCGCGTGAAGAACTGGCCGGACTACTAAAGAAAGCCCGCATTGATGCAGTATTCCGGGAAAATGAGCAGGGACGTATCTACGGTGTCACGTTCATCGACCATAACAGGCGGGAAGTATTTAACGGTTCGCGCATGGGCAAGGAATTTTCCGCTAACATTTACAATGAACTTTTCAAATGGTGGGACGGTATACCTGCCACAGAACGTTCCGCACATACCGGCACCGAACTATGGCAGCACCATTCGCACAAGGCGGAACCGGGAAGCCCATTGGAACAGGCGGCAGGCATATTCTCCATGGAAACAAATCCGGTAGATTACGGGGAAGAGGCCCTTGCACGCCGTATGAAGAAAAGGAGAAAAGCGAAACGAAAGTCCCGCAGTATTTAAGGAAAACTGATTATTACCCCCATTTACACATAAGTATTATGCAACAGGAAGACGATTTGAGAGCACTAGCCAAAATAATGGAATTCGGAAGGGCGGTGAGCATTTTTCTTTTGGTAGTACACGTATACGTGTATTGTTATCCGAGCATTGCCAGTTGGAATTTAAATCTGGAAGTGATAGACAAGATAATTATGAACTTCAACAATACAACCGGGATCTTCAATTGCGTCCTATGGAGCAAACTGGCAGCTATCCTGCTGTTGGCCGTCTCGTGTCTGGGAACAAAAGGTGTCAAGGGCGAGAAGATCACCCGGCACAAAATCCATGCAGCACTCTTCGCAGGATGCATCCTTTTCTTTCCCAACTGGTGGATATTGGATTTGCCCCTGCCCCATGCGGCTGTCACCGCACTTTATGTATTCACATTGGCACCCGGCTATCTTTGCCTGCTGATGGCAGGATTGTGGATGAGCCGTCTATACAGGCACAACCTGATGGAGGACGTGTTCAATCTCGAAAACGAGTCTTTCCAACAGGAAACCCGGTTGATGGAAAATGAATACTCGGTCAACCTGCCGACAAAGTTTCAGTATCAGGGAAAACTCAATGCCGGATGGATAAATGTGGTGAATCCCTTCCGCGCAACTATCGTGCTTGGTACACCCGGTTCAGGCAAATCATACGCAGTGGTAAATAACTACATACGCCAGATGATTTCAAAGGGATACAGTTGTTACATTTACGATTACAAGTTTGACGATTTATCCATAATTGCATATAACACATTGTTAAACAATATGGATAAATACAAGGTAAAGCCCAAATTCTATGTCATTAATTTCGATGACCCGCGTAGATCACACAGATGTAACCCTATCAATCCGGAGTTCATGACGGACATCTCGGATGCATATGAAGCAAGCTACACAATCATGCTAAATTTGAACAAAACGTGGATTGAGAAACAGGGGGATTTCTTTGTAGAATCACCCATCATTCTTCTGGCGGCAATTATCTGGTATTTAAAGATTTACAAAAACGGCATCTATTGTACATTCCCGCATGCGGTAGAACTGCTGAACAAACCGTATTCAGATCTATTTACTATATTAACCTCTTATCCGGAGCTGGAAAACTACCTTTCACCCTTTATGGACGCCTGGAAATCCGGAGCTCAGGATCAGCTCCAGGGGCAGATTGCCAGTGCAAAAATCCCGCTCACCAGAATGATTTCACCACAGCTTTACTGGGTAATGACGGGTAATGATTTTTCCTTAGACATCAACAACCCGAATGAACCGAAATTGCTGTGCGTAGGCAATAATCCCGACCGGCAGAATATTTATTCGGCGGCCCTGGGATTGTACAATTCCCGCATTGTAAAGCTGATTAATAAAAAAGGACAACTGAAAAGTACGGTAATCATTGACGAATTACCGACTATATATTTCAGGGGACTGGACAATCTGATTGCCACGGCACGAAGCAACAAGGTAGCGGTCTGTCTGGGCTTTCAGGATTTCAGCCAGTTAAACCGCGATTATGGTGAAAAAGAATCCAAAGTGGTGCAAAATACTGTGGGTAATATTTTTAGCGGCCAGGTGGTCGGGGAAACCGCCAGGACACTTTCAGAGCGGTTCGGAAAAGTACTCCAGAAGCGGCAGTCAGTATCCATCAACCGGCAGGATGTGTCCACATCAATCAACACGCAACTCGACTCTCTTATTCCTGCCTCCAAGATAGCAAACCTTTCACAAGGAACATTCGTTGGTGCCGTATCGGACAACTTCGGAGAGAAAATAGAACAGAAGATATTCCACGCCGAAATCATCGTGGACCACGAAAAAGTCAGCGGGGAAGAGAAGAATTACAAAAAAATACCCGTCATCAATGAATTCAGGGACAGGGAGGGAAACGACATCATGACGCAGCAGATCGGGCGGAACTATGACAGGATCAAGGCGGATGCGCAGGCAATCATCAACATGGAAATGGAACGCATTAAAAATGACCCGGAACTCTGCAAGCGGCTGGGACTGGAGAATGAAGATGACAAAAAGAAGAAAAACGGGAAACAGGAATAAATGCGCATTTCCTCCTCCATAATTTTGAAAGATGAAACAGCCCCCGTTTTCCGGGGGTTGTCCTATATTCCCTTATTCACACAATACCGTATTTCCTCAGCTTGTAATACAGGGCAGTCCGGCTGATGCCGAGTACACGGGCGGTAAGAGTGCGGTTGTTGCCGGTCTGCCCAAGTATCCGAAGTATCTGCTGCTCCTCCTTTTCCGGACGGACAGTCATGTTTCCCAATTTCATGTCCTGATCCAGATTCAGTTCCTGTGCGGATATCCGCCCCTCCCCGGCAAACACGACGGCACGCCGGACGGTGTTCTTCAGCTCGCGGATATTCCCCGGCCAGCCGTATTGCCGTAACACGGCAGCCGCTTCCCGGTCGAAGCCCTGAACCGATTTCCCGTATCTAGCGGAAAACTGCTTCAGAAAGAATTCAGCCAACGGAAGGATATCCTCCCCGCATTCGGAGAGCAGGGGAACCCGGATAGTGAACTCGTTCAGACGGTGGTACAGGTCCTCACGGAAACTCCCTTCCGCAATGGCCTTCTCCAGTTCCGCATTGGTGGCGGCGATAAGGCGGATATCAAAGGGCCGTTCCCTGACTGTCCCGACCGGCAGGTAACGCTTTTCCTGCAGGGCGCGAAGCAGTTTCATCTGATTTACGGGAGCAAGGTTACCGATTTCATCAAGGAACAACGTACCACCTTCGGCAGCCTGGAAAAGTCCCGCCTTGTCACTGTCCGCACCAGTGAACGCCCCTTTGCAGTACCCGAAGAATTCGGATCTGACAAGGTCATCGGAAACGGCACCGCAGTCCACAGCTACAAAAGGCTTGTGCCTGCGCAGGCTCCGCTCATGAATCTCGGCGGCAATATGTTCCTTACCCGTACCCGATGCTCCACGAAGCAAGACGGACATGTCAGAACGGGCCACAGGACCTATCAGCCGGTACATCTCACGGGACTTTTCACTTTCACCACGGTAGAATTCCGTGCTGCCATGCTGCGGACGGCTGAACTCTTTTTCTATGACTTCCCAAAGCCGGTCCGGCTGTACCGGCTTGCAAAGGTAATTGGAAGCCCCAAGCTGCATGGCTTCCACCGCATTCTCCACCTGGCCGTAACTGGTCATAATAAGGAACGGGATGGAATAATGTTTTCCCTTCATCCACCTCAGCAGCTCCATACTGCTGCCGTCCGGCAGGCGCAGGTCTGCCAGGACAAGATCGAACTCCTTAGCCTGAAGTTCCTTACGGGCCGCCGAGAGTGTAGCCACATGAGCGGTTGCCATACCCTTTTTCTTCAGCCAGTTACTGATACTGCGACTGAAGACAACATCATCCTCTATAATCAGTATATTTTTCATTTGCTTATTTTATATTCTTCTTCATATTTTCAGCACAGGCAATTAGTTTCCCGGCAGCTTCTCCTACTTTATAGATACACCTTATCTGTTCTTCCGTCCAGAGTTCCGGTTCAGACAGTACAATAGTCTGCAGTTCCTCTATCGGATAATCAAGGCGGACACTTGTCCACAGAGGAAGGTTCTTGTGCAGGATCTCTCGGACTGTCTGACGCTCATCCCTTTCCAATGCCCCGTGCAACCTGTCAAGGTCCTTGCGGCTTTCCCGAATGAAGATACCGAGCATCTCCCCCTTGTTGTCCTCCCCGGTCAGAATCAGGGAAAAATCCGGTTGCCATACCGTCTGCCTATTCCCTCTGACGATTCGGGAAACGGTTTCCAGCAGCTCATTCATCCGGAAGGGTTTACGGATACATCCGGCAAATCCCCGGGAAAGGTACTCCTCTTCCGGGTTCATATCGGCAGTCACGGCTATGACCGGAATTGTTCCGGCCCTTTCCATATTGGATGAACGCAACAACTCCAGCAGCCCGAACCCGTCCATGTCAGGCATGCGGATATCCGTCAGCAACGCGTCATAATCCTCATCCCGCAATCTTGCAACCACCTGACGGAAATCGGTATAACAGTCACATTCAACCCGGTTTCGCCTGAACATCTCACGTGTTGCGGAAAGTTGTCTCGGGTCATCGTCAAGAAGGAGAATACGCAGTCCTTCCGTTTGATAGTCAGACGGAAATTGTAACTCTTCCTTCAAGAAACCGCTGTCGGCAGGGGAAAGGGGAAGAGATACCGTAAAACAGCTGCCTTCCCCCGGGTGACTCTCCACCCCGATGGAACCGCCCAGCTGTGAAACAAGCCGGGAAACGATGGCAAGGCCAAGTCCGAAACCGGAAACGCCGCGGGCATTATCAAGCCTTTCGAACGCATCGAATATCCGTTCCTGCTCCTCATCATTCATTCCCGCTCCCGTATCCTGCACTTTGATACACAATTCGCCGACGTTGAAAGTCGCTTCCAGCCGGACATATCCTTTCCCGGTAAATTTCAGGGCGTTGGAAAGCAGGTTGTTCACAATCTGCTGTAAATGTCCCTTGTCACAACTGACAACAGCGTTCATGCCGGAATACCGGGTCAACAGTTGCAATCCTTTCTTTTGAACGAGCGGCATGTAATTGTTGGTAATCTCCCTGAACAGGGTTTCCAGACAAAAGACGGAAATATTCTCCCGTGCCTGTCCTGTATCAAGCAGATAGAAGTTCATTAGCGTGTCCACCAACGAAAGCATATAGTCTGACGCATGTCGGATATTTCCGGCGTATTCCTCCTGCATAGCCCTTTCCTGTTCGCCGGGCAGCAGCTCCGCCGTTGCTCTCATAATGGCAAGGGGAGAGCGCAGGTCATGGGCGATAGTCAGCATCATACGCTTTCTGGATTGGAGGAGCTCCGTGTTTTCCCTGTTGGAAGCTTCCAGCTGACGCTGGTATCGGTTTCGCCGGTTCAACTCCCGATGTATGATGATATAAAGTAAAATAGTCAGCAATGAAATAAAGACGGCAAAGGTGGAAACCGTATAAAAGGACCGTTCCCGTGCCTTGAAGAACTGCATGTAACGTTCCTCAAGGCGCCGGTCAGTCTCCAATTCAAAATCTCTGATGATACCGTATAATCTGCAGTTTAATGCCATATTGTTATTGAACAGACGCTCCATTTGTACCAGCAGACGTTCACGCTCAGTCTCCTGCCGCCCGGTCAGTTCCCTGTTTAAAGAATGAAGTATACTTGCAGTTGAGACCTTCCGGTCTTTTTCCGCAGGAGGTTGCAGCCGTTCCCGTTTTTCCTTCTGTTCCGAATAAACGGATTTTCTCTTCTTGCGTTTGAGGAAGGACCAGAAACTTTTCTTCGGAACTTCCTCTTTGACTTCAACAGGCGCTTTCTCATTGCGGATATGGGATACAATCACTGGGATTTTCCGGTTTATGATTTCACCGGCTTCACGAAAACGGCTGAACGTATGCATTACCGTGTCAAGCAATTGTTCCTTTCTCTCCAGAAGCAGGCACAACGAATCTATACGCCCCCGTTGTCCGGATGCATGCACATATTGCTTCAAGGACTGTAATGTGCCGCATACCTCGTTTCTCCTTTTCTGATAAATACCCCGGCCATTCTCGTCCCACACACTGACCGTCTCTCCATAAGTGGCCAGATCCAGCAGACCGGCGTAGGCTTCCCCGGTCAGATGCCAAAAATGAAGCAGTTCCTGTTCATCCTGTTGCAAACAGTTTCGCTTCATCTGTTCCTTACGAAAGAAATAAATAGTAAAAGAGAGCAGGGCAATCAGAGTAATATATCCTATAAATATTTTAAATCTCAGCCACATGATTCGTTTTGTTATTCTTTATCCTTTTCTTGTCCTAACGACTCAGGAAAATAACAGGCAGATAATAGCAGTGAACATACACAGACCATTACCCGCCTATCAATTCAGTTATTATAATCATTACCAATCTTAGAACACACTATTATTTCATCCAAGCATAATAATAACCATCGCTGTGAAACGATTATAATCAGTCCAACAGAATCGACCCTATTAAAGATAGTAACTTAACATCAAACCAAAATAAACCACAAATACCCTTGAACTACCTAGTATTGGTTTATATAAAACACAAACGAATTTCATTCTAGTCATTTAACTTGTATAATTAAAATACCATCAATAGTATTCCCTCATAACAGAACAGCTAGAACAACTGACGAGCTTTCTGCTTTTCTATCGAAACCATTATACCATAAATCTCATAGAAAAATTAAACCGATAAATCAAAGCCCTCACTCTCCCTTCGAGATGATACAAAGAAATAGTACAACTTGTTTGGAAATCCTCAATATAGATATACCCAATTCATAGCTGGAACTTGAATAGGGATCAATTTATGCTTGTATTTGAAAACTATTTTCTTTACATAATTATGAATATCCCCAATAAAAAACGTATTTTTTAGATATGCGAATATTATGTTGACTATTTTCATCATCCATAAAATAATACAATCAAATTATTCAATAAGTGCAGCAAATCCTCCATTACGCGCTAGTCGTATTACTATTTTATCTTTTTTATTTACAGAGCGTTCATATCTTTTATAATCCATAGCTTGACGATTAGCATTGATTCCATCTTCAAATGCAACCATTTTATAGCCCCTGTCTTCGTTCAAAAAATCCAAACTAATCTCAAATATACGCTCTGAGTTACGATTATTAGTCATTCCTCCAATAAACCACTTTTCTCCTTTCCGTTTAGCAACAATTAAATATTCACCTATTCGAGCATCCAACACTTTCGTTTCATCCCATGTAACAGGTACCCGTGTAATAAATTCAGTACAATCCGCATTACGATAATACAATGTCGGATTGTCGGCTAACATCTGAAGTCCACTTTCAAAAATAACGAATAATGCTAATTGATAAGCACGTGTTCCTATACTTGCAGAGTTCGGTCTTTGACTACAATATACATTGGGCTGCATACTTAACATAGCACCAGGAGTATAGTCCATCGCCCCCACTGCATTTCTCATGAAAGGCATAAAAATACTATTATCCGGAGTGGCCCCTCCCATCTGTTCCATACCTCTTACACCTTCATACGAAAGTACATTAGGATATTTATATTCTAATCCTTTAGGAGACACAGAACCATGAAAGTCTACAAACAACTTATATTTAGCTGCTTCTGCTGCTACACGTTCATAAAAATTCATCATCCATTGATCGCTTCTGTCCATAAAATCTATTTTTACACCTTTTACTCCCCATTCTGAGAAAGTCTTAAATAAATCCATATTATTTTCCACAGTCAACCATGTTAGCCAAAGAACTATTCCCACATTCTTCTTTTCAGCATAGCGAATTAATTCATGAACATCAACTTTAGCATTCGGAGTATACGGGTCGCGCGTACTTTTCGCCCATCCTTCATCCATAATAATATATCGAATGCCATACTTCGAAGCAAAATCAATATAATATTTATAGGTTTCCAGATTATAACCCGAAACAAAATTCACATCAGGTCCATAAGGAGCTGCATCATTCCACCATTCCCAACTCGCTTGTCCAGGTTTAATCCATGAGGTTTCTAATAAGCTACAACCAGATGATAGTCTACATGACATCGTATTTTCCACCAATTGTTTATCCTCTTTAGCTATTACGAAATAACGCCATGGAAATTCTCTTTTCCCTGTAGTTCTTGCAATATAGGCTGCTTCCTCCAATATTTTCATACTTCTATCCCCGTCTTCTTCAAACTGTATAGGAACTTTCGGAAAAACAGCTCGTACACAATTCTTTTCACCTCCCTTTACAAACATACATGGATAATCAAACACCTCTGTCTCACCAAGTAATATCGAATATTTTTGGGGGTAACTAAGCAGCAATGGTAAAGTTGCCATCGTACTCTCCAACCTCACATCCCCACTCTTCAAATGTAAATAAGGTTCTTCATAAGCGGTCTTAAATCCCCCGGTTTGTTGCAGATGAAGTTGACATTCTGATGGAAAATTCAATTGCATGACTTCATTCATGATCTCGATATTTCCTCTTTTCTTCATAATAAACCGATAAGCAATCCCATCATTAAATGCCCTAAATTCCAAAGAATATCCCCCTTTAAAATCCAATAGCAACTGAGAATACTCATTCTCTATTGTTGAGAATTTCAATGGAACAACAGGATTCAACATTTCTTTTACATTCCACTTCTTCTGTCCTTGCAAATGGGGATGTTCCCCCAAGACTTCATTATTTAATTCCAACTGTAACCGGTTGTTCTCCAATAATATCACATCTTCACACGAAATGGTATAAGATATTTCATCTGATATGTTTAATGCCAATTTTATGTTTCCATCAGGTGAAAACAACTCAATATTTTTTTGAGCCTGCACATTTAATGCCAACAAGCAACAGATAATTTGCAATACAACCTTTCTCATATTTTTTTTAATTTAATAAATAAAATTATTGTTTAATACCTTCACTCCATAACCGACCTAATACCCTCGCTCCCTCCGCATTCGGATGTAAATAAAAAACTCCTCGTTTACCTTCTTGAGGGGTATGGTATTTTTTATAATGCTTGCGAAAGACCTTAAATCCTTTTGTGTCTCCGATCATAGCCCTACCCTTATTCTTTCTGCCAAGTCTTTCTATCGCAGCAAAATAAGTTTGCAAACGTTTTAATCCCTCCTTAAGATACATAGCACTATTATACGTGTTAGGGCTATACCAGATAGGATAATGCAACACCACTTTTGCCTCGGGAAATCGAAAACATAAGCTATCAATAATCAACTGCATATTACTTTCATATTGTTCAGCCGAAACAGGTGCTCCATTGGTTCCGGTACAAGCGCTATCATTTACTCCCAAACAAAAAGAAAACACAAGATTTCTTTTATCCCTTAATTCCGCAACACTTTGATTTAACTTTATTTATAAGTACCTGAGCAACAAAAAGTTGCTCAGGATTTTGCCATGTCAGATTTTTCACCTATCTTAGTGTTGCAAATCAAAATATGTATCAAACCCGACAGACATGGCAACGGTAGCAATAAAATCTGAGAAACTCTCTCCTTTTGGAGGTATTTTTCCAATAATGGAGCAATTTGATTCCAAGCTCTCATCTGTAATCGACTCAACCCTCGGTATGAGATGCAGGCTGTATGGTTATCAATACAGCGAAATCATCCGTTCGCTTATGAGCGTTTATTTCTGTGGCGGCTCATGCATCGAGGATGTCACCACTCATCTGATGTATCACCTCTCGCTTCATCCGACACTTCGCACATGCAGTGCCGACACGATTCTCAGAGCCATAAAGGAACTGACCCAGGATAACATTTCCTACACATCCGACACTGGCAAGACCTACGACTTCAACACGGCAGACAAGCTGAATACACTGCTCCTCAATTGCCTATTGTCCACAGGGCAGCTGAAAGAGGGCGAGGGGTATGACGTTGACTTCGACCACCAGTTCATAGAGGCTGAGAAGTATGATGCGAAGCCTACATACAAGAAGTTCCTTGGTTATCGCCCTGGCGTGGCAGTTATTGGCGACTTGATTGTCGGCATTGAGAACAGCGACGGCAACACAAATGTCCGTTTCCACCAGAAGGACACGCTGAAGAGGTTCTTTGAAAGGTTTGAACAGAACAAGCTTATTATCAACCGTTTCAGAGCTGATTGCGGCTCGTGTTCTGAAGAGATAGTGGAAGAGATTGCTAAACACTGCAAGACCTTCTATATCCGTGCCAACCGATGCAGTTCGCTCTACAATGACATCTTTGCCCTCAGAGGTTGGAAGAAAGTGAAATTGGGCGGTATTGAGTTTGAGCTGGCCTCCATTCTCATCGAGAAATGGAAAGGGAAGGCATACCGTCTTGTGATTCAAAGACAGAAGCGGATAGACGGCGAACTCGACCTGTGGGAAGGAGAATACACCTACCGCTGCATCCTTACAAATGACTACGAGTCTTCCGAGAAAGAGATTGTCGAATTCTATAACCTCCGTGGAGGGAAGGATTAGTTTCTGTTGTTTGTACCGGAGCAAGTTCTGCTACAAGTACCATGACATGTGTTGAAGCAACTGTTCATACAACGGTTGTTACATCCTGCGCATGACATTGCATTTGCAGTTTCTGACAAGATAGGACTTGACAGGAGAGCTGCACCAGCCAAAATAGGCAGAGCACCTTTAGCGGCTCTCTTAAAGAACTCACGACGAGACTGAAGTTCTTCATTCTTACCATTTTTCTTCATAAAATAAAAAATTTAAATTAAACAATATGCCTTTCGGCATTATTTGACAATCTCAATAAAATCAGTAGGAATATACGCAGTAGCGACAAGGCACAATCCCGAGATCTCAACAACAATTCTTTGTTGTCCTGCTATTCTGGCAACTTTTCCAACCACTCCCTTGAAGTCACCAGCTATTACTCGTACTTTATCTCCACTTTTATAGTGACACTGTTCCGCTGTAACAATGCGTACATGCTCACTATCAGTACTTGTTGCTTTGATAAAATTTATCATTGCATTGTATGGTATAATAAGCGGAGGATTTTTACCGTTTGCCTCTGGAGGAAGCGTCTTATCCAAATAATATTTTATAAAAGAGATTGGGGCATCAACTGTCTTTTTCACAAAACTGTCTGATTGTTCCCTTGTGGCGTATATAAAAAGAAAGTTGGGAAGAAGAGGCTGTTGTATTCGCTTCTTCTTCCCAGCAATCACTTTTAGTACATAGTGCATCGGCACGTATGTCTTAATATCATTCTTCTTTGCTTTCTCTACGGCTGCATTTACCCTGTTATAAGTAGCACGAAGAACAAACCAGTTGTAACCTTCCTGCTGGACATATTCCGAGGACACCCCTGTTTGTGAGCTTTGGGCTTCGGGGGAGACATTGGAGGCAAATCCAATGTGAGGAGGTGAATCGCAACCTCGTTTGGTATGCGCATTAAGCAATGCGTTCATATCGGCTTATATGTCGTTGCTCGTTAATAGCAATATAGACATAAAAAGAGCGTGGAAACGTCTGTTGTCTATTCCACAGTCTGAGGCTCTAGCAATTGCCTATCATAGTTGAACAGACAACGTCAGAGCCCACGCCGATATGAATAATCATTTCCATTAGGAGACCATAATAAACAATTGTTGTGCCCGAAAAGGTACAATCCGTGCTTACAGGTCTCCGCAGGAGCGATATTATCACACCCGGGACATCTACCGTTGGCTTTGCTCAAGACTATGATAACTGTTAATTTGCTAGATTACAGACTGTCTTAAACAGAGCGTTAGTAAACGCCTTCATTATGTCTGGACTATCTTTCCCACCCAATGCCCGCTTTGTACCGCTTTGTCATTATGACTCCGCCATACTCAGCACGGCGTAGGCTGCCTTGTATGCCATCACGAAAGAACACGTCTAACCTCAATGGCTATAAACATGGCGATAATAGTCCGCTGCAAAAGTACAAAGAAAATCTCAATACAACCTCATTTTGTTATGGAAAAGTATGTATAAACCTTAAATTTAACCATAATTAACTAAGTCTTGCTCAAATCTCGTATATTTTGTGTAAGGAAATGGCCTCTTATTGGCGTAAAAAGCAAAAGACAGATGCGAATGTCACATCTGTCATTATTGTTGTCGCACATGTCTTTCTTGAAAGAAAGCCTATGGCTGGTT
>OMDY01000467.1_pt1 | contig 18182 bp, 14 predicted proteins | sample 1645281 | NCBI WGS metagenome assembly OMDY01 (sample SAMEA103958145, study PRJEB25191) | human gut metagenome | biome: human-associated habitat [ENVO:00009003]; feature: intestine environment [ENVO:2100002]; material: feces | place: Germany | collected 2013/2015
CTGAAACTCAGCCGTTCTTCGCATTTCTTTCCATTATTCAAAACTTTTCATTAGGCTTGTTATGCAAAGCTTTGCATAACAAGCCAAACGAAATAAAAGGAGAAAATGCAGCATGACAAACACTAGCATGGAAATTTTCAAGAACGAGGAGTTCGGCAGTGTCCGGGTAGTTGTAATAGACAATGACCCATGGTTTGTAGGCCGCGACGTTGCCGCCGCGCTCGGCTACGCCAACACGAAGGACGCGCTGGGCAAGCACGTTGAGGCTGAGGACAAGCGGATAATTCAAAGGTCGTCTGGCGCGACCTTTGAGATTCCGGTGCGAGGACTGACCATTATAAATGAATCCGGCCTTTACTCTCTCATGCTTTCCTGCCGCTTGGCGTCGGGGAAGCGCTTCAAGCGCTGGATAACCGCTGAAGTCCTGCCCACCATCCGCAAAAACGGCTTCTACATAACCGACCCGCTGCTCCAGCAGTTCGCGCGCGACCCGGACTTCGCCCACTCCGTCGTTGACGCGCTCTATGAACAAACCGACCGTGTGGTGCAGCAAGCCAGATACATTAAAGATTTCGTTGACCCTGACGGCGGCGTAAGCCTGCGAGTGGCAGCGAAGCAGTTGAATGTGCCGGAGCACTGGTTTATGCGCTTCCTCATAAAAGGCAGATTCCTGTATCGCTGCGGCAGGTACTTGCTGCCCTATGCGGAAGTGAAAAACAAAGGCTGTTTTGCTGTCAAGGATGGTCAGACGCTTGTGACACCAAAGGGTAAGGCCATGCTGCGTGACCTTCTCATGTGCCAGTGAGCCGGAAGCTGCATCGTGAGCCGAAAAAGCCGCGCCCGTCGGAGAAGCTGACCGAGCTGCCCAGTGCCGCCGCGCACCGTGAGGCAGCGCAGTACGAGGACGACAACGTCGGCGTCGAGGCCGCTAACCGCACGACGCAGGCGGCAGAAGGCGGCGCACGCTACGCGGCAAAGCTCTCTGAGCGCCCGACACGCAAAACGAAGGCTGAACCGCAGGGCGCGAAACCGCAGCAAAAGCGCGGCATCAAGGAGGCTTACTCCAAGGCGCGGCAGGGCAAGTCCACGACCACCGCAACGGCCAAGAGCGCAAAGAAGGCAGCGGAAAAGGAAAAGAAGACGACGCAGTTCATCTACCGCCACAGAAAGGGCATCGGCATAGCCGTTGCCCTTTTCCTTGTTGTCGCCTTTATCTTGAACGCACTCACGTCCTGCTTAGTGTTCCTGCAAGGCGGGCTGAACAGCGTTGGCCTCACGACCTACCCAAGCGCCGATGAGGATATGCTCGGCGCGGAGGCGGTATATGCCGCGATGGAGGCCGAGCTGCAAGACTATCTCGACAACTACGAGGCCACGCACGACTACGACGAGTACCACTTCGACCTTGATGAGATCTCGCACGACCCATATGTGCTCACGTCCCTCCTCACAGCCCTCAAAGGCGGTGAGTGGACGCTCGATGATGTGAGTTCTGACCTTGAAATGCTGTTCGAGCGCCAGTACATCTTGACCGAGGACGTCACCAGCTACACCCGTTACGACGAGGACGGCGGGCCATACGAGTACACCACCGTGACTGTCACGCTGGAGAACTTCGACCTCTCGCACCTGCCCGTGTACCTCTTGACCGAGGACGCGCTCTCGCTCTACTCGCTCTACATGGCCACGCTTGGCAACCGGCCCGACCTTTTCCCGGACTCCGGCTACGTCGGCGCGTACACCGACCCGCAACCCTCGTATGAGATACCGCCGGAGGCTCTGGAGGACGAGCAGTTTGCGGCGATGATGGAGGAAGCTCAGAAGTACGTCGGCTACCCCTACGTCTGGGGCGGCAGCAGTCCGGCCACGTCCTTCGACTGCTCCGGTTTTGTCTCGTGGGTCGTCAACAACTGCGGCGTCGGCTGGAGCATAGGCCGCCTGACGGCGCAGGGGCTTTACAACATCTGCACGCCCGTGAGCGAGGCCGAGGCCAAGCCCGGCGACCTCGTGTTCTTCGAGTACACCTACGAGGGACCCTGGATAACTCACGTCGGCATCTATGTCGGCGACGGCTGGATGATCCACGCCGGCGACCCCATCGGCTACATCAAGTTTATGGATTCGTACTACTCAGACAATTTCGTAGGCTTCGGGCGGCTCCCCGCCGTCTGAGGCTGGAAAGGAGAAACTTTGGACGCAAGAATACCTAAGCTGCGCGCCGAGGCCGCAAGGCTCAAGACGCGCATTGACAACCTCACGGCGCGTTACGACGCGACGGTTGAGAAGATAACGGAGCTTGAAAATCTCGAGATCGTGGGTCTCGTGCGCGCGGAGAACATGAGCATCGAGCAGCTTGCCGCACTCATTAAGGGAGGTGTGCCTGATGAAGATTAAACTAGCACCGCTTCTGTGCGCCGCTGCGCTCACGCTGAGCCTTGCCCTGCCTGCGGGCGCGTACTACGCCTCCAACGAGGACGGCGCGAACGAGCCGGGCGGCCCCATGACAAGCATCAGCGTCACAACGGAGCCGGTCTCGGAACCTGAGCTGCCCTCGCTCGGCGGGCTGACTCCGGACGGCAACCTCGCGCTCATCGACGACATCCTCGACGGCAGCTACTACTCCAGCGAGGAGATAGGCGAGGGCGGCAAGATGCAGTTTGTGACGGTCGAGACGAAAAGCGGCAATGTCTTCTACCTCGTCATCGACCACAGCACCGGCGACGTCTACTTCCTCAACCTCGTGGACGAGTCCGACCTGCTCGCACTGCTGGAGGACGAGGGCTACGAGGTCGAGTGCGACTGCAAGGTCAAGTGCGAGGCGGGCGCGGTGAACACCGACTGCCCCGTATGCCGCACAGACCTCAATGAGTGTACCGGTGAGGAGCCGGAACCGACGCCGGAACCAAGCGAGGCTCCTGAGACCGAGCAGGACGGCGGAGAGGGCTTTAACGCTGCCGCGTTGCTGCCCATCGCGCTCATCGTAGTGCTTTGTGCCGGCGGCGTGTACTACATACTTAAAGTCCGCAAGCGCAAGCCCGACACTAGCGGCGACACCGACCTCGACGACTACGAGTTCCCCGAGGACGACGAGGAGGACGAGGCCAAGTGAGATACCGCTTCACGAGCAGCCCCTTCGAGACTCTGATGACAAAGATACCGCCCGCGCCTAAACCTGACCCTCCGCCCAAACCGCCCGAAGGCCACTTCTGCTACGGCTGCGCCCGCTACGGGCTGGGATGTGTCAGGCCGTGTTACAGGGATGCGGAGAAAAACGACAAAACCTCCTGTTGACATTATACCGGTACGCCGGTATAATAATTGCAAGGAGGCGAGGAACATGACGCTGAAGGAACAGATTGCCCATCATAACACGACCATGTACAGGCTAGCCAAGGACAGCGGAGTCCCTTACTCCACCATCAACGACATATGTACCGGTAAGTCCCGCATCGAGAATGCCAGTGCCGGGACAGTATACAGGCTTGCAAAGGCGCTTGGGACAACTGCTGACGAGCTTATTGCGCCGAGCTTCGAGCGCCCGGCCTTCGGCATTTTCAAGGGCAACGTATGCCACACGCTCAAGGAGCAGGGAGATATACAGTTTATAATCAACACGCTTGAAAGCGGTGAGATACGCAAGCTGTTCAGCAAGGGATGGTATGAGGAAAGCTTATATCTTCTCGCCATGCTGGACTATGTGAGTCGAGTCAACCACGTGCCTCTTTGCAGTGAATACAGCGACATTCGCTCCACCAAGCTGGACAGGGTCGTATACTCATCGAGCGTCCTGATGCTTTGCAGGATGACAAAAAGCGAGGAGCCGAAAGCGAAGGCCAGGAAAGAAGCCATCCCGGAGTTCATGCGATTCAATATTGCGGAGGCTGATGTGAGGAATGTCGTCTGATTTCAACAAGTCCGGCATGGACAACTATCTGAAGGAACTGGCAAAGGAATACCGGCGCATGGTCGGAAAAAATATGCCCGCTGAGATCGTGCTTGTCGGCGGCGCGGCCATACTTGCAAATTACGGTTTTCGGGAATCCACGCAGGATATTGACGCCATAATAACTGCCGCATCTGCAATGAAGGATGCGATCAACGTCGTTGGGGACAGGTATGATCTCCCCAGTGGATGGCTCAATTCAGACTTCATAAAAACCGACTCGTACTCGCCGAAGCTAATAGAGTTTTCATGCTATTACAGGACATTTGCAAACGTTGTCACGGTGAGGACGATAGAAGCCGAGTATCTAATTGCCATGAAGCTGCGGGCCGGAAGGCAGTACAAATACGACCTGTCAGACGTAATTGGTATCCTTGCCGAGTGCAAACGCAGCGGGAACCCTGTCTCACCTGAGCAAATCCGCATAGCCTATGAGAACCTGTACGGCAAAGGGGCTTCCATGCCGGAAAGCTCAAAGGCGCTGCTCGACAGGCTGTCGGTCGTCCAAGACTACGAGAAGGAGTATGCGCAAGTTGCAATGGAAGAAAAACAGAGGGCAGGTTTGCTGAGAGACTTCCAGCAAGACTATCCCGGCGCAGCAAATGCGCAGAATGTAAACAGTATTTTGGAACGCCTGAAAACGCTCAAAGAAAACACGCCTAACCACACCGACACAGATACAGCAAAAGTCGATTCAGAAATTGAAATATGATATAAACCAAACACAACGCCGAGAGGCCAGCGAGAGCTGGCCTCTTTTATTTTTCACGAAAGGATGAACATATGCAGACACTCATAATAACCGAAAAGCCCTCCGTTGCGCAGGCTATTGCCGCGGTGGTTGGGGCTATAACGCGTAAAGACGGATACTTCGAGGGCGGCGGGTATCTCGTCGGCTGGTGCCTTGGGCATCTGGCGCAGCTCGTCGGGGCTGAGGCATACGACCCGCAGCTCAACCGCTGGCGCGTCGCCGACCTGCCCATACTGCCCCAGGACTGGCGCTACAGGGTGCCGCAGGACAAGCGAAAACAGTTCGGCATCCTTCGCGGCCTCATGCTCAGGGACGACGTCTCTCAGGTCATAAACGCCTGCGACGCGGGACGCGAGGGCGAGCTTATCTTCCGCAACCTCAATTACCTCACGGGCTGCACCAAGCCCACGCTGCGCCTCTGGCTCAACTCCATGGAGGAAAGCGAGATACGCCGCGCCCTCTCAGACCTTCGCCCCGGCACGGACTATGACCGGCTCTTTGCCGCCGCGCGCTGTCGGGAGCGCGCCGACTGGCTCGTCGGCATCAACGCCACGCGCCTGCTCTCCGTAACCTACCACCGCACACTGAACACAGGCCGCGTAGTCTCGCCCACGCTCGCCCTGCTCACTCAGCGCGAGGCGGACATCGCGGGCTTCGTACCTGAGTCCTTCTACACCGCCGAACTGCACCTCGGCTCCTTCACAGCCGAGAGCAAACGGTTCAGCAACAGGGCTGAGGCTGAGGCGGCTGTGGTCTCAGCCGGAGGCAAGTGCATCGTTACATCTGTCAGCACCAAGGAGAAATCCGAGAGCGCCCCGGCGCTCTACGACCTGACCACACTCCAACGCGAGGCCAACCGCGTCCTCGGTTACGCCGCCCAGCAAACGCTGGACTATGCGCAGAGCCTCTACGAGAAGCGCCTCTGCACCTACCCGCGCACGGACAGCTGCTTTCTCACGGACGGCATGGAGGAGGGAGTGAATCCCCTCGTCCTCTGCGCGGCGGGCATCTGCGGTCTTGAGCCGCCGTTTGCCGTCTATGCTGAGCAGGTCTGTGACAGCTCCAAGGTCTCAGACCACCATGCGCTCGTTCCCACCGTGAGCGCCGAAGACTATGAGCTTGACGCCCTGCCTGCGGGCGAGCGCGAGCTGCTGCGGCTCATGGCGGCGCAGGTACTCCGGGCCGTTTCCGCGCCCCACCGCTGGCTGGAGACGAGCGTCGAGCTTGTCTGCGGCGGATTCACATACAGCATCAAGGGCAAAACTGTACTTGACCCCGGCTGGCGCGCCTACGACATCACAGAGCGCCGGGACTGCTCCCTGCCTGAGCTGCACGAAGGCGATGAGCTGCCCGTCCTGAGCGCCGAGGTCAAGGAGGGCCAGACCTCGCCCCCGGCGCATTTCACTGAGGGGACACTCCTAAAGGCCATGGAGAACGCCGGGGAGACGCCGGAGGAAGCCGAGCGCAAGGGGCTGGCATCATAGAGAAGCTGGTGTCTGCGGGCTTCATAGAACGAAAGAAGGCAAAGAAGAATGTGTCTCTCATACCTACGCAGACGGGCGCGGCGCTCACAGCTGTGCTTCCTGAGCAGCTCGCATCGGCGGAACTCACGTCTGAGTGGGAGCAGAAACTCAGCCAGGTCGAGCGCGGCGAGCTTTCGCCGGAGGCGTTCATGGCGGGTATAGAGGACATGGTGCGCGAGCTGTGCGCGGGGTACGCGCCCAGGCTGGCCTCGCCGCAGTTTCCAACGAACGGCGAGGTAATAGGCAAGTGCCCGCGCTGCGGCTGCAATGTGGTCAAGGGCAAACACGGCTATTTCTGCGAGAGCAGCGTCTGCCGTTTTGCCCTATGGACAGACAACAAGTTTCTCGCCGCAAAGCGCATCCGCCTGAGCAAGTCCCAGGCCGCCCAGCTCCTGCGAGACGGACGGACACACATCAGCGAGGTCTACTCCGCCAAGCACGACACCTACTACCCCGCCGACCTTATCCTCAAGGACGACGGTGAGAGGGTGATCTACTGGCTGGACTTTGGGAAGAAGGAAAAGTAAAACTCAGCTCACTTTAACTAGGATAAACCACATCAACATAGAAAGGAGGCGGGCGCGATGCCTGCTAAGGTAGATACTTACCTGGACTTGGCCCGCGAGACAGCGCTTGGGCTGTCGGGCAGTGTCGGCGCTTGGACGGCGTTTTTGGACACCGCATCGCGGCTGTACAAGTACCCGTTCGCCGACCAGCTCATGATCCACGCTCAGCGGCCGGGGGCCACAGCCTGCGCGAGCTACGAGGTGTGGAACGACACCATGCGCCGCTATGTCCGGCGCGGCGCGAAGGGCATCGCGCTTGTGGACAACTCCGGCGATGCGCCGAAGCTGCGCTACGTCTTCGACATCGCCGACACCGGCACCCGGCGCAGCTCACGCCCGTTCTCGCCCTGGGAGATAAACGACGGGAACCTCGCCGAAGTCCAGCTCGGCTTGCGGCAGGCGTTCAACGCCGAGGGAGATTGGCTCTCCAGCCAGCTGCAAGACGTGGCGCGAGACCTCGCCGAGATGTATTTCGACGCACACCGGCACGATATAGCCGGTATCATTGACGGTTCATTGATGGCCGGGTATGATGAGGGCGAGCTGAGGGACAGCTTCATAAAAGCCGCCTATGCCAGCACAGCCTACGCCCTGCTTAGCCGCTGCGGCTATGACCCGGCGGCGTACTTCGATGAGGCGGACTTCGCGTTCCTCAGTGAGTGGAACACGTCTGAGGCCGTGACCGCCCTCGGCACGGCGGTCAGCGAGAATACACAGATGGTGCTGCGCCAGATCGAGCGCACGATACGAAGCTACGAAAGGAGCCAAAGCCATGATAGAGATAACCTACAACACCGTGAACGGCGTCCAACTGCCGAACCTGAGCCTGCCGGAGACGGAGCCAATAGGCCGCTACGGGAGGATGCGCCAGAAGTATCTGCGGGAGCACCGGCCAATACTGTGGAACCAGCTCCTTATGAACGGAACACTGTGGCCGCACCTGCACGAGATAGAAACAGCGGCGCAACAGCGGATAGACCTGATACTGCCGAAGCTGGCGGCGGAAGCGGGCGCGACGGAGGAGCTGAAAGCCGCCGACCCGCTGAAGTGGACGGGCCTCATGAACAGCTGCAAGGCTCAGGCCGAAGAAGTAGTTCTGAACGAATTGATCTACAACTGAATCTCTTCGACGAAGCGGAGGACGCGCAAGCGCCCTCCGCTTTCTCTTTCCCACAGGAGGTCATGGACGACGTGCTCCGGCTCGGCGGCAACACCGACGAGCTGCGTATGCGCGTCGTCGCGGAGTTTGAAAAGCGTCGCACGATAGATGAAATAGCCGCTTTTCTGCCGACGGTCTACCAAGGCGGCAACGGCTTTACCATAGGCGGCGAGAAATACGCCGTGTGGTACGCCGAGGATGGCATCCGCATCGCCCAGGGCGAGCAGGCGCGGTACGAGCGCGGCGCGCAGCTCATAACGTGGGCGGACGCCGCTGCACGCATAGGCGAGCTGCTGGACACCGGGCATTACGCCACCAAGGACGAGGTCGCCGGGGCCGAGGACTACGAGCACGAGTTGATTGCAAGAAAGCTCCGGGATCTGCAGCACGACCTCAGCAAAGGCAATGATGGCCTGTTTCCCAGCCTTGCGGATGTGGACGGCGGCTACCCTGAGGCCGTGCAGAAGATAGCCGCAAAGCTCGCAGACCCGGAAGGCCGCGAGGCAGTCTTGGGCGACTATCTCGCCTTCCGCGAGGCTTACAAGGCTAACCGCAGTGTGCTGCGCTTCCACTGCCACGACGTTGACGGCATCTTCGTCTCCCTCACCGCGCAGCTGCTCGAACGGCGCAAATTCACGTCGGACATGGAGCGCGTACCTGAGGTCAACAGCTTCATAACGCAGGACGAGATAGGAGACGCCCTGTCTCACGGAGGCGGGACCGTGGGCAGCAAATGCCGCATTTTCCGCTACTTCACCGAGGAACACTCTCTGAGCGAGAAGGCCGCTGTGCTCAAAGACCTGTACGGGATAGGTGGGCGCTCTCACGCGCTGTCCGGTGCCACCGGCAGCGGAGAGAACCACGACGCCAATGGTATTCGCCTCACCAAGCCAGGCTGCGAGTACGTGACCCTGACATGGAGCGCCGTTGCGAGGCGCATAGACGAGCTCATAGCCACTGACCGCTACATGACGGAGGCAGAGCTGGCGGAGTACGACCTGCACACCGCCGCTTACGCGAAGTACAGGGACGTCAAAGCCAACAACTCCGATGCCATTGTCCTTGTCGGGCAAGGCGGCAGCTATTATGCCTACGGCCCGGATGCGGAGCAAGTCTCGCGGACGCTCGGTCTGCGGGAACAGCACGCGGGCGGGCTGGATTTTGCCGTTGTCTCCGGCAGCCAGCTCGACGACGCCGTTGAGAAGCTGCGCTCACGGAGCGCGGTGAGCTATGTGGACGAGGCGGGTGTCGAGCACACGCTTCCGTTCATTATCTCGGACGCTGAGCGTGAGCAGTACGAGAATCAGCTCGTGGAGGCGCTTGTGAATGACAGCGCATATGTCAACGCGGTGCGCAACTCGGACCGCCAAAACGCCCTCGACGAGGGCTTTGCCGCCATACGGCGCATAGCTGCCGCGAGCACGGATATGCGCTTTCAGAAGCTCTACCACGACAACGCCGAGTTCCGCAACTGCCTGCGCAACGACGTGCTGGCAGCGGCGTACAAGGAAGTGTCCGAGCGCCCCGCAGTACTCCAGCCGCGCGAGCCGACGGCCTCGGCCTACGGCGTAGGGGACTTTGTGTGGCTCGACGGGCGCGAATTCAAGATAACCGACCTCCAGCGCGGCTACGTCGAGCTGCTTCCGCCAGAGCTGCCATACCCAATCTACCGCACCGAACACCGCGCAGACTTCGAGCGCATGCTCCGGCGCGACGAGAGAAACCGGCATATTACGGACTACCTCGAGCAAAAAGCTGCCGAGCGCAGCGCCGTCGCAACTGTTCCTTCCGAAGAATCCGCCCTATCCGATGAGCCAGTTCGATCCGAAGAACCCGCCCCATCAGACGAGGCCAAGTCCGCCGTATACATCCCGGTCGACGGAGAGTGGCAGGGCTTTCCGAACGTAGAGACACCTCAGAATGCGGCGCTGGAGGAGTTCCGCAAGGATACGCGGCGCGGGGCGCGGAACTTCCGCATCACCGACGACCATCTCGGTGAAGGCGGAGCCAAGGCGAAATGCCGGGCGAACATTGAGGCCATACGCCTGCTCAAATATCTTGAGGAAAACGGCTTTCAGGCCTCGTCCGAGCAGCAGGAAGTGCTCTCCCGCTACGTCGGCTGGGGCGGCATACCCGAGGTGTTCGACGAGAACAAACCCGACTGGTCGAAGGAATACGCCGAGCTGAAAGCCTTGCTCACGCCGGACGAATACGAGGCCGCGCGAGGCTCGACGCTCAATGCGCACTACACCTCGCCCGCGGTCATCCGCGCCATCTACGAGGCCGTGGGCAGCATTGGATTCGAGGGCGGGCGCATCATCGAGCCGTCGATGGGCGTCGGCAACTTCTTCGGCCTGCTTCCTGAGAGCATGGCAAACAGCCGGCTCTACGGTGTGGAGCTGGACAGCATCACCGGGCGAATCGCCAAGCAGCTCTACCCCGAAGCGGACATCGCCGTCGCCGGCTTTGAGACGACGAACCGCCACGGCTTCTTCGACCTCGCCGTCGGCAATGTGCCTTTCGGCCAGTACCAGGTCCACGACCCGGAGTATGACCGGCTCGGATTCTCAATACACAACTACTTTGCCGCCAAGATGCTCGACCAGGTGCGTCCGGGCGGCATTGTTGCCTTCGTCACCTCGCGCTACACGCTCGACGCCAAGGACGAGAGCGTGCGGCGCTACCTCGCCGAGCGCGGCGAGCTGCTCGGGGCCATACGCCTGCCCAACAACGCCTTCCGTGCCAACGCCGGGACGGACGTCGTCTCGGACATCATCTTCTTGCAAAAGCGCGAGGCCCCGGCTACGGAGCTGCCGGATTGGGTACACGTCGGCACGACGCCTGAGGGCTTCACGGTCAACCGCTATTTCATCGACCACCCGGACATAGTGCTCGGCACGCCCACCGCCGAGAGCACGCAGTACGGGCGGCAGGACTACACCGTCGCGCCCATCGAGGGCGCGGACTTGTCCGAGCTGCTTCACTTGGCCGTGCAGAACATACACGGTGAGTACACCGAGCGCGAGATGGAGGAAGCAGAGCGCTCGGACATCCTGCCCGCCGACCCGGACGTGCGCAATTACTCCTTCACCCTCGTGGACGGCGAGGTCTATTACCGCGAGGGCGGTATAATGGTGCGCCAGGACGTGAGCGCCGCCATGACCGAGCGCATCAAGGGCCTTATGGAGCTGCGGGACTGCACGCGAAAGCTCATACAGCTGCAAACCGAGGACGCAAGCGACGCCGAGATAGCCGCCGAACAGCAGCGTCTGAATACCTTATACGATGCCTACACCGCAAAGCATGGCCTGATCTCCAACCGCGAGAACAAGCGTGCGTTCTCGGACGACAGTTCGTATTACCTCCTCTGCTCCCTTGAAATCCTCAGCGAGGACGGCAAACTTGAGCGCAAGGCAGATATGTTCACGCGCCGCACCATCCAGCCGCACCGGCCTGTCGAGCATACCGAGACGGCTGCAGAGGCGCTGGCCGTCTCGCTCAATGAGCTGGGCCGCGTGGACATGGAGTATATGTCCCGGCTTTGCGGCAAGAGTGAAACCGAGATCGCCGCCGAGCTTTCCGGCGTCATCTTCCGCGTCCCCGGCACTGAGCGCTATGTAACCGCCGACGAGTATCTCTCCGGCAATGTGAGGGAAAAACTCCGCGAGGCAGAGACGGCGGCGAAGGATGATGCTTCATTCAACATAAATGTAGAGGCACTAAAGGGCGCGCAGCCGCGGGAGCTGACCGCGAGCGAGATAGACGTCCGCCTCGGCGCTACCTGGATAGAGCCGCGGTACATCGAGCAGTTCATGGTCAACACATTCCAGCCCACATACTGGGCCTCGCGGAGCATGAGCGTGAACTACTCGCCCTACACCTCCGAGTGGCGCATCGAGGGCAAGAGCGCCATCGGCGCAGCCGACGTCAACGCTTTCAGCACCTACGGCACCTCGCGCATAAGCGCCTACAAGATACTCGAAAACACCCTGAACCTCCGCGACGTGCGCATCTACGACAAGATCGAGGACGCGGACGGCACCGAGCGCCGGGTCCTCAACGTCAAGGAGACCACCCTCGCCCAGCAGAAGCAGCAGGTCATCAAGGATGCCTTCCGCGACTGGCTGTGGAAAGACCCGAAGCGCCGCGAGACGCTCGTCGCCAAGTATAACGAGCTGTTCAACAGCACAAGACCGCGTGAGTACGACGGCTCGCACTTGACGTTCCCAGGCATGAACCCGGAGATAGAGCTGCGCGAGCACCAGCGAAACGCCATTGCACGCATCCTCTACGGCGGCAACACGCTTTTGGCTCACGAGGTCGGGGCAGGGAAAACCTTCACAATGGCTGCGGCGGCTATGGAGGCCAAGCGACTCGGATTGTGCAGCAAGCCTATGTTTGCGGTCCCGAACCACCTCACGGAGCAGTGGGCATCGGAGTTTCTGCGGCTGTACCCGTCCGCAAACATCCTCGTGGCCACGAAGAAGGACTTTGAACCCGCCAACCGAAAGAAGTTCTGCGCCCGCATCGCCACCGGCGACTACGACGCGGTCATCATCGGTCACTCGCAGTTCGAGCGCATACCTGTGTCTCAGGAGCGCCAGGAGCGTTTGCTGCGGAGCGAGATAGAGGACATAACCGAGGGCATAAACCAGCTCAAGCGCAGCAGCGGCGAGCGTTTCAGCATAAAGTCCATGGAAAAGACGAAGAAGTCCCTTGAGGCCAAGCTAAAGAAATTGCTGGACATCCCCAAAGATGACGTCGTCACCTTCGAGGAGCTCGGCGTTGACCGCCTGTTCGTGGACGAGGCGCACAGCTACAAGAACCTCTACTACCACACAAAGATGCAGAACGTCGCCGGGCTTTCGAGCGCGGAGGCGCAGAAGTCCACAGATATGTATATGAAATGTCGCTACATGGACGAGCTGACCGGCAGCCACGGTGTCGTATTTGCGACCGGCACGCCGGTCTCGAACAGCATGACGGAGTTCTACACGATGCAGCGGTATCTCCAGCACGACACGCTGGAGAGCCTCGGCCTCGGTCACTTCGACTCGTGGGCGGCGAACTTCGGCGAGACGGTCACGGCGCTGGAGCTTGCGCCTGAAGGCACGGGCTACCGGGCGCGGACGCGGTTTTTCAAGTTCTTTAACCTGCCGGAGCTGATGAATCTGTTCCGCGAGGTCGCGGACATCAAGACTGCCGACCAGCTAATGCTGCCCACTCCCGAGGTCGTATACCACAACGAAGTGTCCCAACCGACGGAGATTCAGCGAAAGCTCGTGCAGGAGCTCTCCGAGCGCGCGACGAAAGTCCATGCGAGGATGGTAGACCCCAGTGAGGACAATATGCTCGCCATCACGAATGACGGGCGCAAGCTCGGCCTCGACCAGCGCGTGGTGAACCCGCTGCTGCCCGACGCGGACGGCACAAAGGTCAACCGCTGTGTGGACAACGTGTTCCGCATCTGGCAGGACGGCACGGGCGAGAAGCTGACGCAGCTCATATTCTGCGACCTGTCCACGCCCGGCAAGGGCTTCAACATCTACGACGACATAAAAACGAAGCTGATCTCTCGTGGCGTCCCGGAGAGCGAGATAGCCTTCATCCACACGGCGGACACGGAGGCTAAGAAGAAGGAGTTGTTCGCCAAAGTGCGCTCCGGCAATGTGCGTGTGCTGATTGGCTCCACGGCCAAGATGGGCGCGGGTACGAACGTGCAGGACAGGCTCGTCGCTCTCCACGACCTGGATGCCCCATGGCGTCCCGGCGACCTCGAACAGCGCAAGGGCCGCATCGCACGTCAGGGCAATATGAACGAGACTGTCCATGTGTACAGGTATGTCACCGAGAACACCTTCGACGCCTACCTCTGGCAGACGCTTGAGAATAAGCAGAAGTTCATAAGCCAGATCATGACGTCGAAATCCCCTGTGCGCTCCTGCGAGGACGCGGACGAGACCACGCTGTCCTACGCCGAGGTCAAGGCGCTGTGCGCAGGAGATCCGCGCATCAAGGAGAAGATGGATCTGGACGTGCAGGTCGCCAAGCTGCGTCTGCTCAAGTCCAGCCACCAAAGCCAGAAGTACCAGCTCGAGGACCGGCTGATGCAATACTTCCCTCGCGAGATAGCCGCGACGAGAGTGGCAATCTTGGGCTGCGAGGCGGACATCGCCACGCGCGACGGCCATCCCGCGCCCGCGGACAGCTTTGCCGGTATCGAGCTTCAAGGGCTGCACTACGACGAGCGCGTCGCCGCGGGCGAGGCGCTGATGCAAATTCTGCCGACTATTATGGACACAGAGCCCGTTCACATTGGCTCCTTCCGGGGCTTCGATGTGGAGGTCTCCCTTGAACAGTTCGGCAAGCACGTCCTCACGCTCAAGGGAGCGCTTGAGTACCACGTCGAGCTGGGCGCGGATGCGAGGGGCAACGTCACCCGCATTGAGAACGCGATGCCTATGATCGGCGGGAAGCTTGACACTTTCCGCGCCCGCCTCTCCGACCTTGAGCGCCAAGTCGAGAACGCTCGCAAGGAGCTGGAGAAACCCTTCCCGCAGGAGGACGAGCTGCGCGAGAAGTCCGCCCGGCTCGTCGAGCTGAACGCCGAGCTGGACACGGAGAACAACACCGAGCCGCAGGAGGCCGAGAAGCCCTCGGTGCTCGCCAAGCTCAAGGAACCGATACCGCTGTATGAACCCAAAACTCATCAAGTAAAGTACGAGGAGGCTTGCAGGTAAATGGACAAGTTGGAGCAGCTGCTCACCAAGATGAACTCTGAGTTTGCCGAGTATGAAGCCTGGCTGTTGCAGCAGCCGGCAAGCGTCATACTCGAAAACGCCTTTCAATACACGACCAAGCAGGACATCCTGATGCACGCGGAGTCCGTAGATATGTCTCCGGCGCAGCTCGAAACGCTGCTGCGCTTGAAGGCCCCGCTTGAGGAAGTGTTCGAGGCTTACAGAAATACGGACAGCGATTTTTTGATGATAGAAATGCACGACGCGATGGAGACCTGCGCCGACGATACCATGGCTGTCCAGCGCACAGCCCCGGTCTATACCCAGCCGCCGGACTACGCCCGCGAGCACGGCGAGCTGGACAAGTACCGCGAATCCAAGCGCCTAAACGTGCTCTGCAAGGAGGCTATAGAGCAGTCCATAAGGGGCAATTACAAGGACAACCGCCTCGACGCCGACGCCGTCTGGCGCGACGTCACCGCGCAGTTTGGCCCTGAGCGCACGGCCTTCGTCCTCGCCATGACGGTCAGGGAAAAGGACTTTGACGGGCGCTTTTCGCGTGAGAACAAGGCCTGGGCCAAGTCCCAGCGTCTCCCGCCCGACCCGGAGCACCGTGGCCGGTATTGCAGCTATGTCGTGGACAAGGCCCATCCCATCCTCACCGACGCTCTCATAACCCACGCCCGCCGCGAGCTGGAGAGGAAACCCTCGGTCATGGAGAAGCTGCAAAGCGCCGAGAAGCCGCCGAAGTCTACGGCGAAGGCCGCAGTGCCGGAGCTGTGAGCCGGAAGCGGAGCGTCAAGCTGGAGTTTTGGGTCACGCCCGACGAGAAGGAGCTAGGCACAGGAAACCTCAGCGCATACCTGCGCAAGATGGCCATAGACGGGCGCATTCTGAAACTCGACCTCCCGGAGCTGCGCGAGCTGCTCTCGCTCATGCGCCGGTACAGCGGTAACCTCAACCAAATTGCCAAGCGCGTAAACTCCACGCATCGCGTCTACGCCGCCGACCTGGAGGACATACAGACGTCGCAGGCAAAGCTCTGGCAAAGCGTCCGTGACCTGGTACTGAGTCTGGCCAAGCTGAAATAACGCGCTGCATCCTTGCGCTGTCCGGTGAACCATTGTATTCTGAACACGGAGGTGAGGAAAATGCGTATCCTTTTGAAAATACTCTGCGCGCCCGTTGTGGCCGTGCTTGCGGTGGCGGGCTGGTTCTTCACGTTTTTGCTGAGCGTTTCCGCCGCCGTGCTCGGCATTGCGGCGGTGGTGCTGGGGCTGCTTGGGCTGGCCATACTCATTCTGGACAGCGCCGTGAACGGCGTCATCGTGCTGGGCGTCGCCTTCCTCATAAGCCCCTACGGGCTGCCGATGCTCGCCGCGTGGCTCATAGCTCAGCTGCACGGACTGAGGTACGCCATCCAGGACGCCGTGTATAACTGAGGGGGTGGCGGCATAGCGGTAACGCGGATCATACCCATGCACGGCGGCAAGAGCATGGCTTCGGCGCTCAAGCTCCGCACGGACTATGCAATGAATCCAGATAAAACTGAAAACGGAAAACTTATCTCCGCGTTCGCCTGTGACGCACACACGGCGGACGCGGAGTTTTTGCTGGCCAAGCGCCAGTATAAGCAATACACGGGCCGCGATCAGACGAGCGACGTCATTGCCTACCAGGTGCGACAGTCCTTCAAGCCGGGAGAGATATCGCCGGAGGAGGCCAATCGCATCGGCGTGGAGTTCGCCGAGCGCTTCCTCAAGGGCAAGCACGCCTACATCGTCTGCACCCACACCGACCGGCAGCACATCCACAACGTACGCCCGGATAGGGCGATGAGAAAAGCAGTATAAGGTACTGCCCCGTAAGATAACACGGGAAACAGCCAGCCTAACCGAAAGGCGAAAGCTGACACGGGAACACAGTACGGCTGGGAAGCGGTAAGTCACCTAAAGGCAATCGGGTGCGACTGAACCGCAATGTTAATCGGATATAAGGTATAAGTTGAGTTTACTGAACGTAAGCTTCCAGTTTCTGTTATGTGCCGATGGAGGAAAAGTGCCTGAAACCTCTGGTATGGAAAAGGCAAGCTATGGTTGTGGGCTTGCCGGTTATCAATCATTCCGTACAACCTGTAGGGGAACCTATGGTAACGAAGCGAAAGCGATACCGAGAATCCGAATTTACCAAGTCTCATTGCTAACCGGGGATACCCTAAGCAGGAGCGCCGCGCGAAAGGGGGAATGAAAAAAACGGCTATGGCTTTTGAGCCTGAAAATCCTGTATGGGTACGGAGTGCTCGTAGTAGTCCGAGAGGGGTAACAACCCTTACATGGCGAAGGGGCACAGTTATTGCGTACTAAAATTAGAAGTTGATTAGGGAGGAAAACCTCGTATGAAACCAACAACGGAAATTTTAGCAAGAATTAGTCAAAACTCGCTTGCAAACAAAGAAGAAGTATTTACAAAACTGTATCGCTACCTGTTGCGTCCTGACATCTACTTTGTGGCATACAAAAACCTATATGCCAACAGTGGTGCGGCAACAAAAGGAGTAAACGAGGATACGGCGGACGGTTTCAGTGAAGCCAAAATAGATAGTATTATCAAAGCACTGGCGGACGAAACCTATCAGCCCATGCCGGTGAGGCGAACCTATATCCAGAAGAAAAACAACCGCAAAAAGCTGCGCCCCTTAGGTATACCAACATTTACTGACAAATTGGTGCAGGAAGTGCTGCGGATGATACTGGAAGCGGTATATGAGCCTATTTTTCTGGATGTCTCCCACGGCTTTAGGCCAAAAAGAAGTTGTCATACGGCCTTGAAGCAGTTGAGACGGGAGTTCGGTGGCACGCGTTGGTTTGTCGAAGGCGACATCAAAGGATGCTTTGACAACATCAATCACGCTGTTCTTGTAGGCTTGCTGAACAATAAAATCAAGGATGCTCGGATAACCAAGCTGATTTACAAATTCCTGAAAGCAGGATATTTAGAAGATTGGCAGCACCATAAGACGTACAGCGGCACGCCGCAAGGCGGTATCATTTCTCCGCTGCTCGCCAACATCTACCTGCATGAACTGGACAAATTTGTGATGAAGCTGAAATCCGAATTTGACACGCCCGGAGTGGGGCAAATCACACCTGAATACCGGGAACTGCACAATGAAATCAAACGGCTGTCCTACCGCTTGACGAAAGTAACAGGAGATGAAAGGAAATTGGTGCTGGCAGAGTACAAGCTCAAACGCCAGAAGCTGATGTCCACTCCCTGTACCGCACAGACCGACAAAAAGCTGAAATACGTTCGGTATGCGGACGATTTTCTAATAGCTGTCAAGGGAAGCCGTGAGGACTGCCAGTGGATCAAGAGCAAACTGGCCGAGTTTATCGGTGACGTACTGAAAATGGAACTCAGCGAAGAGAAAACACTCATAACCCACAGCAGTAAATGTGCAAGGTTCTTAGGCTACGATGTGCGTGTGCGCAGAAGCGGAA
>OMDY01000500.1_pt1 | contig 17222 bp, 9 predicted proteins | sample 1645281 | NCBI WGS metagenome assembly OMDY01 (sample SAMEA103958145, study PRJEB25191) | human gut metagenome | biome: human-associated habitat [ENVO:00009003]; feature: intestine environment [ENVO:2100002]; material: feces | place: Germany | collected 2013/2015
ATGGGCATTCGGGCATCTGGTCGGTCTTGCCATGCCCGAAAGTTACGGTCTCTCCGGTTTCCGTCGGGAACACCTGCCCATATTGCCACAAGAGTTCAGGCTTGTTCCCCGTCAGGTGCGAGAGGGTAAGGCTTACAAGGACGATCCCGGAGTCGTCAGGCAATTGGGAGTGATCCGGAACCTGTTCGACAGGTGCGAGTCCATCATCGTCGCCACCGACGCTGGTCGTGAGGGTGAGTTGATTTTCCGTTACGTGTACAACTATCTCGGTTGTACCAAACCCTTTGCCCGTCTGTGGATCTCCTCGCTCACCGACAAGGCCATCCGTGAGGGATTGCGGAATCTCAGGGAGGGAAGCCTTTACGACAACCTTTACCTCTCCGCCAAAGCCCGCAGCGAGGCGGACTGGCTCGTGGGCATCAACAGCTCTCAGGCACTCAGCCTTGCCGCCGGACAGGGCGTGTTCTCCCTGGGACGGGTACAGACACCCACATTGGCGATGATCTGCTCACGCTACCGGGAGAACAGGCAGTTCGAGTCCCGGACATATTTCCGGATAAAGGTTTCGGTCTCTAAAAACGGCATCGACTTTTCCGCACTCTCACAGAACCGCTTCGATGATCTCGACACAGCCACCGCCAAGCTTCGTGAGGTTAAGGACGGCGGTATGCTTGCCGTCACTTCCGTAGAACGCAGGGAGGCCGTTCAAGAGCCGCCGTTGCTCTATGACCTGACCGCCTTGCAGAAAGAGGCCAACAGCAAACTGGACTTCTCCGCAGACAAGACGCTCACGCTTGCGCAAAGCCTGTACGAGAAGAAAGTGCTAAGCTATCCACGTACCGGCAGCCGTTATATATCCGAGGATGTTTTCGACGAGATCCCCTCGCGCATAATGCTCCTGCGGCAATATCCACGTTTCACCGCCACCGCATCCGTCTTGCCGGACGCACCGCTCAACCGCCGTCCGGTAGATGATGCCAAAGTCACCGACCACCATGCGCTTCTCATCACCGAGAACCTGCCCGAAGGTCTGTCGCAGGACGAGCAGGCTATCTATGAAATGGTTGCCGCACGCCTGCTCGAAGCCTTCTTGCCATGTTGCGTCAAGGAAATGACCGAAGTTGCCTTGTCCGCAGGCGGTGAGATATTCACCCTCAAGAGTGCGGTCATCAAGTCAGCCGGTTGGCGTGCCGTGTGTGGCGAGCCGGAAGAGGAGGCGGAGGAAACCACGTTGCCGGGACTGCAAACGGGTGAAACCCTGCCACTGCTCGCCTCCGAAACAGTGGAGAAACAGACCAAGCCCAAACCACTGCATACCGAGAGTTCACTGCTCTCCGCCATGGAGCATTGCGGCAAAGAGATCAGCGACGAACAACTGCGTGCCGGAATCCGTGAGATCGGTATCGGCACTCCGGCCACTCGTGCAGCTGTCATCGAAACATTGTTTGCCCGTGACTATATACGCCGGGACAAGAAGAACCTTGTGCCTACCGAAAAAGGACTGGCGGTTTACGATACGGTAAAGGACAAAAAGATTGCCGACGTCGAAATGACAGCGGCGTGGGAGAACACCCTCGCCAAAATAGAAACCGGAGAGGCCGATGCCCTCTCTTTCCGCCGGAACATAGAGGTCTATACCGCACAGATCGTTACCGAACTGCTGGCCGCCACCCTTGATGTCGCTCCTTCAGGAGAGCAATGCACTTGTCCCAAGTGCAGGAAGAGCCGCATCCTGTTCTTCGACAAGGTTGCCAAATGCGCCGATGTCGATTGCAGCTTCACCCTGTTCCGTAACAAGGGAGATAAGATACTGACCGACGGACAGATCATCGAGCTGGCGACCAAAGGCCGCACTCCTCTTGTCAAAGGCTTCAAGAGCCGTGAGGGCAAGAGCTTCGATGCCGCACTGGTGCTTAATCCTGACTTTACCATAAGTTACTCCTTCCCGGACAGGAAACCGCAGGAAAAGAAAAGCGGCAGGAAGAAATAACCCGTCCGAATTGTATCACTTAATAATCCGATAATTATATGAATCAGAATAAATCCAATGTGCCGGTATCCGTAGCGGAAGAACCGGATGAATTATCTTACTACCGTCTTACCCTGTTGTCCTTCCTGCGTGAGTCGCATCCGGACTTGGCGGATGACGAGTCTTTCGTCACCACCCGCAGCGATCAGGCCGCCGAAGCCTTCAGCGCAGCCATCCGTTCCGGCCTGACCTACGACGATGCGGCGCAACAGGCAAACGCCCTGCTTTTTCAGGGGTTGCATTTCTCACCTTTGGACACGCTGGTCACCGTCCTCTGGAACGAGTTCGCCGCCGAAGTCCCCGAAGGCAGCGCACGCAGCGTGGCCTTGCAGTTGCTTCCCGAATGCCGGAAGGTCTTCTCCGGCTATACGCTCTCGGATGATTTCATGTTCAGCCCGGAGTTCGAGCAGCTCTATGACGAGCTGACAGGTACGGTTGTAATCTGGCTGGAAGAGAATGGCTTATAATAAAAAGGCACATCTCAGGGACAATATAGAGGCAATCCGGCTGATGTTCCGTTTGGAGAAGGAACAACGCACCGCCACACCGGAGGAAGCGGGCACACTCGCCGCCTACTCCGGGTTCGGAGGCATCAAGGCGGTTCTTTCCCCTTTCGGGAAACTCACCGACATACTCCGCTGGACACAGGCCGACCGTGAACTGTTCCCCCTGATTACGGAACTTCACAACGTCCTGCGTGACGGAGCAGCTGACGAGCGTGAGTACAGGAGGCTGGTGGAAAGCGTGAAGGCATCCACCTTTACCGCTTTCTACACGCCGCCGGCGATTGTCAATGCCATTGCCTCTTCTTTGGGCGAACACGGAGTGTCGTCCGGCCGTTTTCTCGATCCTTCATCGGGAACCGGCAATTTTGTCTCGGCCTTCCGACCGCAATGCCACTCCGCATCCGGCAACACTCCCGAAATTGTTGCCTATGAAAAGGATTTGCTTACCGGCCGCATCCTTGCCCGGCTCCATCCCGAAGCGCAGGTCAATATCAAGGGCTTCGAGGAGCTGCCCCCGCACCGCAACGGCTATTTCGATGTGGTGAGCAGCAACATCCCCTTCGGCGACATACGTGTTTTCGATCCCTCCTTCGACAACGGCACGGCCAGGCGTTTTGCGCTGAACAGCCTGCACAACTATTTCTTCGCCAAAGGGCTGGACGCCGTCCGTGAGGGAGGCGTCCTCGCCTTCATCACCTCGCAGGGGGTGATGAACTCCGCTATGGCTTATCCCGTAAGGCAATACCTGATGAACCGCTCCCGGCTGTTATCGGCTGTCCGCCTGCCCAACAACCTCTTTACCGACTATGCCGGTACGGAGGTGGGCAGCGACCTGATTATCTTGCAGAAGGACACGCTTTCCCAAAGAGAATATACGTCACTCGAACGGTCTTTTGTCGAAGTCGGCACGCAGGCCGACGGGACGACGCAGAACGAGTATTTCGAGCATACCGCCGCCATCGTGCATACACGTGGCCATGTCGGTACCGATCCCTACGGCAAGCCGGCACGCATCTATCTGCATGACGGAGGTATGGAAGCCATCGCCGCCGACATGAAGTATTTCCTTGACCGCAACCTCTCGGAACAGCTCGACCTGGACTTGTATCTCCGCCATTCACCCGTGCAGGAGTTCCGCAACCTGGTGAGCCGTCCGGCGGAAACCATGCAGCAACGCATCGCACAGGTGCGGGAAATCAACCGGTCCGGTGACGTGAGCGGACATTCCACTTCTACGGATCAACAGACGGTACAGGTGGAGCGTCGGACTCCCACGCCGGAGCAGCCTTCAACGGATGCCCGGCCAACCGCCGCAAAGACCATGCCGGAGCCGGTCATGTCCCTGTACGACCTTTTCGGCTTCACCCAAGAGGAGCGTTCACAGGTCAGGAAAAGGAAAACAAGGAGCACGAAGAAGGACTCCGGGCAGTTGTCCCTTTTCGATATGCCACCGTTGGAGCAACATCCCGCCCCGGCCGAACCGACTCCCCAAGAGAAAGAGCGGCAGGAGCGGGAACGGCAGGAACAGGAACGCCGTCGGCAGGAGGAAGAGGCCGCACGGCAGGAACGCATGAAGCCCCGTCCTTATCCGGCCGGCCTGCAGGGACACCACCGCAACGGCTCCCTTGTGGACGATGACGGGCAGATAGGCTACCTCTCCGCCATTGGCGGGGCCGCACCGGTATTCAACCCGCTGGATCTGCCCGAACGCCAGCGACGCCGTGCGTCGCTCTACATCGAGATACGTGACACCTACCATCACCTGTACGAGAACGAGGCGGCCGCCCATGCCGCAAATCCGGCGTTGCGCACCATGCTCAACACTCTTTACGATGATTTCATCCGTCAGTTCGGCAATCTGAACGACAGGAAGAACATCGACCTGTTCCGCATGGATGCGGGCAACCGTGAGATATTGTCGCTGGAACGTTACATCGACGGCCGGGCGGTCAAGGCCGACATCTTCGACCATCCCGTCTCGTACAACATCAACGAGATCACCCATACCGATGACGTGCACGAGGCGCTCACCGCCTCGCTCAACAAGTACGGCAACGTGGACATGGCGTACATGGAGTCCCTGACCGACAAGTCGCAGTCCGCCCTGTTGGAGGAACTGCGTGGACGGATATTTTACAATCCCCTCTCGAAGAACTACGAGATTGCCGACCGTTTCATTTCCGGCAACGTCATGGCCAAGGCCGAACACATCGAGGAATATTTGCAGTCGCATCCCGACAACGGCGAGGCACGTATTTCCCTCGAAGCCCTGCGGCAGTCGCTTCCCACGCCCATACCTTTCGAGGATCTGGATTTCAATTTCGGCGAGCGTTGGATACCGGCGGGAGTGTACAGCCGCTACGCCTCATGGCTGTTCGACACGGACGTGTCCGTCCGCTATACCGCCAGCAGTGACGAGTACAGCATCAGGGCCGACATGACCTCCCCACGCATCATGAACCAGTATTCGGTGCGTTCGGAAAGCCGCATCTTCAACGGCATCGCCCTCATGCGCCATGCCATCCACAACACCACGCCCAACATCACCAAGACCGTATTGGACAAGACGGGCAAGGAAATGAAGATACGTGATCCGGAGGTCACCCTGCTCGCCAACAGCAAGATTGACGAGATCCGTAACGGCTTCTCCGACTGGCTCATGGAGCAGTCGCCGGAGTTCAAGCGGAAAATGGCGGACATGTACAACCGCAAGTTCAACTGCTTCGTCCGTCCCAAGTACGACGGATCGCACCAGAGCTTTCCCGACCTCGACCTCAAGGGCTTGGGGATTCCCGACCTGTACCCCAGCCAGAAGGACTGCATCTGGATGCTCAAGCAGAACGGAGGGGGCATCGCCGATCACGAGGTGGGTGGCGGCAAGACGCTCATCATGTGCTGTGCCGCCTACGAGATGAAGCGTCTGGGACTGGCGAACAAGCCCCTTATCACCGGCCTGAAGGCGAACATCCACGAGATCGCACAGACCTTCGCCACCGCCTACCCCAACGCCAAAGTCCTCTATCCCGGCAAGGAGGACTTCACGCCGGAGCGCCGTGTCGAGATTTTCCACCGGATGAAGAACAACGACTGGGACGCCATCATCCTCTCGCACGAGCAGTTCGGCATGATACCGCAGTCCCCCGAAATCCAGCGTGACATCCTGCAACAGGAGCTGGACAGCGTGGAAGAGAACCTCGAAGTCCTCTACCAGCAGGGTGCGGAAGTGAGCAACGCACAGATCAAGGGCATGGAGAAGCGCAAGATGAACCTTGAGGTCAGGCTGAAAGAGCTGCTCCACGAGATCGAGACCCGCAAGGACGACGTGGCGGACTTCAAGCGCATGGGCATCGACCACCTCTTTGTCGATGAATCGCACCGGTTCAAGAACCTGATGTTCACCACCCGGCACGACCGTGTGGCAGGTCTGGGCAACAGCGAGGGCAGCCAGCGTGCGCTCAACATGCTCTTCGCCCTGCGCACCATCCAGCAGCGCACCGGCAAGGACTTGGGAGCCACCTTCCTGTCGGGAACCACCATTTCCAACTCGCTGACCGAGCTGTACCTGCTCTTCAAGTACCTGCGCCCCCGGGAATTGGAGCGTCAGGGGATCAACTCCTTTGACGCATGGGCGGCGGTGTTTGCCCGGAAGTCCGTCGATTACGAGTTCTCCGTCACCAACGAGGTGGTGCAGAAAGAGCGTTTCCGCTACTTCATCAAGGTTCCGGAACTCGCCTCGTTCTATTCCGAGATCACCGACTTCCGTACCGCAGCCGACATCGGCATCGACCGTCCGGAGAAGAACGAGATACTGCACAACATCCCCCCGACGCCCGACCAGAGGGAGTTCATACAGAAGCTCATCGAGTTCGCCAAGACCGGCAATGCCACCGTACTGGGCCGCCCGCCACTGAACGAGAGGGAAGAGAAGGCGAAGATGCTCATCGCCACCGACTACGCCCGGAAGATGTCGCTCGACATGCGGCTCATCGATCCGCTCTCCTACGGCGACGACAAGGACAACAAGGCCACCCATTGCGCCGATATGATTGCGAAGTATTACAATAAATACGCTGGGCATAAAGGCACTCAGTTCGTTTTCTCGGACTTGGGAACCTACAAGCCCGACCAGTGGAATCCGTACAGCGAGATCAAGCGCAAGCTGGTGGAGGATCACGGCATCCCCGAAGACCAGATACGTTTCATTCAGGAAGCCAAGACCGAGAAGAAGCGCAAGGCGATGATCGAGGCGATGAACGAGGGAAAGATACGTGTTCTCTTCGGCTCTACTGAAATGCTGGGCACGGGAGTCAACGCCCAGAAGCGGTGTGTCGCCATCCATCATCTCGACGCACCGTGGCGGCCTTCGGACTTGCAGCAGCGGGACGGCCGGGGCATCCGCAAGGGCAACGAGGTGGCCAAGCTCTATGCGGACAACAAGGTGGACGTGATAATCTACGCCGTGGAGAAGTCGCTCGACAGCTACAAGTTCAACCTGCTCTACAACAAGCAGCTTTTCATCACCCAGCTCAAGCAGAACAACATGGGCTGCCGTACCATCGACGAGGGAGGCATGGACGAGAAGGGAGGCATACCCTTCTCCGAGTACGTGGCGGTGCTTTCCGGAAATACCGACCTGCTCGACAAGGCACGGTTGGAGAAGCGGATTGCCGGCATGGAAGGGGAGCGCAAGGCCTTCCAGCGTGGCAAGGGGGAGTCACGCATCAAACTGGAAACTTTCCTGGCGAACCGGGCAAGCAACGATGACATCATCGCCCGTGTCAGGAAGGACAAGGCCGCCATCGAGAGTCGTATGCAGTACGACAAGGAGGGCAACAGGCTCAACCCCTTGAAGATTGACGGCGTGGCAGGCGATGATCCGAAAGTGATTGCCGCCAAGCTCCACGAGATAGAGGACAGGGAACGCACGCACGGCCAGCCGAAGGTCATCGGCTCGCTCTATGGCTTCGACATCGTTGTCAAGACCGACACCACCGTCAAGGACGGTCTGGACTTCTGCGAGAACCGTTTCTTCGTGCGTGGCGAAGGCAACTTTCTCTACAACTATAACAACGGCCGCTTGGCGGTCGATCCGAAAACCGCCTGCCAGAACTTCATCAACGCCTTCGACAGCATCCCCCGCCTGATAGAGAAATACACGAGGGACAACGAAGCCATTGAGAAGGAACTCCCCGTCCTGGAACAGGTCGTCGGGGAAGTCTGGAAAAAGGAGGACGAGCTGAAGCAGCTCAAGGCCGACCTTGCCGCCCTCGACCGCAAGATCCTGCTCTCCCTCAAATCAGTGGATGCGCAGGAAGCAAGCACCGACGGAGTGATCGAAGTCGTGCCCTCCCAACCGGTAACGCCCGACGGACAGGATAACGCCCCCGCCGCCGGCATACCCGTCGCCGATGCTCCGCCCGGCAGTCCCTCACCGGGCAGTGTCCCCACACAGGACACGCCCCCTGCCGAGCCTTATGTCCACCGGATGCCCGACTTCCTCACCGACAGGCAGCGCACTCCGCCCAAACTAAGCGGAATGCCCAAAAGCATCAGCATCAAAGAGGCAATGGACGCACTCGGCGGCAAGCTCGTCACCGGAGGTGTCCCCAAACCCGGCAACAAGGACGATCCCGATCCTGACCGGCCCGAAAAGCCCAAACCCAAGCTGAAGTTATAGCTCCTGTAACCGAAGCCATAAAAAGCGCTCCCACCCCGCCAGCTTCCCACGAAGTGGCGAGGTGGGACCGCTTTTTATTCGAAACTATATTGATAATATTTATTATATCTAAGCTTCGATTTTTTTTATAACATAATCAACCTTCAAATAAGCTTTAATTGTATCGTCTATAACTGTATTAGGAATTGCCAATGCTAAAAAATGTTTTGCTCTGGAACATGCAACGTATATTAATCTATGTCTTTCATCTAATTCCCTGTCATTTGAGAATAAATTTACAGATAAACTATTTATGTGAGGCTTATTTAGAAATAATAATACGGCATCGTAGGATGCTCCCTTTGCGTCATGAATAGTGTTAAACTTTAAAAGAGATTCTTTATTATATGCTTTCGGAATAAATAAATTTTTTACAGGCATTTGCCTAACAATATTCATTTGGTATCCTTTTATTTTTGCTTTAAGTGAAAAATCAATCGGATTTGCTAAGTTTAATAATTCTGCCAATAATTCTTGAGTTCTTATCTGCCAACTTTCAACAGATAAAGAAAAAGAAGGTAAGTGTTCAAAAAAGTAAGAGATCTTAGAATTAAAAGCATTATCATTTTTGATTGACGTTATATATTCTTTTATTTGACTATAGTTATTATCCCCACACACTAATCTCGCCGATAGTTTTCTGATTTTCTCAAAAGCAATATTTATTTTGTGAGATTTATAACTATCATAAGCGTCAATTATTAAATATGGTATCTTTGTTTTCCAACATTCAATCTTACTTTCATTTCCACTTAAACTTCTCAACTTCTCTTTTCCCCTTACTAATACATGACAATCTACTAATTTGTTAGAAATACATGTGTTTTCAAAGTCTTTAAGTAAAATGGCCTCATTTCCTTCGTCATAACGATATATAATTATATCTATATTTTTCTCTGGGACATCCAAAGAAACAATCGGGGGATCTTCTGGTTTTCTTATTAAACTATATAAATTAATGATCCTTTGATTGGAACGTCTATTTTCAGAGAAATGTTTAATGTTCCATACACCACTTTGGATTTTATTGTATAATAATATCGGCTTTGCATTACGCCATTCATATATACTTTGATATAAATCCCCTACATACTCTATGTTGTCAACACCATAATCTTTTAACAAATCAAATATATAATGTTGGAGTTCTGAAGCATCTTGAGATTCGTCTATTATGATATATGGAAATTTTTTCGCTAAGGATTTACCTATATATGGATGTTTTTTTAGGATTAAAGCCGAAAGGTACTCCATCTCTAAACTTCCTATAATACCAGTTTCAAGTCTTAGTTGAATGACAGCTTTTGCATATTCTTTTTCTCTTTCATTTTCAATGATATGATTTTTGTACAGATAGCCATTTTTACCCAATGATATATCTCTTGGATTTTTTTTGTAAAATAAATCTCTAAAAGTTTGCAACGAAGAAGTAATAGCAGTTTCTTTTTTCCCATTTTTCATATATGACACCTCATAAATATTAATATTACTGGTGTCATCAACAATCATTGGTCGCTTTTTTAGTTGTGGCAATAAGTACCAAAAAGGCATTAATATATATTGTGAATAAAAACTATCAATTGTCATTATTTTATGTGGATACCCTAAACACTCTCCATGAAGTTTATAATAGTATTTATGGATTTCTTCAACTGCACTATTGGTAAACGATAAACAAATAATGCCAGAATGACCACCATAATTTTTAAGACATTCTTCAGCTACTTTTTTCATTTTGTAGGTTATACTCGTTGTTTTTCCACTACCGGGACATGCTGTCAATATAGTAAATCCACGAGCTTCCAAATAATCTCTACGTTCGTCTGTTATTCTATACTCCATCATATTGCTAAATGTTTTATTGCTTGTTCTAAATATTCAGGCACAATAAATTTAAAGTTTTCATCTTCTCTATGTCCATCAATATATGCAGCCATATTTTGAGCAAATTCAGATTTTGAGGGTAAACATTTCCACAACATAATGGCAATATCCATTTTCTGATCATCTGTTATGTGATTAGGATCTTGATTTTTTTCGTTTATATATTTATCTATAGCATCAAAATTCTTATGTAAAATACATTCTTTGATATATTTATATAAACTTCCTGCTTTTGTATCTTGAATCGTATCAAAAACATTTGCTATACATATTTGATATTCCAGTGTTTTAACACCTATGGCAACAAAGATATTGTCTTGCTTATTAGCCATAGATATTATATTGTTAGCTCTACTACATAATTGGGCTCTTTTTATTTCTTCACGTAGCTCTTCAAGCTTCTGAAACTTGTTGTCTGTTAAATGTTCTATATTATATTCTGCTTTTTTTGAATCAGGGAATTGGTCTCCATCAGTAACTATAGCTAATTTTATAGGTAACCGTTTATTCTCATATGCGGAGTTGAAAAGTACCATAAATTGATAAAATGCCGTTCCATCTACATCTACTAATTCAACTTGATTGTCGGACAATGAATATCCTATTATTTCAGAAAATGATTGCATAAGTAAGCTTTCAGATATACCTTCAACAAGAAGGCAACCTCTCGCAAAAAACAATTGTGATCGGGTAACATCAAGATAGCGTTGTAACATTCTCCGATACACTTCACATTGCGCATTATCCAATTTAATTTTTTGTTTAACATCTCTTATTATTTGCTCTTGTTCTCTATCTTTTAAACAATCAGCAATACAATATGCCTTATCATTTAATAAAACCAATTTATCCAAAGGAACTTTTGATGTTAATGTAGGAGAATGTGTTGTAATAAATATTTGGCTATTGGGATTATCATCAGCCCCTACTAAGAAATTATAAAGATTAACCTGTAATTGTGGATGTAAATGTGCTTCAGGCTCTTCCATTAGTAGTACAATGTGTGCTTCTTGTTCCTTCTCATGTCGCTCTTTTAGATCGCTTAGCACTGTTGCTATATAAATGATATTATTATATCCTAAACTGTTTTGAGAAAGTCGAAATCCTTCATAATCTTCGCCATTCTTATGTGGTAGAAAAGGTTTTATTACATTTACAATATATTCTAATCGGTTTTGTTCTATATGCAAACCAACATTACCAGAAGTTTTTTCTATTCTTTTTAATGTATTATTAATTCCCTGTTGAGTAGCTTGAACTTCTTCTTGCTGTAACAATTGCTTGTTAGCGTTTTTAATAATATCTTTGATTATATCTTCTTTCTTAGCTTTTTCAACTTTTCGTTTAATTACTCTTCCAAGTAAATTATCTCTTGTGTTCAATAAATCTCGGGTGCTATCACGTAAGGCACCAAGATAATAAGATATAAATAGACTATATGTTTCATAGTCTGCTTTTTGTCCATTCTCTTTACCCATAAAGAAGTTTGTTTGAACTCTTCCATCTTCAGAAAGTGTATAATTTATAGTTACGCGTGCAAATAAATCTCCTTCATCGGCTATTAGATATTGATAATATGCTCCCTTCTGGGTTTCATTTAAATCTTTAAAAGTATATTCAATATGAATTGTATTATTTTTTGCAACTTCCAAGCTCCCATCGTCTTTTTTAATGATCTCTTGATGAAAATCATCTGCTGATATGTATAGATTCTGCTGTTGGTCTCCCCATGTATAAAATAATCTAATAGCATCAATCAATGTTGTTTTATAGCACCCATTACATCCAATAATAACATTGTATTTAGAATGAAATTTTACATTTAGATTTTTTATTCCACGAAAATTTTGTATATGAATAGATGATAAATACATAGTTTTAATAGTTTTTAATTGGTAGATAATTATTTTATAGCAATATTCTTTTTAATTAACAAAATAATTTTACCTAAATCACGCTTTATTTCATCAGATGCTGGTATTTTATTGTAAGCCAATACATTTAATTCTCTTTCGTAAAATCCACTTAATTCATTCCATAACACATCAAATAAATTAAGCAGGGGAGCTTCGCTTATAGAACTGCTGTGCCATTTTTGTGGTACATCAAAAGCCTTCTTATCATGCTCTATCAATTCTTTGGTATCATTCATAAAATCACCCTTTATATATTCCATACACTCTGCATCATTTAATAAATAATAAATGTCATAAAAATGACGGATTTTACTACTTAGTCCCTCAACAGGATTATCCATAAAAGAAAAACGTAATAATGAAACAACTTTTTCACATAGTGTTCTACGTTTATCCAGTATATTTAGCTCAAACGAGTGCAAATCATATTCTTCAATCAAAGATTGCATACTATTTTCCTCCAGATATGATGTAATAAAACTCCTTATCTGCTTTTTTACATAAGGATAAGGGTTTGCAAAAGAATTAATTTCCACAATGACACGATTTGCCACAAAACTATACAAAGGATCATGTACTGATGTGGGATATTGATATAGTGTCTTTCTATATCGTGAACCTTTACTTGTAAGTTCCGGAACATCTTGTTCTTGTAGCCCCTGTGTCATTTCCTTACAAACTTTGGTAATAAGCGTTTTTATCTGATTCCCGCTTAATTCTCCCGTTAGTACGGCAACATCTACATCCTCAGAAAATCGGTTAATCAGTCCATATCCTTTTGAAAGTGAAGTTCCACCTTTAAAAACTGTATTATTTGCATAAATACTACGAGATAATTGCTGCAATATTTTACTAATCCAATAATCCTTTTCAATATAAACCGGTGCTATACGATAATATTCTGATACCGCTCTGACTGCATCAGCCAGCAGTTCTGGTTGTTGATCCAATTTCATTCAATCCTCCATTTCTTTATTTCAGGTAATACTTGTTCCTCAATCCCTACCTTGTAGGAGGTAAGAGGATTTAGTGTATTCCATAATGACAATGCTTTGTTTGTACCGTATATGTTTTCAATTATCGCTCCGAGTAAGGCACGCACCACCGGAGGATATTTTTCTGCAAGTACAAGTAAATTATCCCTATCTTTCTTGTTCAAATCCTGAATAATAGCTATGATACGTTTACATGATCGACTAATAGTCGTATCAGGTATCTCTTTTATAAACTTAATGACATCTAATAACTGTAATAGAGGTATATTTTCCTTCGTTATGAAATTAGATTGCATCACAAAGCTGATCGTAAATATTCCTCTTACCTTTTTGTTCTTACGTACATTCGTACCAATTTGGATGATATTTGGTACTTGCGTGGTCAATCCTAACCGATTAAAAACCGAGTATCCGGTTATGTAGCCAATAACCTCTCCATCCTTTTCAAGCAGATCCTTTACTATTTCTTCCTGTTTAGGTTTTAGAACTCCGAAAATACTTCTTTTAGGTTTATAGAAACGCCCTTTTGAGATTTTGGCAATAACACCTTCAGCTACCAAACGATTCAGCATTTTGATAACGCTTTCACTTCGTTCAATAGGTAAATTGAGATCCTGATATGTGAAAACATAGTCAGGTTGGAAGTTCTCAATCCGTTTTTGCACTTCTCTTGTTATAACCATAAAAATGTCTTTCTGTATTACAAAGGCAAAGATAATAAATATTCCAGTTTTTACGCCACAAAACTGGAATATTTTTAGGTGCACACATAAAAAATGATACCCCTCTGGACCGCTGTCCTTTGGAGTATCACCATTCGAACAAGAAAAGAAACTTCATCCTGTTTCACAACTGTATGAAGTCATTGCCATGACAAACACCAATACGCAGTTTGGGATTTCCTGCCTCACGGCAGTAGTTTCACCGGTACAAAGCAAAAACATGGACTTATTCTTTCGGCAGCGGATAGCTCTCGGACAGCTTGTCCTCACGTGCCTGCCGTTTTATCTCGTTCTCGTCGAAGTTGTTGCGGATGAACTCGTGCAAGTCCGATTCCTTGTAATATGTCTTGTGATATATCGAATAGAACTTCAACACCCCGTTATTCCGGTATCGTTGCAGTGTGCGTTTGCTGATGCGCAGCAACAGGCATACTTCCTGATTGTCGTACAGACGCTCTCCGTTCAGATAGTTCAGGTGCTTTTCCCTCGTTTCCGCCTTGTCCAGCTTCCGTGAGATGCGGTACAGCTCACCCATGATACGTTCCATCCATGCTTCAAATTCCGTTTTATCTACTAACATACGCTTTCCTCCTTAAAAGTTCCCGATAACATAATAGCTTTGGTTATCGGATGATTTCAGAATGATTTCTTTCTCACGCATAAACCTAATGTAGCTTTTCGCCGTGCGCTCCTTCACTTCCAGTATCGACTGGATTTCTTCCGCAAGCTCCACATAAGTAACAAAGCGCCTCCGGCTGAATACCTCTTTGGCCACCGCTACAAGCTCGTCCTCTTTGCGCTTGTCCTTTTCCTCTTTTGGCTTTTCGCCCAGATAGACGTGCATGGCCTTTTCCTTATCCCACGAAAACTGCATGATAGGCACGTCCAGTGGACTTCCATCCCTTACTTTCAGAGCCTTCACCACCGATACGGCCGGATCGCTGTCCTTCTCTATGGAAAGGATTGCCGCAGCCTTCCGCTGCAACTCGCTTCCCAAGTGTCCCCTCAGCTTCAGCCCGTTGGGGATAAAATGCAGTACCGTTACGATACACGTCTTGTAGATACCGGCCAACCGGTACAGTTCTTCCACGACGGCTATGCTCTCCGCTTCATCGTTGGCGCATTTTATCAAATCCGCAATCCCGTCTATCACCACCAGATGAACACCGCCGTATTGATAATGGTACTTGTCCAAGCTCTGGATAATGGAAAGCAGGCGTTCTTTCCGGCTCATTCCCGTAAGGCAATACGCCTTGAACCATTCCGGCATCGCCTCACGTCCGCATCGCCGCAGCAGGTTGCTGATATTTTTATACAGCTGTACTTCGCTCTGTTCCGTGTCATAGAACAGTACCGCCTTGTTCCTGCTGTTTTCGTGGAGCGTAACGCCCAGCGCATCCACATCCGTTCCGGTGGGACGGATAGCACCGGCAATCAGCGCCGCCACATAGTTACTTTTTCCCGTGCCTTCTCCGCCGGTGACACAGAGCAGGTTGCCTTGAGTTCCGAGAGGCACGTCATTTACCGATACGATCATCTGTGCAATGGGAGGTGGGTTGTTGAAATCCACCTCGCAGGATTTCAATGCAGACATGGTTTCGCTGTATAAGGTTTCCAGATAGTCCAGAAAAAGTTTTATCAAATCCTCACGGCTGTTCCCCAGCATGAAGTAGTCCGATACATCCTTTTCCGTCTTTGTACCGGCAAGCGGGAGCAACAATCGTTTAACCCCGTATTCCTTCAGCTCCTCTTCACGCTTCGCCGAGCTTTTCAGCCCGGTACTGTCCACATCATAGAGGAGGATGATATGTTTGAACCGGAACGAAAGCCGGTGTATGACAGCCGCAGGGATAAAAGCCGTTTCCGAATTGAAACAGATCGCATGGAAGCCGTGTGCCGCCAGACTCATCACATCCTTTTCCCCGCCTGTGATAAAGAGCAGATCACCCTTTGCCGGCAGCTGCTCCAGCCCGAAACAGTAGTTGTCGCCAAAATCTCCGGCATACAGGAACCGCATTTGTGAACACGGACGGTAAACCTTGATATGCTGTTTCCCCATATATCCGAACATCGGTTCATCGCCACTTGTCATGCAGGAAAAAGGCTTCTTTTCCTGGTTCTCGCTGCTGAACTTCTTCAGCGATACCGTCCGGTACGCTTTCAGAACATTTTCCCCGATTCCCGATTTGCCCCAAAAGGCAAGTTCCGCAGCCGTAAAGGGCTTTTGCACGACAGTATAAGGCCGGACGCTTTTCGCTTTCGGTTCTTCCGATACCACTTCGTTCTTTCGGGGTACTTTGCTATGGCTCACATGATATTCCTCATGTGCGGACAGCCCCAAATGCAGATCACGGTTTATCATTTCCATGATCTCGACAAACTCTTTAGGCTCCTTGCAGTTAAGGCCGTTCAGCCTGCCCACCAGCTCAAAGCAGTCCCCCGAATAATCCTCATTCCCGAAATCCTTCATTTTAAACACACCGGCCTTACGTTCGTAATAAATATTGCACGAAGCCTTCGTATCCTTATAAAAAGGATTCAGGAAGTTCTTTCCCACCTTGAAGTCCACCGGCAGGTAATAGCGGAATACGGAAATGCCCTTTTCCGTCATTTTCAGTATATCATCCTTTCTTATCATTGCCGGTTCTCGTTAGGTAGTTCTTGCGAAAATCCTCCAATGTTTGAGGCTTGCACCGAATGGTACGCTCTTCCAGACAGCGTTCGACCTCCGACAGCTTGTACATACACCGTCCACGCAGCATGGAGTAGCTGATCAGGTTTTCATCCCTCAGGCGTTGCAATGTACGTGTACTGATCCCTAAAGCTTCCGCCAGTTGGTTGCTGTCCAGCCAAGCCTCCTTTTTTTCTTCCGAAGGCAGCTGCGCTTCGGCTACATACCCGGCGATTTTTTCAATCTTCCCTACAAGCGCTTTATACGCTTCACTTTCAAATGTAATAACTTCCATAACAAACTTAATTTTTAATGTTTGCTGCAAAAGAATGACAATAAAAGGCAGCGCATGGGATACTATACGTGTACTACACCATGATTTTTTCGGTTCAGCGAAAAAGAAGGGGGAACCGCTTCACATAAACGGCGGTATCGAGGCGGACGGCAAGGCTATAGGACTGATGCAACATCCGCCCGGTGCAAGGGGCAAACCTATCCATATATATAGGTTCGCCCCTTGCACTGGGGATCTTTTTTAAAGATTTAATAATCAAATGTTTGGAAAATAAAAAGTAATGCTCTATCTTTGCGGCATCAGAGAACGGCTGACAAACGAATGCCTCTCACTGACAACAAGCGTTCCTATAAATCGTTACTAATTCGTTACGGTACAATTTTTCAAGGTTTACAAGAGCTTATAAATCAAAGATATAGACCGCTACGGTGAAAGCCCCAAGCGGATCACCAAAGAATCAGAGAGTTACACCAAAGTAACTCTCTTTT
>OMDY01000520.1_pt1 | contig 16709 bp, 20 predicted proteins | sample 1645281 | NCBI WGS metagenome assembly OMDY01 (sample SAMEA103958145, study PRJEB25191) | human gut metagenome | biome: human-associated habitat [ENVO:00009003]; feature: intestine environment [ENVO:2100002]; material: feces | place: Germany | collected 2013/2015
GTTATTACGCCACTTTGTATATTTATCTGCTAAAGGTCTATATATCTTAAAATGATTATATACCTTATAAGCATACATAGGATTCGTATCCTTGTAAATACCCTTTACAATACCATTACACAAATAATATTTAATACTACTTACTCCGAATTTCTTCAAAGTAGTAGTACTAATATTGAACTGAGACCAGTAATTGATATCTGTTAGAGTAAAGTCTTGTCTTACTACACCAATTACTGTCTCTGTTGACGGTATGTATTGCTTAGAGCTAACGAGTTGCGTATTATTAGTAATCTTAAGCTTATTAACTATATCATTCAGTATATCTGAATAATTAGTTAAACCAGTAAGTAATGAAACGAACTTAATTACATTACCGCAATCACCTGTGCCATGATCCTTAAACATTAACTGTTTAGTAGTCCTACTATAGAAACATCCAAATGATGGATTTTTATCTTTTCTAAAGGGACTATTATAAATCATGCCAACTTTAAAATTACCTATATACGCTGAATATATATCATACTCTGTTACTTTAGATAGTATATACTCTAAAGTAATATTCTCTTCATCTTTTATGTTCGTAGTGTCATATAACATATGATATATAATTTTTAAGTGGAAGTAATGAGATTCGAACTCATGACATGGTCCTATCTATAGTACCTTTAAATCTATCGCCTTTTCTCGCAGGTTTATTCAGATTTATATCTCCTATATCCACCGGACTTGCTCTACCACTGAGCTATACTTCCTTATAAAAACGTGAGTGCATGCTATCCAGAATCTATGAATTTTGTAATTCGCCACCGCCTTTCACGGCTTGCATCAGATTTCTCTAAGAGTCATGCCACCGACGAATTACTCACATAGCGGCATGCTACTCACGTATCGCTATATTATGCCTAGCGTAGGCAAGCTGTTAAAAGATTATATTAGAACGGCAAATCGTCATTCTGAGTATCTGCTACTCCTTTATCTACCTTATCTAACGGATTAACATCTGTTGTTTCCTTATCTGCTGTGATAGGACGAACAAAGACATCAATATTCAATTCTGTAATCTTACTTACTTGACCCTCAGGTAAATTCATCGGTTCAATGAAAGTAAATTTACAATAGTTAGGTAATGTAGTATAACCTTTATTGTTATAAACTATCTTTACTCTAAGTAAAATATCTTTATTTGCTGCATTCAGCAAATTAACAACCCAATTAGCAAATTCATTAAATGATGAACCTGCAAAGACGAGAGCTTCTTTAGGATAGAAACAGCTAAGTATCTGCAATATACGCTTTACTTGTCTATTTGCTCTGTTCTGAAAGTCTTCTTCAGATTCCATAGGTTTCTTAGTAGACTCCCATTCAGTATGTGTCATAGTCTGTTCATCTTTCTCGAACTTAAATTCAATAAAGATATTACCATTAATGGACTTATCAACTCTAGCACTTACAAATTTCACATTATCGTGAATACCTGCTTCTAAGTACTTATTTTTACTCTCTTGTATCTGGTTTGCTAATTCTGTACTATAAATCATAACTTAATCTTTTAAACTGATATAAAATACTGTTAAAAGTTACTCAGGCAAATATATTTTATCCCAATATACCTTAATATCATTGTTTTCATCGCTTTCTGCAATAACAATGTTCTTACCTCTTAAATGAGGCGCTCTTGCTTCTCTAACGGAGTTATCTCCACCTTCAAAAGAGATATGAGTTTCATTTCTCTTTCTATATACATAGCCAACAGCATCTGCTTCGCCACATATAATATTAGCAAGTTTACCTACTAAGTCAAGGGACATTTCTGACAACTCTTCTCCTTCCTTATTAATCAACTTATCTCGAGTATGACCAATAAGTATAAAGTTATCACATAAATCTCTAAACATATCTATAACTTTTCTTACAGCTTGTTGTAGATACATATAACCAGAACCATTAGGCAAGGTTCTTACGTCGTTTCCAGAGTAATTCTTACCCATAGGGGTTGCTCTATACAACTGTGCTGCATAGCTAAGACATATCTCCTCTAATCTTGAGGCATTGTCTAGAGTAATATATTTGTATGGTTTCTTACCGGTCTGTTTAATTTCTTCTCTAATTGCTGTAGCAATATCTCCTAAGTCTTTTACAGACCTAGCTTGTACAGCAAGAGCTTCGAGGAACTCAGAACCACCTTCTAAGTCTACGATTAGATTGTTATCTAATCTAGACGCTAGAGTGGTTTTACCGGCTTTTGGTTTGCCAAATATAATTAAGAATCGAGGATTCTCTACTTTGGCTTTTACTTTCTCTTTCGGTAATACAATCATAAAGCTTTAATTATATTGTATCCTCTGAGAATGCTTTGGTAGTTTCTGATAGTTTGGATATTTATTTAGAATAAACCACGATTTTTAATCTTAATCGTGATATCAATAATAGTCTTTTTAGTTTTCGGTTTCAAATGGTTCAATGAACCAGTTGCAATCGGGATGATATCGTAACCAATCTGTACGAAGTTATCAAAAATCTTAATCGGTGTACCGAATTCATCTTCAAAGTCATAATCCTTCTTAAAAGGATAATTCTTCTTAGCATAAATATCAAGTGCAGACAATGCGTTAAAGAATTCTTTTTCAAGGTCAAAGTTAATGCTACCATCAGCAAAGCACTTGAATGGACATTCTGCACATTCCTTAGGCAACCATCCAATGTTATGAGTCTTACTCAAGCCAAGAGTAATATAATCACCAGCACCAGCATATTCAATGCCATAGGTACACTTAGGATAGTCATAATTACTTTCTACTGTTAACCAAGGATAAGCGTTAACAACACGTTTCATCAAAGATTCTTTGTAGATATCTGCAGTTTTATTGTTTTTCGGTAACTTAAATGTATATGTTTTCATAATTTTCAGCCTTTTTAATTGTTATTACTAAACGAAATCTTCATCACTGGTTCCTCATCTCGTATAGTCTCAATTAAGTTATTGTATTTCAAATCGTTATCAAACTCTAATATCGCACATTCTCCTGCATCCCTATTTTTAAGTATATGCAAGTAGACTTTATTCTTCACTAGTAAACGATTTGGTCCATACTGTTGTATATTGAGTAGTTCCGGTCTGTGGATACATATAACATAATCAGATGCATGAAATATAGTATCAGCGGAAGATATATCACTACGCATTGGATAATGCATAGAGGGGTTATTAATTCTTTCAGGACTCTCAATGTTTCGATTCATCTGTGATAACTGAATTATAGTAGTATCAGGTAACTTCTTTACTCTGATAAATAGTTTCTGTAAATCTGAAATCACTTGCAGGGCTGTTTCACGAGCTTGACCTTCAACAAGTAAAGTATGATCAAGTATAATCACAAATTTCTTGCCTTTAGCCTTATTCTCGTAGAAATAGTTTATAGTAGATGCTATATCGTCAACAGTACCCGGTGTATCTACATAATATATCGGATATGATTTTATTTGTTGAGAAGTTTGTTCAACTTTAGCTAATAAATCATCATCTAATTCATTATTAGCACTGTATAGCTCTGCAGTAGTTTGCCTTAGCTTACTGCTCATTTTTCTACCTACCTGCCTAGAACTTAACATCTCAAATGAGAAATTAAGTACTATAACATCCTGTTTAGAATTTAAATCTATTAAATCAGTTTCAAGCGTATTTACAAATGAAGATTTACCACTACCAGATATACCTACTATAGTATATATCGTATTAGGTTCAATACCACCCATACAGGATTTATTGAACTTATTCCATCTTGTACGTAGTGAAATAATCTCATGATTTTTTCTTCTACGTATATACTCTACTGCTTCATTTGTAGCTGAAGATATATGACGGAATGGTAGTGTTTTAGATAAGTTCTGTTCCATAATTATAGTTATCTATGGTTGAAGGTTTATCTAATTTCATTTGTTCATCATAGGTTTCCCACTCGTGTTGAGTAAGCCATTTCCACATAGTTTTCATATAACCCATTTTACCGGTCATCATCTTGTTATCTATCTCAAATTTAAGACAATTAATAAGATGTTGATGCATAGCTTTACTTTTGCCTACTATGCGATTATATTCTTTTCTACATTTGTTTACATTTGCTCTGAGGAAACCTTTAGTTCCATCAGGTCTCATAACGTAAACTGGAAATTGGTCATAAAATTCATCAAACATAGTTTTATCTTCTTTTAGAAGTTCAGCTAATTTATTTGTTTTATTTATGACTTTGGTATCTCCATCATACTGGATAGAGATTAAACCTAAATGCTCTAACTCTCGTATTTCTTCTTCATTAACTAGGCTGAGAAGTCTCTGAATGTCTTGATTGATTGTTTTGATATCACTCAATACGATAGTTAGGAATACTAATTGATTAATAGTTAGGTTGGGTATTCTATCTAAGATAGAAGTATCTATTTCTAAAATCATATTCTCATATTTAAATATGAGCTTATAGTTCTTTGAAATATTTTGGTAAAGCCTTTGTTAATCCCATAGGCTCAGTTGTAACGGTTTTAAGTCTCGGATTATCTTATAGGCTTCATAAATATAATACCTATAGTTAATCTTTCTCTCTTCAATTGGTTTGTCATCGAACTTATTTAAAAGAGTAACACCAGATGCAGTAAGCATATTCTGATATGATTTAGCATCAGTGTTATCTGAATATTTCCATTTCCATAAGTATCCACCATTAGTAGATGCATAGAAACGATTAGTTCGCTGTTGTTCTTGGTTCATGTATTCAACATGCCATTGTTTACCAGTTTTCTCAGACATCAAGAATTTACGTATATCCGTACATCCTTTTATAGTGTCTTCTACTGGTATACCATCTACAAAGTACTTTATAATAGCTTCAGGTATTATCTTTGCAGATAATCCTTTACCTAATAGTACTTTAGTAATAAACATACCTTTTGTTTTAATTAAATCAGAATTTTTAGTTTCCTTATATCCTTCTTTAACTGCAATGTAGTCGTTAATTGCATATTGGTACATAGCTTCAAAACGCTCTTCCTCAAGAGTAAGTCTTGTAAGTTGTTCCCATTCTCGACAAATCTTGTTAGCCTGTTCATATATACTTTTCTTGAGTAATATAAACAAGCCGTCAGTATTTGCCTGGACGATTCGGCATCCTATTTGTGTTAGCTTTTCAGCTAACATTAGCAATAATAACTGTGCATTTATCCTAATTTGCATTACTGCAAAAGGACTATAACAGAAGTTATGTTGATTTTGTAGATTACCTGACAAACCATTCAATGCTAACTTTAATGTCTCATTTTTCACTTTATCTCCATTATGCTTAGCTTCTATTCTTTCATCCTTAATTTGAGAATATATCTCTAAGAATTCTGGACCAAGATGCTTAGGATAGAACTTATATTCTATTAGCATACTTGGATATAGTGAAGCAACATCAATGTCTATTAGCATTTCGTCTTCTTTAGGAATAATGATTTCAGGATCATTTTTAGAATGAATCCCTCCTACTCCCACAGTATAGCGCAAACCATTAAATATGAAGTTGTTTTCATAACCTTTCCTACCAGGAGATACTATCTGACTTTTCATATCATCTAATACTCTTTGTAGAATAGGACTATCATACTTAATGAACGGTAGTATTACATCCTTTAGTGGTATATAATCCATTGGTGATCTTAATCCTTCAATATCCCACCAGGTTAAACCTGTTTTCTCAAGATACTTTTGAGTTAAGATCTTCATTCCAATATTCACACCATCCTTACTAAGGACTCGTACTCCATATTCATCTTCAATAGCTATACGTAAATCAATATCTTTCTTACATCTATTTAAAAGCTCTGAAGTTGACTCTATATCATTGATATTATAATCAATCATATTGTCAAAATCTTCTAAAGGAAGAGGCTTACCCCAATCACATACAAATTCTTGTACATTAGGATATTGCATAGTTACTTGAATTTCTTTCAAACCTACTCTAAGTTTATTAGAGTAAAGCATAGTAAGTAAATCAAAAGTATCAAACCAAATCTGATACTTCCAATGTTTCCAAGCTTCTATATTATCTTCTGTAGAAGTAGTAATAGTCCTACTTAAGTTAAATATAGAACTACATATTGTAGCTACATTATAACTCATGAGTTTATCTTCATACTCTATAATATAATTTACTATAGGGTTATCATAATGCAGATTATTATATCCACAGAAGATAACCTCAGATTTTATTTCTAAATCTGTAGTATAAAAATCACCCCATTTTATGTAAGAGTCTACTTGTTTAAAGAACTTTACTAATTCTCTTAGCTGGTTCCTTCTTTCAGAGATTTCAAATTTATATATTTCTCCTGTTTCTGTATTTTTAACAGAACAGTGAAAGATATTTTGAAATACTTCAATATCATATACATAGACCTTCTTGTCGCGTATAATCATATTAAAAATATTAGTTAGATTCCGTGGTCAGACTCGAACTGACACAATCACACAGACTTACATTTTGCTGCGGCTCTAACCTCTTTTTAAGCTACACGGAAAACAGTACCATTTCAGTTCTGGTACAAGAACTTCATGAAAAAAAACGAAGAATTAAGCTGCTCTAAGCATAGGCTTAATTATCTTGCGATAATAGCTACGACTAGATGTATCAGCTGGTTTTTCTTTTCCTTTACAGCCTCCAACATGCTGCTTTCTGTTCTTATTTCTACCTTCATAGAATGATAAGAATTTCAAGGGACATTTAGGTTTCTCTAAACGAAGCCTTGCTTCTTTTTGTTTTGCTAATTGTTTAGCTTTCTGTTCTTTAGCTTGTGCTTTTTTCTTTGCACGAAGCTCTTTCAATCTCGGACTTAACCAGTCTTCTGGCTTTTTATCCTTATTCTTTTCTTTATCGGCTACACTTTGTGCTAAGCGTTTATCACGCTCATCTTTCCATGCTTTATGTCTGATTCTTTTAGCTTCTGCTAATTTCCACTCTGTATAATTCTGCTTTCCCATAATCTTGATAATTTTTGGTTAATAATTAAGCTGCTAATAATGATTTACCGTCATAGTAGATGATATTATTATCACCTTCTATGTCTTGTACAGTAATACCGGCAAATGAAGTATCTTTCTTAAACTTCTTTGCTTCTATTGCTGCTTTCTTTTTGGCATCGTCTCTTGTAAGTGCAACAAAGTAGTCTGTCTTGAAGTCATAGACACGTTTCTCATCGTCACTACGCCTTCTTTGTACAGTATACTTGAACTTACGCTTGTTAGGCTTCTCTTTGACAGCTAATTCAGCTGCTGTAAAGCCTTTTTGTTTGCCTTCCTTACTGGGTAAAGGCTTACGAGCTTCTTCTTCAAATTTAGCCTGCATTTCTGCAAGTTTAGCCTTCCTACTTGCTAATTCAGCTTTTTTGGCTGCTCGATTAGCTTTCAACTTATCCTTTATCTGCTTTGTAGTAAGCGTAGTAGGTTTAGCTTTGACAAATAAGTTGTCTTTAACTATACGAGTAAATTTCTTCTTCTCTTTACGAGTATAGTTCACAGTTGGATCATAGCCTGCTTTCATAAGAATTTGTTTGATACGTTCTTTCTTAGACTGTACTATAGCCTTATTTTCCTTCATAGCTTCAATAGCTACTTTAGTAGGCTGTTGTTTCTGTTTAGAACTCCAGGAGTTCCATTCTACTGTTTTCCCATCTTTAACTACAGTTACTAAAGACGGACCGATCTCGAAATCCCTTGTAGTCTCTACCGGACAGTGTTTCTTGACGAACTTGCCGCCTACTACAATTCTAGGATAATTACGCTTTTTAGCTTTAACTGATCGTTTCTGATTTCTTAAAGTTTGTCTCTTCATCTTAAAGTTCTTATTCTTTTTCATAATCTTGATAATTTTAATGGTTATTTACTAAAGCCTTTTATTGCTGGCTTCTTTTTCTCTATCTCATAATATACCATGATAGCTTTGTTATTCCAACTTACTGAATCTATGGTATTGTTATCAATATCTTTGAGAATAGAATTTACTCTATTCTCAAATTTACTGCTGCTTTCAAAAAAACTTTTACGTATGTAATATACTTTTTTCATTTTTTTATGCTGCTAATGATAACGGTGCTTCTTCAATACTGAGTTCTGCACCATTATTGAAGTCTTCAATCTTCTTGTTCAAGGCATTTATTTCCAGCTGTAATTTAGCCTTCAAACTACTAATATAGGCAGAAGTTAATTCTTCTGTCTTATCTAAGTTTTTCTTGCCTTTAGCACGCTTAAGTTTAGGATCAAGAGTCTTAATCTTACTTAAGTGAAACAACTGTTCTTGCTTCTCTGACAAAGTAAAGATATCAAGATAGTTGTTAGTTATTGGTAACTCAGAGAACTTCTTATAACCCATATTGATGCACTGTAAGTACAATTTCAATAGGATACGTTCTTCTGCTTTTGCTTGGATGTCAAGAATCAGCGCCTTCAAATCAAAGTTACGCTTAGCTCCCGTAGGGATAACATTTTCATTCTTGATAATATTCCAGTATTTAGTAATCTCGTTACTGAGTTCTTTACGACGTGTAATAATATATTTAGATGTAATTGATTTCATGTTCAAGTTGATTTTTTTAAGTTAATACTTGACCAAATTACGTCTACTAGTGTAGTACTGATGGGGCTCAAACCCATAACCGTCAACTTAGAAGGTTGATGCTCTATTCAATTGAGCTACAGTACTGTATTTAAACGGGGCCAATTCACCCCGTGAAAATATATAGTTTCTAGATAATATTCCAATTCAAATATTATAAAGTTTTAACCTTGCCTAGTTTTACAGGTATAACTACGCCTGGTCTAATTTCAATACCAGCAAAGCCAAAAGTGTTATCACTAATGACTACTTTGCCAGTTAGGCCCTTCTCTTTTGCGAATTTTTCAATAGCTTCCTTATTGATATATTTAGAGCGCAGCTCTCCAGTCGAAGCTGTTCTCAAGTTATCAAATAAGATATCTATAACACAATCGAGATCACGATTTTTTACTGCTTCCTCAAGTAATGCTTGTGTAATACCATTGAAAGCTATTTCATTTCTGGTTCCACCAGAACCAGTTATTGCATCTGCAATACGAATTGCTACATCAAGAATACTCACCGATTCATAAGTATTCAATAGCCGTTGCCACCATAAAGGTCCCTTGCCATAGTAAAAGAAGACCTGACCATCCTCTCTTACAGAAGTAGCATTAGGAGTTATCTTAGAGCTTCCGTCCCAACTCTGAACTTTAGCTAATATGGTAGGCTCAGTGTTAATAAGTATTTGCAGAAGATCAACCCTAGATTTAGATATTCTGCTCATAGCTTACTTACTCTGCAGATTCTTCCAAGTTTACCTGGAGTGTAACTTCAGATTCATCAGAAACTACGCCACACTGCCGTTGGTATTCCAGTTCCATGCGTGCTGACTGGTCCATCATATCTCGTACAGTCTCACTAAGCTTAAGATACTTACGAGACAATTCCTCATAGAAGTTGAGGACACCACGATTGTGAATAGCCAGCATTTCGTTCAGCATAGACAACTCCTCTGCTGCGAAGAACATCGGGCGGCTGCCTTTCTTGCCGATACGTTCAATACATTCTGCTACACTTTTCCGGTCTGCCTTGCTAAATTCTGGCTTAACTAACTGGAACACAAGGTTCGGGTCGTTATCGTCAGGATTCAACATAATTTTCGGCTCACCGTCCAAGTCTTTGGCAATGAACTTAACGTCTAAGATGTCAATAGCCTTCACTACAAAGATATTGACTTCTTTCCGTAAAGTATTCTTATCGTTGAGCACATCTTCCTTCCACTTCAGGTCAGGATTGGTTGCTACTACGGTATAGATTTGTTCGCCAAAATAGCGACCATACTCTTTTGCTGTTGCCCGGTAACGAGCTAAAACTTGAGAGGCAACGCTCTGGTTACCTGCTAATGCACTCACTACTGGTGCAGATACTTTATTATCCATAAGAATGTTTCCTTTCTGAGTCCGTGCTTGATTTCACCAATACGAAACTCTTCTTAATTTTTAGTTAATACTTTGTTAATGCTCTCCACCTTTCGATTATTTATTTACTAATGTACTTGTCTTATATAGTACCGCTTTAAAAAGCTTTGAAATATTAGCGTGAATTCAATCACATAATCTACTCAGTTTACTTTGAAAATAAATTTGAAAAATCTATGAGAAATACTCTGAGAGTTACTTCTGATAAAAAGATATGAAAATACTTTGTATGTTTGTAGATAGAATTATTTGTTTACAAAAAGTCTATCAACTCTTGCGTATTCATTCAGACCGTTTTTACGTTGCGCTGAACTTTCAATACGAAAACGTCCGTACTATATATCATATAATCTAGCATAAGTATTGTACTAGTATAATATACAGAGCCTATCATCAACAACTGGTATGTCTACAGGCATATAGGAATTACAACATTCTATGCGAATGAGGGTCGTTTAATCTAACGTTACTAAAATCACAAGCTCATTGCTTATAGCATGACCCACTTGTACCATTTCCAGGATTTGTTTGTTTATACTGCACGAATATTGGGATTTCCACCCTTCATCATTCCCTTGTCTTGCTTATGGATACTTCACATAAGTGTACTACTACCCTTATAGAGACAGTATAAGAAGTAGCAACAGGTTGCTAATGATTCAGCGTTCTCTTACATATATAGTTGCTGCTATATACTTTACGAGTGTCTTAACAGTCGGCATAACGGTTGGCAGTCGGGGTGACTCGGACTCCATATTCCATACTTACAACGTACGTTTATACTTCTGACCTATCATTGAACTTCCCAGTTTTTTAAAGGTTAAACATTAAAGCACATTTACTCATAGCTGGCTTTATTCAGCGTAGATACATTAGTAAATATAGTATAACATCTTATACTCCTAACCTAATGACATAGTCTTCTGTATCTCCTTAATCTAAGTACATCTATTAATAACAACAATTCTGGATTGAACTGCATTATATTAAGACGAAGTTTACATATCTTGAAACTTATAAGCTCTGCCGTTTTTTAATAGGTGTTTTCTCTGCGTCACCTTAGTGTATTTTTGCTGCATAATATGACTTGCTAAAGGTCACTGCATCTAGAATCAGGGTTATCGCGCCCTCAAACCGCTTAGTCCATCTGGGACTAGTCATTCCTCATTCAATTATACTCACACGAACGACTAAGCACGTGAGTCACTTCAGTCTTGAAAGGCTGTATCAATCTCATATACATCACTCCTACTTCATCCTTGGAACATTGCGTATCCACCTTCACGAGGACCCTATTTACCATAAGGCACAGGATTGGCTCCTGCTCCACGATAATCAGTCAAGTTTACATAGTGTGTACCATAACACGGTTACCCTTACATTAGTATCAGTAATTTACTACCTTCATAAGCACAAGTTCCAGTATCCACAATTGCATACTGCATCACAGCTGATGTGTGCTGAACACTATAGTTAGCAATCTATTTTTCCTTTCTGGGCGTATAGTTACGCTTTTGTTGACCGATTTTGGAGACCGGTGGTCGCGTTTCTGCTATCTCTTTTTTTCCATGAGTTGGCTGCTTCTTAAGGTGAAACTAACCTTTGCCACTCAGCTTTACCTATCCTTTCCAAAGGGATAAGTCAGGAACCCTATTGCTCCTGTTTCATCATCGTGTTTATACTCCTTTTTGATTCATATCTTGATAATACATACGAGTAATATAGAAGATTTCGTTCTCCTTGCTTGCTTTGTAGTTCAGTGTGTCTTCTCTTAAACTACGAGTCTTTAGTAACAGTAATCGCCAATACGGTTCTCATCATATCGTTACTTATAGAGGGTTATGCACTCTATCCCCCTTTTACCTTCCGTTTTTCAGACGTTTAGGCCTATCATCCTACCTTTTGAGTAATCTCACAGTGTTAGCTGCTAACATATTCTCGGATCCTGTATCTTTTCGGGCCATAGAGAAATGACTCTAAGCTCCCTAACGGGCGCGACCAGCATTATTATACGCTTTACCGCATGACTTCCCTGGAGTGATTTACGCTATAGTTTTGCTCCTCTCGAACTATGACATAATTGTAGGTTTTTATAGTGGTTAATGTCATTAACTATTTTCCACTGGGCGTTTATCTTCGGCCATATTTTCATGTTCTGGTTCTAACATGGTAATTTTACCTGTAGTCAGGTTGATTGTTGCAACAACCTTTTTACCTTTACAAATATCTACGAACTTATTTCGTACATCACTACTACTGATATAGTCAATTGGTTCCATGATACTTGCGTTAAATCCATCCAAACATTTACAAGCATTACCTACAGACAAGCGTAGGTACTTCTCAGTGTATAAGCAATTAGCTATACTGTCCTTAGTCTGATTTCTAATGATATCAGACTGAGCTCCATCTACTATAAAGTAGGCAGATTGGGCCATGATGGAGCTCAGTTTGCACCGAGCTTCTTTCATGTCCTTAATGATACGTGATAAGCGTATTATTTGTTTTAGTATAACTAAATTACTTACCATAGGAGTCTACTTTAGATAATGGAGTTACTGGTGATTCGTCATCAGATACCCTACTAACACTGCGTACTTTTGGATATCCTGTTGAAGTCAGTTTCTCTACTACCTTTGTTCTCCACTTAACTACGGGTTTAGGTTCACCTGTAGTCTTTACATTCACAATTGCGTCTGTTGTTCCTTTCACGGATACTTCTAATGTAGATAGGTCTACTTCGACATCTATCTTCTCGACAGACTTTTTCACTTCACTACTTGCTATAGGGAATTTTGGCATCTCTATAGGTGAAGGAATTACAGGGGCTGCCTGTACTACTGTGACTGTCTGTCGCAGTCCAAAGCCAATTATGCAACTGGCGATGAACATGCCGACAGCCGTAATTATTCTAAAATTCATATTGATTATGATGTTTTAGAGAATGGTTATTCTTCTACGAAACCTACAAACTTTAAAAACCTACGCCAAGCGCTTAGTTTTTTTTTTCGTCTGCCGGTTTGTCTCCACCTTTTTCAGGATACTCCTTTTCTGTAGGAGCTGTGATGGATGACTGGCAATATGCTGCCAAACGAGAAGCCGGATCACGATACAGATTGATAATCTGGCCGACTTTCAGACGTAATTCATCAGGTTTAGGACTTTCATCCTTTCCGAAGAAGTTAGTCTTGATAGAACCTATAACCATTCGAGCAATCTTACGATCATTCTCGAGTTGGTTTTTCTTAGATTCTTCTACACCGGTCAAATCGAGCGACCAATCTGCAAACAACTTATCAATATACTCTTCACCTAAGTTAGAGATAAGAGCTGTAATAGCCTTATCAGACTCAGGTTTGAGGTCTTTGTTGTCCTTCTGCTTCAAGCGGAAGTTCTCATTGATAAGAGCGCGAACTGTTTCTGCAACCTGTTCTTCACTCCAACCTGCCTTAGTCAAGTGATTATGCAGTACGGAGTGTGCCATACACGGAGAACCAGTCTGTGAAGTATATACGTATACTGAGCTTCCAAGGCCTTTCAGCAAGCTAACAGGGTTGATACGGCTGAAGATTTCATTCATCCAATCACCCACTGTCATCTCGTCTAATGCTAACTTCTTGTCGGCATTAGTTTCTTTCAGGCCGCGCAGTGTACGATACCATTCTACGGTGTTAACAATGTTCGTTGCAACGTTTCTTTCTTTGCTGATGAGGTAAGTCAACGCTGCATCAATTTCCTCATCTGTAGTGATCTTATTCGGATCAAGCTCCGGTGCTTTGATAGTCTTACCAGCATCTTCTGCAAGTTCTGTAGGAACTTCTGACTTGTTAAAGTCAATAGACAACTGGCTACCATCTCCTCCCGGTAATGCTTTAGCTGGAGCGAGCTTAATGCCTAACATTTCAGCCATACCTTGCAACGGCATGAGTTGATTTGCATCAATCATAAGTTGCAATTCACCACGTTCACCACGGTTGAATAAGTCCTGACGTATGTCAACAAGGGCTAACAGGTTTACGACATCAATAGTACGGTTGATGTCAGCGTATACTTCAGGATAACGCTTTGCAAGTTCTTCGTTGTTAGCGTAACGCTGTTGCATTACGAATGACAACATAGCCTTTCCATCTACTGAAGAGGCTGTAGAACCTACAGGAATACCAGCACCAGTGATACCGCCTACAAGAGAGGTTGCACGTCTGAGCGCTTTCTCTTCTGGAGAAGGTTTATTCTCGTGAGAAACATCCTCAGGGATGATAGTAGGAATTTTGTCTTTTTTCTTTTTGGGTGTCTGACCTTGTTCCTTATTATCCTTAGGAGCCTCAGCTGCCGGTTTTTCTACTTGAGAAGGTTTTTCCTTCTCTTTCTTGTTTCCCTTGTCATCAGAAGGCTTGTCTTCTTTCTTGCCTTCTTTCTTGTTTGTAGCATTCTTTGCTTCTTCTTTAGCTGCTGCTTTTGCTGCTTTCAAAGCTGCTTTTCTTTCAGCTTTAGTCATTTCTTTTTCTGCCATAATTTTGATAATTTTTGGTGGTTAATAATACGTTAGTTCAGTCGATAGAATATTTAGAGAGGTCAACTATCATCCTCTATTGCTGGTGAGTCACGCCCGTTAGTATAGATATTACTAATCAATGCGTCTGATAACTTTAATTTCAATTCTGTCATGTTACTCACAACCCCAGATAGGCAATCGGTAGTACCTTCTGTCACTGTACACACTAAGCTTTGTGTGCATGTAGAATTGAAGTCATCAACGGTGTTGACTAGCTGAGTAATGGAAGTAGTATGATTGACCTTCTTAGAGGTTTCTATTACTTCCTTACTCAACATACCTACTAACAAGCCAGCTATGATGCAGGAGATATAAATCCACCACATCTTGTCACTGCGAAAGTTTCTCGCAAGAACAAATGCTACTATTAATAGCACAATAATCCAAATTGCTGACATGTTTGTAAAATTTTAGTTTAATAATTGTTTTAACTTTTCCCGAGCTTTGTTAAGCTGAGATTTTACCTGGCTCTCTGTGAGGCCAAGTTCTTCAGATATTTGTTTGTAAGACAAATTCTGAACTGTTCGTAGTTCAAGTATATGACGATACTTATACCGGAGTCTGCTAAAGGCATCTGAAAGTCTCTCATCTGTTTCATTGAAGATATAATTATCTTCAGGCGAGTAGTCGGCCGAACTTCTCAATTGAACAGTGCTAGTACTATCGTCTAGCCAATAATTTGCATTCTCTTTCTTAGTACGTCTAATATAATCAATACTACTATTTATAGCTATAGTTTTTAACCACATTTCAAATGAAATATTGTTAACATAACTCTCTAGCTTTGAAAAAGCTTTAATAAAAGTAACAGATAATAAATCATCTGCAGCATCTTTATTATTAACAATACGATATATCGTATTATATATAATTCGATTATACTTCTCATAAAGCTTTGTGAAGGCAATTTGTTTACCTTCTTTCGCCTGTTTGATCAGATCGAAAAGCTGTTGTCTTTCTTCATCTGTCATAATCACGGGCTTTTTAGTGAGTATAGGGTCAATCAAGACCCTATACCCTTAGAATGGTAATCCAAGTATATACCTGCAATGCCATTCATTCCACTCGTCATATAGTTTATCAAAAGCGTCCCAAATACATTCCATAAATTCAATCTTTAAGTCGCGAGTAAGAACTTCGACTGGTAATTTATTCACCATACCACAGACAATTCTAATTCTAACTTTTAAAGTAATCTTAGAAGCTATGCCAATCTGTTGTATTATGTTCATGTCAAACCATGATATTATCCTAGCTAAGTTCTGTTTATCAAAGAATTCGTGGAATTCTGTATTTTTAATTTCTCGATTCTGTATTCTTAAGAATACATACCAAGATGGTCTCCAATTTACTTGAGAATATCTTATAGGACATCCTCTTAAGTATGGATATGCAGTGAGACTATTTACGACCATAGCGAGTGCTATTAATTATTTTCAGCATCAGCACGTTTATCTGTGCTAAATTGAAATCAGTTACACTGAGAATATATGCTTTTGTAGCTTCAATTCCTCTACCAGGAATTTTAATATCCTCAAGATATCTGTTAGTGAATGCCTTTAGTTGTTCATTACTAATATTTGGCATCTTCGTACCGCGAATAGATTGTCTATAAGGCGGTAGAGTACATATTTCTGAGTATTCATACTCTAAAAACAAAAAAGAATCAGGTTTTTGACATACAGTTTGTATCTCAATAGATTCTTCAGAGAGTACTGTAAACTTTCCTTTTTGAACAAGGTCATTTATTAACAGTGCAGAAGTAATCCTAAGACAAGGAACTTCTCCAACTATATTAGCTAACAATTCAAATTGCTCTCCAATAACACGATAGATTCCAGGATGATTTAATTTCATGACTTTTTATTGATTTCTTTTACAAAGTTACTTACTACTCCTGATATTGCAGACATAGATAAGTCTGGATATTTATCAAGGAGTTTACTAATCGCTTCAGACTCTGAACGAGACTGATTAAGTATACTGATAAATTCAGTACGTTCAGCCTTAGAGTCAAACCAGGCAAAATATCTTATACGCATTGCTCTTTGTAGTTTCTTGCTTTTATTTCAAGTTCACGAAATTTTCTCTCATCTTCAGAAGTCATTCCAT
>OMDY01000533.1_pt1 | contig 16425 bp, 9 predicted proteins | sample 1645281 | NCBI WGS metagenome assembly OMDY01 (sample SAMEA103958145, study PRJEB25191) | human gut metagenome | biome: human-associated habitat [ENVO:00009003]; feature: intestine environment [ENVO:2100002]; material: feces | place: Germany | collected 2013/2015
GAAAAGCCAGACATCATCCTACACTCTCATGAAGCATGCCTGAAAGATAAAAAGAAACAAGCCGAAAACTTCCGCTTCATTGAAGAGGAAAGCAACAAGTACGAAACCTCCCGCATCTTGCAAGATACAGGCAATGAAACAGTAGTAGTCAATCCGCCTTATCCTCCAATGAGCCAAGGCGAACTGGATCATTCTTTTGATTTGCCCTATACGCGTATGCCTCATCCTAAATATAAAGGAAAACGCATTCCCGCATTCGACATGATTAAATTCTCGGTCAATCTGCACCGTGGTTGTTTTGGCGGATGCGCCTTTTGTACCATTTCCGCCCATCAAGGGAAATTTATTGTAAGCCGAAGTAAAGAGAGTATCTTAAGAGAAGTGCGAGCCATAACTGAAATGCCTGATTTCAAAGGCTATCTGAGTGACTTGGGAGGACCTAGCGCCAACATGTATGCCATGCGTGGTAAAGATGAGAAAATTTGCCGGCGATGCAAACGGCCGTCATGTATCCATCCCAAAGTATGTCCCAATTTGAACACGGACCATCGCCCCTTATTGGATATTTATCATTCGGTAGACGCACTTCCCGGTATCAAGAAAAGCTTTATCGGAAGCGGTGTACGCTATGACCTGTTACAATATCAAAGCAAAGATCCGGCAGTAAACCGAAGTACGGCTGAATATACCCGCGAACTGATAGCCCATCATGTCAGCGGGCGCTTGAAAGTGGCTCCGGAACATACCAGCGACCAAGTGCTGCAAATCATGAGGAAACCTTCGTTTTCACAATTTTATGACTTCAAAAAGACTTTCGACAAAATAAATAAGGAGTTGAATATGCGGCAGCAGATTATACCTTATTTTATAAGCAGCCATCCCGGATGTACGGAAGAAGATATGGCAGAACTGGCAGTGATCACCAAGAAATTGGATTTCCATCTGGAACAAGTACAGGACTTTACTCCTACTCCGATGACCGTAGCCACTGAAACCTGGTACACAGGTTATCATCCATATACGTTGCAACCGGTATTTTCCGCTAAAACACCAAAAGAAAAACTGGCTCAACGGATGTTCTTTTTCTGGTATAAACCCGAAGAACGACGTGCTATCATCAATGAATTGCGCAAAATAGGACGCGCTGATCTGATAGATAAGCTGTATGGTAAATACAAAGCCTGAGTTTTAAATTCACCACAGATTATACAGATTTGATCTGTGGTGAAACTGTTTTTTAACGTCTTGTTTACCTTTCATCGTGTTTTGACGAAACACAGGAACAGGTACATGTGTTCCAAGTTACAGATATTGATATTTATTCCCCCCTAAACTTAATTAGAAAAGCACCGCAAATATTAATTGATAAAAATACGATCTATCCTATTGAATATCATTTATTTTTTGCTATCTTTGGGCAAAACCAACTTTTAAATCAATACTGCGTATGGAAACGTATCTATTCTGGATTGTGCCCATTGCCTCCCTCTTGGCATTGGTACTTGCATGGTATTTCTACAAACAAATGATGCTTGAAAGCGAAGGAACTCCGACGATGGAGAAAATCGCTTCTTATGTGCGCCAGGGCGCCATGTCCTATCTGAAACAACAATACAAGGTGGTAGGGCTGGTATTTCTGGGATTAGTTATTCTGTTTTCTATCATGGCATACGGCTTCAACTTACAAAATCCGTGGGTGCCCATTGCTTTTCTTACCGGCGGTTTCTTCTCCGGACTGTCCGGCTTTTTAGGAATGAAAACGGCTACATACGCTTCTGCACGTACCGCCAATGCCGCCCAGCACTCCCTGAACAAAGGACTGCGTGTAGCTTTCCGTAGCGGAGCTGTTATGGGGTTGGTCGTTGTCGGCTTGGGACTACTCGATATTTCTTTCTGGTACATATTATTGGACTATTGCATTCCCACAGACGCCTTGAACCCTTCTGCTAAATTATGTGTCATCACAACCACCATGCTTACCTTTGGTATGGGAGCCAGCACACAAGCACTTTTCGCCCGTGTAGGAGGTGGAATCTATACCAAGGCAGCCGATGTAGGTGCCGACCTGGTAGGTAAAGTGGAAGCCGGTATTCCGGAAGATGACCCCCGCAACCCCGCAACCATTGCCGATAATGTGGGAGACAATGTAGGTGACGTAGCCGGAATGGGCGCCGACCTGTACGAATCCTATTGCGGCTCTATTCTGGCTACCGCCGCTTTAGGTGCTGCCGCTTTTATTGGCTCGGATGATACCGTGATGCAGTTTAAAGCGGTTATCGCACCTATGCTGATTGCGGCAGTGGGTATCGTTCTCTCTATCATCGGTATTTTTGCCGTCCGTACTAAAGAAAATGCAGGAATGAAGGAATTACTCGGATCATTAGCCACAGGAACCAATTTAAGTTCGGTACTGATTGTCGTTGCCACTTTCCTTATCCTTTGGGCATTAGGTTTGGAAAATTGGGTAAACATTTCCTTTGCTGTGGTAGTGGGATTAATAGTAGGTATCGTTATCGGCCGTTCCACCGAATATTATACTTCTCAATCGTATAAACCCACACAACGGTTGGCCGAAAGTGGAAAGACCGGTCCGGCCACCGTTATCATTTCCGGTATCGGACTAGGTATGGTTTCCACCACCATCCCTGTACTGGCAGTAGTAACCGGTATCATCTTGTCCTACTGGCTCGCTTCAGGATTTGATTTTGCCAATATTTCCATGGGATTGTATGGCATCGGTATTGCTGCCGTAGGTATGCTTTCGACATTAGGAATCACCTTGGCTACCGATGCTTACGGACCGATTGCAGACAATGCCGGCGGTAACGCTGAAATGAGCGGACTGGGCAAAGAAGTACGCAAACGTACTGACGCCCTCGACTCGTTAGGTAACACGACTGCCGCTACAGGCAAAGGTTTTGCCATCGGCTCCGCAGCTCTGACCGGCCTGGCCCTGCTGGCATCCTATGTAGAAGAAATCCGTATCGGATTAACCCGGTTGGGGCAAACCATTCTGGAATTACCAAACGGCATTACCGTAGATGTTCATAACGCCAGTTTCACTGACTATATGCTTTATTACGATGTAACCCTGATGAACCCCAAAGTGCTAAGCGGCATGTTTTTGGGCAGTATGATGGCATTCCTGTTCTGCGGTCTGACCATGAACGCCGTAGGCCGAGCAGCCGCTCACATGGTAGAGGAGGTGCGTCGCCAGTTCCGTGAAATAAAAGGGATTCTGACAGGAGAGGCAGAACCCGACTATGCCCGTTGCGTACAAATATCCACCAAAGGAGCACAACGTGAAATGGTATTCCCCTCTCTACTGGCTATCATTGCCCCTATCGCTACCGGACTGATTTTTGGTGTTCCCGGTGTTATCGGTCTGCTGATAGGTGGTTTGTCCTCGGGCTTCGTTCTTGCCATTTTTATGGCCAATGCGGGAGGCGCATGGGATAATGCGAAAAAATTTATAGAAGAAGGTAATTTCGGAGGTAAAGGAAGCGAAGTACACAAAGCAACGGTTACCGGTGACACAGTAGGTGATCCGTTTAAAGATACATCCGGACCCAGTTTGAACATTCTGATTAAACTGATGAGTATGGTCGCCATTGTAATGGCCGGACTGACAGTTGCTTGGAGTTTGTTCTGATAGAAAAACGGAAAGCCGCTTCGGAGGAGGCGGCTTTCTAATTTTAAAAAAGATTCTGATAAACTATTTTTAAAACTTCCCCAACACTTCCATCATTGCCGGACGACGTTTGTATTTTATCCGGAACTCTGCCACCAAGCTTTTCACAACAGCCTGTCCACCGTTTAGTTTACGTATGCAGGATAATACCCGTGCTATAAATTCATAATGCTCCCGTCCCAGATTCCGTTCAGCATAATCATTCAATAAAGAAGTATATATAGCAATCAATTTCTCAGAATGAGTGTCCTTCAAATAATGGGCATATTTCATCAATGCTTCCAACTGATTGTATCGGACTGACGACAGCAAAGAGAACAAGCTGTCATTATCCTTTTCTTTCACATAAATTTCAGCCTTATCATTTCCGACAAAAGAAAAATAGTCACTTAACTCGGCTTCTTTCATCATCCTATCCAGAAAACTTTTCCATTGTTCTTTCGGTACCAGAGTTTTAAGTTTGCTGTAATATATCAATTTATCACTACCCACCACAAACAACAGACGACATGTATCAATTACCTCAGAAACCCTATGGGTTATTTCATAAATATCCAATTTCATTTTCAGCCATTCACCCACAGTGCCAGAATGCATTTCTCTTTCCGCTATTTCTATTCCGTCATTCAGCAAACAAATGGCTTCATCATATTGGCAACGGGCAATCAATTTATCAACCTCCATTCTTCGTATTTCAGTCAGATAAAGATATTGACGAATCGTATCATCCGCCTTTTGTTCTTCATTCTGTTCTAACAACAGATTGACCTTACGAATGACTAACTGATAGATATCACAGGTTCCCTTTCTTACTTCAAGAAGTTCATCAATCAATTCCAACGCTTTTTCTGCCGGTTGAATCGAAAGATTGATCTGCATCATCAATTCGTCTACATCATAAAGATCATATTCACGAAAAATAGATATTTCAGCAATCTCACGCAAGCCCTGAAGTATCTCCATCTTTTGTGCCTGAGTGGTTTTAGGATGTTCAATCACTTTCAGGAGCAAATCTCCTGCCTGTTCACAATAGTCAGAAGAAGAAATACCATCATCATACAAAAGTTCATCATCATAGTTTTCACCGATGGAACGAAGTACTTGAAGAGCTATGGCAATAGAATTATCCATAGCTTCCAAATTCAAAAAGAAATCCGCTTTCTCCAAAAAAGTGTCCATCTGATTGAAAATAGTTTTCCAGTCACGGTCGTAATTATCATAACGATTGTGATAACGAGACCTTTTATGGTAACCAGATCCTTTAAAAACTTTTTGAATTTCAATTCTGTAATCTTTTCCCTTTGATGACAAAGATAACTCCTTAGCTATGAAATGATTTGAAAGTGCCGTTTTAAATTCCAGATTCGTTGAAGCATACTCACAGATAAATTTCGAGAGTTCCTGCGGATCAATGAAAGACAACAGTTGCTGTATGTCTACCAAAGACGGACAAGGCTGCTTACCCACTTCTTTTATTTCCTCTAAAACAGGGGCTTCCTCCGCTTTGATTTTCATCTTCGAGAAAATACTATTACCCGCCTTTTTTCTATTGTCGCGAATTGCCAACAATGTCGCTACAACATGTTTGCAGATTTCTCCATCATACGGACAATCACAGTACCAGGATTCTATCTCGTTTCCATCCATAGATATCTCCACATTATAATCGTCTGTTCCTTCTACAGTCGCAGTCCATTCACCGGGTGAGATTTCTTCCAATTCGGAAACAGCGTCTGTTTCATAATACTCTTCCCCACGCATCCATATTTTATAGGGAACAAAGTCCTCAAAATTATCCAATGTAATCATGTACAATACTTCGGTATTTTTTATCGGTTCGAGTGTCCCATTGTCAAAGAACGCTCATAACATTCTGCATTCTCCAACAAACAGGTTTTGCTATTGATAGACTGTTCCATCAAAACAGCCACAGATTACCCGGATTCGCACAGGTTCAATCTTAAAGTTTTCAGCTTAAACACCCGTGTGAGCCCAAGTGACCTGTGGTAAAAAGACTTGTGATGCATTCATACCCACAAAGTCAAATTCATTACAGACTGTTCTTAGTCAAAACATTACAATTGAATTTATTCAATATCTCCACACATCTCTCCACATTAGACGGACGGATAACCACATGTGCCGTATCTCCTTGAGCAAAAGCATACATATATTCAATAAAGATATTCTCTGCTGCCAGATAGTCCAAAACTTTAGCCAAAGAACCTGCCACATTCGGGCAACTGATACATACCACATCGGTCAGCATCACGGCAAAATTCTCGGCACGAAGTACTTCCACCGCTTTTTCCACATCCGAAACAATCAGGCGAAGTATACCGAAATCAGTAGATTCCGCCATGCTGAACGCATGCATATTGATATCATACTTTGCCAATGTCTTGGTTACGTCATTTATTCTTCCGGTTTTGTTTTCCAGAAAAACAGATAATTGCTTGATTGTCATATCGCATACTTTTTTATTTTAAAATCCGATTGTCTATCACACGTTTACTCTTACCTTCACTACGGGCAATGCTATTAGGTTCCATCAGCTTCACTTCGGCACTGATGGAAAGGACACTTTTCAGTTTGTCGCTCAACGCTTTCTTCATGGCAAGCATACTTCCCATATCATCCGAGAAGAAGTCTTTGCGGACTTCCACTTGTACTTGCAAAGAGTCGAGATTATTCTTCCTATCCACCACCAGCATATACTGAGGTTCAAACTGAGGCATATCCAAAATAACACTTTCCACCTGAGAAGGGAAAACATTGATGCCACGGATAATAAGCATATCGTCACTACGGCCTACAATACCCGACATACGGATATTGGTTCTTCCACACGGACATTCACCCTCCATCAGGGAAGTCAAGTCCTTCGTACGATAACGCAATAACGGCATCCCCTCCTTTGTCAAGGTAGTAAACACCAATTCTCCCACTTCTCCATCCGGAAGACGTTCCAGCGTTTCAGGATTAATGATTTCAGGATAAAAATGATCCTCATTGATATGCGAACCATGTTGCTCCTGACATTCGTAGGAAACACCGGGTCCCATAATCTCACTTAATCCATAAATATTATACCCTTTCAATCCCAGCCGCTCTTCTATCTCCTTACGCATACTTTCCGTCCATGGCTCGGCTCCGAAAGCTCCGATACGGAGATTGATATCATTCTTGGTCAATCCCATACGTTCCACCACTTCTGCCAGATAAAGAGCGTATGAAGGAGTACAGGCAATCCCCGTTATACCCAAGTCGCGAATCAGACGGACATGCTTTTCCGTATTTCCTGTAGAAGCCGGGATAACAGTCGCCCCCAGATTCTCCACCCCATAATGTGCGCCCAACCCGCCTGTAAACAAGCCATAGCCATAACTGACAGAAAAGGTATCATTACGGGTAACCCCGTATGCTGAAAGACAACGTGACATCACTTCGGACCATACAGACAAGTCACGACGCGTATATCCCACAATGGTAGGATTCCCAGTTGTCCCCGAAGAAGCGTGCACACGTACAATTTCCGAAGCAGGAGCAGCCTGAAGACCGTATGGATAATTATCACGTAAATCCTGCTTGGTAGTAAAAGGAAGTTTTACGATATCTTCGATAGTCTGGATATCATCCGGAGACAAATCCATCTCCTGCATCTTGTTACGATAAAAAGGAACATTATGATAAACCAAGTTCACCAACTTGTTCAGACGTTTTCCCTGCAGAGCGCTCATCTCGTCCCGACTCATGCACTCTTTATTTTTATTCCAAATCATAATAAATAATTTTTCAATGTGCTAATCAGCCAATGTACTGGCGCACAAACCCACCGTATGGCAATCGGCACATTATCCTATTAGCACATTATTTTCAATGATCTTCATGAAAAGCTCTCATGCGTTCCTCCATCACCGGATAAAGTTCATCGCGCATCCGTGACGTACAGGCGCGGACACCTTCCTGCTCGCTACCGGTAGTAGAAAGCGAGATGCTGCTTACCCCATAATACAATAACTCCCGGAGCAATTCACCCCCTGTCATATTTCCGTAACCTATGGTAAAGAAGAAACCATCTCCCACCACCTGGGTAGCATCATAATCATATACGATATGGAAACCATTGTCGGTAAATATTTTCTTCATGCGTTCCGCACGACGGGCATATTCGCGGGTATCTTCCACAAAATTGATTTTACCTTCGGTAGACAGACGGAGCATTTCAGCGTATGCATACTGAGTGGAAGCCGTACATCCCGAAGTAATCATATAAAGAATGGAAGCAATCAGCGTAGGACCGAACACCCCTGCATCTTTATACCGTTCTGCCAAGGCAGGGAACTGGCGGTCGAACAGTTTGTCGCTGATACATGCCAATGCCATACGCTGTCCGGCATAACTGAATATCTTGGAAGAAGAAAGCATCAGAATATAATTATCCGTATATCTTGCCACAGTGGGCGGATAAGGCGGTTCGAAAGGATGCCCCATATCCCGACGGAAATCCATGCAGAAATAAGCCAGATCTTCCATGACAATCACATCATACCGGGTTGCCAGTTCACCGATTATCTGCAACTCCTCCTCTTCCAGACAAATCCATGCCGGATTATTCGGATTAGAATAGATAATCGCTGCTATATCGCCTTTACTCAGGAAACTTTCCAATTTCTCACGCAAGGCCTGTCCACGATAATGATAGATATCAAACTCTTCCCACTCCACGCCGATAATGCGAAGCTGGGATTTCTGAATAGGAAATCCGGGATCAATGAACAATACCTTGTCTTTCCCCGGAATACGCTGCGTACAGGCTATGAACGAACCGAATGAACCCGCCACCGACCCGGTGGTAGGCACACAAGCGCGCGGAGAGATATCCAGATTCAAGAAAGCTTTTACAAAACGGGAAGCCTCCTTTTTCAACTCGGGCACTCCTGCGGCAGCCGGATATTGCGATCCGACTCCCCTGTCCAAAGCGGCTTTCTCCGCTTCAATCCCTATCTGATTGGCAGCAAGGCCGGGAGATCCCTGATCCATACGGATAAAAGGAACCCCCGTTTCCTTTTCCAGATACTGGGCTACCAGCAGCACATCACCGATAGTAGCCTGTGCAAGATTGGCGATGTGCAGTTCCTTCACCGCCTTCTCCACTAATTCTTCACTAAATATCTTCATGGCATTACCAGTTCTTTACCGCATTCAAGCCTATATCAAAAGCTTTCTGATTCATTTCAACAATCTTCTCACCTTTTGCGGCAAACACACGCCCTATGCTTTCACGCAACTGTTCCGGTGATACGATCTCAATATAATTCGCAGCCATGCCCAGCAGAATCACATTCGCGCATTTAGGCATACTGTTTTCTTTTGCCATATCCTCTATTTCCAACTTCACCACATGCGGAAGACTTTCCAAAGTTCTCATCAGATCCACTTCTTCAGGATAGTCGGGAATGTTCTTGAAAGGATTAGCGGAAGTAATCACCCAACCTTCTTCCTGCAAGTAAGGCAGATAACGCAACGCCTCCATCGGTTCCATGGAAATAATCAGATCCGCCTCACCCTGAGCGATCAGATCCGAATAAATCGTTTCGTCGGACAAACGCAGATTGGACTGTACATCTCCTCCGCGCTGGCTCATGCCGTGTACCTCGGCCTGCTTCAAATTGATGCCTTCTGCCGTAGCAGCTTCTCCTATAATAGTAGCGATAGTCAGGATACCCTGTCCTCCTACGCCCGAAAGTATGATATCTTTTCTCATGCCTTATCTGCTTTTTTCTGTCTTAGTTTACGATTCAATGTCTGGATACACTCTCTGCGCGGAATAATGACAGACACCCCTTTATATTCTATTTCCTCACGAATGGTACGGGTGATTTCTTCCATATTCTTCGGTAATGGAACCACCACACGCACATGTTCGGGTTCCACTCCTAATCCCAGGCAGATCGCTTCGAATTTGTTCGTACCGGCAGAATCCTGTCCACCGGTCATGGCAGTAGTCAGGTTATCCGAAATCACCACCGTGATATTGGCATGGTCATTCACCGCATCCAGCAGGCCCGTCATACCGGAATGAGTGAAGGTAGAGTCACCGATAACAGCAATGGCCGGAAATACCCCTGCATCGGAAGCACCTTTGGCCATGGTTATGGAAGCACCCATATCCACACAACTGTCGATAGCACGGAACGGGGGCAACGCACCTAATGTATAGCAACCGATATCACCGAAAATGCGTGCATCCGGATATTCCGCAGCCACCTTGTTCAATGCATCATACACATCCCGATGACCACATCCCTGACACAATGCAGGCGGACGCGGCATCACCACCTGAGGCTTGCCAAACGGACGTTTAACTCCCCATCCGATCGCCTCGCCCACATTATCCGGAGTCAATTCACCGGTACGCGGCAAAGTTTCCGTCAGGCGTCCCTTTACCTCATAGTCCGAGGAAAGTATCGCTTTTACCTGCTCTTCCACAAACGGCTGACCATCTTCCACTACCAGAACATATCCGCAACGGTCTGCCAGCGTCCTGATTTCTTCAGCCGGCAACGGATACTGCGAAACTTTCAATACCGGAATATGGCAACTGTCCGTATCCGCCTCCTTCACATAATTATAACCGATACCACAGGCTATCACTCCGAATTCATAATCATATTCGGGATTCAACCCTTCCAGATAATTATAAGGAGATTTGGAGGAAACTTCTTCCAGCTTCTCCTGCTTTTTCACTAAATCCAGATATTGTTTACGCGCATTACCCGGCAGCAATACCCAGTGGGCACGTTCATGATCAGGATTCAACTGATTTTCCTCACGGATATCGGCTACTTCCACACCGGCACGCGAATGTGCCAGACGGGTAACCACACGCATCAGCACCGGCAACTTCAGTTTTTCCGAGAGTGTATATGCGTAATCCATCATATCGTATGCTTCTTGTTGGGAAGACGGTTCCAGCATGGGAATCATAGCAAATTTTCCATAAAAACGTGAATCCTGCTCGTTCTGTGACGAGTGCATGGAAGGGTCATCGGCAGCCAGCACCACCAGACCACCGTTCACGCCGGTTATGGCAGAATTGACAAACGCATCGGCAGCCACGTTCATGCCTACATGTTTCATACATACCAAAGCACGTTTTCCTGCGTATGACATACCCAATGCAGCCTCCATGGCCGTTTTTTCATTGGTACACCAAGTGCTGTGCAATTTTCTTTCCTTTGCCAAAGGATTATTCTGGATAAACTCTGTGATTTCAGTGGACGGTGTACCCGGATAGGCATATACACCCGATATGCCGGCATGTATCGCTCCGAGGGCAATTGCCTCATCGCCCAACAATAATTTCTTTTCAGCCATTATCTATTATTTTGTTAATTGTTTCATATCAATGTAAAGGGGTCTGCATCATCCAATACCGGGAATTTCTTCCTGAAAGCCTGCAATGCCTCCATATCGATATCAGCCGATACCGCACTTTCCCTGCTCCACGGACATTCGGCTATCGTTTTTCCGTAGGGATCGATGATGGCGCTGCCACCCGAATATTCACAGGCAGGATCAGTTCCCATGCGGTTCACTCCGGCCACATAGCACTGGTTCTCAATAGCCCGCGCCCGAAGCAGCGCGCTCCAGGCATCCACACGGGGAGTGGGCCAGCTTGCCACATAAAGTATCATGTCGTAATCCCCCAGGTTGCGTGACCAAACAGGGAAACGGAGGTCATAACATACTTCCAAAAGAATACGTACCCCACGGAAGTTCACCACCACACGCTCTGTGCCGGCAGTGAAACGCTTGTGTTCGCCCCCGAAGGTGAACAAATGTTTCTTATCATAATGCTGCACGGCTCCGTCCGGATGGACAAAGTAAAAACGATTATAATAGTTTCCATTCTCACATACTGCTACACTGCCTGCAATAGCACAATTCCGCTCGGCTGCCTTACGCTTCATCCAGTGCAGGGTTTCACTGTCGGCGCTCTCCGCAATTCCTTCGGGTTGCGTACAAAAACCGGTGGAAAACATTTCGGGTAAAACAAACAGATCAGCATCCAGCAGACAGCTTATCGCTTCGTCCGCCCTTGCTATATTGGCCTGTGGATTGGCCCATTCTATATTTCTCTGTAGAATTGTTATTTTCATTGTTTTTCATATTATAAGACCCACAAAGGTAACAAATATAATAAGATAGCAAGCATTTTATTACTAACTATTTCCTTTCACTCCCTTTTTTCTTACATGTTTTCATAAATATCCCCTATTTATTCCTCATAAAAAAAGCAGCCCAGCAAGGACAAGCCTTGCTGGGCTGCACTAAATGCCTTATTTTTGTCTCAAACAGTAACGGTTATATGAAACCAATCAGTTGTATTCAAAGTTTTATCGTTTTCACCTTACCCGGAATAACCGTCAGCCGCACCGTCCCATCCCCCTCTATCTCCACTTTCTGGTATCTGGCCTCCACCACCACCTTACCATCCGGTGCCATCAGTCCCCATTGACAAGCATTCTCCTCGAATACACAATAACCGCCGACGGGAGGACAGATGTTCCTATAACAAGGAGGAACCACGATACGCTCACCCGACTTCAGCCCCCATTTCAGCCCCATCCGGAAAGGACGGACATCGCCTATCTCCTCCAGTCTCTTCCGTCTTTTCTCCTCCTCATTCCGTTTCAGTAACAGGTTCATTTCCTCCGCACGCCGCCCGGCCTCTTCCTTCAATCTCTTCACCGCAGAGTCAAAATCCTCCTCACCAGCCTCAGGATTATTACAGGCAATATATCGTTTCCTCTTTCCTTTCTCCACATGATAATAACTCCCTTGCCCGTCCATCACCACGATGCTCCGGTCTGCCAGACGACCACAGCACCAATACACCTCCTCGTCATCCCCTTCCAGCAGACAAGCGAAAACATCGAACACGGTAGACCATACAGGATCCGCCAACTTGCAGGACTTCGGGACACGATAGTCCGGTATCTTCAGATAAAAGCCATAAAAACAGAGACTGTCCTTATGCAGCCCGCGCATGGAAGCATACGCCTTCCGTGTGCGGCTATGAAAGGTCTCTCCCACTTTCAGCAATTCCACGCTACCGTAAGAGCACACCACCGGCTTCTCCCGATAAGTCCTGTCCGTTTTCAAGTCGATGTAAGCATCCGTACCATCATTGCCCGTAACGGCCAGAAGCTCCCCTTTCAGGAATCGCAACCTCCGGCAGCGGTCTATGATGATCTTCGGCTTTCCGTTATCGTCCACCACCCCTGTACGGCCATCTTCCAAACAAACCGCCGCCCGGTCCGCACAGGTGTCGAACACTTCCTTGTATCGAGGCATCACTGTCACTCTGTTTCTACGCCTCAGTCCCCACAATCCGCTACATCGGTCATGGAAAGCTTTCAGAACAGAGAGTGCATTCCGCCCCTCTTCCTGATCAGACAAATTCCGGTTCCTGATCGCATCCAGCAACTGTCCATGGGTCATCACCATTTCCCATTCTTCCTCCCGCCTGCCTTCCTCCAAGAGCGAACACGCCACGGACAGCCCGTTTTCCGCTCTTTTCCGAGAAAAGGTGTCACCCAGTATCCGCCCCTCGAACATCGCTTCCCAATCCCGCTCACGGACGGGCAGACCGAATATCCGGTGCAACCCCACATTATCTATCAGCATACAGGATTCCTTATCACCCGATTTCCGTAATCCCCTCCCCACCTGTTGCAAGTATTTCGCCAGTGAAAGCGTGGGACGAGCCAGCTGCACGAACTCCACATCGGGACAGTCGAAGCCCTCGGAAAAGATATCCACATTGACCAGCACCCTGATCCTTCCCTGCCTGAAGCCCTCTACCAGTTCCCTACGCTCCGAAGCAGGCGTTTTGCTGTCGATAGCCACAGCCGACACTCCGTGTGCATTGTAATAGGCGGCTATCTGACGGGCATGGGCTATACTGACGGCATACACCATTCCTTTTTTCCCGGCGGCATACCTCTCGACGCTCTCGTACAACCGCCGGATGCTGACCTGACGGTTCAATACCTCATTCATTTCCTTCACCTGATAATCTCCGTCCACCCCACGTTTCTTCAACGAATTTATTATCTGTTGCTCCCTGCTGTCAGCACGGATAGACACGTAGTCGAAAGCAGACAGCCAGCCTTTCCCGATGAATTCCGCGATGCTCCACGAAGTTGTCAGCGCATCAAACAAATCCGTGAAGCCCTTGCCGTTCAGCCGGCAGGGGGTGGCGGTCATGCCCAGTTTCCTCGCCTCCGGATATCTCTTCCAAAGCTCCCTGTAAGTCTCCGCCAGTGCATGATGCGCCTCGTCAATGACAATCAATCCGGGAGCTTCCCCTATATTCTTCCAGTTACGGGACAACCACTGGATGGAGAATACCCGCACCCTTCCGGATTCTTCCGGCATACTGTCTTTCCCCGTCTTTCCGTTCTTTCCCGTTTTGTCCGGTTCTTTTCCCATTCCATACCGGGCTGCGGTTTCCTCTATCTGCTCCACCAGCTCTCTGCGATGCGCCACAATCCACACCCGCGTGCCGATACCGATACCACAGAGAAACTCTTTCACCACCGCTGCCAGCAGATGTGTCTTTCCTGTGCCTGTAGGCATTTGTACCATGACACTCCGATGGAACTCCCACTCCTTAAAGAGCCTGAGCTTCATCTCCTGCTGGTAGTCACGAAGACCATCGTTCTTGCAATACATCATGGTGCGGATGCCGGTCGCCACCGACAACAAAAGAGGGAAAGGCTGCATGCATCATCGCACACAGCCTATAGTGAATATTCTATCTTTATGAATTCATTTTTATCAGCAGCTTGCTAGTTGATATCGTAAATATTTGATATCGCAAACCGTTCCGCCACTGAATTTAATACGAAACCGATGACAGGGGCTATTTTTCTATGAGCCAGTCGCCCAACGTATGCTCCTCCGCATCAAAGCTGATGCCCACTTTCACCACAGGCAGTCCGCTGAGGGTAAAACGTTCGGGATAGTTTTTCAAATTTATCTGAGACATGGCGGCATCGGCATCCTTGCCTAGTTTCAATTCAATAACATACAACATGTCGGCAGTGCGCATCACCACGTCCACACGTCCCTTCGGGGTACGGACTTCCACATCCACATACATTCCGAAAAGAGAGAAGATGATGTAGAACAACTGCTGGTAATGCCCTTCATAATTCGTGTTATCGCAATAAGGAACGGTGGAGAGAAACTCCTGAAGCAGACGCAAGGCTCCATCCATATCGCCCAAGCGTATCGCACCATACATACGGCCTATGGTAGTAAGCCCCATATCGGTATTGTAAGCCAGATAGTTCGGCAACAGACTCTGCATCAGTCCCACCCGTATCTCCCTGTTCGGAATATCCAGCGTGTAAAGCTCGGTATATTTATCATAGTCCTTTATCGTGACATAGCCGCTCTGATAGAGCAAAGGCGTAATAGTTGTCATCCGCTCGGTAGGGGCATCAAAACTGGCAGCCATAGCCTGCATGCTGTGTCCCACTTCAGAGGGAAGAACATGGAACTTGCGCAGCATCTCTATCAGATAGGTGGGCGTGCCGCTGCCAAACCAATAAGAGTTTAACTTGCCATCTTCGAAAGCATTCAGCAGGCTGAACGGATTAAAAACATCTGGCGAAGGCCAGGTGAAATGATAGCCGTCATATTTCTCTTGCAGTTTCAGTAGGGTATCTTCTTTGCTCATCTCCTGCGAAAGGGCAAAGCGTTCTATATACCCGCCCATCTGTTCCAACATTTCCTCTTTAGTGATACCGCAAATGGCAGCGTAGGGCTCGTCCATGCTAATATTCTTGATATTGTTCAGCTCGCTGAAAATGCTGAGCTGGGAAAACTTGGTGATGCCGGTTAGGAACACAAAGCGCAGATAAGGGTCGCACGCCTTCAACGGACTGTAGAAATTACGCATCACATTACGCAGGACGGGGAGGTTCTCATCCTCGTGCACCACATCCAGCAAGGGTGCGTCATATTCGTCAATAAGGACTACCACCTGGCGGCCGGTCTGCTCATAGGCACGCATGATGAGTGTCTTCATCCTGTCATTGAGAGTGACCGCCCTTTCCGGCTTCCCGTATATTTTCTCATGTTCAAAGAGCTGCACATCCAGCATGCTTTCCAATGTTTCCTTGTCCACATGCTTGGCCAAGCTCATGTCAAAGTGAAGCACCGGGTATTCCGTCCACTCGGTTTCCAGCTTTTCGATGGCAAGTCCCTTGAAAAGGTCTTTCTTTCCGGTAAAATAGCAGTGTAGCGTAGAGGTCAGCAACGATTTTCCGAACCGTCGGGGGCGGCTCAGAAAATAATATTTGGAAGCACCGTATGCCATCCGGTAAACATATTCCGTCTTATCTATATAGAGATAATCCTTGTTGATGATTTCCTCAAAAGTCTGTATCCCTATCGGGCATCTCTTCAATGACTGTTGCTTCATGGCGCGCTACTTTTTCTGATTGTACTACAAAGGAACAAAATCTAACCGGAAAATCCTAACCGAATGCTCTTTTTTATTATTTCAGATGGACTTTAAAGACAAGACCTCCGGAGAAGTATTTCCCATTATTCAGCTCGGCTACAAGATTTACATAGTCTTTCCAAAAACTATACTCAAAACCTACATTGCAAGTTCTTGCATCGTACTCCGCCATCAGGTTCAAGCCATT
>OMDY01000538.1_pt1 | contig 16268 bp, 10 predicted proteins | sample 1645281 | NCBI WGS metagenome assembly OMDY01 (sample SAMEA103958145, study PRJEB25191) | human gut metagenome | biome: human-associated habitat [ENVO:00009003]; feature: intestine environment [ENVO:2100002]; material: feces | place: Germany | collected 2013/2015
AGCCCAATGACCGGCGAAGTCATCCGTGCATAATTGGTTCTCCGGGTCCTGTCCAAACCGTATAGCAAGGTTGTAAACGGCATATTATCAACGGTTTAATTCGGTAACGTATTGTATTTGTGTTGTTCTAACTCAATCTTTATGCTATTTATCAATAGTACTATGTCAACAAATTTGCATTATCTCCTCTAATCCGATTCATATACCCCCATGTTATAAAAATGTTTGGACATATAGAAAGATATGTTATAACGGAATTAGAAACTTAATCTGCATTACTTAAAGAATTATAATATAGGATGAAACATTCATAATTTGCATGCTAAAATTGATTGTTCTCAATTTATTTTGTATTTTCGCAACAGCGGTTGAGTCAATGGCCGTTGAGAAAACAAATCATCATTATGAAATTCTATAATAGAGAAAAAGAAGTTGCGGAATTGAAGCGTGTGCAAGAGCTTGCATTTACTCAAAATTCCAGAATGATTGTGGTCACAGGACGTAGACGCATTGGTAAAACCAGTCTCATAAAGGAGGCTTTGAAAGGAACGCCTACAGTTTATTTATTCATTGGAAGAAAAGCTGAAAGCATATTAGTTACTGATTTTGTAAAGATAGTACGTGAAACTCTATCCATATTCGTTCCTGAAGGAATACCTACTTTTACCAATTTGATGCAATATCTTTTTGAAGTTGGTAAAACACGTGCTTTTAATATTGTCATAGATGAATTTCAAGAGTTTTATAATATCCGACCTGACGTCTTTAGTGATATGCAGAATCTTTGGGATGAGTATAAACAAGAAACTAAAATAAATTTGGTCATCAGTGGTTCTGTGTACTCCTTAATGCAGAAAATATTCACTGATCATAATGAACCCCTATTTGGGCGTGCTGACAATATTTTATGTCTGCGTGCTTTTAAGATCGGTGTCCTGAAACAAATAATGGAGGATCTTGCTTCCGGATATAGCAATGATGACTTATTAGCTTTATACACGTTGACAGGAGGAATCCCTAAATATGTAGAGTTGTTTTGTGATAACCAAGCGCTTACTATAGATAAGATGTATGACTTTGTCTTTTCGGAAAACTCCTTGTTTATAGATGAAGGACGTAATTTATTGATAACTGAGTTTGGGAAAAACTATGGTACCTATTTTTCCATTTTGTCAGAAATCGCCAACGGGCACTATACGCAAGGCGAGATAGAATCGGCATTGGGCGGTACAGCTATCGGAGGTTATTTAAGCAAACTGGAGAATGTATACAATTTAATAACCCGGGAACGTCCTATTTTTGCAAAACCCGGAACTAAGAAAAATGTACGATATGTTATTGGTGATAATTTCTTGAATTTCTGGTTTAAATATATTGAGCAGAATCGCTCTTATATTGAATTACAGAATTTTGATGATTTGAGACAATTAGCAAAAGCTGATTATCCGACCTATTCAGGTAGGGTGTTAGAGAAATACTTCAAACAGAAACTGGCAGAAACCGGAGGTTTCAAGGAAATAGGCTCTTGGTGGGAAACAAAAAGTTCTATTGGCAAACAACGAATAAATTCTTATGAAATAGATATTGTTGCTCTTAAATCCAGTGGTAAGAAAGCTCTTATTGCTGAAGTTAAACGAGTTCCTGAGAACAACTATAGCCATACTGTTTTCATGGAGAAAGTGGAACATTTAAAACAAAAAGAAATGTCTAAATATGATATTGAGACACAAGTTCTGGGATTGAAAGATATGTAAATATAATAAAGAGGCTGTCTTATAATTGAGTAGTCTCTCGAATTAATAACACATACCCTGCATTTCGGAATGCCTCGGCCCGATTCATTCAGCGTGTTACTTTCCACTCCACAGGTGCTTTAAACCCCTCACGTCCTTTACCATAAGGAATCTCGGGTAAACAAGGAGTAATGGTATCATATTTCAGAGCAACCTGATACAAAGATCTCACAATCTGTTCATTTCCATTAGAAGCATTCTTTTTCTCGTAAGGGTCTGTTTGATAGTCTACCAGAAAGTCTTGTGGCAAATTCAATCCCGGCTTACGCCCTTTTCTGATCAATTTATAGTCTTTGTTCACAACAGCTCCACATCCCAAATAGAAATTACGGTCAATACAACTGGTACTACCTATTAACAACGGAAGTATACTGATTCCGTCATACGCACGTTCCGGACGATTCTTATCTCCTACTAACTCTTTCAATGTCGGAACGATATCTACAAATCCAGTCACTTGAGAACTCAGATTCTTATAGTTACTTTCCGCCCTTTTCCAATAAAAGACAGCCGGCACACGCACACCTCCGTCCCATTCGTCAAACTTCCTGCCCCGTAGTTTGCCGGATGACGATCCCGGTACACCGGCGGGACCATTATCACTAAAAAAGATCAAAAATGTATTATCCATTATCCCTTTTTTCTTCAAAGCATCCACAATCGTACCAATTCCTCTATCCATACAGGACACCATTGCCTGATACGTTACTCTCTTCTGCTCTTTCGGTGTCAGACTACCAAAGTCATCACAATAAAGTTCTATATCTTTTTCCTGCGCTTGCAACGGTGTATGAGGGGCATTATAAGCTACATACAACAAGAACGGACCTTCTTTCTCATAAGTATTGATGCATCTGACAGCTTCTTGGGTAATCAATTCAGTAGAATATCCTTTATCATAACAAGTCTCCCAGTCATTGTGCCAATCCAATTCTCCTTCACGCATATGATCGAAATAATCAATTGCACCATTCAGATGCCCGTAAAAGTGGGAAAAGCCTCTATTTATCGGGTAATGTACCTTCCGGGTATGTCCCAAATGCCATTTGCCGATAATGGCTCTGTTACTATATCCGTTACGTGCCAACATATCGGCCAGAGTTTCTTCATTTTCATCCAATCCGTCTTCACGCCAAGGCGGAATAACGGTTGTACGTATGCCAAATCTATTGGGATAACGCCCTGTCATAAGTCCGGCACGAGTGGGCGTACTGATAGGAGCTGTATAGAACCGATCCAGTACAACTCCTTCTGCTGCCAAAGCGTTCAGACAAGGAGTTTTTATCTCGCTGCCATGAAATCCGACATCTCCCCATCCCAAATCGTCAGCAAGTACAATAACGATATTAGGGCGTTCTACCTGCTGTGCAAACGACAATGTAGTTGCACTTACTACCATAGACGCCCCCAAGATCAGTTTATTCATTATCTGTCCTTCTTTTATTTTTTCGGATGTTTCGGTAAAACAAAGTTTGCATGCGCCCAACGCTCCCATTCCGTAACCAATCTTGTCAATACTTCCGGATGCTGTTCTGCCACATTAAAGCGTTCTGTCCGATCTTTTACGACATCATACAGTTCCCATTCCTTGCCTTTTTCATCACGGATAGCCTTCCAATCTCTCCAGCGGATCGCTCTGTTGTTCTGATGCTCCCAATACATATATTCATGCAAGGAGTCCGTTTTCTTATGGACAGCAGGAAAAAGACTGCTGCCGACCAACGGATAAATTTTATTTCCTCCATGATAAGTCTCCGGATATTTAGCTCCGGTTGCTTCTAAAATAGTCGGCATGATGTCCGGCAAATATCCGGGAACACGACACCACTTACCTTTCTTATTCCCTAATGCTCCTTTCCACGACAGAATAAGAGGAGTAGAAATGCCACCTTCATAAGCACGGCATTTATATTTTCGGAAAGGAGTATTAGAAACCTGCGCCCACGCCCTGCCATAAGTCGGCGCAAAACTCGAAGCCGGATTATTCACTTCCTCCACCTTTCCTCCTCCCAGCTCTTCATAAGGTTCGGCACAAGCACCATTGTCGGACATGAACAAAATAAGAGTATTGTCCATTTTATGATTCTTCTTTAAGCAATCAATCAGTTTGCCGATATTGTAATCTACACAATGCACCTGAGCTGCATATACAGCCATCCGATAAGCGACTTGGTCCTTTTCCTGTTCTGTCAGTTCGTCCCATTTCCGGTTTTCCCATTCGGCAAAGTCTGTATTTGAATCAATAATCCCCATCTTTGCCATCCGTTTACGCCGTGCTTCCCGAATTTCATCCCAACCTTTCTTACGATATATCTTTGTAAATTTCTGTATATCTTTCTCTTTCGCATGTAGCGGCCAATGAGGAGCATTGAAAGCCAAATAGAGAAAGAAAGGGCGGTCATCCTTTTGTTCATCCACAAACTGGATAGCATAATCAGCAAAAGCATCCGTCGTATAATAAGGCGCATCCGGAGCCGGAAGTTTGGTGTTATCCAGCGTCAGCCCACGTCCTCCCGATGGACGAAGATAGCTGCATGCCCCCGAAAGAATACCATAGAAACGTTCAAAGCCCCGCTGTAAAGGCCATTTTTCTTCTCCATGCATTCCCAGATGCCATTTACCTGCCATATAAGTATGGTAACCGTCTTCTTTCAGCACTTCGGCTATTGTGACACAGTTCCTGTTCAGATAGCCTTTATACCCTTGTACTCCCCAATCATTAGGACTCTTCTGGTCAGGATTCGCAAAAGGGTCTTCGGACATCTGCCCAATACCTGCCTGGTGCTGGTACAAGCCTGTCATCAGACTTGCACGTGCCGGACAAGAACGGGAAGTATTATAAAACTGAGTAAAACGTACACCTTTAGACGCCAACGCATCAATATTGGGAGTAAGTATTTCGCCACCATAACAACCGATATCGGAATAACCCATATCATCTACCAGAATCAGTACGACATTCGGTTTCTCCTGTGCGGAACAAAATGATGCCATCAATAAAGGGGCAGTCATTAAGAAGTTGGTTCTTACCATAATGCTCTTATTTCTTTTTTTGTCCCGGATAGGGTTCTACCATGCAGCGTTTCGCCCATTCCTCGTACGCTTTCACCATTTCGTTCTTCTTCTCCGGATATTTATCAGCTAGATTATGTTGTTCGCTCCGGTCTTCATTCAAGTTGTAGAGTTCCCATTTGGCATTCTCGCCCGGACGCACGAGTTTCCAACCGTCTTTGGCAAGGAATGCACGCTCATTGAAATGCTCGAAGCCCAGATAATCATGTCCTTCACGATGACCGGTTTTGAAAATAGGAAGCAAACTCTTGCCTGCCATAGGAATGATATCGTTTCCTTTGTATTTAGCAGGATAAGTTGCTCCAGCCATGTCTATACAAGTAGCCATGATGTCCATCACATGACCTATCTCCGGTGTCATACCGCCTACATTCTTTTTAATTCCTTTCGGCCAGTGCGCAATCATCGGTGTGCAGATTCCTCCTTCATAGGATTTGGCTTTCCAAAAGCGGAAAGGTGTGTTTGCCACATTCGCCCAACGGGCACCCAATGAAGCATAGGTCGTTTGCGGTCCGGGTAATACCTCTTTATTATGGGGATATACCATCTTTTCTCCCTTACGGGTCATGTCCGGACGGTCATTCTCTCCCGGAGAGTAATTCTGACAGTTCTCATTACTGCAACCATTGTCTGAGAGGAAAAGAATCAGTGTATTATCCAACTGGCCGGTCTTCTCCAATGCGTCAATAACCTGTCCGATTCCCTGATCCATACGATCGATCATTGCAGCGTGCACAGCCATCGCACGGGCATCCCATTCCGCATGAGCATTGTCCTCCCATCTGTCTTTAAACTGACGTTCGGACAAAAAATCGTCCATTCCCGGAAATATTCCCAGTTGCTTCTGACGCTCGTAACGGGCATTGCGTATAGCTTCCCAACCGACTTTGTACGTATCCTTATACTTTTCAATATCCTCCGGCAAGGCGTGGAGCGGCCAGTGTGGAGCGGTATAAGCCAAATACATGAAGAACGGCTTATCATCCTTGGCATATTCCGTTACTTCTTCTGCGGCACGATCCGAAAGTGCTTGAGTGATATAGTATCCTTCCGGTACTTCTTTTACAGGTACTTCTCCTTCAACTAGGCTGAACGGGTCAAAGTAATCTACTACTCCATAAATAGTTCCGTAATGAGAATCGAAGCCACGGTTTACCGGATAGTGACATAAATCCGAATAGGTGTCATGGTAAACATGATGTGCCAGCCATTCACGCTGATCTTTACGCAATGGAGTTTCAGCAACATGCCATTTTCCGATCATACTGGTAGTGTAACCAGATTCTTTCAGCACTTCGGCTATCGTAACCGCATTACGTGAAAGTGTGCCACGATACCCGGGCAGGTTGTCATCAAAAGTCATTCGTCCGATTCCTGCCTGATGCTGATACAGTCCGGTCAGCAAAGAAGCACGGGTGGGACAACTACGACTCGCATTATAAAAATGGTTGAAGCGTACTCCTTGTTGTGCCAGTTTATCAAGGTTAGGTGTATGGATTTCACTGCCATAACATCCTAAATCAGAATAGCCAAGGTCATCTGCAAGAATCACCAGTATATTGGGTCTTTTATCAGTTTTTTTCCCTTTTGAGTTTGCAACGGAATTGCCGGCTATCATCAGTGCTGCCGGCAAAAGAAAAGCTTTTGAATTCATGTTTTTTTTAATTAGAGGTCTGTTTGCAATCCTTTATCTTTGTTTTGGGCGTACCATTCGCATACTTTCTTGCTTAGTTTTGCAACTAATTCCGGATGTTCGCCAGCTATGTTATTCTTCTCGAATTTATCCAGCTCCATATCATATAGTTGTGCATCGCTTCCGTCTCCGTTCACCAACAGCTTCCACTTGCCGCTACGGATTGCCAGATGCGGACTTCTATCGTAAGGATTGCCGGGAAAACCAAAATGCTTATTTCGACCAAAGTCCCACATTAAATCCGTTTTTCGTTTTGCCTCCGACTTCCCGAGCAAAACTTTTGCATAATTCTGTCCATCACCTTTATAGTTCTTCTCAGTTTTAATCCCGGCCACGGAACATAAAGTAGGATATAAATCCACCGCACATAGCACTGAAGAATTATTCACCCGACCGGGTTTAATCTTCTTAGGATATTTGACAATAAACGGCATACGGATACCTCCTTCGTAAAGGCTATTCTTGGTACCTCTCAAATAAGCGGAGCGAACAGCCTTGAAACTGGGTGCAGGTCCATTATCACTGGTAAAGATGATAATCGTATTTTCGGATAATCCCATATCATCCAGTGCCTTAATAAAACGACCGATTTGTTTGTCCATCTCTCCAAGCACAGGCGAAAACGCCTCTTTTGTCTCCCAGCTTTTTCTTTCTTTTTGCTTAAACTCCGGTACCCATGGTGTATGCATATCATCCGGCCAAAGATTGAGAAAGAATGGACTATCTTTATGACGTTTAATAAAGTCAATACTCTTATCTACAAAATATTCTGTGCGTTTCCAACGTTTTATACTGTCATTATCACACCATATCCACTTAGAAGCTGTTATCGCAGGGTCCGGATCGGGGCTTTCATAAGTAGAAAGATATTCATCAAACCCATAGTTCTTGATAGAAGGGGCATTGTGCACATCACGTCCACCTCCCATGTGCCATTTACCAATGTGTCCGGTAGCATATCCTGCATTCTGAAAAGCACGTGCCATAGAAGGAAGTTTGTCGTCCAGATAATTACGCTGCTCGCACCTCTTATTACTTGCCTTGTCGTTAAGGAAAGTATTAATTCCTACTTCAATAGGGAAAAGTCCTGTTGTTAATCCACAACGGGAGGGTGAACTAACCGGTGCGGAAGAATAATATTGATTAAACAATAATCCGTCCTGTGCCAGTTTATCAATATTGGGCGTCGCTACAAATTTTCCTCCATAACAGCCAATATCACCTATACCCATGTCGTCGATATAAATGATAACTACATTGGGATTCGTATCCGCTTGTGCATTAATAATAGGGAGTAAAGCCCCCAACCAAGGTAAATGTTTTTTTATATTCATAATTATTCCGATTTAATTAACACCATTCTCATTGCTTCCAAACAAAAATAAGGAAGATATCATAGAAAAAAGGCAAAATTCTGACCAATAAAAAGCAATATCTAATAAATAATCGATTTTCTTTCACAAAAGAATAAAGATAGAGAAGAACTCCGGTCATATGTTCTTCTCTATCTCTTATATTTGATAATTTATCCAATATTAATCAATAGACAAAACTATTTAATTCCCAGCCTCCCAGTCAATAGCTTGATCTTCATCTGGTATTTGAGTATTGATCTGACGCTCTAAAGCCAAAGAACCTATTACATGATATTCGGTTTCTACCCCCGGAATTGTAGTATAGTCAACATAAGTGTAATTAATATTTCTAATGATTATAGTCTTACGTTTCAAATAAGGACGAATAGGATCCATTGTTTCAGTTACACTATAGGTAGGGGTTACCTCTTTCCCATAGTCATCTTTACCTATTTGAAATTTCATTTTATTGTCAGAATCTGCAGGAGATAATTCCACATTGCCGATTTCTCCATTATCATTATTTATAAATTTAGCAAGAATCCTATATCCTTTCCTATCGACACGGGTTTCATCAATAATGCCAGCATAGAAAAAAAGGCTTTGATCGTCCACCACATAAGTCATTACATAGTTTTTGACAAATGGGGCCTCACTTTCCGCTCCTTTGATATAACACTTATAATTTACTGCACTATAATTGCCCGAATAATCATTAAAAGGCATAACACGGAGTAATGCTTTGCGATAATGCTTACGATAATTAGGGGTATAGCTACCATCTGAAGATTCTTCAACAGTTAAAGGCAGCACCCATTTCTCTGACAAATCAATATTATTCAACTTAAAATCTATAGGTAAAAGTGCTGTATTCTCCCCTGCTTTTATTTCAACGGTCTCCGGCAATGAATAGAAAGTAGCTGGTAATACCTGATAATAAAGATCTATACGCGTACTATAACGTTCTTTATTAAGAACCACTAAAGTATCTGGGTCCAAACCAATACGTACTGTATAGTTTTTATCATTTAAAGTCGTACCGCTAACTATCAAAGGCACCTGATAAGTAGTTGCTTCGTTCGCCTTATAGCGTACGTTAATTCGTGATACCCCATCACTGTTTATTGGAGCTTTAAAAGAAATATAATGTTCATATTGTTCACCACTCCACTCTTCATTACAGGAGATAATTAATGCGCTAACAGTTAGCATCATCAAATAAGTATATATCTTTTTCATATCTTTTCTTTTTTAATTAATCATTATAAGTCCAACCAGGATTCTGAGTTAAACGTTTGTTGCGTTTCAATTCATCATGTTTTATAGGCCAGAAATACATTTTGGATGAAAAAGTTGCTGAAAGATTAGATATGGGTACCGGTGTATGGAAAAGATCTTTCTGACTTTCAGTCATAAAAGTATAACAACCATAAACAGGCACTGACTCTTCCAATTCTGCATCTTTCCAACGACGAAGATCATAGTAACGTTTCCCTTCAGCAAAGAGCTCAATCTGTCGTTCACGTTTCAGTTTAATACGGAATTTTGCAGGGTTATCATATATAGGAGTATCATAATCCGGTACACCGGCACGCATACGCACAGGTTTTATTCCTTTTCTCATTTCTTCCGGATCACGGTTAATGGTATAAGCTTTAATTCCGTCCCATGAGGAAACCTCATAAGATGTAGTCAATTCGTTTAATGCCTCTGCATACATCAACAGAATATCGGCATAACGAATAGCTGGTTCATCTTTATCAATAATTTTGGCTCCGTCGCTATTTTCATAAGTATCGCTTGGGTTCACGTATTTCATCACTCCAATACCTGTACGCAGCCAAAACATATTATTGGAATAACCATTACCTCCACCTCGATAGTAGAATACTTGTTTATTCTGATTTGCTTGCTGAGATTCATTTCCTAAATACCATCTGGCACCGTTAAAAGCAACAGAAGCATAAAAACGTGGTTCCCGATTTGCATATTGCAAAGAAACATTTGCAGAAAGCGGTTTATAGTCCTGTGCGTTTGAAGTATAGCCGACTGGTCGCGGGCGATTGTCTACACGATCCTTATATGCTTGGTATCCTGCGTACTGAGAATTCATTCCAGGACAATCGTCTCCAGTATTCATATAATAAGCATCTACTTGTTTTTGAGTCATTCCATGGGTATTCCATCCTTTAGCAACGGAAGGCAGTTGGTGAATTACCATATCCTTAATGCGTTCACCACCGATGTTCTGCCCTCTAGTAAAAATCAGTTCAGGATTATCTACTGATGACACAGTTCCATTAAACAATGCACGATATGATTCGTATGGATCAATATTCGCCCATCCATTCGGAAAATCTTCATTTGAATATACATCGTGATGTGGAGGCGCTATAGTTGCCGGAAAAGCACCTGTATTCACGGTATTGATACCTGTGGTATAAAGCTTATATACATTCAATTCCATTACATCTTTGCAGGCAGCAGCTGCTTTTGCCCATTTACTTTCATCATATTCAGGAGAAAGCAAACGATTACCTTTATCATCCAGCAATTGTTGTGCATATTCATCATTATTACCATTCGTTAACGGACTGGCAGCATACAATAGAGCTAATGCACGGGTAGCCAAAGCCGCTCCCCGCGTCGGACGGTTTATACTAAGTTGCTCTCTCGTCAATGGCAAATCTTTAGCTGCTATTACCATTTCACTTGCAATATAATTGGCACAAACATCATAAGAACTGCGTGGTGTAGCGACATCATCATAAGAGTCATTGTAGTTAAAACCATTTTCCGGAACTAGAGGTATCGGCCCATATTTACGAAGAAGAATCCAATAAAAATAAGCTCTAACAAAACGCGCTTGCGCTTTAAGATCAACAATCTCTTCAGGTTTATATTTATCGTTCATATCCACATTCTGCATGAAAATCGTAGCCTGACGAATACCATTATAACAGCGATCCCAAGTATCCTGGAAAGCACCTTCGTCATACCCTCCTTCATGAAACTTATTATATGACATGTTTCCACCTTTGGATGCGTCTATGGTAACATCATCATCACCATAGTACATACAGTCGTCAAACACAAACGGAGTATTGCGTTTACTGCCTACATCGCAGCATTGCCCGGTAAGGAATGAATATGCACGTGCCAACCACTGTTCGGTCTTATCATAATCTGTAAATATCTTCTCCAAAGATTCACGATCTTTAAAAATGTATTCTGAATCCAAATAGTCAGAACATGATGTAGTCCCGAAACCGATTATAATTATCAATAATATATATTTTTTCATTTTATTGTTCTGAATTTTATAAGTTAACGCTTAAACCGAGTGTTATAGACTTAGCTAATGGATATTGCTCACCACGTGAAGCCCCCATTTCAGGATCCCAAAGTTTAAAACTGGACCATGTCAGTAAATTAGTTCCTGTCATGAAAATACGTACATTATTAAAATGTATCTTATTCACGATCTTCTTCGGAAGAGTATAACCGACATCAATCGTTTTCAGACGGACATATGAACCATTACGCAACCAATATGTCGAATTACGGTAATTATTTTTATATTCATAGATCGTTGTATTACCATTACCATTATCCGTATAACTCAAACGAGGGTATGATGCATTCGGATTCTCATTAGCAGGGATGCCAAGCTTTTGTGCAGTCTCCGCATCCACCCAACGATTATCCAGCGTTCCTTTAAGAATATTACCCCATTGTCCTTCTGTAAAAGCCCATATACATTTGCCATAAGTAAAGAACTGAGATTTACCGGCACCTTGGAAATGTAAGCTTACATCCAATCCCTTCCAGGTAGCAGAAAGACCTAAACCATAAATTAGATTTGGTTTACTAGTTGAACCAATAGCTACGATATCGCCATCATTGACAACACCATCACCATTTACATCTTTATATTTAATATCACCGGGCATTACAGGACCATATTTCTGTGTAGGACTGTTACGAATGTCATCATAGTCCTTAAATAATCCTAAAGCTATCAAGCCTCTATTTTGATTAACCCGATACCCTTTTTTCATTTGATAAGCATAAACATTGTTCTCTTCATCGCGTTCTATGATTTCATTCTTACTATATGTGATATTACCACGTACAGTGAACTTAACATCACTAATTTTTTGTTTATAACTAAAGTTTCCATCAAACCCTTTTGAATTTACTTCACCCACATTAGCATAAGGTTTATTGCCATCCAGACCAACCATTCCTGGTAAGAATGCACGCTCCATATAAATACCACTACGACTTTCATCAAAATAGTCGATCGTAGCTGTGAATTTGTCATTAAATAAAGCCATATCTATACCAAGGTCGCTTTTGGTTGCTATTTCCCATGTTATATCATTAGAAGCAAGTTTTGTATAGCGTAAACCATTATAAGATTTATTACTTCCATAAGTGGCCCAGTTGTAACCTGCATAATATTTCGTCTGATCATTTTCTTTATAGTTATCGGCAATTGAATAAAGATATGGGAAACGGGTTCCTACATTATCATTACCGACCTTACCATAAGAATAACGAACCTTAAACATATTCATCCATTTCAGATGCTTTTTTATTATTTTCTCTTCTGCAATATTCCATGCCAGAGAATATGCGGGAAAAAAGCCAAAACGATGTCCTTTCGCAAAATTTTCCGAACCGTTGTAACCAAAATTGAAGTCAACAAAATATCGATAGTTATAATTATAAGCAAAGCGCCCTGCCAAAGCCTGATTTCGTCTACTCACTCCCTCTTTTAAATCATCTCCCAAAGCAACCGTTTTAACAAAAGCATCTTGGGTATATTTCAATGTCGCGCTAGGATGATGTGCTTTAAACGCTCTGTTCCAATTTAACGTCAAATCTAAGAATTCACGACGATTTCCACTTGAACTACTCTCCTGTGCCATATTTCCTGCACCGGAAATCTTTTTAAATACTAATTCACCCTCTTCATTGCGAGCTCGTTCCGCAAGCCATTGTTCCGGCCATTTATGACGTTTGATAGTATTATCATTATATGTGTCATATCCAAAACGTCCTACAAATTTCAGATTTTTAGTAATGAAGTCTAGTTTCTGCTCCAATGTTACATTAGTTTGAATAGTATTTTTCCAATTCTCATTAAAACCTGTTTGGGTAGCCGCTACCCATGGGTTAGTCTTATTACCCGTACCGACGGCAGGTACATAGCCATTAGAATATAATACCGGAGTTCTTATTGGAGTATATCCAAAAAGTTCTCCCCATACATCAGAATCTCCCAATCCCGGACTATTTCTTTTGGATAAATAACCGGAAACTCCTAACTTGAGAAGTGTACTTTTTGTAATATCAATATCTGTGTTCATGCGATAATTATAACGGCGATAATCAGCGTTCGTGTTATAATCTCCTTTTAACGAGCTATCCGTGTTATACATACCCTGTTCGTCCAAATAACTGAAAGATACAAAATAGCGTGCAGTATTTCCACCACCATTCATATTCAGATTTACCCGATGTTGCCACGCTCCCTCCTTTAATAGTAAATCCATCCAGTCCACATTCGGATAGAGGTCTGGATCTAACCCAAGACGGATAATATCCAACTCTTCAGGCTGGTAAACGGGTTCATAGTTACGAGTAATACGTGCTTCATTTAAAAAATTTGCATAATTTACCCCATTCTCAAATTCAGGAGTGATCGTACGCATATTATAAGTCGTTTCTGCTTTTGCGGTAATATTAATTTTACCGGCTTTACCGTGTTTAGTTGTAATCAATACTACCCCATTCGCGCCTTTTGATCCATAAATAGCAGTGGCAGAAGCATCTTTTAAAACTGAAAAGGATTCAATATCTTCTATATTGATTTCATCCATACTGCGTTCGAAGCCATCAACCAAGACATACGCGCTAGTACTTGCACCAAAAGTCGAAATTCCACGAATCCAAAACTCAGATACATTTTTACCAGGTTGTCCGGAAGTCTGCATTGCCAAAACACCAGCGACATTACCGGCTAATGTATTTACGATACTAGAAGACGGATTAGCTTTCAGATGATCTACATTTACTGTTGTAATAGCCCCTGTCTGAGTCAATTTTGTCTGAGCTCCAGTACCAGTAATAACCACTTCGTCAATAGCATTGGTAACATCTTCTTTTAGTACTATATTTACTTTTGACTGATTTTTTATTAGAACTTCTTGTGACTGATAACCAATATAAGAAAATACCAAGCGATTGTAAGGTTCCACTTTAATTACATATCGTCCGTTGAGATCTGTGATTGTTCCTAGCCCTGGGACATCTTTTACACTAACATTAGCACCAATGACCGGTTCTTTATTCTCATCTGTGACAATACCAGAGACACTAATCTTTTGCTGTGCCAAGGCGTTTATAGCCACCCATAGCAACATAGTACATAAGACAAATAATTTTTTCATATTTTAGTGTGTTAATCATTAAATTCTTCTAAAGCTATTTTACGGATACGGTGATTATAAGCATCACCTACATAAACTATTCCTGTCTTTTCATCATATGCAATAGCTTTAGGACGTTCGAAACGAGCTTCTTTTCTCAAATCCCCATTAACATACCCCCAAGGATTAGAATTTAAACTAGCGCTTCCTCGACCTGCAAATGTTGAGACTTGTCCCAGTGGAGTTAAAATTCGGATAGCATGGTTATGTTTATCTGCAATATAAAAGTCATATTCATCTATCTCACCTTTATAATTATCATTCTTTACAAATACACCTTGGTATGCCGAATCGAACTTAGCTAAATTCCCAACAGCATCTACATATCCATTTTGATTAGCGCTTCCTGCTACCACGTAAGGAGTAGTAAAAGACTCCCCATTATAATCAGAACGAAGAATATAGTGCTTGTTAATAACCATAAGGTAAGCATAATTTCCTGTTGGATGAATAATTATATTAAATTCCCATTCTTTATCTTGGACGGTAAACATATAGTCCGCCCCTGTCCCAGGTGAAACAGCTGTAGTACGGGTTCCGTCAACAAATTCTTGAAGAATATCTTTTTTTACTCTATAAAGGTGACCTTTCTGAAAATGAGTAAAATATAAATCACCGTTTTGGGGATGGATTGCTGCACATGCGCAACCATTGTAATTCACAATTGTTCTTCTATTTGACCATTTAAAACCACATGGTTTAGTTGTATCTGAAACACGATCAAACATATAGACCGCAGGATTAGTTGCATTAGCTTGTGATGTAGCCACAACCATATGATACACTCCGTCCTTATCTTTAAAAAAATCAATAGAACGCCCACGCTCATACCCTCCATACTCACTCCTAGGAAGAATAGTATATAATTGTTGCCGTCCGAAATCAATACAGCGTATACCAGAACCTGTAACACCTTCAGGGTCAACAGATGTATCCTCAGCAAAATATAACAACTCAGGGTACTCAGGATCCCATTTCATAAAACAAGGATTAGCAACACCGCCACAATTATCAAAAGGCCCGTCTTTTATTTCAAAATTTTTCTTTTTATCGGAAATTTGTGGATTAACCTCACCAAGTAAAGTACTTACTACTTTTAATCGTTGATATTCAAATCTCACATCAGATTTTTCAGAAGTATATGTTTTTTCTCCATCTTTTATCGTAACCTGTATATCACCTTCATAGGCTTTTGATGGCATAAGACAATACATATATGTAGACTTTACATTTACAACCGAGCTTTTCTGACCACCAATATAAACTTCCAATTGGGAAGGATTATTTCCAAAATTCTCTCCATAAATAAGTACTCTTTGCAGAGCCTGCTTTAGGGTAAATACTATCAATACGAATAGGAAAAGCAGGATTGAATGGAGTTCCTCCACTACCTGTAATAGGAGATACTTCTTTTCCATCATCACAGCTTCCTAAAAAAAAGGCTAATAATGTAAGCATGACGTATGGTATACACCAAAACTTACTTTTCTTGTTACTTTTTAAATTCATAATAAATTAGATTTAAATTACTGATTATTCATGACTTTGTTCATCAATACCTGCATCCAATAACCTCCTATTACCGAGCGAGCTCTAAAACCAACCCATTTCCCACTATCTGTGTGATGCCAGTCGCTGATGGGTACCCGTGAAGTCGTTTCATTGATATATTTATAGAGAGGATTTATGAACTGTTCGAAAGTATCTTGGTCTGGAGACATAGCTGCAATCCACATAATCCAGTCAGACTTTGTATACTCTTTGCGAGAGTCCAATGGCAATCCATAAGGATTCTGTTTCGTCAAATAGTAACTTACTTCCTTGTCGATTACATTATTGGGGAACAAATTCAGAT
>OMDY01000562.1_pt1 | contig 15886 bp, 15 predicted proteins | sample 1645281 | NCBI WGS metagenome assembly OMDY01 (sample SAMEA103958145, study PRJEB25191) | human gut metagenome | biome: human-associated habitat [ENVO:00009003]; feature: intestine environment [ENVO:2100002]; material: feces | place: Germany | collected 2013/2015
AACACCGTCATCGATGCCCTCCGCATGGTGGTCGATAAGCTCTCTACCGATGCCATCCTTGCCGAGGAGCAGAACAAGGTGCTACTCAATGTTGGCTACGATGTCACACGTCTTACCGATGGTCGCAAACTCGTCCTCATTACTGGTCACCGTCGCGAGAACTTCGGCGATGGCTTCATCTGCATGGTTACAGCCATGAAGGATCTCTCCGAAAAGTATAACGATGTTGATTTCGTTTACCCAATGCACCTTAATCCAAACGTGCGCAAGCCTATCCACGAGGTGTTTGGCGAAGACCTCACTCGTTCAAACTTCTTCTTTATCGAGCCACTCCAATACCTCGAGTTCGTCCACCTCATGTCTAAGGCCAACATCGTCCTCACCGACTCAGGCGGCATTCAGGAAGAAGCCCCAAGCCTTGGTAAACCTGTCCTTGTGATGCGCGACACCACCGAGCGTCCAGAAGCCCTTAAAAGCGGCACTGTTCATCTCGTTGGCACCGATTACGATAAGATCGTCACTGAAGTCTCAGCTCTGCTCGACGATCCAGTAGCTTACGAGCGCATGTCGAAGGCAATCAATCCTTATGGCGATGGTCAGGCATGCCGCCGCATTGGAGATGTCCTTGCTGGCAAGGAGACCGACCGCTACGAGGTGCAGTAAACGAACAAAGCAATATAAGCAGCCAAAGGTTCGATTCCTTTGATTATTACAAAGAACTCAAACGGCTGGTGCCAAATCATAAAATTTGTGAGCATGTCTCAAAATACAACAGCAAACAACAAACGCATAGCGAAGAATACAATATTTTTGTATCTTCGAATGTTCATAGTGCTAATCTTGACCTTGTATATCTCAAGAGTAGTACTCGAGGTTCTTGGTGTAGTCGACTATGGGGTGTACAATGTCGTAGGCGGCTTCGTTGCGATGTTTGCCTTCTTGAATACCTCAATGTCAAATGGAGTCCAACGATTCTACAATTATGATATTGGCGAATCTGGTGGTAAGAACATCTCCCAAATATATACAACAGCATTATACATTCAGATTATCCTCGCAATCATTATATTTGTACTAGCAGAGGCACTTGGTATATGGTACATCAACAATGTGATGGTTATACCAGCCGATAGAATTGTTGCCGCCAACTGGGTATTCCAATTCTCAATCATATCATTCTTGTCTGTCATAGTCCAAGTTCCTTATGCAGCTGCTATAATGGCCTACGAGCGAATGAATTATTATGCTATCGTTAGTATTATAGATGTGTTCCTGAAACTGTTTGCTGTCATAAATTTTAAGTTTATCAATAGCTTTGATACCTTGATAGTATATGGATTCGTAATGATGCTAATCTCAGCGACAAACTTTTTCTTATACTTTATTTATTCGAAAAAGGAGTTTGCATCAATTCGCTTTTCAAAAGACATTGATAAACCATTGCTCAAGCGAATGATATCTTTTTCTGGATGGAATATATTTGGATCTTTTGCATACATGATAAAAGACCAAGGGCTGAATATGCTTCTAAACGGTTATTTTGGTCCTATCGTAAATGCTGCAAGAGGCGTTTCTTATCAGGTATCCAGTGCATTAAATGGCTTCTCTACGAATATCTTTACTGCATTCCGCCCACAATTGATGCAATCTTTCTCATCACAGGATTATCAAAGGACAACATCCCTTATGTTTTCCATGTCGAAATTTACATATTACCTTATGGTGATGATATCATTTCCCGTTATGATAGAGATCGACTATATCCTTCATTTATGGCTTGGTGAGAACGTTCCGGATGGTACTGCAATATTTACAATATTGGTAATCCTGAATATGCTTGTGACCAACTTTAATCCTCCAGTATCTCAGGTCGTTCATGCAACAGGCAATATGCGGAAATATCAAGTAATAACAAGTGTAATTCTCACCACCATATTGCCAATATCATGGGTGGCATTACATTTTGGCACATCTGCGGTAAGCGTGTTTTGGATTAGCCTTTTTGTGGCAATCGTTAATCAAGGCATATGTTTAATAGTATTAAGAGGAATCTTCAATTACAGCATACGAGCATATATTCGAAAAGTGATTATTCCTTGTACCATAGTAAGTGTTACGGTTCTACCAATCCCATTCTTCCTTCACTCATTTCTTGAAGCTGGTGTAACTCGACTTATTTTGGTCTTGATAACAAATACAATCGCGTCTTTTGCTTTCATTTATTTTGTGGGGCTGACGTATTCTGAGCGATTACTTACTAAAGAAATAATTACAAAAAATACTAAAAGAAAGTCGTGAATATATTTATTGCAGACTATCTCCCTATAAAAAACAAGGGTGAAGAAGCCCTGTTGCGTGGAATAGAGTCTTTGTACAAAGAAAAATATAAAGAAGATATTAACTTCTTTGTTTTTGGCCAGTCAGATGAGATTGAGCACGATGGCAATATAACGTCATTCCCCGTAAAATGGTGTTATCCAACCTACAAGTATCCAAAGAAATTTGCAGGCAGAGTTGGTTTTATTAAGCGTTTACTTTGTTCATTGACATATCAGATTGGTTTGTCACCTTATGTTAGTGAAGTAGAGAAGCATTCCGAGGTGATGTCTGCTTTTGCAAAAGCAGACAAAATACTCTTGGCCCACGATGGCTTCTATAACACATTTTGTGCAGCACTTGGTTTGTTCCTAAAGAAGAAAGGTTATAACTATTCTGTTCCAGGTACAGGATTTATGCCTCAGACAAAGTATGGTTTCTTCACAAAGGGGCTAGATTATAAGTTCTACAATAACTCCGATTATAACGTATTTCGTGAGCAGACTTGTTTCGACTACGTTAATGGCATGAACTTAAAGAGGGTTCCTTACCTGTTACCTGATATGGCGTTTTACTGTAAGACGAGCGACAGAGATGTAGAGAGAAGCAAAGCCATCCTTGATAAATATAATATCGGTAAAGATCAGAACGAGATTTCCATTGGTCTGACTATGTGTGAAAATTCCATTTCTTTCCATGGTAGTTTCCTCAATATGCCAAACAAGAGCGATGTCCATAGAAACTTCATAGCACAGTTGTTAGACAATGTTTCTAATAACATCAATTGCAAGTTCTATTTCATACCTCATTGTATTGAAAAAGGCGCAGGTGATGATTTAGTAATCGCAGAAGATATTATTAATCGTATGAAGAATAAAGATAGGGTTGTTATCATACGAGAGGACTTGCCTGTAAATGTTTTGCGACCTATTTTGCATAATCTAGACTTTGTGTTAGGTGAGAGGACACATTCTATTATCAATTCTACAAGCATGTGTACTCCTTACTTTATGTTGACCTGTAAAATGGATTTTAGAAGTCATGATATTATTGGAAAAGGAATTGGTCTTCCGAATCAAATAATTGACCTTGATTCCCCACGCATTGATGATGTTACAGCAACGGTTATTAAAGGCATAAGTAATCGAAAATCCATAAAGCAACATTTGGAGTCATATAAGAGCATAGTTGCAAAAAGCAGAGAAACTTTATTATCTATTATTTGATATGCATCCTAATACAATAAAAGAAGTAATAAAGAGCGACCTATGTTTAGGTTGTGGTTTGTGCCATGTGATAAATGAAGACACAGATATTACAGAGAAAGATGGTAATTTGAAATCATCTTTCAAAAATACTGCATCAAAAGAAGATCATATAAAAGTATGCCCAGGTGCCGGTTATGATATAGAGGAAATGGGAAAGTCTATACATCAAGCTCCTCATTTCATTTATGAACTCGGTTATTATTCTTCTCTGCAGTTAGTGCATTCTACAGATGATGAAATTCTCAAACGCGCATCGTCAGGTGGTGCTATGACTGCGATTGCATTATATATGCTCGAGAGCGGAAAGGCAGATGGAATTATCTGCACAAAGTATACTTACCCTAACGGAAAGCCAAGACAAACGACTTATGTCGCAAGAACGAAAGCCGAACTTCTTGAAGCACAAGGTTCGAAATATTGCCCAACAAGCACCTTGTCTATTCTGACAGAATTAAAGGAAGGCGAGCGCTATGTGCTAATTGGAACGCCATGCCAAATTGCTGGTTGGCGTAAATACGCAAAATATTATAGCATAACCTTCGAGATTGTTCTTACAATTGCCAATTTCTGTGGTGGTTATCGCGATTACCGTGAAATGGACTATTTTGTCAAAGAAGTTGCGGGATTTAATACTGTTACACATTTCCAGCATAGAGGCGATGGCGTTCCTGGACAGATGCGTATTGTTAATGAAGAAGGAAAGGAATGGTCCTATCCTTATCCAGAATATGCAAAGCTGAGCCCTATCCAGAAAAACAACCGTTGCGTTTATTGTATTGATGCAACTGGCGAGTTGGCAGATTTTTCGTGTGGTGATGCTTGGTTGGATAGAGTAAAGACAACAAACCAAGTATGGTCAACAATTATTGCCCGAAACGAGAAAGCTGAAGCGATCCTTGCGCAGATAAAAACTGGTGGGTATATTGAGGTAGGCGAAATCTCACAAGATGAGGTTATCCTGTCCCAAAAGCTTAATATCACATCAAAGAAGTATCGACAATACAAGAGAATGAAAGTAAGCTCTTGGATGTTAAGGACCATACCAAATTGGCATCATAAAGTTTATGATGTTTCTGGTAACTATTTCAGTGAAATAAAGATTTTAGTTTCAAAATTCTTAGATAAACATATACGAAAAAAATGAATAGTTCTATAACGAGACAAGCAGAATGTCTTGTGTATCTTTTATAATTGTTTACATTATCAACGTTGTATTAAATTTACATAGATTCATGAAAGTGTTGTTTGTGCCGCCAATGGCGTTCCCATTGGAAATCGGTGGTTTCCAACATCAAGTAAGACAAATATTTGATGGCCTAAAGTCGCGAGGAATTGAAGTTGATTGGTATAATCTTATTTTAACAAACATTAGAGATTATGATATTGTACATTTCCATTCAATATCTTCAGCTTTTATTCCTATTTGCCATACAGCTAAATCATTAGGAATCCCAGTAGTCATTACACCTATGTTTGGAAGCAGAAAATTGTCTGATAATAAATTGAAGATGATAAATCTTATTTCAAATCTTCCTTACATGTTTGTTGATCATAAATCTATGCGTGAATTAATAAGCTCTGCAACGCATCTTGTTACATTGACACAATTTGAAAAAGATCGATTTGCAAGATTTTTCAATGTTGATTTAAACAATATTTCAATTATTGGGAATGGCATTGATGAATCATTTTTCTCACAACCTTGTTCAAATGTTGAAATTCCATTAGACAATTATATCTTAATAGTCGGTCGTATTGAGCACAATAAAAATCAAGAGTCTATTATTAAGATTGCAAAAAAAGAAAAATATAATCTGTTAATTGTGGGAGAAACAGGAATAGGTAGCGAATCATATACTCAGAACTGTAAAAAAATAGCAGAGGGATCAGAATCGATAGTTTTTTGGGGAGCAGAAAAAGATCGTGAAGTAATGAAGACTATCTACCAAAAAGCAAAAATGACAGTTATACCAAGTTTCTCTGAAATGTATCCTTTAGTCGCATTAGAAAGTTTGTCGCAAAACACAGCTGTTCTATGTACAAACAGGTGCGGATTATACCCAAAGACAATGGATGGATTATTTTATACCTCTCCAGAGTACAAAATACTTGAGAAAAAGATTACGGAGGTTTATGATAAGGCAGAAATACCAATCACTAAAAAGATTGATAGTTGGTTAGATATTGCAGATCAGCACATAATTCTATATGAAAGTATTCTTGCGTAATTTGTTCAAAAGGTTTACGACAGCCATTATTTAACTTCCATTTAAATGATAATAATACATAAACAATGGGGATAATCTTAAAAAATAAGTTGTTAACTATATATTACATAGTCTTATTATGTTTACTTACCCCGTTATTTGGTGTAGGTGACCCTCCTATGGCATTTAGATTGGTGTATTGTGTTGCTGCTATTATTCCTATAACCTTTTATAATGTCAAATTATTCCCTGTTGTAATGATGGTTTTATTTACAATAGCAAAATTTGGCATTGGTACACCTTTTATACCAACAGAACTATATTATTATACTTTTGTGTTTTTTATCGTCTATTGCATATCAAAATCTAAAAAGCCTGCTATACCTCTTCCTCATAGTATTATATGGCTATCAGCATTAGTCTTAATTGTAGACTTTGTTACATCCATGAAAATATCAATGTATGGATTTTCTTTACTTACTGTTTTAGTCTTTGCTAGATATATACAAAAAAGTGAAATGCCTAATTTTTCACTCTTTTTTTCGTATCTATTTATTATTGTATCAGTAGTTATTTCATTTGAATTTTTGTTCACGGATCGGTCATATACAATAATGCTGGATACATCAGAAGAACGTGTTATGTGGGTTGACCCTAATTATTTGGGGGGCGTTATAGGTATGGGGTGCTTAGTTGCTTTTAATTTACTGATGCAAAATTTCTCAAAATTCTTCCTTAGATTAGTTTTTGCAGGGGTTGTCGCTGTATCGTTTATCGTGTTATTGTATAATGGTTCAAGAGGAGCATTATTGTCAGTGGCGATTTCAATTTTATATTTATTTTGTGTATCTGATCAAAAAATAATATATAAAGTATTATTAGCCATGGTTTTGGCAACATTTCTCGTCTTTCTTTATAATAATGATTATTTTGAGATAATTGAGATGAGAATGGAAAATGAATCAGGTGGAGGTTCTGGCCGCTTGACGATTTGGGAGAACAAGCTCAACGCATTTAATAATGAAATAAACCCTTTGAGATGGATATTTGGTAATGGGTATGAAGGAGGTTATGCTCTTGGATATATAAATTATAATGGTGGTGCCGGTAGAGGTTTTCATAATGACTATCTTGCTCATTTGTGCGACTACGGCATAGTAGGCCTATGTTTGTTCCTTTCTGTTATGATTTCACCCTTGAAATCTGTGGGTTTTAAATGCAAAATGGCTAATGCTAGCATTCTCTTCCTATGTGTTAATTGCTTCACAATTGAGCCAATGACATTAGGTATGGTTATATATTTTATATTCTGGTTGTATGCAGTAAGTTTAGCCGATGATTATAAAAAGAAGAGTTATGGAATATGTTAGAAGATGTTTCTATTAGTAAAATATCAACATTAGCCGATGCATATAGATACAATAGGAATATAATGCATTCATCTAACACACCCGAAATAAGGCTTGGTATATATGAAAAAATTGATAATATCGGCTATAATAAGTTAGCAAACACGGATTATTGTGTAAAAAATATTATTGGAGATGTTTCCAGAGTATTACTATAGGGTCGAGCTTAGTTCAAAATGCCATAGCTTCAATTAAAAAGATAATAAGATGAAACAAGTGTATTATGTAATAGAAGATCAGGCTGCTGTGCAGGACTTTTATGCAGATGTTATTGGTAAAGGACTTGAAAAAGCTGGTTATTTTAAGTATGAAGCTATCTCAATAAAGGAGATTGATAATATTGATAAGAAATCTATTATTATCAGTATTTCACATTACCTTACGGTAAAGTTGTGGTCGAAGGGTTTCAAGAATATCATTTATTGGGTGCAAGGCTCTTCACCAGATGAGAGCTTTATGCGTAACAATTCTCATTGGCGAAAATTCATTATTTCGACAATTGAGCGCGTAGCTTTGGCAAAAGCTAAGTATGTCTTCATGGTATCTGGCTCTATGCATGAGCATTATAAGAGAAAATACAATAAGGACTTCTCTTATAAGACATATATTATGCCTTGCTATAATAGCGAACTCTCCGAAGAACTGTTCTTTACGCCAGCTAAGTACGAGAATGAGGTATATTGTTATGTTGGCGGTTTGTCTGTTTGGCAGTGTTTCCCTGAGACTGTAGAATTGTATAAGAAGATAGAGGAAAAAAATCCTAATGCTTGCTTCAAAGTATTTACAGGCGATCAGGATAAAGCAAAGCAGATACTTGAAGAAAAGGGCGTCAAGAACTTCGAGGTCAAGTATGTGACACCAGATAAGCTGGTTGGCGAGTTGGCATCTTGCAAATATGGTTTCATAGTTAGAGCTGAGTCTCCTGTAAACTATGTGGCGACGCCTACTAAGTTGTCTAATTATATGGCTGCTGGCCTCATTCCTATCGTGTCAAACGCAGTTGGTTTCTTCGAGGAGATTTTGTGTAATGCTAAGAATGCGGTGGTTCTCAATGGTCAGAACGATCTTGATAAGATACTCGCTGTATCAAAGAAGGATACAAAAGCAGAAGAGGTCTATGCTGAGTTTGATAGTCTCTTTGAGAAATTCTATAATACAGAAGAGCATATCAAACACATTGCAGAACAAATTAAGAATGTTAAATTTGTGTAAATAAAACATTCGTAGATTATATAGATACAAATAGTATTGAATATGCTTAGACAAGCAACAGCACAAGATCTACCTGCAATTGTACATGTTCATTGTATATGCTTTGCAAATAGTTTCTATTCTCAACTATCACATTATCAATCATCTATATGGGGTGGTGGTCTCCTTTTATTTAGAGTATATGAAAGATTATTCAGAACTGTTTGTGGTGGCAGGTGATGAAGAGAAAGGAATCGTGGGTTTCTGTATGGGATACTATATGGATAAAGATGATCAGATGCAGAACTTCCTTCATAACAATCGCATTAAGGTGATATGGAAAACAATGCTATTAATGCTAGCTGGAAATAAGCCAACATGGAATAAAGTACTTGCTCGTTTCAAACACAGACCATCGGTCAGTGACTGGGTAATAGTGAATGATAAATGTGAACAAATGTTAAATAACCAGCGGGGCGATTTACTCTCTGTCTGTGTGTTACCTGATTGCAGAGGTAAAGGGTATGCACAAGATATGATGGAAAAGTTTTTGGCTGCTATGAAGGAGCGTGGACGCCGACTGTGCTTGCTCTCGGTCAAGACCAATAATCTTAGAGCACGAAGGTATTATGAACGTAATGGGTTTGAACTCTACAGAAAGAGAGGTGGGGAAGGACTCACATATATGAAACTATTATAATGGCAGTCACAATGCATCAAATAAAACGATGGTACCTCATGCTTTCAGGTAAAAGTGTATGGCATGTGAACCAAGATATAGGTAAGTGCTTTCTAAAAGATGAGATTAAGGGGTACTATAATAATATGACAGAGAAGGTAACAAAGGTGCCAGAACTGTTGAATAGTGATGAATTACCGAAACTTAATCTTGAAGGAGGCAAGTTTACATTCTTTCCTGTCGCAATTTTTCAGTATGGTTTGGGCGCATATGATTTATATTTGCAGACGCATGACGAGCGTTATGTACGTAAGTTCATGCAGTGTGTCGATTGGGCTATTGAACATGAAGACGAAAAAGGACGTTGGAATAACTTCTCACATTACTGTCCAGAAAATCCGTATAGTGCAATGGCCCAGGGTGAAGGTGTTTCTCTTCTCATTCGAGCTTATAAATACACAGGGAAGACTGATTATCTAAATGCAGCAAAAAATGCATTGGCATTTATGCTTTTACCACTTACGGATGGGGGGACTTCTAAATACGAAAGTGATGATATATATCTAATGGAGTATACCTTTAAAGGTATGGTAATGAATGGAAGTATTTTCTCTTGGTGGGGATTATATGATTATGTGCTTGTCAGTAAGGATGAAGGTATATATAAAAAGATAATGGAAAAAACTCTCCAAACGATAATCAAGGTGCTTCCGATGTTCAAATGTACATATTGGAGCATGTATAGTATGGATGGTTTGATTGCGAGCCCTTTCTATCACAACCTTCATGTGGCTCAGATGCAAGCTATGTATGAACTTACTGGAGAACCAATTTTTGATGAGTATGCCAAATGTTGGAAACAACAGCAAAAGAATCCAATTTGTAAAGGACTTGCATTTATAAGGAAATCAATTCAAAAGATTTTTGAGAAATGAGAATTTTGTTAATCTCCAATCAGCATCCTAATAAATTAGGTATTGGTAATCCTATCATGTATAGGATGAAGAATGCTCTTTCAGAAGATTCTCGGATAGAGAAGGTTGAGTTTTTACCGTTTTATAATTCATTGAGTTCTTTGAGAATAATAAGAAAGGTCTCTAAGCAGTATGATCTTGTTCATATACATTTTGGAGGATTGTATGCTTTGATAATATGGTTACTTTTGATTGGGGTTCATTGCAAGAAGTTTATCACCTTCCACGGTACTGATATACATGCAAAGGCACTAAAAACAGCAAAGGGCTGGAAGGAACGTTTGAAGATTCGTTTGAATCAAAAAGCTTCTTTTTTAAGTATAAAACTGTTTGATAAGTGTGGATTTGTAGCCAGGGAGCTGATGACTTATGTGCCCTCCTATTTAGCAAAACAAATGGCTAGGAAGGCTTTTGTTCAGTTATTAGGTGTTGATTATTCTACTTTTATGATAGTAGATAAAGAAATAGCTCAGGAGCATCTAGGATTGGAACATAAGAAATATGTGCTGTTTTCTGATGTTAGTAATACTAGCATTAAAAGACGTGACATCGCAGAGAATATCATAAGAGAATTAGGCCCCGATTATAATTTATTGATAATGTGTGGTGTAAAACCTGATGAAGTGCCTTATTATATCAATGCTTGTGAGTTTGCATTGCTGACATCTGATGAAGAGGGTTCTCCAAATATTATTCGAGAGGTTCTTTCATTGAATAAATCTTTTTTTAGTGTGGAAGTAGGCGATGCGGCAAAACAGCTTAAAGGGTTGCATGACTCATGTATAATAAGCCGAAATCCACAAGAGGCAGCAAAAAAAATTTGTAATGTAATTATCAACCAATATTCGGATAATACTCGTTTATCGTTGCAGGACTATCTGGATTTTTCAAGGATATCTCGTAAGGTCATAGATTTATATTTAAGTTGAAATAGAAAAACTAAATAATTAATATAGGTAGATGACCTAAAGGGGTATCTTATACTTATAGTAATTCTTAATCATGCAATTTTATATTGTTTTCCGGATGGTCAATGTGAGTTTAATTATTACTGGAGATTGATTTATTCGTTCCATATGGTTATAAGTATGTTTGTAGATTTAAAATTAAGATAAATGTGTCGTAAAAGAAAATGTTATTAGTTTTTTATTCCTCTTTTTTGTTGTACGGCAACAAAAGGGGGAGAGACTTTGAAACATTGGTAATTATATTTGGGCTATCTTTTGAGACTAAATATTTGAATTCAGATTAAGAACTAGAGAATGATTGTTTGTTGCGGTAATATGCCTTTAAGCTTATTTGCTGTTCACTATGTATTAATAAAACCATTATGCCAATTAATTTCATTTATTATACCTAGTGCTAGCGCAATGTTTCAAATAATAATAACTTTTTTGCCGCCACACTGGTATCATAGTTAATGATTCTTCTTTTGTTAAACATATAGAATGTTTTCACGATTTTTATTAGACAAAATGTAATTATGAAAATAGTAAATATAACGGGCGGATTAGGGAATCAGATGTTTCAATATGCTTTTGCAATGGCATTGAAATCTAGAAATCCACAAGAAGAAGTGTTTATAGATATACAGCATTACAACACTATCTTTTTTAAGAAGTTCAAGGGGATAAACTTGCATAATGGATATGAGATTGATAAGGTGTTTCCCAAAGCGATGTTACCGATAGCTGGTGTAAGACAGTTGATGAAATTTTCGTATTGGATTCCTAACTATATATTGTCACGATTGGGAAGAAAGTTTTTACCAATTAGAAAAAAAGAGTACATACCTCCTTACAGTATGAACTATTCATATGACGAGAAGGCTTTGAATTGGAAAGGGGATGGCTATTTTGAGGGATATTGGCAGAGTTATAATCATTTTGGAGACATTAAGGAGGAACTGCAAAAGGTATATGCTCATCCAAAACCTAACCAATATAATGCGGCGCTCATCTCTAATTTGGAGACCTGCAATTCTGTAGGCATCCATGTAAGAAGAGGTGATTACCTTGCAGAACCAGAATTTTGCGGAATCTGTGGATTGGATTATTATGAGAAGGGGATAAAAGAGATATTGAGTGATGGAAAAAAGCATGTGTTCTTCATCTTTAGCAATGATATGCAATGGTGCCAAGAGAATATTGCTCCTCTTGTGAGTGATAATCGCATTGTATTTATATCGGGCAATAAAGGTAAGGATAGCTGTTGGGATATGTTCCTGATGACTCATTGTAAGGATTTGATAATTGCCAATAGCTCATTCAGTTGGTGGGGAGCATTCCTTAATAAGAAGGTTGATCGTGTGATTTGTCCGAAGCCATGGTTGAATCGGGATTGTAATATAGATATATATAATCCGAGTTGGACATTGATTCCATGTTATTCTGAAGATTGATGAAGGTATTATTATTAATCCCAATTTTTATATTTTCTCGTTAATTGAAAAGAGGACCTCAAGGTTGTTGTATGGCATTTTATATTCAGTAGTGGTTTGTGAAAAAAAACAATGCAGTAATTTGAAGGTCAGAATATTGTAATAACTTGACAAAGAAAAAGTGTATTGCAATTGTGATGGGGGATTAGATGGGGGAGGACTAAGAATATATTAAAACGTCAGTTGGCCGAGTAAGTGACTTATCTAACCTGAATAGCAATAGTCGATATAAACTAATAATTTATGCAGAATTACGGATTAGTATCAATTATAACACCTACATGGGCTTGTGCGAAATTTATTTGCGAGACTATTTATAGCATTCAAGCTCAGACATATCAAAACTGGGAATTATTGATTCAGGATGACTGTTCAACGGATAATACATACCTTGTGGTAGAACCACTAGCTAATTTGGATCCACGTATTAAGTACCAGTGTAACGAGAAGAGATCGGGTGCTGCCATTACTCGTAATAATGCGTTAAAACGTGCAAATGGGCGCTGGATAGCATTTTTGGACAGTGATGATTTATGGCTTCCTGAGAAACTTGAGCGTCAGTTGAAGTTCATGGTGCAGAATAATTATGCGTTTACTTACCATGAGTACATAGAGATGAGTGAGGAAGGTAACGACCTCGGGGTGTACGTTAGTGGCAAGAAGCGAGTAGATGAATTTGATATGTATACTTGTTGCTGGCCTGGGTGTTTGGCAGTAATGTATGATGCGGAGAAAATTGGGCTTATTCAAATCAAGGATGTGTGCAAGAATAACGATACTGCCATGTGGCTGAAGGTAGTGCAGAAGTCGCCTTGCTATCTGTTAAAGGAGAATTTGGCTCGCTATAGGAGACGTGCTGTATCTATTACTCCTAAACCTCTGTATAAGCGTATATGGGCACATTATCCGCTGTTTCATGTGGCAGAGGAGATGCATCCAGTTAGGGCTACATACTGGGTGCTGATGAATGTGTTAGGGAATACTTTCAAGAAGATATTCTATGTGAAGCATTATGATGTAAAGGGATAATGAATAGCTTATTTAAACAGACTCAACGATTTTTTAGTAATCGTGACTATCTCTCTCAGACATCCTCATCAAGAAAACATCACTTAAGGGGGATATTAGTTCTGAAAAGTTAATATATCATTATATCTACTGATGGAGTGGTTAGGGTATATTAAATCCATACGGTTACGGAACGAACAGATGCATTTGCTGGGTATGGAGTTGCGGAAGAATCTGGATAATAATGGGGCAGAGTGCAATTCCTTTCACTCCTTTGAATCGTTTAAAGAGCATGCTTTTCTAAAAAAAATATAAGAAACTTTTAATATTAAAGAAACATATTATGAATATACAATTGCGTAATGTTCCTTTTAGTCCGCCTGACATGACTAACGCTGAGGCAAATGAAGTGCGTGATGCTATCCTCTCTGGATGGATCACCACAGGTCCTCGTACCAAGAAACTGGAGAAAAAAATCTCCGAGTATGTACACACGCAAAAAACTGTATGTTTGAATTCAGCTACGGCCGCTATGGAAATGGTGTTACATCTACTTGGAATAGGTCCTGGTGATGAAGTGATTGTTCCTGCATACACTTATACTGCTAGTGCATCTGTGGTTACTCATGTTGGGGCAACAATTGTGATGGTGGATGTGCAAAGAGATTGTATGGAGATGGATTACAACAAATTAGCTGATGCTATTACAGAGAAAACTAAGGTAATTGTACCTGTGGACTTGGCTGGTATTTGTGCTAATCTGGACAAAATCTATGAGGTAATAAACAGTCCTGAGATTAAAGCAAAATTTATTCCCAGTAACGATATACAGAGGAAGATTGGTCGTATCATTGTGTCTAATGATTGCGCTCATTCATTTGGTGCAAATCGTCATGGCAAGATGGCAGGTGAGATAGCAGACTTTAGTTCTTTTAGTTTTCATGCAGTGAAGAACTTTACAACTGCAGAAGGCGGTGCTCTTACTTGGAACCTGCCTTTTGGGCAAGAAAAAGTGGAACGCCAGCAGGTATATTGTGGTTCGCCTGTGCCATTTATTGAAAGCGAGACATGGAATGAGTTTTTGTATCGACTTTCTCAGTTGTTCTCACTTCATGGTCAAAATAAAGATGCTCTTGCAAAGACAAAGCTTGGCGCTTGGGAATATGATATCATTGGTCCTTGGTATAAATGTAACATGACTGATATAATGGCTGCTATGGGCTTAATACAATTTGAGCGTTATCCTGCAATGCTGGAGCGTCGTCGTACTATCATAGAGAAAATGGATGTAGCTTTCGCAGATCTGAATGTTACTACTCTCAAACATTATGGTGATGATTGGGAAGGTAGTGGTCATCTCTATATGGTACGTTTGTCAGGGCATTCTCGTGAGGAGGTTAACATTGTTATTGAAAAGATGGCAGAACGTGGTATTGCAACAAACGTACACTATAAACCCCTGCCTATGATGACAGCATATAAAGCATTGGGATTCGATATCGCTAACTTCCCTAATGCGTATCACCTTTTCGAAAATGAAATTACATTACCACTTAATACCCGTATGACAGATGAAGATGTCGATTATGTTATCGAGAATTTTGTTGAAATTGTAAAGTCATTGTGATGAAAAGACTTTTTGATATTCTAGTAAGTGGCTGTGGGCTTATTTTTCTTAGTCCCTTGTTTTTAGTACTAGCAATTTGGATTAAGTTGGATTCGAAAGGACCAGTGTTTTACTGTCAGGTGCGCGTAGGAAAAAGAAATAAAGATTTTCGTATTTTTAAGTTTCGCTCTATGCGGGTGGGGGCTGACAAGGGAAGTTTGGTCACTATTGGAGGACGTGATCCTCGTGTGACGAAATCGGGGTATATTATTCGTAAGTATAAGTTTGATGAGCTTCCTCAACTGATCAACGTATTTATAGGTGATATGAGTCTAGTGGGACCTCGTCCTGAAGTACGACACTATGTAGACTACTGGACACCAGAACAGATGCATGTGTTAGATGTTCGCCCAGGCATCACCGATCCTGCATCAATAAAGTTTCGCAACGAGAATGAGTTAATGGAGAAAGCTGTAGATCCAGAAAGCTACTACATCAATGTGATTATGCAGGAGAAGATAAAACTATATTTGGAATATGTACAGAATGTCAGTTTTGGTTATGATATAAAACTCATATTCCAAACTTTCAAAGTTATTGCTATAGAAAGATGACCACAAGAGATGGTGACAAAGCTGAACTTCCTTTTAAAATAGATAACTTCTTTCACACATCACTGTAGCAAAGATGAATCTTCTAATTTGGGAGTTTTGACAAAACTTTTTTTATTATGTTTTGATTTAATTATACTAGTTGTTAAATACTCTTTTTTATCGAATTTAGAATAT
>OMDY01000589.1_pt1 | contig 15239 bp, 18 predicted proteins | sample 1645281 | NCBI WGS metagenome assembly OMDY01 (sample SAMEA103958145, study PRJEB25191) | human gut metagenome | biome: human-associated habitat [ENVO:00009003]; feature: intestine environment [ENVO:2100002]; material: feces | place: Germany | collected 2013/2015
GATGACTTATGATATTATAAGTATATAATTATCAATTTGTTTTGAGGAGTAAGATGAAAGAGTATATATGTAAAATCGCTTCTATTGATGAAGTGATAACAAAATGGAATTATGAAATAAAAAAACAAAAGCGGAAACAAAAGAAATCGGCTTTAGAGTTGGTGAAAAATAATGCAGTTGAAAATATAAAAAACGGTCAGGCTGTTACATATTATGGTAAATTAAATGACAAAATCATTTGTCAAGCGACTGCAATGTTTGATGAAGATATTATTCAAAACAGTGACGGTCTTGTTGGAACTCAAACTGTATATCTGTGTAATTTCAGTACAGATAAAAAACATCAAGGCAAAGGATATTTTTCAAAGCTTTTCAAATTTGTAATTGAGGACTTAAAAAACAAAGGTTACACAAAGTGCACTTTAGGCGTTGAACCAAAAGAAATAAAGAACTTGCAAATTTATCGGTATTTTGGGTTTAATACACTGATAAAATCAGGGCAATTAACCTATCCAGACGGAACAATTATTGATGTTGATTATTATGAAATGGAATTAGATTAGAACAAAAAATCTCACTCTTTTTATGGAGTGAGATTTTGTTCGTTTATTTGATTTCCAGCCCAAGACCATCTATTGACCATTTATGAAATTTAGGATAAAAGCATTTGCCCAATAGATTAGAAATTTATAAACAAAGCTGTTACTTCGGGATTCGCATGAATAAATGCGCTTCATCTTCGCCCGCAATATAAGCCCCATTATTCAACATGACCTTCTGCGAAGCGATATTATCCTTATTTACACGAAGGTATATCTCTTCTTCCAAGACAATGCTTTTTGCTTTATCAATAGTAAGTTTCAATCCCTCCGTTCCATATCCTTTCCCTCGCTTATCTTTTTTGATGCTGTAGCCGATATGTCCAGCTCCTTCCCGAAGCGTTTCCGTTAAATAATGTCTTATTCTGAATTCTCCGATTAGACAATCTTGGTCCCACAAATAATAGTATGTTTCGGGAACAAACCAATTCGGCATGTTAACAGGATGCTCATACGAAATCAAGGTTGGCAGGACAGTTTCAATATAGTCCTTGTATGAAACACCATTATACTGATTTGTTAAGCCGTTTTCATCAACAGGCAATGCTGTTGTGTATTCCCATTGAGCAATAGCGTCCTGTATATTTATTTTTCGCAGTTCCATCACATTATTATCTCCGCAAATCATAATTTATCAAATTTATTATACCATGCCTTAAAGCATAAACTCAACCGCCGATTATTTGGCGGTTGAGTTTATGCTGGAAATAGAATTTTCTTCGTATCATTGCCTGCGCTTTCTATCAGATTACCCATTGTGCTTGCAACATTCTCTTGCATGGAAACCGCCACATGCATATAGGTGTTCATTGTAAATCCTGCGTCTGTGTGACCAAGCATATGCCATGTATGCGTTGTGTGCCTCAATGACTGCTTATGCCAGAGAGCATAAAGACGATGCGAAGCGCATAGCAAATTCAATAATATATGCCCAACAAATGACACCCGATTTTGCAACAGTTTTGTTTAAAGATTATATGTATATAGAAAAGAATTACAGAGCAAAGCTTCTTAATATACCCGAATTTTCTGCATGGCTTAATTCGAAAGGAAAGTTGTTAAATGGAAATATCTAACGAAAAAGCAAGGCAGTATATTAATCGACTTCTTTTGGCACGAATGCGAATTCTGTGTAATCACGGCTTTTACGGCTTGCTGTTAATGCATATGATTTATTCCATTGATGAGGGGTGTGAAACTGCCTATACCGATGGTGAGCGAATTGCGTTTAGCCCGACTTTTCTTGAAGAATTGTCCGATAAAGAGTTGGATTTTGTTATGATGCACGAGATACTTCATGTGGTTTTGCGGCATTGTTTAAGAGGTGAGGACAAAGATAATGAACGATATAATATCACCGCCGATATAGTGATAAATTCAACTATTATGCACGAGAATGATGACAAGGTGAGCAGTATAACTTTGTCAAAATACGGCGAAAGTATGCACATAGCTCCTGACGGAAGGAAGGTTATCTTTATACTGCCGAAGAAGTTTACGAGATGTTGCCGTCAATTTCATCCTGTGTAATCACCGCACCGTTTACCCCTGCATAATCCATATTTGATATAAGATGCTCGGCAGTGTTTTCGTCATCGGTCATATAAGGCGGTAACATCTGACGGATCTCGCCGCAGAAATTGCTTTTTCCGTGCCGACGGAGAAAACATCACGTCCCGATACTTTTCATTTTTGACTTTTCCGTAAATGTGCGTGTGCCTCAATAATCATAGTGTTACACCGTCTTTATAAATAGCGATTTCACGAATTCCGTGCTGTTCGTTTTTTGTTTTTTTACCGTTTGCCGTTTCCCGAATCAGTTTTAGCAAGCTTTCTTCTGTGCCCGACTGTGCGTCAAAATCAATCCAGCTTTTCTTGCGCTCTGCAAGGGAAGTGTTGGTGGCGATTTTGACAGTCGGCACCGGTGCTCCGAGAGGCGTGCCTCTGCCTGTTGTAAACAGAATCAAATGGCAGCCTGCCGCCGTAAGATTAGTTACGGCAACCATATCGTTGCCCGGACCGTCTAATAGATTCAGTCCCGGCCTTTCGGCTGTATCTCCGTAAGACAGCACTGCCGTTATCGGCGCATTACCGCCTTTTTGCACACAGCCGAGTGATTTTTCCTCCAGCGTTGTAATACCGCCCGCCTTGTTTCCGGGTGATGGATTTTCGCTGACGGGCTGGTGGTGGGCGATAAAATAGTTTTTATAGTTGTTGATGAGATTTACCGTTTTGTTAAACACGGTTTCATTGATGCAGCGGTTCATTAAAAGCTGTTCCGCGCCAAACATCTCGGGAACCTCTGTCAGAATTGCTGTGCCGCCCATTGCAACTGTTTTATCTGTGATTCTGCCGCACATCGGATTCGCGGTAATTCCCGAAAGACCGTCGCTGCCGCCGCATTTCAATCCTATTTTAAGCTTTGAAACAGGAACAGTCTCGCGCCTGTCTTTATCTGCAATCGCTTGCAGTTCTTTGATAATGCTTATGCCTTGTGCGATTTCATCCTCGTAATCTTGGCAATTCAGGAATCGAATTCGCTCGTCGTTCGGTTTGCCGAGAGCCTTTTGAAGCTCCGCAATATTGTTGTTTTCACAGCCCAATCCGAGCACCAGTACGCCTCCCGCATTCGGATGCCTGATAAGGCCGGAAAGCGTTTTTTGCGTAACGGATAAATCGTCACCGAGCTGACTGCACCCGTACGGATGAGTAAAACATAATGCCCCTGTTTTTTCGGCAAGGATTTTTGCAATTCCGTTTACGCAGCCTACTGTCGGTATTATCCAAATGTCGTTGCGTATACCGATATTTCCGTCTTGCCGCACAAAGGCGGAAATACTAAAAGGGGAAAGCGTTTCAAGTTCCGCTGTTTCGGGTGTGTATGTGTAGTCAAGTGTACCGCTGAGGGAGGTTTTCAAGTTGTGGCTGTGCACCTTTTCTCCGATTTGGATATTGCCGGTTGCAATGCCGATGGGAAAACCGTACTTGATGACCTGTTCTCCTTTTTTTATTTCTTTGACTGCATATTTGTGTCCGTCCGAAAGAGAAACTTTAACATTGTCTTTCTCGTTGATTACAACATACTCCATTGAAGAGCCTCCCTAATACCGCCTTTATGTATTTTTTCTGTACTCGTGCCGACAATGTCATATATGCAGCTTAAATCCTGCCCCCAAAGAGCGGTGTTGGCAAGAATTGCTTCAATACTGTTGCTTTTGATATATTCAACCGCCGATTGTTCATCGGAAACATTGTTGTTTTTGTAATATTCAATCAGACAGGCGAGCGAAAAAGCAAGTGTTTTCGGCGCATTGTTTTTATTCAGACAATCATTGACAGTCGGCAGCACCCGTGCTTTGAATTTACTTACGGAATTTAGGGAAATAGATTTCCATAAGTGTTGAATATACGGATTGGCAAAGCGTTCCAAAACAGCTGTGGCAAAGTTCTTCGCCTTGTCGGTGTCCGGAAGATTCGGCAAGATATATTTAAACAGGCATTGATGTAAAAAAGCGTTTAACAGTTCGTCCTTCAGGCTTTCTCCGACCGTTTCAATACCGCACAGAAGCGAAGGAAACACAAGCGCCGTATGTGCACCGTTCAGAATACGGACTTTCATTTTCTTATAAGGCCTTATATCGTTTGTCCATATTACATTGAAGCCGGCTTTTTGAAGAGGCAGGTCTTTTTCAAAATCACCCTCAATCGCCCAAAGGTGATAAGGCTCTGCCGTATCTAACAGCTCATCTCGGTAACCGATTTCACGGAAAATACTTTCGGCTTCATCCTTTGGATAGCCCGTTACTATTCTGTCCACAAGAGTATTGCAAAATGTGCTTTCGTTTTCAAGCCAATGTATAAATTCGCTTTCAAGCTTCCACAGCCTTGCGTACTCAAGCACGCATTTTTTCAGTTGCTGACCGTTGTTGTCAATAAGCTCACAGGCAAAAACCGTTACTCCCGGGAGCTTTGCTTTATACCGTTCATACAAGAGCTGTGTCAGCTTTCCCGGAAAAGAAGAAGCGGGTTGGTCTGTTAATTTGCATTTTTCATCAAAGGCAATGCCCGCTTCCGTTGTGTTTGAAATTACAAAGTGCAAATCCGGATTGTGTGCAATATGCAGATATTCTTCAAAGGATGCATACGGATTCACGGCTCGGCTGATTGCTTCTGTTTCTGTTCTCTTGCAAATCGGATTGCCGTTTTCAAGCCCCCTGATAATAAGATTGTATTTTCCGTTTTGCTGATTGATTTTAGAAACCGTTTTTGAATCTGTCGGTGAAACGACAACGATTTTTCCGCCGTAAAGACCTTGCTTGTTCATAGAATCCACGAAATAATCAACAAAGCCGCGAAGAAAATTACCTGTTCCGAATTGCAAAATTGTTTCTTTCATATTAATCTCCGAATTGTATTAAAAGTTTTGCAAGCGTGCCGTCGTTATGCGTGAGAGCCTCAAATGCCTCGTGAGCATTGTCAATATTATATACACCGCTTACTTTTTTTATTATATTCACTTTTTCGTTTTTGACAAGATCTATTAATGCTTTAAAATCCTTGGTGAACGCGTTGCGAGATCCGAAAATATTCAGTTCTTTTTTAGAATAATCGAATGTAAAAAGGTGGTTTCGCGCTTGCCGTTGCCGATTAAAATAATATTTGCACCGCCTGCCGCTTCATTGATGCAATTTAAAAATGTTTCCGGAGCACCGCAAGCCTCAACGCAGACATCAAAGCCGTTACCGTTTGTAAATTCATCACAAGTGGTATGCAAATCATTTTCCTTAACATTCAAAGCACAGTCTGCACCAAGCTCTTTTGCAAGCTCAAGCCTGCTTTGAAGCATATCGGCAATAGCCTCAGAACTGGAGGCGGCTATTGCGGAGGCCCGGAAGCAACGCCTGAATGTGGATTCCTTATTGGGAATGGTGCGCCGGTACACGGACATTACAGAACTTACCGCAGAGATCATCCGCTCTTTCGTGGAGAAAATCGAGGTGAAGAAACCGGAGAAAGTCCCCGGCACACGGACAAAAAAGCAGACTCTGGTCATCTGGTGGAACTTCATCGGTGTGGTCGATATCCCGCAACAAGAGCAGAAACAAACGGCATAGCCTACATGATCGTAAGCTATACCGTATTCTTTTTGAGCATCCTTCGTCCTTGGGTGAATGCGGACTTTGACGCGCCCTTTTTGCTTGTGTAAATGCTGTAATTATTATAGCTATTAAAAAATATTTAAATTCTTTATTGTTCTGTACTCTTCCGGAATATAGATTTGGCGATTTTAATTATATATAATATATATTGAATCGTGCAGATCGGAATGGTTTGTGTGTAATGATTTGGAGGTAAAGCAATATGAAAAAAATTACTACCTTTATTATGTGTTTGGTGATGTTGTTGGTATTTACGGCTTGCAGTGCAGATAAATCAAATAGTGCAAACGATGTAAGTGTGAATAACAAAAACACATCCGAAACCGATTTCTTGCGCAACGGTGTATGGTATATTGACGATGTTAAAGAAAGAGGTCCGGCTAGAGGAGAAGGACGATATTTTGACTATATGCGTTTTTTGGATGATGAAACATATGAAACAACATGGCTGATTTACAGCGGAAAAGACACAGCACAATATGAGATTTTTGATAATATTGAGAATGTTATTGTTTTTTATGATGAACAGCCGTCAGATAATCTTAACGGTGAGCTTTGGCATAATGATTTAGTTTGTAAAGCAGATTTGGATGCAGGAGTTATTTATTCTTTTGGTCGTATAACAAGAATATATAGAAACGGTGCATGGGAGTATACAACCTACGATAATAACGGAAAAGAAACGGCATACAGTGATAAATCCGAAGCGATAAAAGCGGTTTTGTCTGAAAATCAGTCAAAGAAGGTATATCTTCGCAAGCAAACCGATAAATTGAAAAATGAACTTCAATCCAATATTTGGACAATTCAAAACTATACTACCGAAGCGAGTTATGATGAAGAGTATTTATCCGGCGCGTTATATTTTTCAAATGACGGTACTTGTTTTTATTGGAATTCACCGGAAATAAAGAATTCTTTCAATTATGAAATAAACGGAAATACGCTCAGTTTGAGTAACGGTGAAAGCTATACAATTATTGAAAACGCCGAAGATGATTCGCATTGCCTTGCTGCATCAAACGGCTGTGCATATATGGCTGAACAGAACTATTCAATCAGTGAGTTGTAAAAAACAAATTCACGGGCAGGCTTTGCTTGCCCGCTTTTTTTATTAAATCGGCGGAAAAATCAAATAATAGTGTGGGGCGGATTATATTTAATGCGCCCGGGATTTGATTTTTCGGAGGATTTTTATGAAGCTTTTTAAAAGAATAACGGCGGCAATGCTTTTGCTTACCGCGATTGCTTTTACGCTTGTCGGGTGCGCGGCGGGCGCTTCGTCAGGCGGTGCGGATGGTGAAATATCCGTGTTTTATTATACTTTCAGCGACGCATATATTTCCACCGTGCGCTCTGCGATGGACGGGATTTTTAAAGAATCGGAGATGGCGTTTAACGATTATGACGCAAACGGAAACCAAACAACGCAAACCGAGCAGGTGCAAACCGCGCTGGCAAAAGGCTCTAAAATGCTTATAGTTAATGTGGTTGACACCGGCTCAAACGACGCGGCGCAGCATATTGTTGACCTTGCAGGCGCTCGGAATGTGCCCGTTATATTCTTTAACCGCTCGGTGGACGAAAGTGTGGTTGAAAGCTATGAAAAATGCGTTTTCGTCGGCACTGATTATGAGCAGGCGGGGCATATGCAGGGTAAATTGATAGGTGAATATCTTGTGAATAATTATGAGTCTGCCGATATAAACGGCGACGGAAAAATAAGCTATGTTATGCTCAAGGGGCAGGAGGGCAACATGGAAGCGATTGCACGCACGCGCTTTGCCGTTGAGGATGCAAACGAAGTGCTTAAAGCGGCAGGAAAGCCCGAACTTGAATTTTACGATTCCGCGAACAAAAACAAATATCTTGTGGATCAGGACGGCTTATGGTCGTCTGCCGCGGCAACAAATTATATGGGCACGGCGCTTGCGCAATACACCGAGGCCAATAAAAATATGATAGAGCTTGTTATCGCAAACAACGATGAAATGGCGCTCGGCGCGGTTTCGGCACTTCAGGCAGCGGGCTATAACAAATCGGGCGGAAAAATCATCCCCGTTTTCGGTGTGGATGCAACGGACGCGGCAAAAGCCGCCGTTAAATCAGGCTCGATGACCGGCACAATTAAGCAGGATGCCGCAGGAATGGCAGATACTATTACACAAATTGCTGAAAATTTTTTCGCAAACAAAAGTGCCTTTAATGGTGTTGCCGAGGAAAATCTCGTAGGCACGTGGCGCGTGAACATTCCTTATTCGGCTTACACGGCGGAAAATGCGGATTGATTGCGCATTGAAGCTTTTTTAGCGGCTTGGTCGATTTTCGCCTGTTTGGCTATTTCAAAATATCGCGCCTCTTGAAAATGATTATCGGCGATGATATAATCGTTTTGCCGATTTTTTATTCGGAGGTGCTTTATGACTTTACAGCAGCTTAAATATCTTGTAGCCGTTGCCGAGTGCAAAAATATAACCGAGGCGGCGGAAAAGCTTTTTATATCTCAGCCGAGCCTCAGCGCGGCAATCAGTAATTTGGAAAACGAAATGGGCGTAACGGCGTTTGTGCGCTCAAACAAAGGCGTTGCCGTAACGCGCGAAGGCGAAGAATTGCTTTCGTTTGCGCGCAATTTGCTTGAGCAGGCTGATATTATGAAAGATCATTTTTGCGAGGGCGAAAAAAGAACGCCGAAGCTTGCGGTTTCCTGCCAGCATTATTCCTTTGCCGTTAATGCCTTTGTGGATGTGGTGAATGAATATGACGCGGATGAATATAATTTTATCCTGCGCGAAACGCAAACGGGCGAGATTATAGACGATGTTGCAAACGGCAGCAGCGAAATCGGCGTGCTTTACCTTTCCGAATATAATTCGGAGGTTTTAACAAAGCTGATTAAGAAAAGCAATTTGGTGTTTGAGGAAATTTTTACGGCTTCGCCGCATGTTTTTATAGGAAAAAATCATCCGCTTGCGAGTCACGCCGTTATCACGCTTGACGAGCTGAAGCCGTATCCCTATTTGGTTTATGAGCAGGGCGAACGCAATTCGTTTTATTTCAGCGAGGAATTTTTAAGCGTGCTTGATATGCCTAAAAGTATTCAGGTGCGCGACAGGGCAACTCTGTTTAACCTGGCGGTGGGGCTTAACGGCTTCACGGTAAGCTCCGGCGTTATAGACAGGGAATTAAACGGCGAGGAAATCATTGCCAGGCCGCTTGATATGAATTGCACCATGAGAATCGGCATGATTAAAAAGAAAAACGCCATGCTTTCGCGCTATGCGCAATCGTATGCGGCGGCGTTAAAGAAATATGCAACCATAGGATGAAACTATGGTGAGGCGTGGATTATATGTATTTTTCAAATGGTGAAATATGTGCTAAACTGTAGTCAACACAGAAACACGGAGGACAGTTTTATGAGCACATTAAAAACACCGTTTAAGTATGATTTTGTAGGCAGCTTTTTAAGGCCGCAGGCGCTTAAGGACGCAAAGGCAAATTATGCCGCGTGCAAAATCGGAAAGGCGGAATACGACGAAATCGTCAATTCACAAATCACAAAGCTTGTTGCAAAGCAAAAGGAACTTGGCTACCATGCGATTACGGACGGCGAATTCAGAAGAACCTTTTGGCATCTTGATTTTATGTGGGGCTTTGAGGGCGTGGCACACGAGGACACGGGAAACGGCGTTCCCTTCAGCGGCGAGCTTGCCAAGCTTGATGACACTTATCTTGTTGGCAAAATTAAGGCCAAGGCGCACCCTTTTGTTGAATATTTCAAATTTTTAAAGCAGTTTGAAGATGAAAACACCGTTGCAAAATACACAATTCCCGCACCGGCTCAAACTTTTTTGCAGTTTATCGTGCCCGGCAATATCGAAAGCACAAGAAAGTTTTATGCCACAAACGATGAACTCATAGAGGATATCGCTGCCGCATACAAAGATGTTATCAAGCAGTTTTATGACGCCGGCTGCCGTAATTTGCAGCTTGACGATTGCTCCTGGGGCTCTGCCATCGGCGATTATGAAAACAACACGGGGTTCGGCATCGGAGTTGAAGAATACAAGGCCGCTTTGCTCAAGGTCAATAACCTTGCAATAGAGGGTAAGCCTGAGGATTTGGTTATCACCTCCCACATTTGCCGCGGCAACTACCATTCTACTTTCTTCTCAAGCGGCGCTTATGATCCGGTTGCCGATTATGTGTTTGCAAAAGAAAATGTTAATGCGCTTTTGCTTGAATATGATGATGAGCGCTCCGGCGGTTTTGAGCCTCTTGCTAAGGTTTCTGATGATAAAATCATTGTTTTGGGCTTGATCACCACCAAATCACCCGTTCTTGAGGATAAGGAAACGGTTATCAAAAGAATTCACGAGGCGGCAAAATATGTTCCGCTCGAAAGGCTTTGCCTCAGCCCGCAGTGCGGTTTTGCCTCCTGCGAAATCGGCAATAAGCTTACCGAAGAGGAGCAATGGGCAAAGCTTAAACTTGTTAAGGAAATCGCCGAAGAGGTTTGGGGATAATCCGGATATTTACAACAACACATTGTTAAACACGGAAAAGCATCTTCGGATGCTTTTCTTTTTTTGATATGTAAAATTACGACGACTTCCGATGTTTATATTATCTGTTCCGAATTATAGGCTTTATTGCGCGGCAAAGAATTGTATAATAATAGTAATATTTCATTAAATTTTAAGGGGTAAAAATTTATGAACAGCGAAAAATAAAGCAAACGCTTTCCGATGCAAAGGTCTATTGGAAAAGGCCTATGCCGGGAAGATATATGCCGTTTAAGGAAATATTTGCTTATTCCTTCGGCGGCATAGGAATTTATTTCTTGATTTACTGTGTGCAGCAGCTCACGCTCAGCGCCACTAATGTTATCATCGGCAACGCAATCGGCATTGTGCCCGCCGTTTATGAAAAGGTGGGCATAAACGAAACAACGCTTAAAGCAAACGCAAACGAAATCGCCTCAATAACCGGCAAATCGATAAGCGATGTTTTAAATTCGCCGTATAATGTTCTTTACATAAACGATATATTCAAAAAAGCATTTATCGTTATCGTTGTGCTTTCGGTTATCGGCGCAACGCTCAATTTTATTCCTTATTTCTTTTATGATATGACGGAGCTTCGCCAGCACGCAATAGTTAAGGTGCTGAAGCTTCGTGCAATGTTTTAGGCATATCGGGTTCGGCTCACGCCTGCTTAAAATAAAGAGAAAGTCCGAACAGCGTTCCGGCATAAAGCATCGCAAATTAAACACCGTTGCAATTAACTCTTTACTTTTTCCTATAAAAAAGGTATGATATAAAGCATGAATTTCGGTGCGCAAAGGAGTGCGGAATATGCTTAATCAATTTTCAAGAACAGAGCTTTTGATCGGCAAAGAGGCAATTGAAAAGCTTCAAAGCTCGCGTGTGGCCGTTTTCGGCATAGGCGGGGTGGGCGGCTACACTGTTGAAGCGCTTGCAAGATCGGGAGTCGGCGCGATTGATATTGTGGATGATGATAAAGTTTGCCTCACAAATATAAATCGCCAAATTATAGCCACACACCAAACGGTTGGCAAATATAAGGTTGATGTGGCAGAGAAGCGCATTAAGCAAATAAATCCGGATTGCATTGTGAATAAGCATCAAATTTTTTACGCACCGGAAACCGCGGATAAATTTGATTTTTCAAAATATGATTATGTGGTTGATGCGATTGATACCGTAACCGGCAAAATTGCGCTTGTTATGCAGGCGTGCGAAAGCGGCACGCCGATAATCAGCTCAATGGGCGCCGGCAATAAAATGGATCCTACCGCTTTTGAGGTGGCGGATATTTATAAAACCTCTGTTTGCCCGCTTGCAAGGGTTATGCGCTATGAGCTTAAAAAGCGCGGCGTAAAAAAGCTTAAAGTTGTTTATTCAAAAGAAAAGCCCATCACCCCGATAGACGATATGGCAATCAGCTGCCGCGAGCATTGTGTTTGCCCGCCCGGCACAAAGCGCAAGTGCACCGCGCGCAGGGCAATCCCCGGCAGTAATGCGTTTGTGCCGTCTGTGGTTGGGCTTATAATAGCCGGTGAGGTTGTTAAAGACCTTGTAGGCTACAAGGCGGAAAAATGATTTTTTGGGGTATATAACTGTGTCAATAGGTTTGCAAAGGGGTGCGGTTGCGGTTGAGGCTCATAAAGCCGAATGGGAAGCCGCAGCGAAAAAAACAATTGAATTATTAAAAAGCATATTGAAAAATGATGCCGTTGATATTCGCCATGTGGGAAGCACAGCCGTTAAAAGCATTTGCGCCAAGCCGATTATTGATATAGCGGTCGGCGTAAGAAGTTTTGACGATATCTTCACGCATAACGGCGAATTGCAAAAGCACGGAATCGCTTATCGCCGCGAGGATCATCCGGGCCAGCATTTATATGTTTGCGCGGATGATAAAAATAATCTTCAAACGCATTATATTCATATTGTTATTTATAACGGCGAAGATTGGAATAATTATGTGAACCTGTGCGATTATCTTAATTCCGACGAAAGCGCGGCCCATGAATATTTTCACCTCAAAATGCGACTGGCGGCAGAATATCCGAACGACAGAATCGCCTACACAAACGGAAAAAAGCAGTTTATCGAAAATGCCTTAAAAGATGCAAAAGCGTGGAGAAAGCAACACCCTTAATCTTCATAAAAAGATAAAGAGTGTGTTAAGAAGGCATAAATCGAACACGATAAGCCTAAATAAAAAGAGGCTTTGGATCACATCCAAAGCCTCTTTTGCTTATATTTGATTGCTTTTACATTCCCGGCAAAACGCAGCCTTTTTTCAAAATGATATTGGCGTATTGGCGCTCCTCTCCAGTTATGATAACCGCATAAGCCTTTTTTGCTCTTTCGTAATATGCGAATCTTTCGCAGAAGGTCGGCTCCGATTCGGGGCTTTCCTTTTTCAGAATTTTTGTGTAATCATCCCAAGCGGAGGTGTCGGCATTATCATCTCCGGGCACCTTTTGCATCAAAATGAAATGCTCGGGGTCATATTGGTCGAGCGGAATAAGCTTTAAAACGGCTTCAAGCATATCCGCGGCCGGTATTCCGTCTGCCCTCACAAGCCTTTGTGCTATTGATGCGGCTGGGAAATTGGCGTCTGATATAACGATTTCGTCTCCGTGACCCATTTCGCAGAGGATTTTTAAAATTTCCGGGGAAATAATTTTGGGTATTCCTTTAAGCATAATCAAAACTCCTTTGTAAGCAAACGAGCTTGATTGCCGTTTGCTCAATTTATGTTTTTCGATGCTTTGATTATATCATTTTTTCGCCCGTGTTTCCACCGTTTTTAATAAAGTTTAAAAATATAAATGATCAGCCCGTAAATAAATGAGCTTCCCACTCCGTAAACTATAACCGGCCCCGCAATCGAAAACATTTGCGCCGCCGTGCCGAGCACCATGCCCTCATGCTTAAACTCAAGCGCCGGGGAAACTACCGCATTTGCAAATCCCGTTATCGGCACAACAGTTCCTGCTCCGGCATGGCACGCTATTTTGTCAAAAACACCGATTCCGGTTAAAATTGCGGTTATGATAATTATTGTGCAGGGAGTGGCGGCTTTTACTTCATCTCCGCTCATGCCTGCGTTTTGATAAAGCGTATTTAAAAGCTGGCCGAAGCAGCAAATTCCTCCGCCGAAAAGAAAAGCTTTAACGCAGTTGAGCACCACGGGCGAATTCGGGCTTGCCTTGTCTGCCATTTTGCCGTATTCGTCTTTGCTTATTGACATATATCTTCATCCTTTTTAAATTTACTGTTAATTATTGTTTAACATTTCGGAATAATTATTCAAATGGGGTTGACAAATTATATAATTATCTGTAATATCATAATATACAATTTGTAATGAGAGGTATTTGTTATGCATCTTATCGATGTGCGCAATGTTTATAAAATTTATAATCCCGGCGAAAATCAGGTAAATGCGCTTGACGGTGTTTCCATCACAATAGACGAGGGCGAATTCGTGGCGATTATCGGTCAATCCGGCTCGGGCAAATCAACGCTCATGAATATGCTTGGCTTGCTTGATACTCCCACGGAAGGTGAGTATTACATAAACGGCAAGCTTGTTGATGATCTTACGGATGATCAAATGAGCGATATCCGCAATAAGCAAATAGGCTTTATTTTCCAGGGCTTCAACCTTATTTCTTCGCTCGACGCGCTTGAAAACGTTGAGCTCCCGCTTGTGTATCGCGGTGTTCCGCGTGCCGAAAGGGATGAGCTTTCCAAGGCAGCTCTCGAAAAAGTCGGCCTCGGCGGTCGTATGCATCACTTGCCTGCTGCTCTTTCGGGCGGCCAGCAGCAGCGTGTGGCTGTTGCGCGCGCAATCGCGGCGGCGCCTCCCGTTATACTTGCCGATGAACCCACCGGTAACCTTGATACCCGTTCCACAAAAGATGTTATGCAAATTTTGCATAATTTAAAGGATGAGGGCAGAACGGTTATCGTCATCACTCACGATAACGAAATCGCCGAGCAGGCAGAGCGCGTTATCAGAATCAGAGACGGTAAAGTGGTTGAGGATTACATTAACCCAGGCTTTGAGGAAAAATACGGCCGCGCCGCAAAATATGATAATAAAAACCCGATTGATCAGGGCTGATAATTTAATATTTAATGTTTATTTCACCTGCCGTATGCAAATAATATAGCAGGTGATTTTTTATGATGTTTTTAAAGGCTTTTGTTGTTGGCGGTTTGATTTGCGTTGCGGGCCAGCTTTTGATTGATTTAACAAAATTAACTCCTGCGCGTATTCTCGTTTCTTTTGTTTGCCTCGGCGTGCTGCTCGGCGCGTTCGGCGTTTATGATAAGCTTGTTGATTTTGCGGGCGCGGGTGCAACGGTGCCACTCACCGGCTTTGGAAATTCGCTTGCAAACGGAGTTAAGGATTCCGTCCGCCAATCCGGTTTTTTGGGTGTGATTACGGGAGGATTGTCGGCCTGCTCTGCCGGTGTAACAGTTGCTTTGCTGTCTGCTCTTTTGGTTTCCGTTTTTACTCGTTCAAAAGATAAATAAAAGGCGCAATAAGGCGCTGAAAGTCGAAATAAACTTGTTGAAATTATTGCTCTTGTGTGGTAAAATTAGATTAAAGATTGGAGGAATAATTATGGCAGCTTTAACATATGAATCGGTTGTGCAGGCTTATAAAGATAAGCTTTGCACCGTGGATGCAAGCGCCGTTTCCGGCACGATTGCTTTTCAGTTTGATATTGAGGGCAAGGCGCACGGTGTCTTTTATGTTGAGATTAAAAACGGCAAAATAAATGTTGAGCCTTATGAATATTATGATCGCAATGCAATCATAACAGCCACCGGCACAAATCTTATTAAGCTTATAAACGGCAAGCTGGATCCCGTTGTGGCTTTCACCACCGGTAAGCTCAAGGTTGACGGCGATGTGGGTGCCGCACTTG
>OMDY01000598.1_pt1 | contig 15067 bp, 10 predicted proteins | sample 1645281 | NCBI WGS metagenome assembly OMDY01 (sample SAMEA103958145, study PRJEB25191) | human gut metagenome | biome: human-associated habitat [ENVO:00009003]; feature: intestine environment [ENVO:2100002]; material: feces | place: Germany | collected 2013/2015
CTCTCTTCGAGTGCCTGCAATACGCCGATATGGTAAAGTCCTTTGGCTCCGCCGCCGCTCATGACCACCCCGACGCTCTGGGCCGCTGCCGGAAGGGTGAAAAGCATTCCCGCCGCGAGAAAAGAGAGGATTTTCCGCTTCATATCCTGATATTTTTATTAACTTTGCCTATTAAACCGTGCGTAAAAGTACAAAATAAAGCGTAAACTTTAGGTTATGAACGATAAAATCAACGAGCTGCTCGAACGGGTGGAGGCATTCAAACCCAAAGCTGCGGCCGAGATCGAGGATTTCCGAATCCGGATGCTGGGGAAAAAAGGCGAGCTGACGGCCCTCATGGAGGAGTTCAAGAGCGTGGCGCCCGAGCTGAAACGGGAGTTCGGCCAGAAGCTCAACAACCTCAAGAACCGGACGCAGGAGCGGATCAACGCCCTGCGGGGGCAACTTGCGGACGCCGCCGGGGACTCCTCGCAGCGGATTCCCGACATGAGCCGTCCCGGTTCTGCGGAGGAGCTGGGTTCGCGCCATCCCATTTCGCTGGTGACCAACCAGATCGTCGAGGTATTCTCGCGGCTGGGCTATACGGTGGCCGAGGGACCCGAGATCGAGGACGACTGGCATGTCTTCTCGGCGCTCAACTTCCCGCCCGAGCATCCGGCCCGCGACATGCAGGATACGTTCTTCATCGCCAAGAACCCCGACGTGCTGCTGCGGACCCACACCTCGTCGATTCAGGTGCGGACGATGGAGCGGCAGAAGCCGCCGATCCGGGTGATCTGCCCGGGCCGCGTTTTCCGTAACGAAGCGATTTCTTACCGCGCACACTGCATCTTCCACCAGATCGAGGGACTCTATATCGACGAGGGCGTGTCGTTCGCCGATCTGAAACAGTCGATCCTCTACTTCGCCAAGGAGGTTTTCGGCGAGAACGCCACGATCCGCATGCGCCCCTCGTACTTTCCCTTCACTGAACCGTCGGCCGAGGTCGATGTGTCGTGCAACCTCTGCGGCGGCAAGGGCTGCAACGTCTGCAAGGGCACGGGTTGGCTGGAGATCATGGGCTGCGGCATGGTCGATCCCAATGTGCTGGAGGCCAACGGAATCGATTCGAAGAGATATTCCGGGTTCGCGTTCGGCATGGGGGTCGAGCGTATCGCCATGCTCAAATACGGCGTGAAGGATCTGCGGCTCTATTTCGAGAACGACGTGCGGTTCCTGCATCAGTTCGATACGGTGCTTTAGGCGCTGCGGTACGCTCCCCGGGTCGGGGAGCGGCGAATCGCCCGCCGGATGCCGGGATGTTCCGGGGATGAAGTGCCGTATCGTTCGCGGGAATACGAAAAGCGGTTCTCCGACGTTTTCCTGACAGACGAAGGGAGGTGCTGCGTCTGTCCATTGCACTCTTCCGGCGAAGAACGAAGATACAAACTCAACGATTTCAATGAAGCGGATGCTTGCGATTCTGGTGCTCTGCACGGCTTTCTCCACGGGGTTCGTCCCGCAGGGAGAGGCGTTGCCCGCACCTGCGGCGGAGGCCTCGTGGCCCGACTCGCTGCGACCGACCGAATACTATACCGAAGGTGTGAAAAAACTCCTGATCGGAGAGGACACCCTGGCGGCTCGGGCACTGTTCCTGCAGGCCCTGGAGCTCGATTCCGCGTATGCTCCGGCCTGGTTCCGCCTCTCTTCGGTGACTCCCGACGGCGATCCGCAGGGTACGGCGTGGGCACGGCGTGCTTACCGGCTGGACTCGCTCAACAAGTGGTACGGGCAGCTTTACGGGCAAAAGCTGCTTGCCGAGGGAGAACTCGACAAGGCGCGTCCGCTGTTCGTGCGGCTTTCGGCGCTCGACCCGACCAATCCCGACAACATTCGTATTCTGGCGATCCTGTACCAGCAGGCCGGGATGCCCTATTCGGCGATCGATATGCTCGATTCGGCCGAGATGCGTTTCGGTAAAATGCCTTTGTTGGGGGCGATGAAACGCCAGTTGCTGATTCGCACGGGGCAGTTGGACCGTGCGCTGGCCGAAGCCAGGGAGATGGCCGAGGCGATTCCTTACGAAGCGGAGAACCACGTGATTCTGGCCGACCTGTACGGTGCTGCCAAACAGGATTCGTTGGCCATAGCCGAGTATAACCGGGCGTTGGAGATCGACTCCATGAATGTCCCGGCGCTGGCTTCGCTCGCCGAATTCTACAACAAGCGCAACGATTCGCATGCTTATCTGGCCGTGTCGAAAAGGCTTTTCGAAATTGACGAACTCCCCTTGTCGGAAAAGGTCCGCATTTTCCGGCAGCTGACGCTCGACGTCCGTTTTTACCGGGACAACTTCTTTCAGCTCAACGACCTGATCTCGACGCTTGCGATCCGCTATCCCGACGATAAGGATGTCGTCGAACTGTATGCGCAGCATCTGATCAATGCCGGAGAGCTGGAGCAGGCGCTGACCCTCTACAAGCTGCATCTGGCTGACCAGCCTCCCCAGTTGGACTATTACCGTGCGGTGATCGACATCGAAACTTACCGCAAGCGGCTCGATTCGGTTTATCTGTATATCGACCGGGCGCTCGAGGTTTTCCCCGGAAATACCGAGCTGTATGCCCGCAAGGGACACGCCCAGGGGTATGCCGGAAAGTTGTCGCAATCGATCGGCAGCTATAAGAAAGCCCTCAAATACGCCGATACGGACTCCCTGCGCGGAGTCGTGTGGGGATATATCGGCGACGCCTATCATCAGCTGGAAGAGGCCGGACGGAAGGATTCGGAACGGGACAAATACCGCCGCCGGTGTTTCGAGGCTTACGACCGTTCGCTGCATTATTACTACGATAACCCGATGGTGCTCAATAACTACGCCTATTTTATCAGTGAATCGTCCCGGGATCCCCGCCGGCTCGACCGGGCCTTTGCCATGGCAGCCCGTGCGGTGGAGCTGGACGGCAACAACGCCACGCTGCTGGATACCTATGCCTGGGTGCTGTTCCGTCTGGGACGGCTGCAGGAGGCTCGTCGAACGATGCAGCAGGCGATCTCTTTCGACCGCAGCGAGAATCCGGAACTCTACCTGCATTACGGGGACATCCTGGCGGCTCTCGGGGAGAAGTTCATGGCCGAAACCTACTGGCGCAAGGCGCTGGAGAAGGGATATGATGATCCCCAGGCGATCGAAGAGCGTATCCGGCAACTCAAATCCAAGCCCTGACTATGCGACAAGCCTTGAACCATTCGTATCGTTTCCTGCGGCGGGCGAAGTCGGTCCGCACGCTGTGCATCCGTTTGCCGAAGGTCGTTTTGTTTCTGTTCCTTCTGCTCGGTGTGGGGTCGCTTGCGGCCCAGAATACCGACCAGCAGATCGCGGCGCAGAAACGGTTGATCGCCGACCTCGAAAAGCAGATCGCCCGGGAGGAGCAGGAGATTTCGAAGCTCAAGAAGGGACGTGCTTCGGCCGAGGAGACGGTGCGCCGTTTGGCCCGTCAGATCGATTCGCGCAACCAGCTGCTCGACGTGACGGAGCGGGATGCCCGCAAGCTCGAGGTCGAGGTAGCTCGTACGGACAGCGTGGCCCGGGGGCTGTCGGCATCGCTCGACGCCCATAAACGGCGCTATGCCGAGATGGTGCGCGAGGCATACCGCAACTACAAACACAACAATTATCTGACCTACCTCTTCTCTTCGAGCGACTTCAATCAGGTGGCCCGCCGCATCACCAACCTGCGGGAGGTGGCGGCCATGCGGGAACGGCAGATGGAGCAGATCGTGACGCTTTCGGAGCAGGTGTCCGTCGAGCGGACCCGGCTGACCGGGCAGCAGCGGGCGCTGGATTCGGTGAAGCGCAGCCTGACCACGCAGCGGACCCGCCTGCAGAAAGATTCGCAGGCGGCGCGTGCCAACATCAAGCAGCTCTCCAAGAAGGAAAAAGCGGCCCTGCAACAGAAAATCGCCCGCGAGCAGCGGCTCGACGTGGCGATCGACGAGTTGCGCAAGCTGACCCGGGGCAACAAGGAGGGCAACACCTTTACGGCGAAGACTTCGAATCTGCGGCTGCCGGTGGTCGGCGGCGGGGTGAAGCGCTACAAGGGCAATATGGCCGAGATCGCGGGGCCGAAGGGGGCGCAGGTGATTTCGATCTACGAAGGCAAGGTCGTCGAGGTGAAGCGCAACCGGATCACCAATAAATACGACGTCTATATAGCCCACGGCGAATACATCTCTTCGTATGCCAACCTCAATTCCGTGACGGTGGGCAAGGACGACAAGGTGGCCCGCAACCAGCAGATCGGAACGATCGGGTCGGGGGTCGATGTGATGACCATGCAGCCCGAGTACAAGATGGTGTTCGGTATTTACGGACCGTCGCCCAAAGTACAGATGCGTGCTTCGGATTGCTTCAAAAAATAACCGTCTATGGCCGTACGCTATTATACCGATGACTGTACCTATCGCCTGCCGCAGAAACGGCTCACGGCCGCGTGGCTGGACCGCGTAGCCCGGGAAGAGGGGTATGAACTGGGGGATGTGACCTATATTTTTTGCTCGGCGGCCCGCCTGCTGGATATGAACCGGCAGTTCCTCGGGCACGACTACTATACCGACGTCATCACGTTCGATTACAGCGACCGCAAGGGCGCCCGGATCGTGTCGGGCGATATTTTCATCGATGTGGAAACCGTTGCGGACAATGCACGCGAATACGGCGCCGCGAAGCTGACCGAAATGCGCCGCGTGGTGGTGCACGGTTTGCTCCATCTGTGCGGACAGAAGGATAAGACACCCCGTGCGAACGCTCAAATGCACCGTAAGGAGGATCACTACCTCCGACAGTGGGATGAGCTGTCCAAAGGGCTGAAATAGGGCTTTGCGAGGGAATCCGGTCGCGGAGTTGCGGGTCCCTTTCCCGGTAGGGTTATTTTTAATGCCTGAAATATCCCGTAAAATCGTTCGAATATACCATAAGGGTCGATTCTTCCCGACGGCGGAATGGGCGGTTCAAGGTGCTGAAAAGACGGTTTGCAGAGGGATCCGGCCGCAGGGTTGCGAACTCTTTCACGAAAGGATGTATTTTTAACGCCTGAAATGCTCCTTAAAATCGTTCGAATATACCATAACGGTCGGTTCTGTTCCCGACGGCGGAATGGACCGTTAAAGACGCTGAAACGGCGGTTTATGGGCGGATTCGTCTTTTGTTTGGAACCGGTTCCCGAAAAAAGATGGATTTTCCCCGGCAATCGTATATTTCAATGTCCGTCATTCGACGGTCGTTCGTTCGCGGCCGGAGTCCGTGTCTGTAATGCCGACTCTCTCTTAAATCCTTTCTTCGGAGGGAGATTCGGGTCGCTGCGCCTCCAAAAAGGACGTTATGATCGCGTTTTCCTTCGTTGGGACTGAAGCGGACGAATTCGCTTGCGGGAAGTGCCGGCTGCGGTGGCTGCGGCAGCAGTTGTGGGGGCTGTCGATCGGGTCCGCTGCGCGGCGAATCGGTAGCCGGGAAAGGTGGACTGCGAAGATTCGGCTTTCGGAGGAGGCGTTTCCGCCGTGCGGGGACGGATCCGGCCGTTGGTTGTGTCCGCAACCCTTTAATCGTTTGTATTTTTCCGGAATGGGCGGCATGGATTGTCGGCTCTTTGCCGGAGAGAAGTTTATTTTTGCGGGAAAATGCCGGCAAGGTTCGGTGCGGGTCGCCGGAGTGTGCCGGAAGCGGGGAGAATCCGTTTTTGGCGGGACAGCCCGTGCTTGCCGATCTTTTCGGCGCTGCGGCGACGTTTTGCCGCGAGGTTGCCGTTTTCGATCCGACTTTCGCCGTCGGACGGCGGATAGCTGGGCGAAAGTTGCCGTTGCGTGCGGTTTCGGTTTTTTCGGATAAGCGACTTTGTTCGTATCTTTGCCGTGCGGCGGTCGGTCGTCGGATTGACGGGCGGCGGTGTTTTCCGCAATTCATGGAAAAGGAGATATGGTTTTACATTACGATATCATCGTGGTCGGCGGCGGTCATGCCGGCTGCGAGGCGGCTTCGGCGGCAGCGCGGCTCGGCTCCCGCACGCTGCTCGTGACGATGGACATGACCAAGTTGGCCGATATGTCTTGTAATCCGGCCGTAGGCGGTGTTGCTAAAGGGCAGATAGTCAGAGAGATAGATGCTTTAGGGGGGCAGATGGGGCGGATTACCGACCTTACGGCTGTCCAGTTCCGCATGCTCAACCGCTCGAAAGGGGCGGCGATGTGGAGTCCCCGGGCCCAGTGCGATAAGTCGCGTTTCTCGGCCGAATGGCGGCGTACGCTGGAGAATACCCCCAACCTCTATCTTTGGCAGGACACTGCGGTCGAACTGCTCTTCGGGCAGCGGCCTGCGGAGGAGGGTCGGCCGCAAGTGCGCGGGATTCGGACACAGATGGGGGTGGAGTTCTCGGCCGACTGTGTGATCCTGACTGCCGGGACGTTTCTGGCGGGGGTGATGTATTGCGGTCGTTCACACGCCGAGGGCGGCCGTGCGGGGGATTCGGCTTCGCACGGAGTGACCGAATCGCTCGTGGCGATGGGTTTCGAAGCCGGCCGGATGAAGACCGGGACCCCTGCACGACTCGATGCGCGGACGATCAATTTCGAAATTCTGGAACCGCAATACGGGGATGAAAATCCCTCGAAATTTTCCTTTTCCGCCGATACGCATCCGGTGCAGAATCAGCTTCCGTGCTTTTTGGTCTATACTTCGAAGAAGGTGCATGACATTCTGCGGAAGGGTTTCGGCGATTCGCCGCTTTTCAACGGTACGATCCGGGGGATCGGTCCCCGTTATTGCCCGAGTATCGAGGACAAGCTCAACACATTCGCCGATAAGGACCAGCACCAGCTTTTTCTCGAGCCGGAGGGTCGTTCGACCAACGAATATTATCTGAACGGGTTCTCCTCGTCGTTGCCCTGGGACATTCAGTGGGAGGCATTGCACGCCATCGAGGGGTTCGAAGATCTGCATATTTTCCGTCCGGGTTATGCGATCGAGTACGACTATTTCCTGCCGACGCAACTGCACCATTCGCTCGAAACCAAGCTGGTGGACGGACTCTATTTCGCCGGCCAGATCAACGGGACGACCGGCTATGAAGAGGCCGGGGCGCAGGGGGTGATGGCCGGTATCAATGCGCATCGCCGCAGGATGGGGGAGGAACCGCTGGTATTGGCACGCGACGAAGCCTACATCGGGGTATTGATCGACGACCTGGTGACCAAAGGGGTGGATGAGCCTTATCGTATGTTCACTTCGCGTGCCGAGTATCGGATTCTCTTGCGGCAGGATAATGCCGACATTCGATTGACTCCGATCGGATATAAAATCGGGCTGATTTCGCAAAAAAGGTACGATAGTTTCTGCAAAAAAAATCGACTCGTAGAATCGCTCGTAGCATTCGCTCGCGGACTGAGTGTCAAACCGGACGAAATTAACGACTGTTTGAAATCGCTCGGTTGCGACGCGATTTCGCAAGGTCGGAAACTGCACGACTTGTTGATGCGTAACAATGTGACCTTCGATCTGCTCTCGGGTGTTTTACCGAAGCTCGGCGATTTTCTGCGCGAGCAGGAGATGGATGCCGAGGTCGTCGAGGAAGCCGAGATCCAAATCAAGTACAAGGGGTATATCGAACGGGAGAAATTCATTGCCGACAAATTGCATCGCCTGGAGAATATCCGTATCCCGGCCGATTTCGATTTCCATTCGATGAATGCCCTGACGATCGAAGCCCGGCAGAAACTCACCCGAATCCGACCTGCGACGATAGGGCAGGCTTCCCGTATTCCCGGAGTTTCTCCGGCGGATGTGAATGTGTTGCTGGTGAAATTCGGTCGGTAAAGTATCGGGTAATGCAGTTTAACCGCTATGTTCCCAAATTTGACAATCGTTTTTGGATGTATTTGTCGTTTATCAATGCGGATTAAGATCGGTCGATAAATTGTGCGATTGTATTTTTCTATCTTTTATATCGGGAGTAGCTGCGGCTATTCCCGATTTTTTTACGGCTGTTTGTAAGTGGTGGCAAAGAAAATATGCAGTAAGAAAAAAGGATGTTCCACGTGGAACATCCTTTTTTCTTGAGTTTTGCAGGCGTCGATTACATGACGATCGTGCACCAGTTGTGTTTGTCTTCGGTGCGGCCGTACTGGATGTCCTGCAAAAGCGTATAGAGTTGCAGAGAAACCTTGCCTACTTCGTCGCCGTAGGTGTAGGTTTGCTTCGTGTCCATGTCGTAAATGCTGCCGATCGGCGAGATGACAGCTGCCGTACCGCAAGCGCCGCACTCCTCGAAAGTCGGGAGTTCGTCCACCGGAATATGACGCTCCTCGACCTTCAGACCCAGGTCTTGAGCCAATTGACGGAGGCTCTTGTTAGTGATCGACGGAAGTACGGAGTTCGACTTCGGCGTGATATACGTGTTGTTCTTGATGCCGAAGAAGTTGGCTGCACCGCACTCTTCGATGTATTTGTGTTCGGTTGCGTCGAGGTACATGATGCTCGCATAGCCGAGCTCGTGTCCGTGCTCGCCCGACATAAGGCTGGCTGCATAGTTACCGCCCACCTTCACGTCGCCTGTTCCACGTGGAGCAGCACGGTCCTGTTCGCGGTCGATTGCGACCTTCATCGGCTTGATGCCGCCTTTGAAGTAAGCGCCTACGGGCGAGCCGTAAACCACCAGCAAAGCATCCTTGGAGGGTTTTACACCCAGTCCTGCCGTCGTTCCGAACATAACGGGACGCAGGTAGAACGATGCGCCGGTGCCGTAGGGCGGGATGAAACGCTCGTTGCGCTTAACCACTTCTACGCAGGCTTTGACGATCATATCGATCGTCGGTACGGGCAGGCAGAGGCGTTTTGCCGACGACTGCAAGCGTTTTGCATTCTCTTCGACGCGGAACAGACGTACTTTGCCGTCAGCGCCCCGGAAGGCTTTCAAGCCCTCGAAAAGAGCCGTGCCGTAGTGAAGGCAGGATGCCGACATGTGCATGTTGATGTACTCGTCGCTTGTAATTTCCATTTCGCTCCACTTGCCGTCCGTGCAAGTATAGCGGGCATTGAAATCGGTCTTCATGTAGTTGAAGCCGAGAGAGCCCCAATCGATGTTCTCCATTGTTTTTTAATATTAAAGGTTGTATCTTTTGTTCAAGAAATATCTTTATTATCCGACTGTCGCACCCGGATTTGTCTGATCGTCAGGTTGTAACAGCCTTAATTTGCCCGAAGCGTCCTGGGCCATCAGAATCATGCCACGGGAGAGGATGCCCTTCAGTTCGCGCGGTTCCAGATTCACCAGTACGAGTACCTGTTTCCCGACGAGTTCTTCGGGTGTGTAGTATTCGGCAATGCCCGAAACGATTTCGCGCTTGTCGATGCCCGTATCGACGGTCAGTTTCAACAGCTTTTTCGTCTTGGCGACTTTTTCAGCGGCGAGGATCGTCGAAACACGGATATCCATCTTTTGAAAATCGTCGAAAGTCGTCGTTTCCTTTTGATCTTCAACGTGTTGTGCTGCTTCGGCCGAAGCATTCGCCGCTTTGGTCGCCGCCAACTTGTCGAGCTGGCGTTGGATTACGTCGTCCTCGATCTTTTCGAAGAGAAGCACGGCTTCGCCGATCCGATGTCCGGCAGCGAGCAGGTCGGTGCTGCCCAGTTTCTCCCAGCCGAAGGGTCCTGCCTGCAACATCCCGACGATCTTCTTCGCCGAGAAGGGCATGAACGGTTCGATGGCGATCGAGAGGTTTGCGGTGATCTGCAAAGCGATGTTCAGGATCGTCTTGACCCGTTCGGGATCGGTTTTGATGAGTTTCCACGGTTCGGTGTCGGCCAGGTATTTATTGCCCAGACGTGCGATGTTCATCGCCTCCTTCAAGGCTTCGCGGAACCGGTAGTTTTCGATGTTGTTTTCGAGGGCTTCCTTCGCGCCGGAGAGTTCCCGAAGCGTTTCGCGGTCGTAGTCCGTCAGTGCGCCGCAGGCGGGCACTGCACCGTCGAAGTATTTGTGTGTCAGGACTAAAGCCCGGTTTACGAAGTTGCCCAGCACGGCTACCAGCTCGTTGTTGTTACGGGCTTGGAAGTCCTTCCAGGTGAAGTCGTTGTCCTTGGTTTCGGGGGCGTTCGCGCAGAGCACGTAGCGCAGCACGTCCTCCTTGCCGGGGAAGTCGGCCAGGTATTCGTGCAGCCAGACGGCCCAGTTGCGCGAGGTCGAGATCTTTTCGCCCTCGAGGTTCAGAAATTCGTTGGCAGGGACGTTTTCAGGCAGGATGTAGCCGCCGTGCGCCTTGAGCATGGCCGGGAAGACGATGCAGTGGAAGACGATGTTGTCCTTGCCGATGAAGTGCACCATTTTGGTCTCTTCGTCCTTCCAGTATTTCTCCCAGTCGGGCGTCAGGTCCTTGGTCGCCGAGATGTAGCCGATCGGCGCGTCGAACCAGACGTAGAGCACCTTGCCTTCGGCCCCTTCGACCGGTACGGGAATGCCCCAGTCCAGGTCACGGCTCACCGCACGCGGTTGCAGACCGCCGTCGAGCCAGCTCTTGCATTGCCCATAGACGTTGGTTTTCCACTCTTTGTGCCCTTCGAGGATCCATTCGCGCAGGAAACCCTCGTATTGGTCCAACGGCAGATACCAGTGCTTGGTGGCGCGTTTCACGGGTACGGAACCCGATACGGCGCTGTGCGGGTTGATCAGTTCGTCCGGCGAAAGGGTCGATCCGCATTTTTCGCATTGGTCGCCGTAGGCGCGGTCGTTGCCGCAGCGGGGGCAGGTGCCCACGATATAGCGGTCGGCGAGGAACGTCTGGGTTTCCTCGTCGTAGTATTGCTCCGAGGTCCGCTCGATGAATTTGCCTTCGTCGTAGAGCTTGCGGAAGAACTCCGACGCTGTCGCGGCGTGGGTCTTCGACGAGGTGCGCGAGTAGATGTCGAACGACATGCCGAGCCCTTCGAACGACGATTTAATCAACTGGTGATAGCGATCGACGATCTGCTGGGGCGTGACGCCCTCTTTGCGGGCCTTGATGGTGATGGGCACGCCGTGCTCGTCGCTGCCGCAGACCGAGATCACGTCGTATCCTTTCAGGCGCAGGTAGCGCGTGTAGATGTCCGACGGGATATAGACGCCCGCCAGGTGGCCGATGTGTACCGGGCCGTTGGCGTAGGGCAGTGCCGAGGTGACGAGATAACGCTTGAAGGGTTTACTCATATTGGGTAGAAAAGGTCTAACAATTACTATTTTGTGTCAAATGTAGTGATTTTTCTAATAATTAGAAACTAAAACCCGACTTTGTTGTATCGGATTTTTTCGTTTCGGGAGCGGGAAGGAGTGGTTCGGACGGAATGCCGCCGCCGGTGTCGTCGGGCGGGATCCGTAAAAAACCGGAGCCTGAAAGCTCCGGTTTTTACGGATGTTGCCGGCCGTATTATTGCTTGCTCCGCAGGGGTTTGATGTCCTTGATGCGGAGCTGTACCGAAACCGAGCCCCGGTAGTGGTTCTCTACGATCTGATAGCAGACGTCGATCGGATGTCCCGCGCGGATCCACTCGTAGTGGGTCGGCTGCTGGAAGGCGATCGTCTGAATCGTCGTGTTGGGTTTCTGGCGCTGCATCAGGTCCATGCGCAGGTGCTCGCAGTCGGCGCCGACGAGCTTCGTTTCGCCGTGGCTGACCACGCCCCGCGTGACGAATACCGGTGCGGGGTTGCCGGGGCCGAACGGCTGGAAACGGTTCAGGTCGCGGCGGAACGCCGGGGTGATGTTCGAGAAGAAGAGTTCGCTGTCGATCTCCACCTGGGGTTGCAGCGTTATCGGGTCGATGTTCTCTTCGACGTAGGCATTGAAGCGGCGGGTGAACTCCTCGACCCGTTCGGGACGCATCGTGAGTCCTGCTGCGTACATGTGCCCGCCGAAGTTCTCCAGCAGGTCCGAACAGGATTCGATTGCCTGATAGAGGTCGAAGCCGGGCACCGAGCGGGCCGAACCCGTGACGAACCCGTTGCTCATCGTGAGCACCACCGTCGGGCGGTAGTAGGTTTCGATCAGGCGGGAGGCCACGATGCCCACGATGCCCTTCATCCAGCGGGGGTTGTAGATCACCGTACTCTTGGCGGCCTTCAGCTCCGCGTGGGCCTCGATGAAGTCGTGGGCTTCCTGCGTGACGCTGCGGTCGATGCACTTGCGGTCCTGGTTGAAGCCGTCGATCACCGAGCCGAACTCTTCGGCCAGGCTTTCGTTGCCTTCGATCAGCAGATTGACCGCCGCATAGCCGCCCGAAGGAGCGGCGTTTTCGTCGTTTTCGTCCATCCGCATACGGCCTGCGGCGTTGATGCGGGGTCCGATTTTGAAGACGATGTCGTCGATGGTGATGTTGTGTCGATCCAGGCCGCAGATCTTGATGATCGAGAGCAGCCCCTTCGAGGGGGAGGCGTTGAGCCGCAGAAGCCCGTAGTGGGCTAAAATCCGGTTTTCATCCACCAGAGGAACGATGTCCGAGGCGATGCTGACGGCCAGCAGGTCGAGCAACGGCTCGATTTGCTGGAACGGAATTCCGTTTTTCTGGCAGTAGGCCTGCACTAGCTTGAATCCCACGCCGCACCCCGACAGTTCGTCGAACGGATAGGAACAGTCGGCGCGTTTGGGGTCGAGAACGGCTACGGCGCGGGGAATTTCCTCGGCCGGGAGGTGATGGTCGCAGATGATGAAATCCACGCCCTTGCGTTTGGCATAGTCCACTTTCTCTATGGCTTTGATGCCACAGTCCAGGGCGATGATCAGCGTCGCACCCTTGCGTGCGGCGTGGTCGATGCCCTTGGTCGAGATACCGTAACCTTCGGTATAACGATCCGGGATGTAGAACAACAGGTCCTTATGACCTATCTGGCGCAGAAATTTATAAACCAGCGCGACGGCGGTCGTGCCATCGACGTCGTAGTCGCCGTACACCATGATCTTCTCACGGTTGCGGACGGCCCGCTCCACCCGTTCGACCGCCTTGTCCATATCCTTCATCAGGAACGGGTCGTGCAGGTCCGAAAGCTGGGGGTTGAAAAATTTCTTAGCCTTCTCTAACGTGTCTATGCCTCTCTGTACGAGTAGATTGGCCAGGACCGGGGAGATGCCCGTCGCGGCAGCCATCGCGGCAACCGCCTCCGGATTCCCCTGAGGCTTCACTACCCATCGTTTTTCTATGGGCATATTTGTTATTATTTATATATTTTAACATTCAAATTCTCGCATAAATCTTCGACGAGGCGTCGTTTGACCTCCTCCATCGGAACCGGGCGACCGATCTCCTTTTCGATCGACGTGGCACCCCGGTCCGTAAACCCGCAGGGGTTGATATGGGTGAAATAACGCAAATCGGTTGCCACATTGAGTGCGAAGCCGTGCATGGTCACGTAACGCGACGCCCGCACACCGATCGCGCAGATCTTACGCGCCGGCTGCGCTCCTTCGATCCAGACGCCCGAGGCGCCGGCGATGCGTCCGGCCCGGATGCCGTAACGGGCTACCGTCCGGATGACTGCGCCCTCGAGCGCGTCGATGTAGTCGCGCAGCGAAAGTCCGATGCGCTCCAGGTCGAGGATCGGGTAGCCCACGATCTGTCCCGGCCCGTGGAAGGTGATGTCGCCGCCCCGGTCGATGTGGTAAAATTCGGCGCCGATGCTGCGCAGATACTCTTCGCCGACCAGCAGGTTCTCCGCATGGCCGCTCTTGCCGAGGGTATAGACCGCCGGATGCTCCACCAGGAGCAAATAGCCCGCGCCCTCCGCCGGGGTTCCCTTGGCCCGCAGGAGGGTGTCGAAAAGCCTCTGCTGGTACTCCCAGCAGGCTTTGTAGTCCATTTGTCCGAGGTCCCGGTATTCGACAAACATCGTAAATTACGTTACGACACCTCTCCGTCCGGCTCCGTACGGATACCGTAAATCCGGAAAGCGTCGGTTCAACACTTTCTTTGTCGCAGACCTTTTCCCGCGCGGCGGGAAGACTCAGGCTTTCGCGGAAACCTGTCGCTTCAGACGCACCGAGCCGAGCGCTTCGTCCGCCAGGTACGACGAACGCACCATCGGACCGCTCGCGCAGTAGCTGAAGCCCATGTCGAGCGCCTGCTGCCGGTACCAGTCGAATTTTTCGGGAGTAATGTACGCCGCAACGGGGTGATGCTCCAGAGTGGGACGAAGGTACTGGCCGAGGGTAACGATCTCCACGCCGGCGGCGTGCAGGTCGCGCAAGGTCTGTAAAACTTCTTCATCGCTCTCACCGAGTCCGACCATCAGGCCGCTCTTGGCGACGGCGCCCTTTTCGCTTAAATAGCGCAGCACGTCGAGGCTCGTACGGTAACGGGCCCGCGAACGTACCAGGGGGGTCAGTCGTTCGGTGGTTTCGATGTTGTGCCCGATGATATCGGGCCCGGAGGCGATCACCGTGTCCAGCAGGTCGGGTTTCGCATCCAGATCGGGAATAAGGAGCTCAATTACGGCGCCGGGATTCTGTGTGCGGATGGCGCGGACGGTTTGGGCCCAGTGTGCGGCACCGCCGTCCGGCAGGTCGTCACGCGTCACAGAAGTAACGACGACATACCTCAGTTTCATCAGTGCGACGCTTTCGGCGACCCGTCGGGGTTCCTCGGCGTCGGGGGCAAGGGGGTGTCCTGTTTTCGTTGCACAGAAGCGGCAGCCTCGGGTGCAGATGTCTCCCAGGATCATGAAGGTTGCGGTTCTGCGGCTCCAGCATTCGGCCTTGTTCGGACACATGCCGCTGCTGCAAATCGTATGCAACGCATGTTTGTCGACTATTTGCTGTACCTCGGCATATTCCGGGGTGCGGTGGAGCCGGATCTTCAACCATCCTGGTTTTTTCAGTACATCTACCTTGTCATAAAACTTCGGCATTTAAGTTCATTATTTTCCAATTGATGCAAATATACGAAAAAAAACAATACGGTCAACTTCGCACCATAAAAAACCCTTCGTTACGTTCTTTTTGGAAACGCGCAGCAGGAGATGCCGCAGCTGGTTCGTACCTTTGGCTGACGCCTTGGGTACTTCGTCTCGGCAAAAAGCAAATA